>ENA-OROP01002991-OROP01002991.1-human-gut-metagenome-genome-assembly--contig:-NODE-2991-length-11515-cov-10.785079_pt1 | contig 11515 bp, 4 predicted proteins | sample MGYA00242132_ERZ509056 | MGnify/ENA primary metagenome ERZ509056 (study PRJEB26280, sample SAMEA2338768) | human gut metagenome | biome: human gut; feature: human-associated habitat; material: faeces...
TCTGGTCAGTGCCTTCGTCTCGCTGCGGACGCTCAGGTTCTCGCTGACGGCCAGCTTGGAGGCGGCGGTGGTGGCGACCTCACTCATGTAGGCGTTGACGGCGGGCAGCAGCTGCTTGCGGGCCATCTCCAGCATGGTCAGGGCCTCGATGTTGATGATCTTGGAGTAGTGCTCCATCTCAACTTCGTAGCGGCTCTCCATCTCGACCTTGGTCAGGACGCCGAAATCCTCCATCAGGGCGATGTTCTTCGGCTCGATGAGGGCGGGCAGAGCGGCAGGGGTGTTCTTCTTGTTGGGCAGGCCGCGCTTTGCTGCTTCCTCTTCCCACTCGGCAGTGTAGCCGTTGCCGTTGAAGATGACGCGGCGATGGTCGCGGATGGTGCGCTTGACGAGGGCGATGGCAGCGCTGGTGAAGTCGTCGGCCTTCTCCAGCTCGTCAGCGTAGCCCTTCAGCTCCTTGGCGACGGCGGTGTTCAGGATGGTGTTGCAGTCGCTCAGGTTCTCGGCGGAGCCGGGCATACGGAACTCAAACTTGTTGCCGGTGAAGGCAAAGGGAGAAGTACGGTTGCGGTCGGTGGTGTCCTTGCTGAACTTGGGCAGGACATCGACGCCGAGGTCCATCTTCATCTTGACAGGGCCGGCGTAGGGAGAATCGGAAGCGATGGCGTCGATGACGGCTTCCAGCTCTTCGCCCACGAAGATGGAGATGATGGCCGGAGGTGCCTCGTTGGCGCCCAGACGGTGGTCGTTGCCGGGGGTGGCGACGGAGGTACGGAGCAGGTCGGCGTACTCATCGACAGCCTTGATGACGGCGGCGAGGAAGACCAGGAACTGCAGGTTCTCCATGGGGGTGTCGCCCGGGTCCAGCAGATTCTCGTGGGTGGTGGACATGGACCAGTTGTTGTGCTTGCCGCTGCCGTTGACGCCCTCGAAAGGCTTCTCGTGCTGCAGGCAGACCAGACCGTACTTGGGGGCCAGCTTCTTCATCATCTCCATCGTCAGCAGGTTGTGGTCGATGGCGACGTTGGTGGTGTCGAAGATGGGGGCCAGCTCATGCTGGCAGGGAGCTACTTCGTTGTGCTTGGTCTTGGCGGGGATGCCCAGCTTCCACAGCTCTTCGTCCAGCTCCTTCATGAAAGCGGAGACCTCGGGGCGGATGACGCCGAAGTAGTGCTCTTCCAACTCCTGACCCTTGGCGGACGGTGCGCCGAAGAGGGTGCGGCCGGTGAGGATGAGGTCCTGACGGGCCTCGTAGTCTTCTTTCTTAATAAGGAAGTACTCCTGCTCGGGGCCGACGGTGGTGGAGACATAGTCCACATCCTTGCCGAAGAGCTTCAGGACGCGGATGGCCTGATTGGACAGCGCGTTCATGGAGCGCAGCAGGGGAGTCTTCTTGTCCAGCGCCTCGCCGGTGTAGCTGACGAATGCAGTGGGGATGCAGAGAACGTCGTCCTTTACAAAAGCGAAGCTGGTGGGGTCCCATGCGGTGTAGCCGCGGGCCTCACAGGTGGCGCGCAGACCGCCGGAGGGGAAGGAAGAGGCGTCGGGCTCGCCGCGCACCAGCTCCTTGCCGTTGAACTCCATGATGGCGGTGCCATCGCCCACGGGGGAGACGAAGCCGTCATGCTTCTCGCTGGTAATGCCGGTCAGCGGCTGGAACCAGTGGGTGTAGTGGGTGGCACCCAGCTCCATAGCCCAGCGCTTCATGACGCTGGCCACGACGTTTGCCACCTCGATGTCCAGAGGTGCGCCCTTGTGCAGGGTCTTCTCGAGGCTCTTGTAGGTAGCGCTGGGGAGGCGCTCCTTCATGACGTGCTCGTTGAACACCTTGCTGCCGTAGATCTCCATAACATTTGCTGCCATAAATCCTACTCCTTACTTGAATTGAAATACTTCAGCTGGTCGCGGATTTTCACGCGGAAAGAGGCGGGCTCTCCCGCGAAATATCGGGTTAAACGAAACGACGCTGCGAGTCAGGAGGTGACTCACAGCGTCGTTGCTGTCTATGCGATGATTATAGCCGAACGGGGCGAAAAACGCAATAGACAGATTTGACGATTCTGCACAAACTGACTCCCGATTTTTTGGAGTATTGCGCGGATGGTATGACTATTAGATGACCTGAAACAGGAAAAACTTCAGATAGTTCGTCTCCGGCACGCCCCAGAGGATGGGGTGGTCGGGGGCCTGCTGGCGCACTTCGATTTGGCGCAGCTGGCGGTGAGCGTCCTTTGCGGCGGAGCGCAGCATCTTGATGAACAGCTCCTCGGTGGCAAAATGAGAGCAGCTTGCCGTGGCGAGGTAGCCGCCCCGGGGCAGAAGCTTCATGGCCCGGTAGTTGATCTCCTTGTAGCCCCGCATGGCGCTTTCCACCGTGCGGCGGGCTTTGGTGAAAGCAGGCGGGTCGAGGATGATGAAATCGTAGGGATGGCCTTCTTTTTCGAGGCGGGGCAGAAGTTCGAAGGTATCCTCGCAGAGGAAGTCCATGTTGGTCAGGCCGTTGCGCTCCGCGTTCCGCTGGGCCATGGCGATGGCGTCGGCGCTGATGTCCGCTGCCGTGACCCGGGCTGCGCCGCCGCTGGCTGCGTTGAGGGCAAAGCTGCCGGTGTGGGTGAAGCAGTCCAGCACGGTGTGGCCGGCGGCGAGGCGGGCGACTGCCCGGCGGTTGTACTTCTGGTCGAGGAAGAAGCCGGTCTTCTGGCCGTTCTCGAAATCGACGTGGTAGTAGACGCCGTTCTCGCAGATCTCGGTCTGGGTGGAGGCGGGGTGGCTCTCACCCGGCAGCTCGAACCAGCCCTTGCTCTGCTCGAGGCCCTCTTTGGCACGCAGGGCCTCGTCGTTCCGCTCGTAGATGCCGTCGATGGTTTGGCCATCGGCCCGCAGGACTTCGGCGAGGAGGGGGAAGAGGACGGGCTTCAGCTTCTCCATGCCGACGCTGAGGGTCTGGGTGACGAGGATGTTGTTGAAGCGGTCCACGGTCAGGCCGGGAAACTGGTCAGCCTCGCCGAAGATGACCCGGCAGGCCGAGAGGTCGGCAGGCTCGAGGACGGTCTTGCGGTAGGCCCAGGCGTACTCGACGCGGCGGCGCCAGAAGCTGGCGTCGAAGGTGTCGTTGGCGTTGCGGGAGATGAGGCGGACGCGGATCTTGCTCTTGAGAGAGACGAAGCCGGTGCCGAGGTAAGCGCCCTTCGGGCTCACCACGTCGGCGAGGGTTCCGTTCTCAGGCTCTGTCTCCGGGAACTCGAGGATGTCGTTCTCGTACACCCACGGATGTCCGCCCACGAGGCTGGCCTCGGCTTTTTTGTTTACTTTATAAATAGGATAGCTGCGTTCTGATTTCATGGTTGCTCCTTAATAATTGAGGATGAACCTCTCCGTCACGGCTGCTGCACGAGGGAAGGCTTCGCCTTTGTACAACCTCTCAGTCTGCTTCGCAGACAGCTCCCCTAGTAGGGGAGCCTCTGGCGAAGAGGCGAGGCTTTACGGAATGCCAAGGCCTCCCCTCGATAGGAGCAACAACGACGACCGCCGCCAGTGGCGGAAACAGGGAGTCGCTGTTGGGGCAGCGGCCAGCAAGACGCAAGCAAAGCGCTACGGATGCTGGGTGCCGCAACCCGGGCAGTGGCACGGCGTTAGCCGTGACGGAGAGGTTATCTTTTGGCTAACTCACCATTTATAATACCATAAAAATATGTTAGAATAAATACAAAAACCGCCGAAAGGAAGGAAAACATCATGGAGATCGAGCGCAAGTGGATGGTAAGCGGCTGGCCGGAGGGGCTGCCGCTGAAAGAGGAGTTTGCCATGCGGCAGGGCTACATCAGCGTGCGGCCCACCGTCCGCATCCGGGAAGAGGCTCTGACGGGCGGTGAGACCCACTACGTCCTCTGCTTCAAGTCGGGCAGCGGGCTGGCGAGGGAAGAGATCGAGCGGGACATCGACCCTGCGCTTTTCAATGACCTCGAGACAAAGATCATCGGCAAGCCCCTTATCCCGAAGCTCCGCCGCAGCTACCTGCTGCCGGACGGTGCGGTGCTGGAAGTGAATCATGTGGACGAGGGCCAGCCGACGGAGTTCTGGTACGCCGAGGTGGAGTACCCCACGGTAGAGGCAGCACGCAGCTGGCAGTCCGCCGCCGTGGGCCTCGCGGACTACCTCAGCGACGAAGTCACCGACCAGCCCGGCCAGAGCATGGGGGCCTATTGGGAGCAGACCCGGGGTTGAACCGACGAAAGTTGTGGAAAAACCTTGAAGATTATGATATGATGGTCGTATCACTCATACTGCGGCCCCGGACGGGCCGGGAAAGAAGGAAACAACTACGAAACGACCCAAATTCACGCTGTCTGTGCAGTACAATTCGCCGGTCATCCTGACATTTTTCCTCCTCTCACTGGGGGTGCTGTTCCTGGGCCAGTACACCGGCGGCTGGACGACCACCCATCTGTTCAGCGTTTACCGTTCCTCGCTGAAAGACCCGCTGTTTTACATCCGGCTCTTCGGCCATGTGCTGGGCCACGGCAGCTGGGACCATTTCCTGAACAATATGCTGCTTCTCCTCGTCGTCGGCCCGCCGATGGAAGAAAAGTACGGCAGCCTGCCCCTGCTCAAAGGCATCCTGCTCACGGCCCTCATCTCGGGCATTCTGCAGTGTGCGTTGTTCCCCCGCACGGCGCTGCTGGGCGCGTCGGGCATCGTCTTCATGCTCATCATGCTGGCATCCCTGTCCGGCTTCTCGGGCGGCATCCCCGTCACTATGCTGCTGGTGGCGGCGCTCTATCTGGGCCAGCAGGTCTATGACATCATCTTTGTGCGGGACAACGTGGCCAACTTCATGCACATCGTCGGCGGCGTCTGTGGCACAGTGTTCGGCTACGTCAATGCGGGGCCGCGCAGGAAACGGAAACACTAGCCCTCTCAGGCGCTGCGCGATGACTGAGAGGGCGGCTAAGAATAAGCAAATTTTATCATTCGGGTGGTTTTGCCGCTTGCTTTTTGATGGGCAGCGCTCTATTATATCATTTGTACAAATATTTCCCTTCGAATTTTAACAAAATCACCAAATGTAGTTTATCGGACGGAGGTTGTTTATGAGACGACTGCGCAGCCCATCCCCGGGGATGAAACTGCAAAAAAATCACGACAAAGGAGGACGGACGCTTTGAACGAACACGAAAAACCGCAGATAGACTTCATGCACAAGCTTGCGCGCCAGATCGTGGAACGCCGCAACCTTGTGTTCCTGTTTGTCATTCTGGCTGCCATCTTCACGGTGTTCTCGGTGCGGTGGGTCAAGGTCGAGACCGACATGACCACCTACCTGCCCAAGACCTCGGAGACCCGCATGGGCCTTGACATCATGGACGAGCAGTTCACGACCTACGGCTCTGCCGACGTCATGGTGGCCAACATCACGCCCGCTGAGGCCGATGAGCTTTCCGACCGGCTCACCGAGCTCAAGGGCGTCCAGATGCTGGACTACGACGACACGACCGACCATTATAATAAGGACGCAGTGTCGGCCCTTTACTCCATCACCTTCGACTACCCCGAGGACGATGACCAGTGCCTCGAGGCCCTTGACCGGGTGAAGGAATACCTCGCCGACTACGACATCTACGTCTCCACCTCGCTGGGTAACACCCAGCAGGAGACCATTGATGCCGAGGTACGGGTCATCATGGTGTACGTTGCCGTCATCATCGTCATCGTCCTGCTCCTGACGTCCCAGACCTACGCCGAGGTGCCCGTCCTCATCCTCACCTTCGTGGTGGGCATGATCCTGAACATGGGTACAAACTTCATGCTCGGCACCATCTCCTTCGTGTCCAACTCGGTCACGAACATCCTGCAGCTGGCGCTGTCGCTGGACTACGCCATCATCTTCTGCAACCACTTCAAGGAAGAACACCAGACCATGCCTCTGAAGGAGGCCGTCATCGAGTCCCTGAGCAAGAGCATCCCCGAGATCAGCTCCAGCTCCCTGACCACCGTCGGCGGCCTTGTGGCTATGCTGTTCATGCAGTTCCGCATCGGCTCCGATATGGCCATCTGCCTCATCAAGTCCATCCTCTTTGCGATGCTCTCGGTGTTTGTGGTCATGCCCGGCCTGCTGATGCTCTTCGGACCCTACATGGATAAAACCAAGCACAGGAACTTCGTGCCGGAGATCCCCTTCGTGGGCCGCTTTGCATGGCACACCCGCAAGGTCATCCCTGTCATCTTCCTGGTGGTCATCCTCATCGGTTACCATTTCTCGAACCTTTGTCCCTACGCCTACGGCTACGATGTCATCAAGGTGCCGAAGATGAACGAATCCCTCATCGCGGACCAGATGATCGAAGAAAACTTCACCAAGTCGAACCTCGTGGCACTCGTCTACCCCAAGAGCGACGATTACAGCATCGAGAAAAAGATGCTGGAGGAGCTGGAAAGCTATGATGAAATAGACTCCACCAAGGGTCTGTCCAACATCGAGGCCCAGGACGGCTATATGCTGGAAGACGAGCTCACCGCCCGCCAGTTCTCCGAGATGGCCGACCTGGACTACGAGGCCGCCCAGATGATCTACACCGCCTACGCCATCGAGAACGAGGAGTACGGCCAGGTCATCGGCAACTTCGCCTCCTATAAAGTGCCGCTCGTGGATATGTTCCTCTACGTCTGCGATGAGGCCGACACCGGCATCGTCTCCCTCTCTCAGGAAGACCTGGACGACCTCCACGACGCCCGCGACCAGATGGAGAGCGCACTGGCCCAGCTGCAGGGCGACGACTACAACCGCGTCCTCATCTACCTGAGCCCCTCTCTGGAACCCGGCCAGACTACTTATGAGTTCACCGACACCATCCGCTCCATCGCCCGGAAGTATTACCCGGACGGCGAGCTCTACATGGCCGGTGACGCCACCAACGAGTACGATTTCCAGAAGTCCTTCGCTGTCGATAACGTCGTCGTCAACGTCGTGTCCATCTTCATCGTCCTGCTGGTGCTGCTGTTCACCTTCCAGTCCGTCGGTATGCCCATCCTGCTCATCGTGGTCATTCAGGGCGCTATCTGGATAAACTTCTCGTTCCCGTATTTCATGGGGACCAACCTCTACTTCATGGGCTACCTCATCGTCAGCTCTATCCAGATGGGCGCGAACATCGACTACGCGATCGTCATCGCCACCCGTTTCAACGAGCTGAAGGATAAGATGGAGCACAAGCAGGCCATGATAGAGACCATCAACTTCGCGTTCCCGACCATCCTGACTTCCGGCACCATCATGACCGTGTCCGGCATCCTCATCGGCCAGATGACTTCCGACGCCTGCATCGTGGGCATCGGCCAGTGTCTGGGCCGAGGCACCATCATCTCCATCATCCTCGTCCTCTTCGTCCTGCCTCAGATCCTGCTCATCGGCACCCGCATCGTGGACCGTACCTCCTTTGCTGTGCCGAAGCTGGTGGCCCGCAGCAGCGGCAATGGCCGTATGCGCGTCAACGGCATCGTGCAGGGCGAGATCCACGGCTCTGTGGCCGGTACGATGAACGCCATCGTGGACGGCGACGTCCAGCTGACCGTCATCTCGGGCAACGTCTCTCAGGAACTGGACGACAATAAACAACAGGAGGTGCAGAATGAAGACCAGTAACCATCTGCTGCGCCGCCTGACGGCTGCGCTTCTGGCCGCTGTGCTGGCGCTGAGCATCGCACTGCCGGTGTTCGCGTCTGACGACGGCGATACCATTTACATCAACAGCGTCTCGGACCTGCTTTCGCTGGCCAAGAGCTGTGCCTACGACCAGTGGTCGGTGGGCAAGACGGTTATTCTACAGAAAGACCTCTCCCTCGAGGGGATGCTGTGGGAGCCCATCCCGTCCTTCAGCGGACAGTTCAAGGGCAATGGCCACACCATCTCGGACCTGACCATTACGGGCCAGTATTCCCCGGCGGGCCTCTTCGGCATCGTGGAGGAACAGGGCTCCATCGAATCCCTGAGCGTGCGGGGCATCGTGTCTGTCTCTGACTCTGCCGACACCACCACCGGCGGCATCGTAGGCATCAACCACGGTACCCTCATCAACTGCCAGTTCACCGGCGTCGTCACCGGCGACAGCGAGGTGGGCGGCATCGTGGGCCGCAACGAGTCCGAAGGCACCATCGACCACAGCACTGCCCGCGCCATCGTCACCGGCAAATCTTCCACCGGCGGCATTGCAGGCTACAACCTCGGCGCCATCACCGGCTGCACCAACGTGGGCAGCATCAACACCGAATATCAGGAAGCCTCTCTCGACACCGACGGCTTCACGGCCAAGATGGTGGACCAGATCAACAACAAGATGGCCGCCGCCGATGACGACGCCACCAATTCCGTCACCAACGTCGCCACCGACACCGGCGGCATCGCAGGCCGCTCCTCCGGCATGATCCTGACCAGCGTCAACACCGGAACTGTCGGCTACGAGCATGTTGGCTACAACGTGGGCGGCATTGTGGGCCGCACCGACGGCCTCGTATCCGGCTGTGTCAATCAGGGCCATGTTCTGGGCCGCAAGGACGTGGGCGGCATCGCCGGTCAGGCGGAACCCTATCGCGAACTCGACCTCTCCAAGGACACCATCAAGCGTCTCCGTTCGGAGCTGGATGTTCTGCGCGGCCTTGTCGATGACACCACCGGCGTCGTCGAGAACTCCACCACCAGCATCTCCAATTCCTTCAGCGCCATGACCAGCCAGATGGACACCGCCATTGCAGCGGCACGCCAGCTGGACGATCAGGCCAGCGACTACGGCGACGAGGTGGCTGACGAGATCGACCGCGCCTCCACTCTGCTGGCCGATACCCTCACCAAACTCGAACCCGTCATGGACACCGGCGAAGATGCCATGACCAAGCTGACCGACGCCACCGGAAACCTCAAGTGGGCCATGCGCGAGATGGCCGCTGAGATGCTGATGGCATCCAGCGCCCTCAGCAAGACCAGCGACGGTCTGGGCAAGGTGAGCGACGCGGCCGAGGATGGCCGTGACGGTATGTCGGCTATCTCTGAGGGTATCAAACAGCTGTTGGAGTCTGTCGATACCGGCGATGACAGCGCTGCCTCGCAGGCAATCTCCACCATCCTGACCGGCTACGACTCTCTCTCTGCCGAGAAGAAGTCGGATAAGAACCTCAAGACCGGCATTGAGCTGCTGAAGGTGGCCAACTCTGTGGCCAGCGTCTTCACGCTGGGCAGCGGCATGGCCCCGGCAATGAAGGCCGTCACCGCAGGCATGGGCCTGCTGCGCACGGCGTCCCTCCTGTCCAACGACAGTGACATTGCCCGTGCTACTTCCCAAATCGCAAGTGCCATCGGCACCATCTCTACCATTGCCACCCAGATGGGCGGCATCGTGGGCAGCGCTGCCAAGTCCGTCTCGGCCTCCGACCACCCCGAGCTGGCTGCGGCTCTGACCAAAGCCTCTGACGCGCTGGACGGCATGGGCAGCATCACCGACGGCATCATGGACAACATCAAGGACTGGGTTGGCAATAACGGCGGCGGCAGCATCAAGGATGGTCTCGATCAGCTGAGCGATGCTTCCGACAAGCTGAGCGACGCCATGGATGACCTGAGCGACTCCCTCGACCTGCTCAAGACCGACGCCGCCCTCACCAGTGCAACGCTGGCGCATACCTCCGTGGCCATGGGCCAGATGCAGGACGGCCTCGGCGGCCTGACCGATATGATGGGCCAGACCCGCGACATTCTCCACTGGCTCAACCAGCAGGACCCCATCAAGGTGCCTCGTCCCTCGGCAGAACTGACCAACACCAAGGACTCCCTCTTTGATGCTGTCAGCTCCATCAACGACAAGATGAACGACATCAACAGCACCATGCGCACCGCCAGCAACCAGCTGACCGACAAGATGCGCGCCGTGACCGCACAGGTCAGCGTCGTGTCCAACCTGATGCTGGATGCTGTGGAAGAGATCAGCGACCCGGGCAGCAAGACCATCTACGAGGATGAGTCGGAAGACCTCATCGCTTCCCAGTCCGACGGCAAAATTGAGAACAGCATCAACCGCGGCACCATCGACGCCGACATGAACGTGGGCGGCATCGCCGGTACCATGGGCGTCGAGAACCTGCTGGACCCCGAGGAGGACAACAAGGACGAGGGTACCTCGCTGCTGCGCACCTCCTATACCGTCAGCGCCGTCCTCACCGGCAACATCAACGAGGGCAGCATCACCGCCAAGAAGGATATGGTCGGCGGCATCGTCGGCCAGGAGGAACTGGGCCTTGTGACGGCCTGCGAGTCCTACGGCGACGTCACCGGCGTCAATCAGGTGGGCGGCATTGCCGGTGCGGCCAGCGCCAAGCTCCGCGGCAACTGGGCAAAATGCGCCCTCAGCGGTGAAAAGTACATCGGCGGCATCGTCGGTCAGGGTACCGACAGCGACCTTACCGACGGCAGCCTCATCGCCATCAACAACCGCGCCATCGTCTCTGTGCTGGAAGGCCAGCAGTACGTGGGTGCTGTCTCCGGCGGACAGGACGGCGACTTCTATGGCAACCTCTTCGTCTCCGACGATCTGCAGGGCATTGACCGCCTGAGCCGCGTCGGTCAGGCAGAGCCGGTCACCTATGAGACCCTGCTGGCTCAGGAGAATGTGCCGGATTCCTTCCGGAAGCTGACCCTGACCTTCAAGGCCGACGGCCACATCATCAAGAAGATCAGCTTTGACTACGGTGCGTCTTTCACTCTGGACGACTACCCCGAGATCCCCCAGAAGAATGGATACTACGCCGAGTGGAGCACACCCGTCCTCGACCAGCTCCACACCGACACCGTGGTCAATGTGGAGTACACGCCCTACATCCCGTCTCTGAGCAGCAGCGTCACCCGCGAGAACGGACGTCCCGTTTTCTTCGTGGACGGCTTCTTCGGCGGTTCCAACGCCGTGCAGGTCACCCAGCAGGACATCACAGCCGATGTCCACGGTGTGACAGAGCAGTGGCTGCTGGAGTTCACCGATGACGGCAATGAGACCCACCAGATCCGTTATCTGACCCCCGGCAAGGCCAAGGGCAAGGTCTACGTCAAGCAGGCCGACGGCAGCTGGCATAAGGTGGAGACGGGCAGCTTCGGCAGCTACACCACCTTCACCACTACCGGCACCGAGGTCGAAGTGGCTTTTGTCCCTGCAAAGCTCCCCATCTGGGCCTTCTGCGCCGGCGGCGCAGCCCTGCTGGTGCTGCTCCTTCTGCTGGCAAAGCGCATCAAGTCGAAGCACGGCCCGAAGGGCGAAAAGCCCCTCAAGGAGAAGAAGGGCAAACAGCCCGAGATGGCGGACACCCCCGCCGATGAGCTGGATACCCCCATCTCTGAGACGGATATGCAGTAAGTTATAAGAAAAGCAGGAGCTCCATCCGAATGGATGGGGCTCCTGCTTTGTTTGTAGGTTAGGCTCGTCTTCGTACAACCTCTCAGTCTCGCTGCCGCTCGACAGCTCCCCTAGTAGGGGAGCCTCTGGCG
>ENA-OROP01003001-OROP01003001.1-human-gut-metagenome-genome-assembly--contig:-NODE-3001-length-11471-cov-2.267870_pt1 | contig 11471 bp, 9 predicted proteins | sample MGYA00242132_ERZ509056 | MGnify/ENA primary metagenome ERZ509056 (study PRJEB26280, sample SAMEA2338768) | human gut metagenome | biome: human gut; feature: human-associated habitat; material: faeces...
GATATGAACCTTACAAGAGCTAAATTTGATGAACTGACACATGATCTGGTAGAAAGCACCATGGGTCCCGTAAAACAGGCACTGGCTGATGCAGGTCTGTCCACAGGCGAAATCGATAAGGTTCTGCTGGTTGGCGGTTCCACAAGAATCCCCGCCGTACAGGATGCAGTAAAGAAATACACAGGCAAGGAGCCCTTCAAGGGCATTAACCCCGATGAATGTGTTGCAGTCGGTGCAGCAATTCAGGGTGGTAAGATGGCAGGCGATGAGGGCGCAGGCTCTATCCTGCTGCTGGATGTAACGCCTCTGTCCCTGGGTATTGAAACTCTGGGCGGCGTTGCAACAAAGCTGATTGACAGAAACACAACCATCCCTACAAACAAAAAACAGATTTTCTCTACCGCAGAGGATAACCAGACAGCCGTTGATATCCATGTTGTGCAGGGCGAAAGACCTCTGGCAAAGGACAACAAAACACTTGGTCAGTTCAAGCTGGACGGTATCGCTCCCGCAAGAAGAGGTGTGCCTCAGATTGAAGTAACCTTCGATATCGATGCAAACGGTATTGTAAATGTATCTGCTAAGGATTTGGGTACAGGCAAGGAACAGAAAATCACAATCACAGCAGGCTCTAACCTGAGTGAGGATGAAATTGATAAGGCTGTCAAAGAGGCAGAGCAGTTCGCAGAAGCCGACAGAAAGAGAAAAGAAGCAATCGATGCGAAAAACGAAGCAGACTCTCTGATTTTCCAGACAGAAAAGGCAATCGAAGAGCTGGGCGATAAGCTGGACGGTGCTGATAAATCCACAGTAGAAGCAGAGCTGACAAAGCTGAAAGATACGGTAAAGGATTTGGCACCCGAAACAATGACAGATACAGATACAGAAAATGTAAAGGCTGCAACAGAAAGCCTGAAGCAGGAATTCTACAAGCTTTCCGAAAAGCTGTATCAGCAGGCACAGGCTGCACAGGGCGAAGCTGCACAGGGCGGCGACTCCGATGTGGTAGACGGTGACGGGAAAGAAATCTAATTGACAGAAATAAACAAAAAGCAAGGGTGCCTACCGACAGGGCAGGGCATCCTGCTTTGCTGTTAAGATAGCATAGGGGAAGATCCCCGGCAAGGTGGTGAGTGAGTTGGCAAATAAAAGAGATTATTATGAGGTACTGGGCGTAAAGAAGGATGCCACAGATGCGGAGTTGAAAAAGGCTTACCGTAAGATGGCAGTAAAATACCATCCTGACCAGAATCCCGGGGATAAAGATGCAGAAGAAAAATTCAAGGAAGTCAACGAAGCGTATGAGGTTCTGAGTGACAGCCAGAAGCGTGCGCAGTATGATCAGTTTGGTCATGCAGCCTTTGAACAGGGCGGCATGGGCGGCGGTGGCGGCTTCTATAGCGGTCAGGGCTTTGATATGGGCGATTTGGGTGATATCTTCGGCAGTATGTTCGGCTTCGGCGGCTTTGGCGGCGGCGGAGCGAAAAGAAACGGCCCCAGACGCGGGAAGGATGTAAACGTAAGCATCCAGCTGACCTTTGAGGAGGCAGTTTTTGGCTGCAAAAAAGAAATTTCCATTGCAATTTATGATGAATGTGAAACCTGCCATGGTACAGGCGCGAAGGCAGGTAGTCATCCCGAAAGCTGCCCGACCTGTCACGGGACAGGGCAGGAGAGAGTGATGCAGCAGTCCATGTTTGGCTCTGTAACCTCCGTAAGAACCTGCTCGAAGTGCGGCGGTACGGGTAAGGTTGTGAAGGACCCCTGCAATACCTGCCATGGCAGCGGCAAGGTGCGTAAAACAAAGAAATACGAGGTTAACGTACCAAAGGGTATTGATAACGGGCAGACCATTCGTCTGGCAGGCAAGGGCGAAATCGGTGAAAACGGCGGCGGCTACGGCGATTTGCTCGTAACGGTTTATGTACAGCCGAACCGTGTATTTGTGCGTAAGGGTTATGATATTTATTGTGATGTACCCATTACCTTCGTGCAGGCGGCACTGGGCGGTGAAATCACGATTAAGACCATTGATGGTGAGGAGAAATATACCGTCAAACCCGGTACACAGCCCGATACAGTCGTAACCCTGCGTGGCGTGGGTGTGCCGAATCTGAGAAATCCTAAGGTAAGAGGGAATCAGATTGTAACATTGAAGGTAAAAATCCCTACAGATATGAGCGAAAGACAGAAGGATTTGCTGCGTCAGTTCTATGGGGAGGCACCTAAGGCAGCGACAGAAGCAGAGGCTCCTAAGGAGGAGAAAAAATCCTTTTCCAAAAAAATGAAGGACTTCTTTAAAGAAGATTAAGAGAAAAGCAATCAAACAGTTCCCCTGTTCCGAAAAAGGAATAGGGGGCTTTTTTGTGCAGAGTTGCGGTGGTTTGTGGTTGTAATTCGCTTTTCAAAGTGATATGATAATACGATAACCTGATGAAAAAAGAAGATGAAAAAATTGGGGGAAGTGGGTATGACAGGGCTTTTGTTAAGGCTTTTTGTAAAAAATTATACGGATGCGGAGAATACGCAGGTGCGTACTGATGTAGGCAAGCTGGCAGGCGTGGTCGGCATTTTCTGCAATGGGCTTCTGTTTTTCGGCAAGCTTGCGGCAGGGCTTCTGTCCGGCTCGGTTGCGATTGTTGCCGATGCGGTGAATAACCTTTCGGATGCATCCTCCTCTGTGGTGACGCTCCTTGGCTTTCGTCTGGCACAGCAGCCTGCGGACGCAGACCATCCCTATGGACACGCCAGATATGAATATCTTTCGGGGCTGATGGTGGCAGTGCTGATTCTGGTTATCGGCGTGGAGCTGGTGAAATCCTCCGTGGAAAAGATCATACATCCGGAGGCAGTAGATTTCTCTGTGCTGACAGTTGTTATTCTGGTCGGCTCTATTTTGGTAAAGCTGTGGATGTCCTTCTTTTTCGGTAGCCTGGGGAAACGGATTCACTCTCTTACCCTGGAGGCAACCGCGGTGGATAGCCGCAATGACGTAATTACAACGGCGGCGGTTCTTCTGGGGTGTTTCGTTGGATTTCTGTTCCGCATTAAGATTGACGGTTACATTGGTCTGCTGGTTGCGGTGTTTATTCTCCATTCGGGTGTGAATATCGTAAAAGAAACGATTTCTCCGCTGCTTGGGGAACAGGCGCAGCCGGATTTAATTGAGAAAATCAAGGAACTGGTGACAGCACCGGACGAAATTCTGGGTGTGCATGATTTGCTGATTCATGATTATGGCCCGGGGAAATGCTTTGCTTCGATTCATGCAGAGGTCAATGCGGATTTGTACTCTCTGGAGGGGCACGACATCATTGATGAGTTAGAAAGCAGAGCTTTGCGGGAGTTGAATGTCCATTTGGTGATTCATTATGATCCCATTTTGGTGAATGATGCGGAATGGAATGAAATGCGGCAGGTGACACAGGAGATTATCCATGAAATTGACCCTGCGGTGACGATGCACTGCTTCCGCATCGTCGGCGGCAAGGAGCAGAAAAATCTGGTGTTCGACCTGATGGTGCCTTATGAAGCGAAGCGCCCGAATGAGGAATTGAAGCAGGAAATTGATCGGAAGCTTCGGGAAAGAAATATAAAATATGGAACCGTCATTCGGTTTGATGGGAAGGAATAAGAAAAAAAGACGATAGGATGTGAAAATCTTATCGTCTTTCTTGTTATAGCTTGCCTTCTTTTTGCAGATATGCCAGAAAGCCCTCCAGACCCTCTATAATGTCATGATATGTGATATCAAAATCACCGGTATACCAAGGGTCGGCAATATCTCTGGGGCGACTGCTGAAATCCAACAGACGATAAACCTTATGGTCGGGGTCCTCCTTGATTTGCCGCATTAAATTGGGAATGTTGTACCGCTCCGCAACCAGAAGATAGTCATAGGCGGTATAATCCTCCTTCGTTACCTGCCTTGCGTGGTGCATATTGCAGGAAATGCCGACAGATGCCAACTTGCGTTTTGCCGGGGGATAGACTCCGTTGCGACTCGTTGCGGCGGATGCAATATGGAATTGAGCGGAAAGTCCGCGTTTTTCTACCATGTCGCGGAAAAGATATTCCGCCATGGGGGAACGGCAGATGTTGCCGTGGCAAATAAAAAGTACATGTATCATGAATATCAAACACCTTTCTGATTATGTTTTTTCCTATTTTACCTGAATTTTCTGTATTTTGCAAAAACCAGAAAGTGTCTGGTGGAAAAGGTGGGCACTTTTTCTCTGCCTCGACAGAGAAAAATACATGCTGCGGTTATTTCTTAAAATTTTATAAATTTTACGCAAATCAGATGTAATTTGTTAAGATGTCTGATAAGATGAAGCTATCCGAAGGGAAGTTCGGGCAAGTAAAGGGAAAATGTATTGCGTAAGGAGGTATGACAGATGAAGAAAAATTTTGTTGTGGTTGGGGCATTGGCAGGAACGCTTATTTTTACACAAAGTGCCCTTGCGGCAGGGCTTGCGGTTACGCCGTCCAAAAACACGCTTTCCGTGCAGTCAGGAGAGGGCGTGCAGACGGTGGAGGCTGTCCCTGCGTATCTGTATCAGGATAATAATTATTTTATGCTGCGCGATTTGGGGAAAATCCTCGGCTATCGTGTCGATTGGAACGAAGCGAAAAAGCAGGCTTCTCTGACAAAGGAAAGTGCTGCGCAGGATTTGCAGCATCTGAGTGCGGCAAAGCAGGCAAAAGCCGTAAAGCAAAGCAAGCAGACCATTCTCGTTGGCGCAACGGAATACGAAAACATGAATTGCCTGAATATTGACGGTTATAATTATTTCAAGCTGCGCGATTTGGTCGAGATTATGGACTTCACCTGCGGATGGGACAGTGAAAAGAATCGGATTCAGCTTTCCACAGGCGAGCAGAATGACGAGGGAGTCAGCATATCCGTAAAGGATTTTCTGGTTGAAGGGGCGAAGCAGAAGGTGATTGAGGAGGATGTGCCTTATATCCCCGGCACAAAGGATTATGCGGCACTGGAGGCCTATATGCAGAAGAATGTAGACAAGGACTTCAAAGCATCTGATTTCATCATCACAGAAGCAGAGGAGGGCAGCAATACGCCTAATCTCATCACACTGGATATGCGTCTGAATGTAAATGGCGTTATGACAAAGAATTTCGGCTATCGGGTTCTCTGTATCAATAAAAAAGCAGTGCTGATTACCTTTATCGGGGAAAAGAATCCCGATTTTGATATCGCAAAGGCAGGCGTGCAGAAGCTTTCCGATGCGGATGCAAAGCAGATGGCATTAGATATGGATAAAAACAGCTACAAGGCAGAGAAGCAGACGGTTTCCCGTTATTTCGATATGCAGGAGCTGAAGCAGAAATGCGAGGTAGAAACGACCTATATTGACAATGGGGGCGCAACCTTCGTAACGGCGCACGCCTTTGATGCAGAATAACAGCTGATAACTTTATATAGAAGAAACACAAACAGGAGCAGCAAAGCAGAATCAGCCTTGATGTTCCTGTTTTTCGTTGGCAATAAGATACAGATGTGCTATAATATTCACATTAAATGTAGCTTTTTGGGGGATTTTGAATACCTCAAAGGCAGAGAGGACGAAGCGAAAATGAAGGATGCACATGCTTCCGAGAGATTGCTGTTGCAGGGTCGGAAAAAACAATGTGAGGCTTTACAGCGTCAGGCAGAATTCGCGGCAGAGCTTGAGATACAAAAGACAGAACGACAGGAGAGGATCGCCTTATGAGACGAAGAAAGCTGCTGATTGCAGACGATTCTGAAATGAACCGCGCAATTCTTGCAAATGTACTGGATCAGGAATTTGAAGTTATTGAAGCAACAAATGGGCAGGAAGTCATCATTGCGTTGCAGAGCTATGGCACGCAGATTTCCGCATTGCTGCTGGATATTGTGATGCCTGAGATGGACGGATTTGAGGTTCTGGAGGAAATGAACCGCAGACATTGGATTGAGGATATCCCCACCATCATGATTTCCGCGGAAACCAGTAATACCTACATCGACCGTGCATTTGAACTGGGTGCATCGGACTATATCAGCCGTCCCTTTGTACCCGGCATCGTTCGCCGTCGTATCATTAATACAATCCTGCTGCATACCAAAAAGCATCAGCTGATGGATGTGGTTGCGGATTGGTTTTTCCGCAGAGAAAAAAGCAACGAGGTTATGATATCAATTCTGGGCTATGCCTTGGGGCTGCGCTGCGGAGAAAAGGGGATGCACATGTCCGGCGTAAGCCGTGTGACGGGGCTTTTGCTGCACTGTCTGATGAAGCGGACGAACCGCTATGCGCTGAATCCGGATGATATAGATGTGATTTGCATGGCGGCAAGCCTGCATGATATCGGGAAGCTGCTGATTCCGGAGGAAATTCTGACAAAGCCCGGCAAGCTGACCGCAGAGGAATTTGCCATTGTGAAACGGCATACGGTGATTGGTGCGGAGATTATTTCGGGAATGTCTGTGTATCAGAATGAAAAACTGGTGAAATACGCCACGATGATCTGTCGCTGGCACCATGAGCGTTGGGATGGCAAGGGCTATCCGGACGGGTTGGCAGGGGATAATATTCCCATTGCGGCACAGGTGGTTTCCGTTGCGGATGCTTATGATGCGCTGACGAATGAGCGCAGCTATAAAGAAGCCTTTTCGCATGATACGGCACTTGCTATGATGCATAACGGCGAATGTGGCAGTCTGAATCCGCTCCTGCTTGAATGTATGGATGAGCTTTCGGAGACACTGCGGCATGGCGTGGAGAAAAAGCCTGTGGGACAGAGTGCGGAGCAGGTATATGAAACGGTGGAGGAGCTTTACAGTGGACAGGATGTCATTGCGGCGCGCATGACAAAGCAGCTGGAGGAGGCAAACACAAAAGCAGAATTTTTCGCAAATCTCAGCGGAGAGCTGTGGTTTGAATATACGGCACAGCCTTCTTCTCTGCATCTTTCCAAGGGTGCAGTAGAGCAGACGGGACTGCCGGATGTGATTGTCGATCCGATGGAAAACGAAGCCTTTCTTTCCGTTTTCGGGAAAAAGACGCTTGCGCTGCTTACCGAGAAATTACAGGAGCTGCCGACTGACCGGACACAGATGGAGTTTATGGCACAGATTACGCTAAACGGAAAGCCGAGTCAATGTCAGACTGCCATTCTGGTTTCGGGCAAGAAGGACAGCGAGGGACATTATAGCTCTCTGCTCGGAAAAATTGTAGATATTGATGAAAACTATAAGAGAATACAGATGTATGATGCCGAAGCAGCGAAGCCTGCTTTGCAGAAGCAGGTGCTGTTGCCCATTCTGGCGAGTGGAGAAAGTGTGATTCGGATTGCGGAGAAGCAGGTTGGCCCTGTGCTGCAGGGATATCGGACGATGTTTGAAACGGTTCGGCTGGTGGACCCTGAAATCTGTATGCAGGTTTCTACAACAAAGGAGAGTCATTCTGTGCAGAAGAATGAGGATTGCTTTGCCCTTTGGGGGAAATCGCGCCGCTGTGAGCGCTGCATTTCGCAGGATGCCATCCGTATGGGGAAGATACAGACGAAGGTGGAGCCGATTGGCAATGATGTCTATTATGTATTTGCAATGCCAATCGAGATAGACGGAATGTCCTATTCTCTGGAATGTGTGAACCCGATTCGCTCGGAGGATATCAACGGCATAGAAAGCGAGCACGTTCTGAATCAGCTGCTTGTGCGGAACAGGCAGGTTTATGTGGATTCTGCAACAAGAGTATATAATCGCCGGTATTACGATGAACGGGTGCGTAACCTGAGCGGAGAATATGCGCTGGCGATGATTGATATTGATAATTTCAAGAAAATCAATGATCGCTTCGGGCATACCGCGGGGGATGCGGCATTGTATTATGTGGCGCAAACAATTCGTTCCATGCTGCGCAGCAACGATGCACTGATTCGCTACGGTGGAGATGAGTTTTTCCTGCTGTTTGATAATATGCCGGAGCAGATTCTGGAACGAAAGCTGGAGGAGCTCTGCCGAGCGGTGCGTAAGATTGAGGTGGCGCAGTATCCGGAGCTGAAGCTGACCATCAGTATTGGAGGTGCGTATGCTTCGGGGCGGATTTCGGATTTGATTCAGAAGGCAGATGCCGCCTTATATGAGGCGAAGAAAGAAAAGAATCGCGCGGTGATTTTTTAAGGAGGGGTATTTATGACGGTAAATGAATTTTATCAGAAGGTTGATGGAGACTATACAGATGCAATCAATCGCCTGCAAAGTGATGTGCTGATTCGGAAATTCCTGAAAATGCTGCCGGGTGACAACAGCATGACGCTTCTGGCAGAGGCAGTGGAAAAATCCGAGGTGGAGCAGGCATTTCGTGCGGTGCATACGCTGAAGGGAATGGCACTGAACCTAAGCCTTTCTGCTCTGGCGGAGGTTTGTTCCGCGATGACGGAGCTGCTGCGCGGCAAGGAGGCGCTTCCTGCGGAAACAGGGCAGTATTATGATGCCGTAAGAAGGGAATACGAAAGAGTACGCGAGGCGTTGGAAGAATTGGAGTAAGCGGCGGCGGTCTGAATGAAAAGAAAAGATGTGATTCTTTTGACTTCCTCCCGGAGACTGTGGTAAAATAAGATATTATGGATAGAACAAATTTTGTGCAAGGAGGAAGCGTATGTCTCAGGACAAACAGAAACACATTCGGAATTTTTGCATTGTGGCGCATATTGACCACGGCAAATCCACATTGGCAGACAGACTGATTCAGAAAACAGGTCTTTTAACAGATAGAGAAATGCAGGAGCAGGTTTTGGATAACATGGATCTGGAGCGTGAAAGAGGAATCACCATCAAATCGCAGGCGGTTCGTCTGATTTACCGCGCGCAGGATGGGGAGGAATATCAGTTTAACCTGATTGATACACCCGGACATGTCGATTTCAACTATGAGGTATCCCGTTCCCTTGCGGCGTGCGAGGGTGCGGTGCTGATTGTGGATGCGGCGCAGGGTATTGAAGCGCAGACACTGGCAAATGTTTATCTGGCGTTGGATAATAATCTGGAAATTCTTCCGGTTATCAATAAAATTGACCTGCCCAGCGCAAACCCGAAATGGGCAAAGCAGGAAATTGAGGATATCATCGGGATTCCTGCGGAGGATGCCCCTGAAATTTCTGCGAAAAACGGCATCAATATCGAGGAGGTTCTGGAACGCATTATTACAGATATTCCCGCGCCCGCGGGGGATGTCAATGCACCGCTGAAGGCATTGGTGTTCGACTCTGTATATGACCAGTACCGCGGCGTTATCGTTCTGATGCGTGTGTTTGACGGCTCGATTCGTAAGGGCAGCAGAGTCAAAATGATGGCAACAGGGAAGGAATTTGATGTTGTTGAGGTTGGCATTTTCGGCCCCGGGCGTTTCCTGCCTGTGGATGAGTTGAGTGCCGGCATGGTTGGCTATTTTACGGCAAGCATCAAAACGGTATCCGATACACGCGTGGGCGATACGGTTACATTGGCGGAAAACCCGACCGCAGAGGCACTGCCCGGCTATAAGAAGGTAAACCCGATGGTTTACTGCGGCATTTTCCCTGTGGATGGGGCAAAATATCCCGATTTGCGCGATGCACTGGAGAAGCTGCAGCTCAATGATGCGGCGCTGTTCTTTGAGCCGGAAACCTCTGTTGCGTTAGGCTTTGGGTTTCGCTGCGGCTTCCTTGGACTGCTGCATTTGGAAATTATTCAGGAAAGACTGGAAAGAGAATATAATCTGGACTTGGTAACAACTGCCCCCAGTGTTATTTATAAGGTATACCTGACGGATGGGACGAGCTTTGATTTATCCAACCCGAGCAATATGCCCGATCCTGCCAGAATCGAGAAGATGGAGGAGCCGATTGTGAAGGCGGAAATCATGCTCCCGAAGGATTATGTCGGCCCGATTATGGAGCTTTGCCAGCAGCGGCGCGGCGAATACATCAGTATGGAATATCTGGATTCCTCCCGTGTGATGCTGACATACCACATGCCGTTAAACGAAATTATTTACGATTTCTTCGACGTGCTGAAATCCAGAAGCCGCGGCTATGCGTCCTTCGATTACAGACTGCTGGGCTATCAGGAAAGCGAGCTGGTGAAGCTGGATATTCTGGTAAACAGGGAGCCTGTGGATGCGCTGTCCTTTATTGTGCATAAGGATTCTGCAACAGAGCGTGGCAGAAAAATGTGTGAAAAGCTGAAAAAGGAAATTCCCAGACATCTGTTTGAAATTCCGATTCAGGCAGCAATCGGCAGCAAGATTATCGCCAGAGAGACCATCAGCGCAATGCGCAAGGATGTTCTGGCAAAATGCTATGGCGGTGATATTTCCCGTAAGAAAAAGCTGCTCGAAAAGCAGAAGGAAGGGAAAAAGCGTATGCGCCAGATTGGCAGTGTAGAGGTGCCGCAGAAGGCATTTATGTCTGTACTGAAGCTGGATGAAGAATAAGACGGTAAAAAGGGTGTGATAAATTTTATCACACCCTTTTTGCGTCCTATTTGAATTTCCATTGATATTTTTCCAAATCGACCCTTCCGTTGACCACCTCAATGCCATCCGCCTGCAACAGCTTTTCCTGTGCAGCTTCTCCGCCGAAGGCAAAGGAACCGGAAAGCTCCCCCTTTGCATTGACAACACGATAGCAGGGGATATTTGCAGGGTCCGGGTTTTTATGCAGGGCATTGCCGACCGCGCGCGCCATATTCGGGTCACCTGCCAGCGCCGCAATCATCCCATAGGTTGCGACACAGCCTTTGGGGATTTTTTTGACCGCCTCGTAGATGCGCTTGGTGGGGCTATCCGCAATCAAATCGTAGCTTTCGGCAATCATGCGTTTGATATCCTGCGTGGGAATGGTGCCGTCCAGAATAATCGTATTCCAGTGTATTTTGTTTTGATGATAGCCTGCAACCACGGCAGGATAGGTGTTCCGCCAGAAATCACGCCATTCGGGCGCTACCTTTACATTCAGATTGAGATATCCCCCTCGGTCGTAAATCCAGAGAAAGGTCTTTTTGCTTCCCTTGATGCGCACCAACTGCCAGTTTTGGTCGCGAAAGGGTCGTTCTGTGTATACATCCGCAAAGGATAGGGCATAGGCTAATACCTCCTCGCGTGCTGTCATGCAGCTTCACCTCCGATTGCTTTGCCTTTATTGTACTTCTGATAGTTTATTTAAAAGCGTTTTTCCAGCTTCATCAGCCGTCCACGGATATGAACATCCTCCATCTCCTTGCCGACGAAGATTTTCATTTCATACGCGGGGTTTTCAGGCTGGAGAACAATCGCATTTTCCTTTTTTATCACGCGCTTGAGGGTGGCATCGTCCCCATTGACGGAAACGACGGCGATATCACCGCTGTCCACGTTGCTTTGTTTGCGGATGAGCAGAAAATCTCCTTCGTGGATACCGATATTTGTCATACTATCCCCCTTGGCACGCAGCCAGAAATATTC
>ENA-OROP01003011-OROP01003011.1-human-gut-metagenome-genome-assembly--contig:-NODE-3011-length-11449-cov-2.740477_pt1 | contig 11449 bp, 7 predicted proteins | sample MGYA00242132_ERZ509056 | MGnify/ENA primary metagenome ERZ509056 (study PRJEB26280, sample SAMEA2338768) | human gut metagenome | biome: human gut; feature: human-associated habitat; material: faeces...
GTGCCGGTGACCAGGAAGCGGCCCCGGCCGTAGGTGACGAAGGTGCCGGAGAAGACCATGTTCTTCCGGTCGCCCAGGGGGACGTCCCCGTCCTCGATGGGGGTCTCCTCCTTTTCCACCGGGAGGCTCTCGCCGGTGAGGGCGCTCTCGGCGGTTTTCAGGCTGGCGCTCTCCAGCAGGCGGCCGTCGGCGCAGACGGCGTCACCGGCTTCCAGCACCACAATGTCCCCGGGGACCACATCCCGGCCGGGGATCTGGATGGTCTTCCCGTCCCGGACCACCTTGGCCGTGGGGGCGGACATCTGTTTCAAACTATCCAGCGAGGCCTCGGCCTTGATGGTCTGCACGGTGCCCAGGATGGCGTTCATGGTGATGACCGCCAGGATGACCACCATGCTCTCCACATCCCCCAGCACCGCGGAGATCACCGCGGCAACGATGAGGATGATCACCAGGAAGTCGGCAAACTGTTCCAGGAAAATCCGGAATCCGGATTTCAAACGGAATCCTTCTTCTGAATGTTGCAAGCAATGTACTGTGAATATCTTCTGTTGTTGCAAACAATAACCGTACCTTTGCTGTCTGCCAGTTTTTGCTGTCGCCCAGCATTCTATATTTTTGCGAATCGATAAACAGAAATAGTTTTTCCTGATTTTCTGCTGACAGGTTGTGTACCTCATCCAGAAAAAGATAACCTCCATCCGCCTCTGCAAGCAGTCCCTGCTTTTCTTCATTTGCACCTGTAAAAGCCCCCTTTACATGTCCAAATAATACAGATGACAATAACTCCGAGTTATTCGCATAGTCCGCACAGTTTAATACAACGAAAGGAGCATTTTTTTCTACTGCCCCGGATTCTACCGCATACTGATGAATCAATGATGCAAGATAACTTTTTCCTACTCCGCTCGCACCACATATGATCATCGTCAGTCCATTTACCGGATAGTTCACAGCTGCTTTACATTTTTCGATTACTTGTTCCATCGAACCGTTATAGCCTATAAATTTTGAAAATACAGATACTTCTTTCTGAGCAACCGGTCTTTCATCTATCATATTATTACACTCTTCCGCTTTCTTTTCTGTATCTGTCGGAATTGAAAAATGTACCGGCCGGTTAGTTCCTTTTTGCAATTTTCCTTCTTTTTCCAGCAAGTTTAGATAATGTGATGCAACATTTCTTTTTATTCCGAATATTTCCGCTATACTTTGAGCCGTTACACCATCTTCTTTTATATTTTTCCTGATATACTGATAGATTTCTTCTTTTGCTTCCATTTTATATCTTCCTTATTCTTCCTCCGCCAACTCCCCAAACTCCGTCTTCTCAAATTCCTGAATGGAAATATGTCTCTTATTCGGGTTCGCATACACGAAAGTCTTATCTACATTCTCCAGATAGTTCTGGATCTTATCGTTCGTCGCACTGATGATTGCCTGGAAGCCAAGTCCGCGGATCAGTGAGATACAGCTTGCCACCTTCTCGGCATCCATCTTGGAGAACGCCTCGTCCAACACAACCAGACGCAGTGTCGGTGACCGGTGCATCTTCGGCGACAGATTAATCTTATAAAGCTGCGCAAAGCTTGCCAGAAGTGCCACGTACAGCGGGTTCTGCCCCTCTCCGCCGGAGTTCTTCTTGATCATCTTACTCAGTCCGATCGTCATCTCCTTATCGCCATGTACGATCTGCTGCATATCGAATGACAGATAGGTTCGGTAATCCGCATACTTATCCATGTTGCGTTTCGCCTCATCCATCTCGTCCTTCGTCGCATTCTCCGGCGGGATGAAGATATTGATCAGCTCGTTCATCATCTCCCCATACTGGTTCTCATGCTCCATCGTGAACATATCAAGCTGGTTGTCCATCGTATCATCTAAGTCAGACGGACGGATCTGCAGGGAATCATCCATGAACATCTTATAATATTTTCCATCTACACCCTTGTTCTTCGTGATCACGAACTGATACTTATCCTTACCGAAGTCCAGTTTGCTGATGATCCGGTTCAACTCATCCCTTCTCTGATAAGCCTCCAGGATCGCACTTCGGATCTTGAAGATGAAGTCATCTTTGAAATGCTCCACAGCTGCTTTCGCCTGTGTCTTCGCCGACTCCCTGTAAGTCTCCAGATGATCGCAGGACAGCGAATTCAAAAGCTTCTCATACGGCGTATTGTCCCGGATAGAAGTTGAGAATGTACGGTTCGGATATTCTCTGATATAACTGCTTCTCTCTTCCACCAGCTTCCGGTAAGCGTCTTCCTCTTCTTCCCTGAGCGTATATACCCGCGAAACCATCTGACGTCTCAGATACTCATAATTCTCGGATTTTCTGCTCGCCAGATATTCCTGGAACTCCTTCTCGTAACGCTTATCTGCTACTTTTCTCTTCACGTCCTTCATCTGTTCTTCCGATTCGAGAACTTCTGCATTCAGACGTTCGATTTCTTTCTTGTTCTCCCAGATTGCTTCCTGCACCTTGGATACGGATTCTTTCTTCGCATCCTGTGCCGCCTGCACTTCTTTCTTCTTGCCTTCCCATGCAGCAACGGATTCATCCTTTAACTTCTGCATCTGTTCCAGAAGCTGAGCCTTTTTCTTTTCTTTGGAAATGATTGCCTTGCTGTCAGCCAGCCATCCGAGATAATCCTCTGCCGGCTGCTTCAACATCTCCATCTGCATTGCCTGGCGGATCTCTTCTAACAGCTCCTGTACCGGCATTCTCTCGCCATTTAACTTCTCGCATTTTTCTTCCAGCTTGCGGATTCTCTGGCGCATACTCGTCTCACCGATGTAGGCTCTTCTGGTGTAATTCTCCGGATTCATGTGCTGCAGTTTGTAGCTCTGGTACAGCATACAATCCGGTGTCACACCGATCCTGCACTCACGCAGTTCATCCAGTGATTCGCATTTCTTTACATTTCCAAGGAAGAAATTAATGTATTCCTGCACATACGCTTCTTTCGCTTTTACTACTTCTGCCAGCGCCCCCGGCTGTACCTGATGCTTGTCCTTCGTAAGCTTCTCCGTATCCAGGACTGCTGCCCGGAAGAAACGTTTTGTATCCATCTCCTGGTAAATGTCCATCGCAGCCCTGGCATACTTTGGTTCCACGATCAGCTGCAATTTATTATTTCCAAGATAACCCTCCACTGCATTGTGCCATCTCTCGTCCTTCACATCCAGAAGGTCCGCAAGAATATGCACATTCACGAACTTGCCGCAGCGCTCATGCAGACGGTTACGCAGTTCGAATCTCGCCTCTTCCAGCTCTCTTGGATAAGCCTTCTTTCCCTGCTTCAGTTCTTTTAACTCTGCTCTTGCCTCTTTCTCTTCTTTCTTGATCCGGCGAAGGTCTGCATCCGCTTCCTGTCTCTGGTCTTCCAGCTCCTCCTGCAGATCTTTTAAGCCTTCCTGCAGGCGCACAAGCTCTTCTTCGGAAATGCTTCTGTCTGCGAATTTTTCGATATCCCAGATCACCTGATTTGGCGTAATGTCTTTCTCCGTCCATGCCTTCAGATGCTCTGCAGTCTGCTCCCAGCGGGCTTTTCCGTTATTCAGACGCTCCAGCGTCTCATTTAATGTATCCAGATCTGATTTCAGTCTTGCATACCCACTGTCTGCGATCCGCAGAATGATCTCTTCATACTCTTTCTGCAGGTCCTTTTCTTCCTGCTCCAGCACCTGTTGCTGCTTCTTCAGATCTTCGATGGCTTCCTGCCTTACCTTGATCCGGTCTCTGGCTTCCTGACTCTTCACCTCATGGTTCATAATCTCCAGACGGTCGATCTGATAAGAGCACACCTTCTCCTCATCGGATTTTTCTGCATACTGCTCATATTTTCCGCAGATCAGCTTCAGTCTTCTGATCTCCTCCATCGTCTCTTCGATCTTACTGCGCATGCGTCCATACTGCATGACACTTTCCTGCAGATCCTCAATATGGATATCCTGCTCCATACAGATATATTCTTTTACGAAATCTTCCAGTTTGATATTCATACGGAACGAAATCGCACGTTTGAATAGCTTTGGAAATTTTTCCATGTCCAGACCGCCAAGATAGATATCGTATAGCTGTCTCCGGAATCTTTCATTGCTCGGACCGCAGTAGAACTGTTCCGGCGTAAAGGAACGCTGCAGGTACTCACGCATTTCCGCAGTGGTAAGGCACCGGCCTTCCGAACGGTAATGATTCGGAAGTAATTCTCCCGTATGCCAGAAGAACAGGCGGCTTACGTCATTATTCGACGTATCCACGTCAAACACAACACCAACACACTGTTTATCTCTGGTATTCGTCTGTGTCAGCTCCAGCACGATCGTACTGGAAAAATTACGGTTTCTTAAATACTGTGATTCATTATTTTCACTGATATTCACCATACCTCTTAAGTACTCGATCAGTGTACGGTCCGAATCATCTGCTGCCGCCTTGTTGAAGAATCCACGGCCGTCCGTATTGGCATACAGCACGATCTGGATCGCATCCAGAACCGTCGATTTACCACTTCCGGAATGTCCGGTGAAGAAGTTGATTCCTTCATTAAGCGTCAGTATCTTTTTATCTATGTAATGCCAGTTATTCAGGCATATCTTCGAGAGTGCTTTGAATGGCTGCTTCGTCTCCAATTTGATCCTCCTCACTGAATGTTGCTAATAATTCCCTGATGTCATCTCCTAAAAGTACCGTATGGATACAAGGGTAGATGACCAGGCGGGTCGACTCGTTTAATTCTTCCAGAACATCAAGCGGCTCGATGATCTGATACTTCTTCAGAAGTGCGATCGTTCGTCTCATTTCCGTAATTGACGGAAGACTCTTCAATACATGAAATTCTCCCGCTTTTCCGTTTACTGCACCAAGTGTTGTCACCACATGGCTGCTCGACGATGCAGTCTGCATCTGCTCGTCATAGATAAGCTTCAGCACCAGTAAATAGATTGTCGCCAGACGCGGCAGCTTCTCACCCCATAACTGCTCTCCCTGGATATAGATCACACCCATATGTACATTTTCCCGCAGTGTGATCCCCGCCACCTCAAAATATGCTTTAAAAAATTCCAGATGCTTCGTACAGGTACGGTATTCTTTTGTATACTGCATCCTTCCCGCACGTTTATCAAATTTTCTTTCCAGGAGAAATGTCTGACGGTACAGTGTCTGGATGACCTCTGTGATTTCTTCTTTTTCTTCCTGAGTTAACTGTTCGTAGTAATCTATCATTTATTTTCAGAACTCCTTTTATCTATTACACGCGCCGTTTCACAAACCTGAGTGCCGGATACCGGTATCCGTTCTTTTCCACCATCTCCGGTTCTTCTTCCAGCACCATATATCTGCTGTTCTTACGCATACTGTAATCATAAGCAAGAATCAGTTTTTCAAATTCTTCCTCGTCAGCAATATTGATCTTCGACGCATCCATCACTTCATCTTCCATATTATTCTCGATGAATTCTTCAATCTGCTTCTTGCTGAACCGCATCTGTATCCGGTTCAGTCTTAAGATATCATCCTTATCCAGATCACCCGTCGTCTCATCCGGAAGCAGCTGACTGATGAAGTCTTTTCTGGATTTTCTTCTCTTATATAAAGACTTCTCTGACAGGATTTCCAGAAGTGACAGATTCATGCGCTTTCCGGTCTCTGTGATGATCTCTTCCATCTGCTCCGGTTCTTCCGACATCTTATTCAGAAGCTGTACCACCAGGCCCTTCGTATCCGTCTCACCGCTTAACAGATAATTCATTCTGGTTACCGTTGCCCGGACATATTTCGTATGTTCTTTGTCCATATTGGCAATGCGGTGCTCGATATCGTCAAATCCACGCTCGATCAGATCCAACAGATCCAACACATCATCCTGGTTATCTCCCAGCATCTTCGACCGTGCCTGTACCTTCATGATAAATGCTTCATCATCCCGGATCTCTCTCAGACATTTCTTAATATCCATCTTATAGATATAAAAGTTGTCCGATGTTTTCAGAATATGATACTTCTTCCATACGATTTCTTCCACATAACTGTCCAGATGTTCCCGCAGGATCCCACTGTAAGAATCCTGCTGCAAGAGCTTCGCAAAGAATTTATTCATATTATGAAGCATATCCTGCAGTGCCTTATTCAGCCGCCTCGTATTCACCAGAGCCGTCCTTAAGAGCCCGACACTTGCCCGCGGATCATTGCGGAACGCATACAGCGTTGCATACACATTCTGAATATAAATGTCCGTCTCCGATGCATCTTCCGAATTCAGCTTTTCAAATGCATCGATCATCACCGCCGCATAATCCGGAATGACAATATTTGTCACCAGTGTATTATAATCCTCGATACGCTTCAGCCATCCTGCCCGCAGCAGCCAGTTTAAGATCCTCGAAGAAGGCGTCTCCAACATATCAAAGTCTGTATCATTTTCCTCCCGCTGTAGCTCAAAGCGCTTCTTCGCATTCATATCACTTAAGATCTGGATGCACACCTCTTTCGTCAGGAAATAATTATTATATTCGTATTCTTCATTAATACATAAAAGTGCTTCAATATAAATATCCCGGTTGACCGAACGGAACAGACTCCAGAACGTATCCGGGATTTCATTCATTAACTGCATCTTGTTTTCCTCCAAATGATTCCTTACAATTCTACCATTTTTAGGGGAGTTTTTCTACTGCAAGTTATTTTCCAGAATTTTATGTACTCTTTATTTGTTTTTTGCTTTCATAGCTGATATGATAAAATAATAAAGATAAAATAAAAGACAATATACAACATAGAAATGAAGACGGAGGTAAAATTATGTCCGAAAATATAGAAAAAGCAGTACAGACCGAAGAATCGTCTGAGACTAAAGGAACTGACAACGTTGTGCTTTACCCTGTTTCTGATGAGGAGAAAACTGTATCTGCTGCACAGGAAACTTCAGATACTGAAAGCAAAGCTACCGACGGTAAAACTGCCGATAACACTAACAAATTCAGTGACACTCAAAATACAAAAGAATCTTCACCAAAAGATGTGGAAGAAGAAGACGATGATCTGGAAAAGGATTTCTACGAACAACAGGAAAAATCCCACTCCAAAGACGAGCATCCGTTCCGCGAATTTTTCTCCAATTTCCGTTCCAAACGCAAGATCGAGATGAACCGTGATGAACAGATCCTCTCCCGCATCAGCGATGAAGATCTGATGGAGTATCTCCGCATGGAACAGAAACGTATGGAACTTCTCCAGCAGGCAAAGGAAGTACGTGAGAAAAGATTCTGGACTACATTCCAGCTCGCCATCTGTCTGTTATCCGTTATCCTTGTTATTTATTTTCTTAAGGATAATCCGGTAATACTCGTGACGATCCTGTATACATTCGGAATCCTCGCTGCCCTCCGTATCTGGAGCAAAGCCCAGAATGGAAAGGACAGCAAAGGCAACAAAGATAAAACCGATGCTTAATCCCCAAAAGTTATCCACAATCAACCAATATCCTGTGGATAAATCTTTTTCTGCCGCAGTTTAATGTAGACAACTTCCCGAAACAAAGCATAGAACACTGACATCAGCGGAATAAAGATCAACATTCCAACGATACCCATCAGGCTTCCGCCTATACTTACCGCAGCCAGCACCCAGATAGACGGAAGGCCTACCGAATTTCCCACCACATGAGGATAGATCAGGTTTCCTTCAATCTGCTGGAGTACCAGGAACAGTACGATAAATATCAATGCCTGGACCGGACTCACCATAAATATCAGAAACGCACCGACCGCACAGCCGATGAATGCTCCAAAGATCGGGATCAATGCGGTAAATGCGATCACAATTCCCGTAAGAAGTGCATACGGAAGCCTAAGCAGCGTCATCGCAATCACGAACATGGATCCCAGGATCAGAGCCTCTACACACTGTCCCGTCAGAAAACTGGAGAATGTCTTATATGTCAATGCAAGAACCTCCAGCGCAGCCTCTGCCCTTCCCTTTCTGACAAATGCAAATAACACTTTTTTCGCTTGTCTTCCCAACTTTTCTTTCTGCAGCAAAATATACATTGCAAATACAAAAGCGATAAAGAATGTTCCCACGGCACCAATGATATTTTTCGCCGTATTGATCGTAGATTCCAGCATACTTCCGGCTCCGTTCTTCAGAAACTCCAGCGCAGCCTCCATCACCTTGTTCCAGTCAAATTCCAGATTGTTGACTACATTCATGATCTCCTTATTATTATGAAACCAATGATCTGCCCACTCCTGCAGCTGCGGGATAAAATCCTGGATACTCTTCCCGAGACTGGCAAATGTCCCGGCAAGCTGCGGAATCAGCCCGAACATGATAATTGCAAGAAGCCCGATCACACCGGAAAGAACGATCAGAAGACTGACTCCTCTGGCATATTTTCTTTTATATTTTTCAGGAAGCTTTCTCTCTGTGAATAATTTTCTTTCCACAAAATTCATCGGAACGCTTAAGACGAATGCAATCGCACCGCCAAGCAGAAATGGATATAAAATATTCAATACGAATCTAAACGCATCCATCACAACATCATATTTCCACAGACAGACGATCAATAATGCCGTAAATACGATCAGCCCCCTGATCTGTTTTACCGTTTCTTTTCTCAATTCCATTCTCTGTTTCTATCTCTCTTTCAAATATTTCATTCCCTGGATCACAGGAAGATTCAACAATGCAAGCCCGTATACTGTCATCAGCTGCTTCAGGCTCAACGTAACTACTTTGAACATTCCGTGCAATCCCGGAATCATAAGAACACTTGTGATCAGGATCATACCCAGGACAAATGCTCCGATCAGATACTTATTATTAAAGAATCTCTTTGTAAATATTACCGGTTTATCATCCTTACAGTTAAATCCATGCACCAGACGGCTCATGCATAAGGTTCCGAATGCCATCGTACTTGCAAGAGCTGCATTCTGGCTTGTGTATCCGATCAGGAATGCAGCCATCGTCATTACGCCGATGCTCACTCCTTCCGTTGCGATACTCAGCAGATATGGCTTTGTAAGGATTGACTCGCTCATTGGCCGTGGTCTCTGCTCCATAACCGCTTTGGAATGTGGTTCTACTCCCAGTGCAATTGCCGGCAGACTGTCTGTCAGCAGATTGATGAACAGCAGATGCACCGGTGCAAATGGAACCGGCAGTCCGGCAACGGATGCACATAATACAACCAGAATTGCCCCGAAGTTACCGGACAACAGGAATTGAATCGCATTTTTAATATGCTGATACAGATTTCTTCCATTTTCCACAGCTTTTACAATGGTTGCGAAATTGTCATCCGTCAGGACCATCGCTGCCGCATCCTTGGCAACCTCACTTCCGGTCACTCCCATCGCAACACCGATATCGGCCTGTTTCAACGCCGGTGCATCATTCACACCGTCACCTGTCATTGCTACGATATTCCCCTTTTCCTGCCATGCACGGACAATTCTGATCTTATGTTCCGGCGAAACCCTCGCATACACAGAGATTCCTTCTACAAAATCCTGCAGCTCCTCGTCCGACATATCTTCAATTACGGCTCCCTCACAGGCCTCCGATTCTTCTTTTAAGATGCCGATTCTCTTTGCAATAGCCGCTGCAGTAATCTTATGGTCACCGGTGATCATGATTGGACGGATTCCCGCACGTCTGCACTCTTCCACCGCAAGTCTCGATTCTTCTCTCGGCGGATCCATCATTGCGATCAGACCGATAAATATCAGCTGGTCCTCATCCTCCGTACCGATCTCTTTTTCTTCCTCCATCTGCTTATATGCAAATGCAAGAACCCTTAAGCCTTCTCTGGAAAATTGCATGTTCTGGACGGCAATGTCCTCCCGGTCGGAATCTGTCATCCTCCTTACAGTATTCCCAACCCGTATTCTGTCCATACGCTCCAACAGAACATCTACCGCACCTTTTACGATCATCATATGTCCTTCCTGAAGGAGTGCATCATTCATATTGTGAGCAGTCGACATCAGCTTTCGGTCACTGTCAAACGGCACTTCCGACAATCTCGGGTATCTCTCCCTTACCTGCATCGCATCAATACCAAGATTCGTTCCAAGATTGATGAGCGCCGTCTCTGTCGGATCACCGATCTCCTGTCCGTCCGTATTCGTAGAATCATTACACAAGATACTGAATCTTAAAAGTAATTTTTCATTTTCATTCTTCAGATCAATCTTTCCTGCCGGAATCCTCTTTCCATTTACATAATAATCCTCGACCGTCATCTTATTCTGCGTAAGCGTTCCCGTCTTATCCGAACAGACAATCGATACACTTCCCAGACCTTCCACTGCCTGCAGTTTACGTATGATCGCATGTTCCTTTGCCATCTTCTGCGTACCGAAGGATAACACGATCGTAACGATCGAGCTTAAAGCCTCCGGTATTGCCGCAACTGCAAGTGCAACAGCGAACATAAATGCAGAACCCCACGATTCACCCTGAAATACATTCACTCCGAATATCACTACGGAAAATGCCAGGATCAGCACCGATAATTTCTTTCCGAAATCATCCAGATTCACCTGCAGCGGTGTTCTCTTTTCCGAAGTATTCTTCATAAGATCTGCAATCTTTCCGACTTCTGTCTTCATACCGATCGCAGTTACTTCATATCTTCCTCTTCCATATGTGACGAAGCTTCCGGAGAATACCCGGTTCGTCTGATCTCCCAGTGCCGCAGCTTCTTCCACTTCATCCAGATTCTTCTCTATGGAAATGCTTTCTCCCGTCAGAGCACTTTCATCTACTTTCAGACTTGCACATTCGATCAGCTTTCCGTCTGCCGGGATACAGTCTCCTGCTTCGAGGATCACTTCATCACCGATCGTGACTTCCCTGGACGGGATCTGGATCACGCTGCCATCACGCACAACCTTGGCTTCCGGTGCCGATAACTGCTTTAAACTGTCCAGTGACTGCTCCGCCTTTACCGTCTGTATCGTTCCCAGAACCGCGTTCATCGTGATCACGACGAAGATAACAATTGCACTCTCCGCATCTCCGAGAATTCCTGATATGACCGCTGATACAATCAATATAATAACCAGAAAATCTTTGAATTGTTCCAGAAATATCCGGAGTACACTTTTCTTTTTTCCTTCCGTCAATTCATTGAATCCATATTTTTCCTGATTCTTCTTTGCCTGTTCACTTGTTAACATCTTATTCTCCTTTCTGTTGTGCAAAGTTATACAAAACCGTTGTGCATAATAAAGCGTAAATCTTAATAATAAAAAAAGAGCCCTTTATTGCACAAAAACTATGCAATAAAAGTCTCACCATTTCATTACGATACGGATGACCTGTCTGTCATCGTACTGACGTCATCGTAAACATCTATCCTTAAAAATAAATAGATGCCGATTACTCCCTTTTATTAAAATATAATATAAACATTTTTCTGACTTC
>ENA-OROP01003019-OROP01003019.1-human-gut-metagenome-genome-assembly--contig:-NODE-3019-length-11428-cov-4.900290_pt1 | contig 11428 bp, 8 predicted proteins | sample MGYA00242132_ERZ509056 | MGnify/ENA primary metagenome ERZ509056 (study PRJEB26280, sample SAMEA2338768) | human gut metagenome | biome: human gut; feature: human-associated habitat; material: faeces...
CTTGTTTGGGCCTGCGACCGGCCCGCTATTCGTTCTCGTAGTCGTCGCCGCCGACCTTCACGGGCGGCTTCAGCGATTCGGCCGGGGTATTGGCCTGGATCCACTCCTCGGTGAGCAGATCCTCCTCATCGAACTGAAGGTCTTCCAAACGGCTGACCGAAATCTGGTACTGCGCATAGTCGTTGGCCCCGCCCGTAAAATTGCTCCGCTGCGAGTAGATGCCGTAGATACCCAGCACCGTACCCTTGGCACCGTTCTTCGGGATGGGCTTCATGGCGAACTGCGAATAACCGCTCGTGCGCACCGTATAGATACCCGGATCGGAGGTGTACTCGGCCTCGTCGTTGTAGGAGATCATCACCGAACCGTAGAGACGGACGTTGTTCCGGTTGTAGGCCCAATAATACCACGTACCGAACTGCGCGTCGCCCCAGTCGGTCACGATCCAGCTCGGATAGGGATTCTCGTAGGAGCCGTTCTTGATCGCGGAGGGCGATTGCTCCACCCCGTTGTCGTCCTTATACGTAACACCGGCATAGCGGACCTTCACATCCTTGAAACGCACCAGACGGCCGAGGTCGTCCTTACCCAACTGCGTGTAGGTTTCGGGAGTGACTTCGAGGATATCCGACTCCTCGAGGGTCGTCTTTTCGCCGGCGAAGACGTTGAGCGACGCCACCTTCGGGTCGTCGAGGTTCGAATTGGCGTAGAACTTGTGCCGGCCGGCCGTGTTGTAACCGTCCGACGGCGCGCCGCCGATCGAAAGCATCATGCGGTAGTTGCCCAGATAGAGCCCGTCGAGGCGCACGTACACCCACTGGCTGATCATGTCCTCCAGATCGAGGTAGAAATCCATGAACAGGCCGCTGTAAAGCTTCAGCTCGATGGCGGCCGTGCCGTCGTAGATGTGGAGCGACTTGTAGATATTGCCCTGCCGGTCGCTGCTGATCACCTTGCCCTTGATGTAGAAGTTCGAGGCTTCGGGCCATTCGTACAGCCCCTCGAAGTCTTTCTCGTCGGTCGTCTTCGTGCCGAACTTCAGCGTCCGGGTCGATGCGAAGTCGCTGTTCGTACCCGTACCCGACAAGCCCCCGCACTTGGATTCGAACATCTCCTTGACCTCTTTGATCGTCACATGCTCCAGTCCCAGCACCGTCATATCCTCGTCGGTAAAGAGTTTCTTGGGAGCCGGAGTGTCGAAGTCGTTGTAGCACCCCGCGGCAAGCACGCCGACCGCAAGAGCCAATAATATACGCAATCTTTTCATAAATCGTGATCTTTCTCGGTTAGAATCGGAAATAGACATTCAGATAGTAGTTCGTACCCAGCATGTAGAAATACTTCGAATCGAAACGGCTGTAACGCGTCTCGCCGTTGCTGGCGCGCACGCGGTTCATACGCATCTGCTCGTAACCGCCGGTATGGATATCCTGGTTGTTGAGAATGTTCTTCACCTCGAGGCTGAAGCCCAGCATGTAGTCGCGGCGGATATACCAGTTCTTGCCCACGCTGGCGCTCAGCGTATAAACACCGTCGAAACGCTCCTGCGCGCGGATCGTCTTGATCGACCGCAGGGCCGACACCTGCTGTTCGGTGGTGGAGGTCGAGCTGGAAAGGATGTTCGTGTAGTATTCGATGGCTTTGGCCGTGCGGTACATGGGGTTCATCGAGAGGTAAAGGTCATCGTAGTAGTTGAAGTTCACCGAGGCGAACCAGTTCTGCGGACCGCGGTAGTCCAGTCCGACGTTCAGCGCCAGTTGCGGGGTGCTCTCCACGTGGTAGCCGTCCCACGACACCTTGTCGCGCAGCACGATCTTGTCCACGTTGTCCACCGTCTGCACGAAGTCGGGATTCGACGTATAGGTGTAGTCGCCCCAGCTCAGGGCGCCGACCACCGAAAGGCCGTTCCAGACGGGAACCGAGAGTCCCAGCTCGAGACCGTAGTGACGCTTGTCGATGCCGCTCATGGCGAAGTTGGTGAACGAGCTGCGCGTGTCGTCGTAGAAGGAGATGACCTTGGACTGGTCCTCGAAGGTCGTATAGTATCCCGAAACGCGGGCCTTGACATACGGCAGATTGAGGTTGTAGGTCAGATCGACGCCGAAAATCTTTTCGGCCTTCAGGCCCGGCGTGGTGGTGTTGCGCGTGCGGGGCGAAACGAACGCCGTGGCGAACTTGGGAGCCTGCTGCATGACGGCGACGTTGGCCTCGAGCGAGTGGGCGCGCGAGAACTTGTAGCCGAAGTTGCCCTTGGCCGTATAGGTCAGGTAGTCGAGTGTCTTCGAATCGCCCTTCGAGTTGTTCGGGAAGAGCCCCTTGCGCCAAAGACCCTCGCGGTACATCGAAGAGTAGCCCAGCTCGCCGGCCACGCTCATCGAGAAGCCGCCGGTGCGCCACGAATAGAGCGCCCAGGCATTGCCCTCGAACAGGTGCGCACGGTAGTTGTAGCTGAACTTGTCGCCTTCGCGGGCGATGCGGGCGTGGCCCGTGGCCTCGTAGTAGTCCAGATCGTTCTGGGCCGCCAGGGTGCTCGACATGTCGCGCTCGGCGAATTTGTCGATGTCGTACCAATAGTCGCCGCCCATCAGGTCCTTGATCTCGTCGTAATACCACGTCCGGTTGGCGCGCAGGTTCACGCCGCCCAGAATCCGCATGTCGTTACGCATCTCGTGCTGCACGCTGGCGGCGAAATTGTAGTCGATCTGGTCGGTATGACGCTCCTCGAGGATGTAGTTCGAGCGGTACTGCTTGCCGGCCAGCTCCTCCAGCCCGGGGATGTTCTTCAGCTCGGTGTCGATGTACTTGTTCTTCGAATAGAAGTCGTCGAAGTCGAGCATACCCGTCCACGCCATCGCGCGCTCGAGCGCCTTCTGCGTATCGAAATAGATCGTCTGGTCCGACGTCTCGCCCGGAATGACCTGTCCGAAGGCGTACGACGGCAGGTAGCGGTAGTAGTCGCCGCGCGGGTCGGGTCCTCCGTTCCATGTCAGTGCCGAATAGCCGTTCTTGCCGAAGCGGAGCGACGTGGCGGCGTTCAGCCGCGTGCGCTCGGACATGTCCCACGTATAGGTCAGCATCACGATCGGCTCGTGCATGTCGCGCACGCGCGAGTTGCGGAGCTTGCCCGCCTGATAACCCACGTTGGGATTGTAGTAGTTGTTGCCGAACAGGGCGTAAGCCTCGTCGGTCGATGCCTGCTGCGCACCGCGCTCCGTGGGCGAAGCCATGATCGTAAGGCCCAGCCGGTGATTGTCGCCGAAGAGCTTCTCGGCCGACGCGAAATAGGAATAGGCGTTATAGTAGATTCCGTCCACATAGCCGTTCCCGCCCTGACGCGTTCCGAACGAGAAGGCGTACGACCAACCGTTGTCGAGCTGTCCGGAAGCGTAGGAGACCATCGCCCGGAAGCGGTAGAGCTGGTTGGCGTTCGACACGCTCACGCGGAATCCCTTGCGCATCTGCGAAGCGCGGGCGTTGATGTTGGTCATGCCGCCGATGCCGCCGATGCCGTAATCCATCATCTCCAGCCCCGTGACATTCTCCTGGTTGCGCGTCGCGTCATTCAGGCCGCTCCACAACGACCAGGGGCCGTAGCCCGTCATGGCGTCGTTGAAACGGATGCCGTTGAGCATGATGTCCGAATACTGCGCATCGAGACCGCGGACGTTGAAACGCATCTCGCTGAAACGGTACGAGGCGATATTGCTGAACAGGTCCTTCGACGAGGAGAGCTTTCCGGGCAGCGCCTGCATGTCGGACACGGCGTCATCGTCCGACTCGGCGAAGACCGCTCCGTCCACGGTGGAGAACATGCCCGTCGGCACGATCACCACCGACTTGAGGTCGCGGACGAACTCGTCGCTCACGCGGACCATCACTTCGAGGTCCTCGAACTCGGGCGTCGAGAACTGCACCGTATAGTCGCCGGCAGGCAGGTTCTCGAAGAGAAATTCACCATCCCGGTTCGTCCGGGCGGTGAGGCCCAGCGATTCGATGGTCACCTCCACGTCGCTCAGCGCCGCGCGTCCGTTGCGCGAAACCACCTTGCCGCGGATGCCTCCCTCCTGCGCATAGGAGGAGGCGGTCACGGCCGCGAGCATCAGAAAAAGGAAAACTTTCAGTTTCATACACATATTTTAGGGTGTTATTTTGCAATGTAGATATAGGCCGGAAGGTGGTCGCTGAAACCGCCCTGGAAATTGTTGCCCACGAACGTCCGGAGCGGATAGCCCTTGTACTGCCCCTCCTTCTGGATCATGTAGGGACGGCGGAAGATGCCTCCGTAGAACTTCGTATCGCCGACGGGCCGGATCTTCAGCTCGCCGGTCGAACCCGTGGCCAGGTTGTCCGAAACGATGATGTTGTCGAACAGGTTCCAGTCGTCGCGGTAGGCCAGCGAACCGTATCCCGCCTTGAGCAGCGCAATGAAGGGGTTGAACATGTCGCCCGGACCGACATCGCCGATCCGGCCCTTGGCACGGAGTCCCTCGACGATGCTCCGATCGGTGGCATCGTCGTTCAGGTCGCCCATCACGACCACCTTCGTGGCGGGATCGGCACGCTGCACCGAATCGACGATCGCGCGAACCTGCTCGGCGGCGGCCATGCGCTTGGATGCCGAAGCGGCCTGGCCGCCCAAACGCGAGGGCCAGTGGCTCACGAGGAAGAAGAACGGCTCATCCTCGATCGTGCCCCACATCGTCACGAAATCGCGCGTACGGAAATCGGGCATGTCGGGCATCCGGAACGGAATGGCTGCGCTGCCTTCGAGTTTGAAGACGTCGGGACGGTAGTAGAAACCCACGTCGATACCGCGGAGATCGGGCGAATCGTAGTGCACGATCCGGTAGTTGCCCTTCGAAAGCTTCGGGGTGGCGATCACGTCCTCCATCACCGAGCGGTTCTCGACCTCCGAAACGCCGATCACGATCGGGAAATCTCCGTCTGCGGAGGCGATGTCGAACAGCACGCGCTCCAGGTTGCCGATCTTCTTCGCGTACTTGTACGCGTTCCACTTCTTCGGCCCCTCGGGCGTGAACTCCGTGTCGTTCACACCCGGATCGTCGATCGTGTCGAACAGGTTCTCGAAGTTGTAGAAGACCACTTTGTAGGGCTTCTGCGCAAAGCCTGCCGCGATGAGCACGGCAAACAGACCTGTCAAAAGGATTTTCTTCATAAAGCTTGTCATTAAGATTTGTCGGAATTATAATCGGATCTAAAGGCCGGGCCAGTCGCCGGGATCGTAGCTGCCTTTCACCTCCCGGGCCACGTCGGGGTCGAGGTTGCGGAAGAACGTGAATCCCGTCAGCTTCTCGATCTCTTCGACCGTGCAGGCCGCTTCGCGGAGCGAGGTGGCGGCGCCGTCGCTGTCGTTCGTGAAGAGGAATCCGACGGCCTTCAGCTCGTCGGCCGAGAAGTCCGAAATCGGCCGGTTCTCGTTGCCACGCTGGCGCAGCATCACCTTCCAGCAATGCGACGGCACGGCGATCGGGCCGTTCCGGTTGTCGATCGTCTTGTCCGTGAGGAACTCCGTACCCGTCACCACGTAGAGCGTATCGTAATTGAGGTATTTACCGCCGGTCTTCTCCCGTTCCGGCCCCCAGTCGCGCTCCTTGCCTTCGAGCGTCGCCCAGATACCCTGGTTGAAACGGCTGCTCTGCGGCATCATATTGGTCGCGTAGAAGGTCATCGCATTGGTCGCCCGCGTATTGTAGCGCGTCGCCGAGGCCAGCATGTGCCCCCGGTCGTACCCGTAGGAACCGTAGCCCTTGAGAATATACTGCTGATCTTCACGGGGAATCTCGGGCAACTGGTCGTTGGGGTCGAAAGCCCAGTCGTTCGTCCGTTCGAAGGAGGGCGTCGTGTAACAGTAATGCACCGGATAGGCGACCCAGCGCGACACGTGTTTCGCACGATCGTAACAGATCGAATAGTTGCGTCTGTACCCGCCCGTGGCGTATTCGGTCGTGGCAAGCGTCGTGTAATAGGTTTTGTAGATGAAATCGGCATCCTCCCGGAGAACGGGCTGTTCGGCCCAGGAGCGCTCGTAGTCGTAAACGATCGTCGAACCGGCCGACCGCTGGGTCATTTCGAGCCGGACGGCGTATCCGTCGGAGAAGGTCATGTCGATCCGGGCCGTACGGTCCTCGTCCGTCCCGTTTTTCTGCAAGTAGATGAAGACGGGAGATCCCGCCTCGCCGCCCGTTTCCGTCAGCGGCTCGGTCAAAGCGAACGAACACCAGGCGGCATCCTCCTCCGCGGAAATCACGGCACGGAAAGTCACCCCGCGGGCGCCTTCGGTCGTAATGCTGTTCGTCGTAGTCGAATAGTTCACGGTCTCTGCCACGAGCATCGCACGGGACTCCCTGTCGGTCCCTTCGTCCTTGCCGTCGCATCCCGCGAACAGGATAAGCATACAGGCGGCAAACAGCCACATGCCTATCATTTTAATATTCAATGTCATCCGGAAAATTTCGCTATTTCAGCCTTCGCATCCAAAGAAACCAAACTCTTGGCGGGACCCTGCCCGCCAAGAGTGGTTTTCTACAAAAAATCAATCAATTAATAGATTTGCAACCCAATAATAGCCGCACGACTCTTATTCGCCGAATCCGATTCACCCTTAAAATTTTCCGAAGTCGAAATAGTAATCGTTGATTCCGCAGTTAATCCAGTCAATTCCAGCGTATGATAATCATCATCGGTCAAAGTCATCGTAAACGAATTACCACTACCAGAATAACCATCATTACTGATTGCCGTAACAGGAGAACCGGAGACGCTCCCCCCCCCGTTTACACGGATATATACCGTAGCATCTGCACCTTTCCAACCAACAGCATAGAATGACAATTTCTTGTCTCCCGTAACACCAAGAGCAGGAGTCGTGTATGCCCCGGCACATTTACTCTTACCTAAACGCAACATGGGAACTGCTTCCGAGCCATTAGCGGCAACTTTCGAACTGGAATAGTAATAGTTCTCTTTCGAATCGTCCTTAGTAGGAAGCAAACCGTCCATCCAAGTATATACTTTCTCCTCGCCCGAAGAAACGCTTGATTGCTTTAACTCGACAGATGCCAGCGTTATGCCCGCAACTTTCGCTTCCAAAGTAGCCGTGTAGGCGGCATCTGTTTCGTTATTTCCGGCCGCATTTACGACAACATCCTTATCGGTATGGCTTACGACCGTAAACTTGTCGGCATTCGTGCCCACAATCTCAAAGGTAACCTCCGAAGCTGCAACATTAGCCACAACATAGGGAAGCGTCTGCTGCTGCGGATCCGTTGCGGCAAAAGGTTCCGGCTCCTTCGTGAACGTCACGGCCGGAGTCGTCGTATTCGCATCAATCTCACGAAGCAGAATGTTCAGTTTGGAGTTCGAAGTATCGTAACCGAGAGCAAAACCGGTGGCATCCACCACATCCCCGCTCTCGAGTCCCTCGAAATAGGAATCCAGACCGTAAGCGAACGCCACGGTCTTCACCGTCGTCAGTCCCGGAATTTCCAGCGTATAGGTATTGTAAGAAGCACCCTTCTCGATACCGAGGATACCCGAAACCTTCACGTACTTGTAAGCGGCCTTCGATTCGTCGGCCTTGATCTCCGAAGCGTATTTCTCGATGGCCTCGGCATCGAACGTTTCGGGCTCGGGCAGAGCGAGCGAAGAATCGCCGCCCGTCGTCACCTCGAAATTCGAGAACTGGTAGAGACCGTAGCACAGGGCGCTCTCACCCTTCACGGTAGCGGTCTTACCGACAGCGCCGATATAGGGATTGGCGGTCTGATCCTGCCAGTTGTTTTCGAAAGCGAGCACATAATTGACCGTCCCGGAGTTCTCCTGCGCGAACATGACGGCCTTCTGGTGAACACCGACGATGGTCGCATCTTCGATCTCGTAGTTGCCCTCTCCGAGCTGGTCGATCGTCGTCTTGGTATATTCCGTGGAGACGGTGAACAAGTCCTCGGTCATACCTTCCAAATCCGAAGCATTGCGGGGCGAAATATTGCCTGCCCCCTGATTGATCGACACACAGCCCTTGATGTAACCGGCCTTCGCGGGAATCTCGATGGAATTGGCCCACGATGAGGAATAACTGTTGAACGACAACTGGAAAGTCGAACCGTTCTTCGTCTCGAAGGTCTGGTTCGCATAACCCGACGATACGTTGTAATACATCTCGCCGCGGATCGACTCGATCGGCTGCGAATAGACCTTCACATACTGCGACTGGTAGTCGATCAGTTTCGCAGGATCGGAAACCTCGATCGCCTCGGGCGTATTGTCGGAAGCGTCGAGAATCTCGATATCAGGATCGGCTTCGAACTGCACCTGATAGGTGTCATAATATGACTTCGAGAAACCGCCCTTCAGATCGAACGAAACGATCGAACCGCGGGTCAGGTGATAGTCCGTATCCTTATCGCCCAAAAATCCCTTGAAACGAATCATCAGACCGGCCCCCGGCTCGGCGGTGTCGTCCGTCAGCATGATCTGGTGATTGTTGATATTGTTGCCCACATAATCGGATACGACAATACCGGTAATCACCATCGACTCGGTGATCTCCTTTGCATTGGCCGTTCCACTCGCGTTGTCCACCGGGAAATCCAGTCGATCGCGGATCTCCTTGACGTTGGTTTCAACCGTCGTCGTACCGCCCTCGTTCTGCTTGACGGTGATCGAAGCCTTCTTCGTTACGGGAATGCCCTCGACATAACCCGTGGCGGTCAGCGTGATCGAAGCCTGGCGCTCGGTCTCGGCCGCGGCGAGCGTGAACGAAAGCTGCGTCGTGCCCGTCTTGCCCGACAAGGCGCTCGGCGTGCACCATGTCTGATCGTCCGCCTTGTCGAAGGACAGGGTCCAGTCACCCTTCGAAACGACCTCGACGGACTGCTCGATCTTACCTCCGGCGAGCGACCCTGCAATAGTGGCCGACCCCCCCCCATCGACGGTGATCTCGGGAATACCCTCGTAACCGCCGTCATTCGTGTCGTCGTCCGAGCATGCGGAGAAGGCGGCAACCGCCATCGCCGAGCAGAACAACGTTTTCCAGAAACTCATCTTTCTCATAGGGCTTAAAATTAAGTTAAAAAAGCATGTCGTATTACGCATATAGCTATCAAATCGTTACATAACAGCGATATTCAGTCGTAAAGTTAAAGTTAATTTCCGAATCCGCAATATCCGTAACACAAAATTCACACCGAACCGGCAAAATAGCGGAGACAAAAGCCCGGAGCACGCCCCAAAGGCATGATCCGGGCTCGGAAACGGTGCGGGTCAGCGAATCCGGTCGGCGGAACGCACGAGCAGTTCGTCGTGGAAAATCGCACGTGCGGCCAGAAAGGCGAAGAGCAGCGCCACCAGCGGCAGGGCGATCGCGGGCCTGAAGCCCTGCGTGTGGAACGCCATGCCGGCGAAAAGACGGCCGCTCAGAAAATAATAGACGCCCTCCATCACGACCGCTCCCGCGAGCAGCACCATCTCCGCCACGCAGAGGCGGATTTGCAACAGGCGGCGGCGGTAGAGAAAGATCGTCACGAGCGGCAGCGCGGCGGCGAGCGCCAGCAGGATGCCCAGATAGAGGGTCGGCTGCGCGAGCGTACCGTCGGCGCTCCGCAACGAAAAGGCGTACAGCCCGTATTCGCCGGCTTGGCCGGCGAACCACGCCAGCGGCGCGAAAAGCATGACGGCGACCAGGGCCGTCACGATCAGCAGATAGAGTGTTTGAATGCGTTGTATCATTTAATCCAGCGTTTTGTCGATCAGGTATTTGTTGCGGTCCGAAGAACCGCGGTTGATCAGCTCCCCGAGGAATCCGGCCAGGAAAAGCTGCACGCCGAGAATCACGGCGAGGATGGCCAGATAGAAGAGCGGCTGCTCGGTCACGGGGCGCAGCGGCAGCGCGTGGGCCTGCTTCCAGAGCTTCCCGACGATGATCCACACCGTCGTTCCCCCGCCCAGCAGGAACATCAGCGTCCCCAGCCCGCCGAAGAAATACATGGGCGAGCGGCCGAAATGGGACATGAAAAGGACCGTGATCAGGTCGAGGTAGCCCTTCACCATGCGCTCCATGCCGAATTTCGAACGGCCGTACTTGCGCGCATGGTGATCGACGACCTTCTCGCCGATATGCCGGAACCCCGCCTGCCGGGCGAGCACCGGAATGAAGCGGTGCATCTCGCCGTAAACCTCGATCGACTTGACGACCTTCGACCGGTAGGCCTTCAGGCCGCAGTTGAAGTCGTGGAGGCGGATACCCGTGGCGGCGCGGGCCGTCCAGTTGAAGAACTTGCTGGGCCATCGCTTGCCCACGGGGTCGTGGCGTTTCCTTTTCCAGCCCGACACCAGGTCGTAACCCTCCTCGAGGATCATGCGGCGCAGTTCGGGAATCTCGTCGGGCGAATCCTGGAGGTCGGCGTCCATCGTCACGACCACCTCCCCCGCCGCCGCCGCGAATCCGCAGTAGAGCGCCGCGGACTTACCGTAGTTGCGGGCGAAGCGAATGCCCCGAAGCGCCGGATAGCGCGTCTTGAGCCGCTCGACCTCCTCCCACGAAGCGTCCGACGAACCGTCGTCCACGAGAATCGCCTCGTAGGACAGTCCGTGCCCTTCCGCCACGCGGTCGATCCACGCGACCAGTTCGGGCAGCGACTCCGCCTCGTTGTAAAGCGGCACGACGACCGATATGTCGGGCCTACTCATCCGACGAATCCTTACGTTCCGCGGAATCCTCCGCATGCTTCACCCAGACGACGTCCCGCTTGGTGAAGGCCGAGACGAACAGTCCGAAGAAGCAGCCCTGCACGACGGCGCCCAGCACCGAGAGCACGACCACCCAGATCGGCGAGAAGAACATCGTCCGTGCCATCGAGACGGCCATTTCGAGCTGCGCCTCGCTGTAAAGCGACGCCATCGCCTTCAGGCTCTCGCCGAGCAGCGTCTCATAGCGCGATGCGAAAAGAACGTTGCGCGCGACGATCTCCCACGCGCCGATCAGCACGCCCGAGAAGCACATCATCCAGAAGATGTATTTCATACACTGTCCGTACCCGTAACCGTTCTCCCCGCGGCCGTAGAGCAGCACGCGGCGTTTGGTGAAGAAAAAGAGCAGCACGACGAACACCGCCACCGACACGAGCGACAGCAGCGACGAACGCCAGAAAAGCCCCGCCGTCGTGAAGACGATCTGCACCAGCGCCATGACCGCGCCCCACTTGGCGGCATCGTTCCAGAAATTTGTCTTTTCCATGTTATACCGTTTGATTTCGATTGTCTTACCGCAATTCGCCCCGCCCCTCGCGCAGCACCTCGGGTTCCCCGCCCGTGAGGTCCACCACCGTCGTAGGCACGCAGTCGCCCGTCCCGCCGTCGATCACCAGCGACACCTCGCGGCCGTAACGCTCGTGGATGAGTTCGGGATCGG
>ENA-OROP01003021-OROP01003021.1-human-gut-metagenome-genome-assembly--contig:-NODE-3021-length-11423-cov-6.307530_pt1 | contig 11423 bp, 9 predicted proteins | sample MGYA00242132_ERZ509056 | MGnify/ENA primary metagenome ERZ509056 (study PRJEB26280, sample SAMEA2338768) | human gut metagenome | biome: human gut; feature: human-associated habitat; material: faeces...
AGAAAATGCGAAAAAGCCCGTAATATCAAGGAAAAACGCACCATAGAGATGTTTAACCAGGTCTCAAAGCAGCTCGTCGCGCTCCACAGTTTTCAAAGAGATAATTATCTCGAAAGAGACAATCGAATTATGTTTACAAACCCCGGAAAATCAAGGTTTTCCGGGGTTTTCTTATACCCAAACGGGTTGATATGTTTCAAAGTGAAGTTCCTTAAATCTTTGAAGCCGCAAAATGATGCAAGCTCTTTCTTTGATTTGGATTCTATGCAGAAAGCTAAAATTTGCGTAGACCACTTCCGCGGCGTTCCATGTATTTCATGCGGTGAAAATTCCTTTGCGATTTTTTGGTTGACAATGTCAAAATTACATAGTATACTCACGGTATACTTTTTAGAATAGGAGTCTACAATGGATCAAATGAGCAGAAAAGAAGCAGTCACCTCGTTACATAGAGCACGGATCATGACAGCTGCGGAAAAGCTCTTTTCGGAAAAAGGCTACGCGCAGACGACGATAGATGATATTTCAAAAGCGTCCGAATACAGTCGGCGCACGATCTACGCATATTATGAGAGCAAGGAGGATCTTCTGCACCACATTATTGAAAAGGGGCTGCGGTCACTAAAGACGGATATAGAAAACGCTGTAAATGATAATGCAGGGCTTGTCGATGCCTGCCGTGCGGTGTGCAGAGCGAAGAGCCGTTACAGACAGGAGTATCCCCACTCGCTTGAAACCTTGAAGCGTTCTGGCGCGGCGGAGATCGAGCAAGTGGCAGCTTCAGATACAGTGAAAAATATACTTTGCCTTGGGACGGAGATAAATGAGATTCTTGAAACACTCATTGTGCGTGGGCAGAAAAGCGGCGAGGTAAGAAAAGAAGTTGTTCCTGTGCTGACGGTCTATGTCCTCTCCACAAGCATTGATTCGCTGCTTGCGCTTGCCGAGACAAAGGGAAAATTCATTTGCGCGCAGAATGGTATGACAGAAGAGGAGTTCCTCGACTATGGTTTCCGACAGATAATCAACTCTATCCTTGAAGTACGAATATGATGAGGGTGCGACATGGATAAAATGTATCTTAGAGATGCAGTATTGGCAGCGCAATGAGAAAGTTATATGAAAAAACGCATAACGAACCACGCAGATTTCGCTTGAGATATTATGACGATTCAAGAGGTTAAGAGAGCGTAAAGATCATTGCAATCAGGAAAAGGTGAGGTGGTATAAATGGTTGAAAATATAGAAAAGAAATTAGTTAGAGGATTTTCCGTTATTTTGTCCGAAATGTAAATATACTTGTGTGATTTATTTTAGAAATAAAAAAATTGAAGAAATTAAAACGCCAGACGCTTAGACGCAGAGCAAGACCTGATAGATGAAGGTTTGCTCTGCGTTTTGTAATCAATACACTCAGCACGCCTGTAAATGACACAGGTCTTACCGTAGAAATGCAACTGCTTCATACGGGCACTGGAGCTGTTTCATGCAAATACGAAAGAAATGGAAGAAAAATAGGGGAAACATCAAACATGGAGGACAAAGGAATGAATAACGAAGTTAGTATTACTGCCCTGATGAGTTCATTTGGACGGGCGTTTCATGCAGAAAATGAAGATCATCCGGTTTTCGCGGATCATCTTGCAAAAGAGCTGATGACAGCAGAAGAATATGCCGCCGTTCTGACTGGCACAAAGCAATATGTTATGTTCGGCGCAGGTCTGGATACCTTCGCTTTTCGGGAAAAAGAATTCTTATCAAAACATAGGGTATTTGAAGTCGATCATCCCCTGACGCAGAAAGATAAAATAGAACGGATCACCCGTGCCGGTTGGACGATTCCTGATAATCTCACCTTTGTTCCTGCGGATTTTACGAAAGATAATGTAGCGGAACGTCTGATCGATGGGGGGTTGACGCATCTGTGAAAACATTTTTCTCATGGCTCGGCGTAACGTATTATCTTTCGACGGAAGCAATCAATACGATGTTGGCTGCACTTTCCGAACTTTGTGCGGATGGGAGTTCGCTTGTGTTTGATTATCCAGATGAGAATTTCTTTGATGCTTCCGAAAAGCGTGTGCAGAACACAATTATGATGGCAAAAGCAGGTGACGAGCCAATGCAATCAGCCTTTTCCTATAGCGAGATTGAAAAACTCCTGGAGAAACATGGCTTTCTGCTTTATGAGTTGTTGACACCGGATGATATTCAAAGGGATATTGTCGACAAGGCAGGGGCGGATATGAAAGCCTTTGAGCATGTTAATTACTGTCTTGCTGTCAGGAAAAACTAAAAAGGCTGTCACACAACCAGTCGGATCAGGTAACTTTTTTACAAGATAACAGGAATGGGAAATTGCCCTCCGAAAAAAGATTGTCTAAAATATAACAAACGAGACAGGAAATGTTTCAATAAAGGAGGAAAAAGCAGCATGGCAGAAGTAAACGCTGTGGAAAAGCAGCCTGTTACCCAAGAGTACCTGAAAAAAATGGACGCCTATTGGCGTGCGGCAAACTATCTTGGAGCAGCACAGTTATATTTACTGGACAACCCGTTATTACGCGAGCCGTTGACGATGGATCATATAAAGAAAAAGATCGTCGGACACTGGGGAACCGTTCCGGGACAGAACTTTGTATACGTTCATTTAAACCGTGTCATCAAAAAATATGATCAGGATATGATCTTAATTTCCGGTCCTGGCCACGGTGGAAACTTTTTTGTGGCAAATACATATTTAGAGGGAACTTACAGCGAGGTATATCCGAACATCGGAGAGGATATGGACGGACTGAAAAAACTGTGTAAACAGTTTTCTTTCCCGGGAGGTATCTCAAGCCATGTTGCACCGGAAACTCCTGGTTCCATCAACGAGGGCGGTGAGCTTGGATATTCACTGGCACACTCTTTTGGTGCGGTATTTGACAACCCGGATCTGGTTGCAGCATGTATCGTCGGAGACGGTGAGTCCGAGACTGGACCGCTTGCAACTTCCTGGCAGTGCAACAAATTTTTAAACCCGAAAACAGACGGTGCGGTTTTACCGATCCTGCATCTGAACGGATATAAGATCAGCAACCCGACCATCTTAGCACGTATTTCCCGTGAAGAATTAGAGCATTTCTTCGACGGATGCGGCTGGAAACCGTATTTCGTGGAGGGCGATGAGCCGATGGATATGCACAGCAAGATGGCGGCTGCCTTAGATCAGGCGATGGATGAGATCAAGGCGATCCAGAAAAATGCGAGAGAAAATGATGATCTGACCAGACCGAAATGGCCGATGATCGTACTCCGCACCCCGAAGGGCTGGACAGGACCAAAGGTAGTGGATGGCAATCAGATCGAAGGCTCTTTCCGTGCACATCAGGTTCCGATCATGATGGACAAACCGGAACATCTTCAGATGTTAAAAGACTGGCTGTTAAGTTATCATCCGGAGGAGCTGTTTGATGAGGACGGAAAACTGATTCCGGAATTAAAGGCATTAGCACCGACCGGCGACCGCAGGATTGGATCAAACCCGCATGCAAACGGGGGTAAATTACTGCGCGATCTGCGTCTGCCTGATTTTAAAGATTATGCTGTGGATGTTCCAAAGCCGGGTGCTGTGGAAGCGCAGGATATGATCGAACTTGGCGGATTTGTCAGAGATATTTTCGAGTTAAATGAAGATGCAAAGAACTTCCGTATTTTCGGACCGGATGAGACGATGTCAAACCGTCTTGGAAAAGTATTTGAGGCAACGAACCGTGACTGGAACGGTGAGGCTTATGATACGGATGAATTCCTTGCACATGACGGACGTGTCATGGACTCTATGTTGAGTGAGCATATGTGTGAGGGATGGTTAGAGGGATATCTGTTAACCGGACGTCATGGATTCTTTGCAAGTTATGAGGCATTTATCCGTGTGGTTGATTCCATGTGTGCACAGCATGCAAAATGGTTAAAGGTTTGCAACCAGCTTCCGTGGAGACAGTCCATTGCATCCTTGAACCTGATTTTAAGCTCGAATGTATGGCAGCAGGATCACAATGGATTTACACATCAGGATCCGGGGTTCTTAGACCACATTGCAAATAAAAAATCAGACGTGGTACGCCTTTATCTGCCGCCAGATGCAAACTGTTTATTATCCTGCTTCGATCACTGTATCCGCAGCCGCAACTATGTCAATGTGCTCGTGACATCCAAACATCCGAGACAGCAGTGGCTGACCATGGAGCAGGCAGTCAAACACTGTACACAGGGTATCGGCATCTGGGAGTGGGCAAGCAACGACCAGGGCGAAGAGCCGGATGTAGTTATGGCATGCTGCGGTGATACACCGACATTAGAGACATTGGCAGCCGTTACGATCTTAAGAGAGGCACTGCCGGAGATTAAGATCCGTGTGATCAACGTTGTCGATCTCATGAAATTAGAGCCGAACACGAAACATCCGCACGGACTCAGCGATGCAGAATACGATGCACTCTTTACCAAAGACAAACCGATCATTTTTGCATTCCACGGTTATCACACACTGATCCATGAGCTGACCTACCGCAGAACCAACCGCAACATCCACGTTTACGGTTATCAGGAGGAAGGTACGATTACAACACCGTTTGATATGCGTGTACAAAACGAAATCGACCGTTTCCACTTAGTAAAGAACGTCATCAAATATCTGCCACAGCTTGGAAACAGAGGATCTTATCTGGTACAGCAGATGAACGACAAACTCGTAGAGCACAAACAGTACATCCACGAGTACGGTCAGGATCTGCCTGAGGTAAGAGACTGGAAATGGAATCTGTAAGATAAATCTGAAAAAATAGTTACATCTTTTTGCGGAACTGTGCCGGCGTAAGCTGGTGCCGTTCCGTAAATATTTTATAGAAATAACCTTTGTTGTGGTAACCGACCGCTTCCGTGATCTGGTCGATCGTGGCATCGGTCGTAAGAAGCAGCGTTTCAGCGCGGCGCAGGCGCAGAAGCTGTAAGTATTCCGTATAGGTAAGCCCGGTCTGTGTTTTTATGAGACGGTTAAAATAATCTTCCTGAAAATGAAATTCCTCAGAAAGTCCTGTAATGGAAATCTGGGTCAGATGATTTTCCATATAATCTGTGATCTCTTCAAATAAAATCCAGTTCATCTGTTTTCGCAGTTGTTTTGACAGCGAAAATTCATAATTTGTTCCAAGAATCCTGAAAATACGCAGCAGTAATCCCTGACAGATCAAAGGGGAGGCAACATCATGCTGTTTTAACTCGGACAGCAGCTGATAAAGCGCCTGTTCCATTTTTTCCATACCCTCCGGCTGTGGACGGAAATGCAGATACTGCTGCAGATTTTTCTGCTCTAATAATGCCATATTTAAAAAAGAAGCAATTCTTCCGGAAGTGCTCAGATGTTTCATGATATCATTAAAAATAGCATTTGTGATACCGAGAAATAAGATCGTGGAAGAACCACTGTCTAAGATTTCCTGATGTTCACAGTTGCGGTCGATCAGGCAGAGTTCCCCCTTGTGGAAAGTAAATTCATTGCCGAGGATCTTCTGACGGTATTCGCCGTCCACGATATAAAAAAGTTCGAGATATTCATGTGAGTGCATCTGGGTGCGCATGCCCGGTTCAAACCGTTTCTCGTAAGTAAAGGCGGTACCGGAGGGGATGATCGTGGCAGAAACAGTGTGAGGTTCGTGGATATCCCAGATCAGGCCAAACATGTGCTCTGATTCCGGAAGGGGATATGGTTTGACTTCGATATCGTGCTGCGAATACTCCGGACAGACAATGCGGAAACGCTGATAAATATCTGGTGATTCATAAGTTGTATTATCATAAAGAAGATGTCTGATATATTGTTTTAAGTCCATAATAACCTCATTTGAAAGCAGAAAAATGTGAAAGATTTTAAATATCTTTATCTTATCACAGTGCATTTTATGGCGCAATATGTCGAAAAGTATGAAAAAAATTTGTAATAAGTATTGTGTGTGTTTATTGAGAGGTGTACTATAATTATGCAAGTACATTCAAAAGCGAAAGGAAGAGGGATTTAGATGACAGGAGAACAATATGTAAGAGCAAATAAAAGAGTATATAATGTGGTAATAATCCTGCTGGCAGTGATGACGATTCTGTCTGTTATGGCATGTCTGGCGGAGTTTAAGATTACGATACTGCTTCAGACTGCAGCTGCAGTTGCGGGAATTATTGTTGTGAATACTTATGCAAAAAAGTTTTGGAATTCAAAAAAGGGTGGGGAAATCCTGCTTGGAACAGGAAGTGCTGTATATTGTGTATTTCTTTTACTGAATCAGAATAATTTTGTTTACGCATATGGAATCCCGCTCTTTGTTGCATGTGTTTTGTATTTAGATGTAAAGTTTGTATATTATGGTATTGGTGTAACTGCAGTAGGAAATATCATTCATATCATAGTGCAGGTTATTACAAAAAGAGCCGATGGGATAGAACTTTTTTTTAGTATTATCATTCTTGCAACAGTAGTTTATGCGGTATATGAAGCATCTATCCTCCTTACAAAATTTAGTGAAGAAAATCTGGAAATGCAGGCTGCAGCATCTGAAAAAATGCTGGCTACAGCGGAAAATCTGGTGAAACATTTTGATTCCGCAAAAGAAAAATTAGAGACATTAGAGGAAGTCATCAATAACAACAATGAATCTATTTCCAATATTGCCCAGAGCACGGGAAGTACTGCGGAGGCAATCCAGCAGCAGGCATTGATGTGTGAGGAAATCCATAAGAATACGGACAGTGCTGAAAAAGAAACCGAAGCGATGATTGATAAGGCAAATCATACGATGGAGAATGTGGCAGAGGGTGCGAGACTGGTAACAGGATTAAAAAATCAGGCTGACAATGTGGAGCAGGCAAGTAACCAGGCGGCAGAGTCCACCAAACAGGTCAGCAACCGTGTGGAGGAAGTAAAAGGAATTGTTGCGACTATCTTAAGTATCTCCAGCCAGACCAATCTTCTTGCATTGAATGCTTCTATTGAGGCAGCAAGAGCAGGTGAGGCAGGAAAAGGGTTTGCAGTCGTTGCGGAAGAAATCCGTCAGTTATCGGAGCAGACAAAAGATGCAACGAACCGGATTACGGATATCATTCAGGATCTGAATGAAGATGCACAACATGCGATGGACAGTATGGAACATTCTGCGGATTCAATCCGTGAACAGAACGAACTGATTGAGACAACAAAGAATAAATTTGAGACCATCAATGACGAAATGCAGTCACTGGCAAGTGCAATCGGAGAGATCGAGGGAAGTATGCAGTCCATTTTAAACAGTACAGACACAATTTCCCAGAGTATATCGAATCTCTCTGCAACCGGTGAAGAAATAGCTGCTTCTTCCACAGAAGGACTTCAGACAGCAGAACATGCGGTAGAGGCAATGAAAAAGACCAAAGAGATCATTGATGCTACTTATCTGCTGGCACAGGATCTGGAGTCTTATGCAGAATAGATCAGACAGAAAATAACAGTGGGAGGCTGAAAAGTCAGGTAAAAATAAGTTACGGGTCACACTTGTGTGTGAACAGTAACAAAAATGCAAGGATCAGGAATAGAATGAATATTGCATATTGTGAAGATGAAAAGATCCAGTTAGAATATATGGAGCAACTGATCAGAAAGTGGGCAGACGAAGGGAATGACACTGTTACATATTTTGGCTATGGCAGTGCGAAGGAGCTGTTGTTTGAGCATCCGGACAGTTTCCCGTTCGATCTGCTCCTTTTGGATATTGATATGGACGGCATGGATGGCATGGCGCTCGCAAAGGAGATCCGGAAAAAAGATCAAAAACTTCCCATCGTTTTTTTGACGAACCGCAGTGAGTATGTGTTTGAAGGGTATGAGGTTGGCGCATTGCGCTATCTTTTAAAACCGGTGGAGGAGACAAAGTTGTTTTCTCTGCTGGATGAGATTTCTTATGCGCTTGGCAAAGAAAGGCGCTATCTGATCGAAAATGTGGGTGGGGAGACTGTAAAAATTCCGGTCGATACCATTTACAGTGTGGAGGCGAAAGGGCATTATATCCGTCTGCACACGAGCGCAGGTGATTATGAATACAAAAAGAATCTCTCGGAGATCGCGGAGGAGCTGGCAAAAGATCAGCCGGGACAGAAAACGGAATTTATCAGTACACACCGCAGCTTTTTAGTCAGTCTTGCTGCGGTGGAGCGCGTGCAGCGCACGGAGTGCATTCTTTGTGACGGCAGTAGTGTGCCGGTGAGCAGGAATGCTTATAAGAGTGTGAATGAAGCATTTATCCGTTATTATATGGAACATGGGGATATGTGTGAAAAATGAGAATACCGCTGATCACAAAATATTTAGAAGAGAAGAATATGGAGTACCAGAATGCCCTGCTTGAAAAGCAGGTGCAGGAGGTACAAAATATCTATCTTACCATGCGCGGCTGGCGGCATGATTATCACAATCACCTGCAGGCAATGAAAGCGTATGTCAAGATGGGAGAATATGACAGGTTAGAGGAATATTTAGGACTGCTGGAGCAGGACTTAGATCACGTCAATCAGCTGATTGAGACTGGAAATGTCAATTTGGATGCTATTTTAAATTCGAAAATATCCTTAGCACAGAAAAACGGAATTGAGATCGACTATCAGGCAAAATGTTCGGAAACACTTGCTGTCAGTGATATTGACCTCTGTGCTCTGATCGGAAACCTGTTAGACAATGCAGTGGAGTCCTGTGAGAAACTGACCACGGAAAAACCGTTTATCCGCCTTTATATCGGAGTACTCAAAAAACAGCTTTACATTTCGGTGTCGAACGCGACAAATGAGACAGTGCGCAAGATGGATTCGGAGTACATCAGTAAAAAACGGGGAAATCACGGGCATGGATTAAAACGGATCAATCTGGTGGTTGAAAAGTATGGCGGGTACATTAACAGACAGAATGAGCCGGGAGTGTTTGTGACGGAGATTATGCTGCCGCTGTAAAAGTTTGGGTAAAAGCCGGGGAGAAAAGGTGTGGCCGTCAGGTTGTGGTGGCAGACCGGTGTGTCAGCCACACCTTTTCATTCCAGCCTTTTGTATATTGGCGATACCGTTGGTGCACGGAAGATGACCTTCCGTGCACTTTTTGTGTGAAAGTTCAAAAAGCTGATAGAGTATAGACATAGAAGTGATATCACACCACCACCCCAAAACGAGAGGAGCCACACAACATGAACCAACCGAAAACTTACACCGCCGCATCCAACCAGCGCTACATCCTCCGCGAACTATGGCACTACGACAGATCCACCATCTTCTATGCTCTCGCCGAGATCATTACCCAGATCGGCAAAGGCTTCGGCACCATACTAATCCCATCCATGATCGTAGCGTTTTTAGAGCAGTACCAAAAAGGTATGATCACCCAGGCAACGCTGCCCGGAGTAGTCGCAAAACTGGTAACATTTTTTGTCGGATACAGCATCTGGTGCATCATAACCGGATATCTGAAACGGAGAAACCAGTTCCAGTATGTAAAATTCCGCTGCGGCACAATGATTGAATGCACCTATCAGAAATATATGTCACTCGACTATGTGCAGTGCGAGGACGAAAAAGTCCAGCAGCTTTTAAAGAAAGCGGGAGAGGCAGTCAGCGGAAACTACCGGGGCATCGAGGGTGTGCTTCATTACGACGTCGAACTCTTAAAGGAAGCCGGGGCATTGATCCTGTACGCATCCCTGATCTCCGGTGTATCGGCATGGCTGGTCGTGCTTTTGGTTATCATTTCACTGGTCCAGATCTTAAGCTATAAACTGGCAAATAATTACGAATTAAAACACCGTGATGCAAAGGCGAAACTTACAGTGACACAGGACTATCTGGACCGTCAGGCATATGCAGTGGAAAACGGAAAAGATATAAGGCTTTACCAGATGAAAGAATGGTTAAGCGGACATTACCGTGCTGCAAACAAAAAATACCAGGCACTGCTGGCAAAAGAAAAGGCATGTTATTTTGCGGATGATCTCTTTGGGCTGCTGCTGCAGCTTGGCAGGGATATGGTCTGTTACGGCTATCTGATCGGACAGCTGATGCAGGGAATGTCCATCGCACGTTTTGTGCTTTATATCGGGATCGTCAGTGGATTTTCCACCTATTTTTCGGAACTTACGATGATGATCAGCCAGATTTCATCCTGCTTAAAGCCGGTCGGACAGATGCAGGAATTTACAGAGTTAGAGAATGTATATCACCATGGCGAGGGAGTCCGGTTAAAGGATGAAAAGGAGGCAGTGGAAGTCGAATTTTCACATGTCAGTTTTTCCTATCCGGGCACAGACCATAAGATATTAGATGATGTGAGCTTTCGCATTAAAAAAGGCGGAAAGATGGCGTTAGTCGGCATCAACGGCGCCGGAAAATCAACGATTGTCAAACTGCTCTGCGGTTTTTATATGCCGGATGAGGGACACATTTACATTAACGGAACGGATCTTGCCACGATGGATCTTGATGTGTGGTACCGGTCGCTTGCAGCAGTCTTTCAGGATGCATTTACCTATTCCTTTTCCATTGCGGACAATGTAACATGCAGCATGGGAGAGGACTATGATGCGGAAAAATGCAGGGAGGCATTAAAGGATGCCGGCCTCTGGGAGAAAATACAAAAACTTCCACAGAAAGAGAACACATTTATCGGAAAAGAGGTAAGTGAGGATGGCATCCATCTTTCCGGCGGGGAGACACAGAAACTGATGCTTGCGCGTGCGCTCTATAAAGGATGTGCACTGTTGCTTTTGGATGAGCCGACCGCAGCATTAGATGCGATCGCAGAAAATGAGATGTATGAGAAATACAATGAAATGCTGACTGGAAAAACGGCACTGTTTATTTCACACCGTCTGGCATCGACGCGGTTCTGTGACCATATTTTATTCCTGAAAAACGGAAAGATCACAGAGGAGGGCACCCATGAGGAACTGATGCAGGAAAATGGCGGATATGCCGAAATGTTCCTGGTACAGAGCAGATATTACAAAGAGGAAGGGGCACAGTCACATGAAGAACATATGGCAGGAATTTAAAAGTTTTATAAAGATGATCAGCAAAGGGAAAAAAGATGTGGCTGTTGTCATGGCAGCCGGCGGATTTATGAAAGCAACCGTTCCGTTTCTGGTATTTTATTTTTCGGCACAGATTTTAAACAATGCGATCGAAGGGGATTATGAGGCATGTGTGAAAAGCGTGGCAGCACTTTTGCTGTCGCAGTTTGTCTGTGAACTGGTGAACCGGTTCTGCCAGAAACGGATCGAAGTACTCGGAGAGAGCTGCCAGCAGATCATAAGACAGCAGATGGCAGACAAGGCAGGGATTTCGCTTTTAACTTTTTTATCTATGCATTTTTATAAATAATCCAGTTA
>ENA-OROP01003035-OROP01003035.1-human-gut-metagenome-genome-assembly--contig:-NODE-3035-length-11377-cov-5.531178_pt1 | contig 11377 bp, 10 predicted proteins | sample MGYA00242132_ERZ509056 | MGnify/ENA primary metagenome ERZ509056 (study PRJEB26280, sample SAMEA2338768) | human gut metagenome | biome: human gut; feature: human-associated habitat; material: faeces...
GTTCTCCGCCTCCTCCAGCGTCTCCCGCGGCACCGCGTCCGGGGCCAGCTTGCGCAGGGCCGCGATCTGCACCCGCAGCTCGTGGCAGCGCTTGTTGATGATGTTCACGTTCTGCCGCGCCACCTGATACTGCTGGCGCTGCCGCTCGTAGAGCAGATTCAGTGTTTCCATCTCCTTTTGGAGGTCGGATTTTTTGAACAGTTCCGTCTGCAGATAGAGCAGCGTCAAAAAGTAAAGCTGCCCGATGAGGGTGGTGCCCACAACACTCATGGGCCAGTCCAGCGCCTGGGCACTGCTTAAAAGCGCCGCCTGCAGCATGAACATAATCCCCATAAAAAACGCGCTGGCCAGCTGCCGGGGCCCGATGTGGTACACGCCTTTGTCCGGGATCTTCCGGGCCAGTGTCCCGCAGATGACTCCATAGAACACCACCCCCGTCAGCACCTGCAGCAGCTTGACCGGGACACTGTTCATATTCAGCGGATGGCTTTTCACCGCGCAGAGCAGCTCAAAGAGGTTCCAGCCCTCGTAAGCCGTCTGGGCCGTCAGCAGGCTCCACACCGCGCAGTAGAGGGCACTCTTTTTGTCGATCTCCACACAGGCATAGATCATGGCACCCAGCAGGATGAAAAAGCCGATGTACATTCCCAGCAGGGAGATCTGCAGCTGCACCAGCGAGTTGCTCTGGGCCATGGGGTCCAGCAGCCAGGTCAGGGCCATCAGGGACAGCAGCAGCTCCACGGCCCGGAGCCAGAACCGTTCCCGGTGCTTGAGCGGGTAGCAGAACGCCAGCGCCGCGCCCCACCGCAGCACCGCCCGAAAAAACACATGCCTGCCGACAACGATCACAGCACACCTCCCAGATAGGAGGCCACCGCCGTCATAAAGGCGGCTTTCTGGCGACGGCTGATCTCCAGGCGGGCGTCCCCCACCTGCACAAAATCATTTTCCACGCCCCGGACGTACTGCAAGTTGACCAGATAGCACTGGTTGCACCGGGCAAAGTGGTAGGCAGCCAACTGCTTTTCAGCCCCGGCCAGGCTCCCCCGCACCGCGTACTCCTGGGTGGCGGTGTGGTAGTAGAGCATCCGGTTGCGGGTCTCCAGATACAGGATATCGCCGGTGTCCAACAACTGCATCCCGCCGCCCGAAAGCTGCAGGGCCACCTGCCCACCCTTGCGGCGCTGCACCCGCTGGATGGCCCGGGAGAGCTTGGTGCAGAACGCCCCATAGCTGACCGGCTTGAGCACATAATCCAGCGCGTCCACCTCGTACCCCTTGATGGCGTACTGGGCCATGTTGGTCACGAACACCAGCACCACATCCGGGTCCACCGCACGGATGCGCTCCGCCGCCCCGAAGCCGCCCAGCCGGGGCATTTCCACATCCAGAAAAATGATGTCATGCCCGGGCTGGTACCCCTCAGCAATGACGGCCCCGTCCACAAAGGGTTCCACTTCCGCCTGCAGGCCCTGCTCCCCAGCGTACTGCCGGATGAACTGGCACAGGCTCTCCCGCACCTCGGTCTGGTCTTCCACCACCGCGATCTTCAGCACGGCTGCTCCTCCTTTTCACACTTCCTGTTTTTCGGCTTACCGGTGTCCCTCCAGCCAGCGCAGCGCAAAGTAGCTGTACGACGCGCTGCCCTCCCAGAGGACGCTGTCATCAAACCGGACTTTGGGGTGGTGCTGGCCGTAGCGGTAGCCTCGCTCCGGGCTGCCGCAGGCCAAAAACATGCTCACCGTGGGCACCTCATGGCTCACGAATGCAAAGTCCTCACTGCCGCCGCCAGGTTTTCCACCCGTGAGCGGGGCCATATCCATGGCACCCTTCCCCAGCAGGTCGGTCATATAGGTCATGGCATCCTGTGCCAGGGCCTTGTCCACCATCATGCAGGGGCAGTAGTCCGAGAACTCCACCTCCGCTGTGCAGCGGAACGCCTTTGCCACGCCCTCGGAAATCTCCGTCATCCGCTGTCGGATGAACGCCCCGGTCTTGTTGTCGGGGTCGGTGGTGCGGATGGTGCCCCACATCTCGGCGGTGTCCGGGATGACATTGGAAGCAGCTCCCGCCGCAAACCGCCCGGTGGTCAGCACGCCAAAATCATTCTGGGAGAGTTCCCGGGCGTTGATCTCCTGCAATGCAATGTGGATATGGGCCGCGGCCGTAATGGGGTCGATGCAGTTTTCCGGCATGGAACCATGGCCGCCTTTGCCGTGCACCACAATGTGGTATTGCTCACAGCTTGCCATGGTGATGCCGCCGCCCGGCACCAGCACCTCGCCCAGAGGCAGAGGCATCCCGGCCAGCACATGGAACATGACCGCCGCGTCCACTTTCGGGTTTTCCAGCAGGCCGTTGGAGATCATATCCGGGGAGCCCTGGAAAATCTCTTCGGCCGGCTGGAATTCCAGCTTGACGGTGCCTTCGATCTCCTCCTCGTGCTCTTTCAGCAGCTTTGCCGCACCCAGCATCATGGCCGTGTGCATATCGTGGCCGCAGCCGTGCATCTTGCCCGGCACCTCGGAGGCAAACACCTCTCCGGACTCCTCAAAGATGGGCAGGGCGTCCATATCGCCCCGGAGCAGGATGGTCTTGCCCGGGCGCTTTCCCCCGGCCAGCGCGAGGACACCCGCCCTGCCGCAGTCCTGCGGCGCATAACCCATCTCGGTCAGGGCCTGCTTGACCAGCGCCTTGGTCTTAGGCAGGTCAAAGCCCACCTCCGGGTTGCGGTGGATCGTCCGCCGCCATTTCTGCAGCTGAGGCTGCAGGGTCTTCGCTTCATCCAGCAATTCATTCGGCTTCATCATCCAAACATCGCTCCTTTGCAAAACGCCCTCTCAGGCAGCTGAGAGGGCGGATGATCTTATGTTACTCCTGCGTGTTACCAGCTCCGTCCGGATGGTACTGTGCACAGGTGCACTTTTTCCATTTGAGGCCGCTGCCGCAGGGGCAGGGATCGTTCCGGCCGATCTTGATGACCCGCACCGGCTGGCCCTTGGGGGCACCCTTGACACCGGGAGCACCGTTGCCGGGCACAAAGCCCTCTCCGGTAGGCTTGGCCACCTGCTCCCGCTTGGGAGCGGCACCGGCTTTCCGCACCTCGATGGTCAGCAGCATCTTGATGCTGGACTCCCGGATGGAATCCACCATCTGGTCAAACATATCAAAGCCCTCGATGCGGTACTCGACCACGGGGTCTTTCTGGCCGTAGCCGCGCAACGCAATGCCCTGCCGCAGCTGATCCATATTATCAATATGGTCCATCCACTGGCGGTCTACACACTTGAGCAGGCAGATACGCTCCAGCTCCCGCATGAGGGGGGCACCGTAGCGCTGCTCTTTATCGTTGAGGACATCCATGCCGCGGTCATACAGCAGATCGGCGATGCCCTCGCGGCTCAGGCTGTCATAATCCTCCACCGTGTAATGGAAGTCGGCATCGGTGGTCAGCCAGCCCTGATAGTGACGGCGGAGAGCACCAAAGTCCCACTCATCCTTGACATCGCCCGCCAGGAACTGGGCGCAGGAAGAGTCGATGTTCTCCCGCAGCATCTTGTGCATCTCGGCGGAGATGTCTTCGCCGTCCAGCACTTTGTGGCGCTGGCCGTAGATGATCTCGCGTTGCTGATTCATGACGTCGTCGTACTTCAGCACGTTCTTTCGGATCTCAAAGTTGCGGCCCTCCAGCTTCTTCTGGGCACTTTCGAGGGTGTTGGTGATCATTCGGTTCTCGATGGGGGTGTCCTCGTCGATCTTGAGGGTATCCATCAAGCCCGCCACACGGTCGCCACCAAACAGGCGCATCAGGTCATCTTCCAGGCTCAGGTAGAACCGGGAAGCACCAGGGTCGCCCTGACGGCCGGCACGGCCGCGCAGCTGGTTATCAATGCGGCGGCTCTCGTGCCGCTCGGTGCCGATGATGAACAGGCCGCCTGCCTTGCGCACCTCGTCGGCCTCGGCCTCAATGGCGGGCTTGTACTGAGCGTACAGCTCCTCAAACCGCTTGCGGGCTGCCAGAATCTTCTCGTCGGTGGTTTCCCCGTGGCCGTCGGATTCGGTCAGCAGCAGCTCCACGGCGCTGGGGTCGGCGTCCTCAGGCTTTTCGGGGTTGAGCAGATTCTCACAGAAGTGCTCCTTGCGCATCTGGGCCTTGGCCATGAACTCGGCGTTGCCGCCCAGCATGATATCGGTACCACGGCCTGCCATGTTGGTAGCGATGGTGATGGCACCCTTTTTGCCGGCCTGCGCCACGATCTCAGCTTCACGCTCGTGGTTCTTGGCGTTCAGAACGTTGAAATCCCGGGTGTAGCGCTGGAGCATCTTGGCCAGCGTCTCGCTCTTCTCCACGCTGACGGTACCCACCAGCACCGGCTGGCCATTCTTATGGCACTCCATCACCTGCTCAATGACCGCCTTGTACTTGCCGTTGACGGTCTTGTACACGGCGTCCGGGTAATCCTTGCGGATGTTGGGGCGGTTGGTGGGCACGGTGACGATGTTCAGGCCGTAAATCTCGGTGAACTCGGTGGCCTCGGTCTTGGCCGTACCGGTCATACCGGCCAGCTTCTTGTACATGCGGAAGTAATTCTGGAACGTGATGGTGGCCAGCGTCTTGCTCTCGGCGGCGATCTTGACGCCCTCCTTGGCCTCGATGGCCTGGTGCAGGCCCTCGTTGTACCGGCGGCCGATCATCAGACGGCCCGTGAACTCATCGACGATGATGACCTCGCCGTCCTTGACCACATAGTCGATATCCCGCTGCATGACGCCGTAAGCCTTGATGGCCTGGTCGATGTGGTGGGCCAGGGTCATGTTCTCGGCGGCAGCCAGGTTCTCGATCTTGAAGTATTCCTCGGCCTTTTTGATGCCCTTGGCCGTCAGGGTGCAGGTCTTGTGCTTTTCGTCCACGACGTAATCGCCATCGGCCTGCTCATCGGTCTCCACCTTGTCTTCCAGCTCCACCACCACGCTCTTGCGCAGGGTGCGGACAAAGCGGTCCACCTGGGTGTACAGGCTGGAGGAGTCCTCGCCCCGGCCGGAAATGATCAGCGGCGTGCGGGCCTCATCAATGAGGATGGAGTCCACCTCATCGACGATGGCATACACATGGCCTCGCTGCACCATGTTGTCCTTGTAGGTCACCATGTTGTCGCGCAGGTAGTCAAAACCAAACTCGTTGTTGGTGCCGTAGGTGATATCGGCATTGTAAGCACGGCGGCGGGCATCGCCGTCCAGCCCCTGCACGATGAGGCCCACGGTCAGGCCCAGCCAGCGGTAGAGCTTGCCCATCCACTCGCTGTCGCGCTTGGCCAGGTAATCGTTGACGGTAACGATATGCACACCCTCGCCGGTCAGAGCGTTCAGGTAGGCGGGCAGGGTTGCCACCAGCGTTTTGCCTTCACCGGTCTGCATCTCAGCGATGTCGCCCCGGTGCAGGGCGATGCCTCCCGTGACCTGCACGGGGAAATGCTTCATGCCCAGCACACGCCAAGCAGCCTCACGGCAGACGGCAAAAGCATCCGGCAGGATCTCATCCAGCGTGGAGCCAGCAGCCAGTTTTTCTTTCAAGGCCGGGGTCTGGGCCTGCAGCTCAGGATCGGACATGGCCTGATACTTGGGCTCCAGTGCCAGCACCTGCTTGGTCAGGGGATTGATCTTTTTCAGCTCTCGGTCCGAGAAGCTGCCAAAGAGTTTTTCAGCAAGGGACATTGATCACACCTCATCTATCAAAAATCCGGGCAGAAGCCTGCCCGCGCGGAAAACTAACATACAGATATATGATACACCAAACCCGCAGAGCCGTCAAATCCAACTCCCCTGTTTTTCCGGTGTTTTGAATGAACTTTCTGTAAAATCATTCCCATCGGCGTCTCTTTGCCGCATCTTTTCCAAAATAAAACAGCGCCCGTACTCTTTGCAAAGCGCGGACGCTGTCGGTTTTTGTCTTCTGTTTTTTAAAGGGTTTCCAGCACCCCGGGCAGCTGGCTTATGTCGTCGATGACATAGGCGCACACGGCCTCCAGCCGGGCGCGGGACTGATGCCCGCTGGTGCAGAGGACACATTTTGTCCCCATGGCAGCCGCCACCTCGGCATCGTGGGTGGTATCCCCCACCATCATGCAGGCGGCAGGGTCCACCCCGCTGTTCCGGAGCCAGTCTTTGCCCACCTGCACCTTGCTCACGCCGTAAATGTCCTGAAGACCGAGCAACTCGGTAAAATAGTCCTCAAGACCCCGCGCGCGTACCTGCTCGATCAGGTAATCGCGGCGGGAGGCGGAAAGCACAGCCTGCTGCCAGCCCCGGCGCTGGAGCTCTGCCAGCGTGGCGGCGGCGTTTGCCATGGCAGGGCAATGCCGCTCGACTCCGGCGTTATAGTGCTCCATAAACCGGGCAGCCAGCTCCGGGTAGGGGTGTCGGGCAAAATCAAACCCGGCGCGGAGGTAATATTCCTCAATGGGGAAACCAAAGATCTCCCGGTATTCGGCAAGGTCATACCGCTGGGGGTAGCCGTGCGTTTCCAGCATCCAGTTCAGGCACCCGTGGGTGAACTCCACATCGTCCAGCAGGGTCCCGTTCCAGTCCCAGAAGATGATTCCGTTTGGCTGCATGGCTTCCTCCTTTTGTGAGGGCTTACTCAAAAATCTTTTTCAGGGCGGCGTTGGATTCAATGATCTTCACCAGCAGCACACCCAGCACGGTACAGCTGATGAGCTCGCCGATGCCCACCGAGATGCCGTTGGACACGCAGGCCAGCCAGAGCGGAGCCGAGGAACCCGGCTCCGGGAAGAGCACCGCGATCTCAATGCCGATGATGACGGCATTGAACGCCACCGGAGGCAGCGAGGCCGGGATTGCCAGCCCGCCGATGCGGATATTGCGCAGCTTGTAGGTCACCACGCAGGCCAGCAGCGTTGCCAGCGTGCCAAGGATGACATCCACGATGGTGGAGCCCAGCAGGTTTGCCAAGAAGCAGCCCAGCACCACACCTGCAATATACTCCGCGCCAAACACGGGCAGCAGGCAGAGAGCCTCGGCCACACGCACCTGCACGGCACCGTAAGAGAGCGGCTGCAGCGCCATGCAGAGCACAACGTACAGAGCTGCCACCACCGCGCAGCGGGCCAGTTTGCGGACGGAAACATTATTTTTCATATACTACTCCGGCGGAATGAATTTTGACCGCGCAGGGACCGCCAGTTCCTGCGGGTTTGGCCCGGCGTGGTTCGAGACACACCGGGGAGCCTAAAATCCTAAGTTGCTCTTTGGAGCTGTGCACCAGGCACAACAGAGAGAATTATAGCATAAAAATGGTGAGAATGCAACAAAAAGCCCTCTCCGCTTCGCTTTGCTCCGCACCTCTCCCAAAGGGAGAGGCAAGACTTGGCTCCCTCTTTGGGGGAGCTGTCGAGCATTTGCGAGACGGAGAGGGCGTATTTTTAGTCTCTTGCGTGGCCCACATACACCAGCGCCAGGGTATCGGGGCCGGTGTTGGCAGAAACGACGCCGCCCAGCGTAAAGGTGATAAGCGGGTCTTTGCCAAAGGCTTTCTTGCAGGCCTTTTCCAGCTCTGCCGCCTGCGGGATGTTGGTGTGACCGATCATATAATCAAAGTCTTCCACATCCCCGGCGCGCTTCTTGCACAGCTCGACCATCGCAGGCACCACTTTGTCGTCGCCGCGCACTTTCCCCTCCACCTTGGTCTTGCCGTCGATGAGGGTGATGATGGGCCGGATGCCCATAAGCTCGCCCATGACAGCGGCGGCGGCGGAAATGCGTCCGCTCTTCTTCATCTGCTTGAGGCTGTAGGGTCCCAGGATGATCTCCATCCGGTTCATCCTGTCCTCAAACTCGTGGATGACCATGGGGATCTCCGCGCCGTTGCGCAGCTTGCGGGCCATCTCACACAGATACCAGCCAAACACCATGGAGTAGGTGTGGGGGTCGATGAGGTGGATCTTCAGGTGGTGCTCCGGGCGCTCTTCCCGCAGCATTCCCTGTGCCATCACGGCGTTGTTGTAGGTGGAGGAGCCAGACTTGTTGATGGGCACATGGATGACATCCGTGTAGCCCTCGTCCACATACTTGCAATACTGCTCACAGAACTGGATGGGGGTGATGGCCGCCGTGGAGGGGATGCCCTTGGCAGCGCGCATCTTGTCATAAAATTCAATGTTGGTACAGCTCTCCCGCTCCACATAGTCCACATCGTCCAGCAGAATGTGGAAGCCCATAATGTCAATGCCGTACTTCTCGGCCAGCTCCTGCGGGATATCGCAGGAGGAATCGGTCAAAATTGCAATTTTGCTCATAGTTTCCTCATTTCCATTCATAGTCGCGCAGGTGGCCATGGTCCAGCAGCTCCGGGAAATCCCACTGACGCAGGGCTTCATACACGCCCACCGCCACACTGTTGGAAAGGTTCAGGCTGCGGCAGGTGTCCCGCATGGGCATCCGGACGCAGTGCTCCTGATTGGCCGCCAGCAAAGCCTCCGGCAGGCCCGCGTCCTCCCGCCCGAAGACGAGATACGCCCCGTCCGGGTAGGCCACGTCGGTGTAGCGCTGAGGCGCTTTGGTGGTAAAGTAGTAAAACGGGCCCTCGTTCTTGGCAAAAAAGTCCTCCAATCCATCATAGTAATGGATGTCGAGGTAGTGCCAGTAATCCAGCCCGGCGTGCTTGAGCTTTTTGTCATCAATGGCAAAGCCCATAGGCCCCACCAGATGCAGCCGGCAGGCCGTGCAGGCACAGGTGCGGGCCACATTGCCGGTGTTCTGGGGGATGCGGGGCTCCACCAGCACGATATTCAGCGTCGGTTTCTGTTCCATCGGCTCGCCCCCTTAAAACTCCCGCAGCGGGCACAGGCGGGGCAGCAGCGGCTCAAACCAGACACCGAAGCGGGGATCCTGGTCGGCGGGCGTCTTTTGGATGGCCAGGGAGACGAACTCCGCCGCGTTGTCCGCCGCCGCGCTCATGACATTGCCCTGAATGAGCGAGCCGATGAGCACTGCCCCGTACAGATCTCCCGTGCCGGGGAAGCTCCGCTCAATGTGCAGCTTTTTGATGACAAAACGGTCCCGGCCCGCACCCGCGCAGCCGATGTACTTTCCCATGGCCACCCCGGTAACGATGGCATCCGGGGCCAGCGTGGTCAGCTCGTCGGCCAAAGCCTGGGCCCCAGCCTCGTCGAAATTCTCCGGGAACATTTCTTTCCGGAGCAGCAGCCCGGCTTCTGTCACGTTGGGCAGAATCAGGTCTGCCCGCTGGCAGAGGGTCCGCATCCGGTCGATGAATTCCGGGGTCACGGTGGAGTAGGCCTTGCCGTTATCCCCCATCACCGGGTCCACCACTTTCTTGGCCGCAGGCCACAAGTCAAAGGCTTTTTCCGCAATCGCCGTCTGCGCCTCGCCGCCGAGGTATCCGGTATAAATACAGTCAAATTCCAGTCCCAGCTCCCGGTAATGCTCCAGCGCGGCCATGCCGTAATCACAGCCGTCCAGCCGGGCCGGGGTGCCAAACCCGCCCGTATGGGTCGAGAGCACCACGGTGGGCAGCGCCACAGGCTGCACGCCCATGACCGACAGCACCGGCAGGATGACTGCCAGGCTGCACCGCCCCACCCCCGAAAGGTCGTGGATGCAGAGAACTTTCTTTGGTTCCGTCAATTTCAGCAAAAAAGAAGCCTCCTTCGCAGAATGCGCTGCCCGGCACGGTGCACACACCAAGCCGATTTTATCAGCGTATGATACAGTATACCACATTTTCCTGCGCAAAAAAAGCGCATAGTGGATTCTTTGGCGGAAATACTAGGAACATCGCCTGAAAAATTTGTGAACAGAGAGGAGAGTCCCCATGAAAAACACATCTCATTCCAGCCCCACCGGCTCCCTGTTAGTGGGCATGGCTGCCGGAGCCGCGCTGGGCGCCGTGGGCACCATGGCCGCTACCCAGAACCAGCGGCAGGTCAAGCGCACCGCCCGCAAACTGGCCAAAGGTGCCGAGCACGCGATCTGCCAGCTGGATAAAATGGTAGATAACTTTGTGGAGCAGCATATGGACAGCTAAATTCTGGTTCCCACCGCACGCGGGGCCTTTGGGCTCCGCGTGCTTTTTGCTGCCCTTTGCTCTTGACCCCGCCCTGCAAACCCGATACAATAAAGATAATCTGAATCGGAACAGGAAAGGAAAACACTATGGGAATCGTTGTAATTGGCGCGGTGTTTGTGGACATCAAGGGCTATCCCCTCTCCACCTATATCCCGGGCGGACGGAATGCCGGCCGGGTAGAGCAAGTGCACGGCGGTGTGAGCCGCAACGTGGCGGAGGACATTGCCAATGTGGAGCTGCGGCCCACGTTCGTCAGTCTGGTAGACGACACCGGCATCGGCCAGGATGTCATCAACAAGCTGAAGGCCCACAAGGTCAACACGAAGTACATCCGGACGGTACCGGATGGTATGGGCACCTGGCTGGCTGTTTTTGACAACGACGGCGACGTCTGCGCCGCCATCTCCAAGCGGCCGGACACCAGCCCCCTCACCCGCCTGCTGGAAGAAAAGGGCGATGAGATCTTCAAGGACTGTGACAGCATTGCGCTGGAGCTGGATCTCGAAAAAGATACCGTCAAGCAGGTGCTCCGCTTTGCCAAAAAGTACAATAAAAAAGTTTTTGCGGCAGTCTCCAACATGAGCATTGCCATGGAGCGCCGGGATTTCCTGCAGCAGATCGACTGCTTTGTCTGCAACCAGCAGGAAGCCGGGCTCCTCTTCTCGGACGATTACGACCACCTGAGCCCCGCTCAGATGCGGGAAGTTCTGGCCGCCAATGTCCACAGTGCCAATATCCCCTGCATGGTGGTCACCATGGGTGGTCAGGGCGCTGTCTACGCCAGCCATAACGGTGAAAGCGGTATTATCCCCGCCAAAAAGGTAGACGTCATTGACACCACCGGCGCAGGCGATTCGTTCTTTGCCGGCACGGTCATTGGCCTGACCTACGGCAAAAATCCGGCCCAGTCCTGTGAGATCGGCAGCCGTCTGGCTGCCTCGGTCATCTGCACCTCGGACAATGTCTGTCCCCGCTTCCGCCCTCTGGAATTCGGGCTGGATATTCCTGTTGTGGACTGAATCCATCTTCCATAAAGTAAAAAAGAGTGCTGACAGCTCGTTTGAAAGCCGTGCAGCACTCTTTATTTTTGCAGTAAGTCCCCCGGGGACGCAAAAAGAGCCTTCCCACTCTCCGGAATGGGAAGACTCTTTGTAAGTTTAACCTTTTGCCTTAGAACAGGCGCACAGGGTCAAAATCACTCAATGATCTTGCCGACGACGCCAGAACCAACGGTACGGCCACCCTCACGGATAGCGAAACGCAGGCCCTCTT
>ENA-OROP01003066-OROP01003066.1-human-gut-metagenome-genome-assembly--contig:-NODE-3066-length-11249-cov-57.417098_pt1 | contig 11249 bp, 10 predicted proteins | sample MGYA00242132_ERZ509056 | MGnify/ENA primary metagenome ERZ509056 (study PRJEB26280, sample SAMEA2338768) | human gut metagenome | biome: human gut; feature: human-associated habitat; material: faeces...
TTATCAAGGTTTTTCGTTCTGTCTCTCAGACAGCTCGTTTATTTTATCTCATCTCAAATCATTTGTCAAGTACTTTTTCAACTTTTTCCAAATTCTTTTTTGATGGATTTCTGTCTCGCTGACAGCTTGTTTACTTTATCATGTTTGCAAGCGTTTGTCAACAAGTTTTTTTATTTTTTTGAAAAGTTTATTTTTTTCAAAAAAATAACGGAGAAGGAGGGATTTGAACCCTCGCGCCGCGTTAGCGACCTATACCCTTAGCAGGGGCACCTCTTCGGCCTCTTGAGTACTTCTCCAGACTCCGAACTCATAATTTCTTATTAAATTGGAGTGCATTTCTTCTGTCTTTTCATCCGAAACGCAGGTTTAATTATAGCGGAAGGCGATATGCTTTGTCAACACCTTTTTTTATTTTTTTACATTAATTTTATTGTATTGCGATAGATGGGGAATAACAAAGGATGTATACTGTTGTTTATTGCCTTATTGCATAGGGCTACGCGGGTCGCATTTTCAATGCGGGAGATGCAGGGGGAAGGCCATCTCAGAGTTCCGTAAGCCCGAAGGCCCTCCCCCTGCACCCCCCCACCCTCTTGGGCACGGAAACCAGTGTTACATCTTCGATGTGTAACACAGTTGACTCTTGTCTGTATTCTTCGGTATTCAGGATGTAGCTCTTTGCCGATCCAATCTTCTGTATGCTACGATATTCAAAATGGTTCTCTTTGCCGATCTAGTTTTCTATATGCCACTCTATTTCAAAATACTTCCCTTCACCAATTTAATCCATATACACTATAAGAAACTCCACACAACCAGGACAGGGCGCCACAGCGCCCGCCTCCGTCCCTCTGCAGGCTTGTTTTCTCCTTTCCGGCCTGAATGCACAGCCAAGGCTCAGGATACTGGCTGGCTCTGCTTCTACAGGAGGGGTGCGCTTCTTAGATGGCGGGAATCTGCGTTGTTTTTCAAAAGTTCGCTGTTTGAGCGAAGCGAGTTCGGACTTTTGGAAAACGGTTTTAGCAGATTTTCGGCATCTTAGAAGCCAGCCCCCGACGAAGCCGCAGACCGGACAGTATCCTGAGCCTCGGCGTCCCGTCAGCCACCAAACCGTCCAATCACCAACAACCTCCCGCAGAAGCCCACCCTCCCAGCCATCCAGCGCAGCGCTGATGGCTCAACAACCTTCAAATTCAACAAAAAAAGAGACTGCACACCCATGCAGCCTCTTAATGTTATTGATACAGTTTTTCGTTAGATCATCCAGAAATTATCCGTGCAGACAATCTTCCTATAAGTCTCAAACTTAAACCACTTATTATGAAACTCCGACTTATTATCAGCCCCCTTAAACTCCTCCAGGAACTGCTGATAATCATCATTACTGCGGATCTCCAGCGCAAAACCTCTCTCATCTACAACAGGAAGTCCCATAAAGGCATACTTATCCAGCGGAATAATATCCAGCACCTTCTTATCACGAATAAGAACAGCTGCATTGTCCTCCAGGGATACAATATCAAAATAACCCGGATACTCGAAGCTATCACCCTCTGTAGGTACAGCATCCCCTACATGATAAGTCTTAACCTCTTTATCCGCCTTAGAAAGCAGTGCGTTCTCAAGGTTAAAGTAAAACTCTTCAAAGACATAACCGCCAACCTTCACATCATCCTTCTGGAAATAAGGCTTCTCACCCTCAGTATCAACAGACTCCACAACACCACACGCAGAAGTCATATGACTCACACGATCGATCAGGATCAGCTCACCAAGAGTCTTATTCTTCTTAAACTCATCCAGCACAACCTTATCAGAAAGACCGATCTTACACAAAGCGATCTCATTCTTCTCAATGGTATCTGCATGAAGCTGCTCTCCAGTATTTACATCCGTCTTAAACTCAATACTCTTAACCACACCTGCGATCTTCTTGGTACCAAGCTTCACAAGATATTCCTTGCCCACTTCAAGTCTGGAATCATCCATCCAGAGAAGAGTAGCCTCGAAACCTTTTGCCACAGGAATCTCATTATTATTGGTAAGAACACAGCCACGGCTGACATCCACCTCTTTATCCAACTGAATGGTAACAGCCTGACCCGCAACAGCCTCCTCACGCTTATCACTGCCCACCAGGATCGTCTTAACAGCCGCTGTCTCGTTGCTTGGAAGCGTAGTGATCGTATCGCCTACATGAACCCGGCCACTCTCGATCTGACCCTGGAAACCACGGAATTCATGGTTTGGACGGGAAACACGCTGAACAGGCAGATAAAACTCGCTGACATTCTCAGCCTCGGAAACATCCACAGTCTCAAGATGATCCAGAAGAGCTTTGCCCGTATACCATGGCATATTCGGAGACTTCTTCGTAACGTTATCACCCTCTGTAGCACTGACAGGAATAATCACAACATCCTGAAGACCCAGAGTCTTTGAAAGCTCATTAATATCCTTCACGATCTCGTTAAAACGGCTCTCACTGTAATCAACAAGATCCATCTTATTAACAGCAAATACAAAATGATGGATACCCATCAGAGCGCAGATACGCGCATGACGTCTTGTCTGCACCAGAACACCCTGTTTTGCATCCACAAGAATAATGGAAAGCTGGGCAAAAGAAGCACCAACTGCCATGTTTCTTGTATACTCCTCATGACCAGGAGTATCCGCAACAATAAAACTTCTCTTATCCGTTGTAAAATAACGGTAAGCAACATCAATAGTGATGCCCTGCTCACGCTCAGCCATCAGACCATCCAGAAGAAGAGAATAATCAATGGCACCGCCTCTGGAACCTACCTTGCTGTCCAGAAGAAGGGCTTTTTCCTGGTCTGCATATAAAAGCTTGGAATCATAAAGAATATGGCCGATCAGTGTAGACTTTCCATCATCCACACTTCCGCAAGTGATAAATTTCAGTAATCCGCTCATCCTAGAAGTACCCCTCTCTCTTTCTTTTTTCCATGCTGGCAGCTCCGCCGTCAGAATCGATAACACGTGTAGTTCTCTCAGATTCCACAGAGCTTAAAGTCTCGTCAATGATCTCGTCCAGTGTCTCCGCGTCAGACTCGATACCACCTGTCAGAGGATAGCATCCAAGAGTACGGAAACGAACTTTTTTCATCTGCGGCTCCTCACCCGGGTTCAGACGCATTCTGTCGTCATCCACCATAATGATGTTGCCGTCTCTGTATACAACCGGACGCTCTTTTGCAAAATACAGCGGAACGATCGGGATATTTTCTCTCTTAATGTACTGCCAGATATCAGTCTCAGTCCAGTTGGAGATTGGGAAAACACGGATGCTTTCACCTTTGTTGATCTCAGTATTGTAAAGCTTCCACATCTCCGGACGCTGGTTCTTCGGATCCCAGGCCTGCTCTGCGTTACGGAAGGAGAAAATACGCTCTTTTGCACGGCTTTTCTCCTCATCACGACGGCCGCCGCCAAATGCAGCTGTGAAACCATATTTCTTAAGAGCCTGTTTCAGGGCCTGTGTTTTCATGATATCTGTATATGCGGAACCGCTGTCAAAAGGATTGATTCCCTGTTTCACACCGTCCTGGTTAATGTACTCAAGCATTTCGATCCCGAGATCTTTTGCAGTCTTGTCACGGAACTCGATCATCTCTTTAAATTTCCAGGTTGTATTTACATGAAGAAACGGGAATGGCGGTTTCTCCGGGTAAAAAGCTTTCATCGCAAGATGAAGCATTACAGAACTGTCTTTTCCTATAGAATAAAGCATTACCGGCTTTTCGCACTCTGCTGCAACTTCACGGATGATGTAAATTGCCTCCGCTTCCAGCTCATCCAAATGTGATAATCCACTCATATCTGATCTCATCCTCCTGTTCCGGCCGCCAAAACCGGCAGCACCTGTTTTCTAGTATTTATTCGAATTTCGTCGATCCACATCGATCACGGATGTGGAACCGTCTGTTTTTGTAATGATCCAGTGAAGGATATCACCTTCGCTTTTTACATTCATGATACTTCCGTTACCACCGATATCCGCACCAAGGAAAAAGTCAATGGCGCCGGCTTTACATTCCTTTACACAGGAAACACAGCCCCAGCAGTTTTTCGGATATTTCATCACGGCTTTTTTGTCTTCCATGACAATCAGGGTTCCCGGACATACTTCACTGCACTTTCTGCAGCCAACACATTTTTTCTGATCAATTCGTATGCTCATATGTGTCCTCCTTTACAATGTCACGGAAAATGATCTTGATCTCGCCGTTTTCCAGTTTCGAATTTACATATTTATAAAATTTCTCATCGGTTTCCGGATGATCCAGATTTTCGTTGAAAGAATGCCATCTGGTCTCTTTTCGGTTTTTCAGATGAGCGATCAGTGAACGGCACACAATGAGACGCTCACGAAGTTCGTATGCAAACATCAGCTCATGCATATCTGCTGCCGCTGTTTTTTCGGCAAGGGCCTGAAGCTTGAGGATTTTTTCATCTGCAAGGTCAAGCTGTTTCTCATTGAACTGATAATTGGAAGCAATTCCTCCCGCATACTCGTCCATGACTTTCTGCATGGCTTCCTCAAGCTCCTCAACGGAAAATGCCGGTGCATCTTCATTACGGAACTTTTCGTACTGGGAAAGGATTTTTTCTTCCTGAACTTTGATCTCCGCTTCTGTGGTAATATCCGCTTCTTTCAGAGATCCTGCGGAAAACTGTTTCACCATATCCAGTGCTGCAAGTTTTCCTTCTGCAAGTGCCCCTGTTACATATTTCTGGGGACATCCACCTGCAACATCACCTGCTGCATAAAGACCTTTCACAGTAGTCTCACGGCCTGTGTTTACCCAGTAGCCGCTGGCTGTATGGCCGCCTACGATATAGGGCTCTGTTCCCTGGATCTCCACATCCTGCTCACTTGGGTTTTTTCCACTTTCGATCCATTTCAGAGTCTGGCTTGGTGCCATGTTCAGATAAGCTTTCAGAAGATCTTCATCCTGCTCTTTCGTGATCCCTGTAGTCTTCAGGTAACACGGGCCATGGCCAAGCTGATTTTCCCGGACTGTTCCGTAAACTCGCTCGCTTGTGGTCAGACCGTATTTTGTCTCGTAGATCTCGCCTGCCGCATTGATCTGTTTTGCACCGACACCCTGTGCGATGGTTCCTGTAGGAGCGATGGTGTCCTTGCAGCGAAGAGCAATAAAACGCATCTCAAAAGATGTCATCTCCGCGCCTGCCAGGATTCCCATTGCGTATCCGGCACCTGTGTTAAATGGCGGATACCACATCTTATGTCTGGAAAATCCAGGATTGTTCGGTTTATAAAGTCCAGCCGCTCCGCCGGTTGCAACAAGAACTGCTTTTGCCCGGATAACGTAAGCTGTTTCTTCCATAATAGAAAAACCAACGGCTCCGTAAACCTGACCGTCTTTTACAAGAAGGTCTGTGATATTTACATAATTCAGAACATCTACATTCTCAGCTTCATGAACTGCATCCGCAAGAAGTGGTTTGAAATTCTCGCCGTTGATCTTGATGTTACGGTTTCCTCTGGCTACATAATCGCCATTTTCATCCTTCAGGATCACAAGTCCAAGTTTTTCCATTTTTGCGGTAACTTCGTTGAAGTTCTCCGCTGCTGTAAGAAGAAGGTCCTGTCTTACGATCCCGGCGGCATCTTTTGTGGCGTAATCTACATAGTCCTGAGGCTTGCGGCCTTTTACAATGTAGGCATTGATGGCGTTGACACCAGCTGCCAGACAGCCGCTTCGCTTGATATTTGCTTTTTCTGCGATCAGTACCCTGCCGGCTTTCTGTTCTGAGAGAACCAGCGCCGCATAGCAGCCTGCGGTACCTCCGCCTATGATCAGCACATCCGTTGTAATTTCTTTTGTGTTTAATCTGTTTTTCATACTCATCACTCTGTTATCTGAATCTCATGTACAGTTACATTTTTTTCTTTGTCTACGCCGAAGGCCTTCAGCACCGGGTTTTCTGCATCCATAAGGGAGAGGATCAGATATTCGATGTTCGGGTCAAAAGCAAGTCGTTTGTCTTCTTCGGAAGGCCTTGACGGAGACTCCGGATGAGAATGAAAGTTTCCGATCATCTGATATCCGTTCTGACGGATATCTTTGATCGCGCTCAGCTGTTCTTTCGGGTCCATGGAAAAGTGCTCGTTACTCTCGTCGATATTTGTCAGTAAATACACCTTCTCGATGGTTTTTACATCGCCCTCAATGGTCCCGCCCAGAAGGCCGCAGGACTCATTGGGAAGTCCCTTTCTGCAGTGATCTAATATTTTTTCGTAATCTTCTTTTTTTAATTTCAGCATTATCTTCGCAGCCTCCAATGGGTTTCTATACTTATTTATACTGCCTGCACCAGCAGACACTTTTGACTTCTATATGATCAGTGTTTCAGCTCGCACACAGCCTGCTCGTAATCGATCAGCTCTGTGATGGTCGGATTGTCGCCGCATACCGGGCAGTGATGGTTCTTCGGAAGTTTTACGGTACGGAATGTCATCTTCAGCGCATCGTAGGTAAGAAGTCTTCCTGTAAGAAGGTCACCCTGTCCGATGATGTACTTGATGGCTTCCATTGCCTGAAGGCTTCCGATCACGCCGCCCATGGCTCCGATAACACCAGCCTGCTTACAGGTCGGTACGGCATCCTTTGGTGGCGGGCTCTGGAATGCACATCTGTAGCATGGTCCCTGTCCCGGAACGTAAGTCATCAGCTGTCCCTGGAAACGGATGATACCTGCATGTGAAAACGGTTTCTCAGCCATTACACAGGCATCGTTGATAAGGAATTTTGCAGGGAAGTTGTCCGTTCCATCCAGAATGAAATCGTAATCTTTGATCAGATCCATAATGTTGCTGGAATCTACAAATGTATGATATGTATTTACGGTAACGTCCGGGTTGATGGCTTTCATAGTCTCAGCCGCAGACTCTACTTTCAGTTTGCCAACATCTGCAGTTGTGTGGATGACCTGTCTCTGAAGATTGGAAAGATCTACCTCATCTGCATCTACGATTCCGATTGTTCCCACACCTGCTGCTGCAAGGTAAAGGGCTGCCGGTGCTCCAAGTCCGCCGGCTCCGATGATAAGAACCTTGGCATTCAGAAGCTTTTTCTGGCCTTTTACTCCCACCTCTTTCAGGATGATGTGGCGGGAGTAACGCTCAAGCTGCTCATTTGTAAAAGCCATTATCTTGCGCCTCCTCCCATGTAGTACAGGAACTCAACAACATCACCGTCTTTTACAACTGTGTTCGGAACGTCTTCTTTGCTGATGAATTCATCGTTGATGGTTACGGTTACATACTCAGGACTTTCGATATCCTCTTTCTCAATAAGCTCTGTAAGTTTCAGTCCGTCTTCGTATTCTTTTTTATTTCCTGCAACTGTGATTGTCATTTCTCTGTTCTCCTATTCTTCAACTTTTCTTACGATCAGTGTATAAGTTCCATCTTCATTATCTTCAAGTTTCAGGATCTGATGTCCTTCTTCTTTTACGCTTCTCGGTACATTCTGTACTGGCTCGCCATCGTTCATTTTAATCGCCAGGATCTGTCCGTCGTCTAGCTCCTCAAGTGCTACTTTTGCTTTTACAAAAGTTACCGGGCAAACTACATCGGTAATATCTACTGTATCATCAATTTTAATATCAGCCATTGTATGCTCCTTTCAAAACTTCCTGAAGTTTTTCAGCGCCTACCCGGTCGATGGTAAATTTAAAACGCTCTCCCGGATTTGCATAGTCATCAAAGAACTGGATCGCTGCATCGGTCACTCTGAAAAGCTGTTCTTCAGAGGTGATCAGCGGAAGGAATTCCTGTCCCTTGCTGATGTGATTTCCAAACGTTCCGCCAAAGGAAACGATAAATGCTTCGTTTACATACCATGCATCTACAGGACAGGATTTTGCACATCTGCCGCAGTAGTTACATTTCTCTGTGTCGATCACCAGCTTGTCATCTTTAAAGGAGATGGCGTTTTCTCTGCAGGCTTTTTCACAGACTCCACAGTGGATACATGTATCTTCTTTCCAGCTGACCTGTGCTGCTCCTTTGATTCCTACATCGTTCTCCTCTGCTTTCAGACAGTTGTTCTGACATCCGGTAACACCGAATTTGAATTTATGAGGAAGCTCTCTTCCAAAATATCTCTCATTTAATTTCACCGCAATGTCATAGCTGTTGATGTTTCCGCTTGGACAGACTGCGTTACCCTGGCAGGCTGTAACTGTACGGACTCTCGGTCCGCAGACACCAGGTTTGCATCCGCCTTTCGCAAGATCATCTTTTACATCATCAATATCATCTAATTTAATGAACGGGATCTCAACTCCCTGTCTGGAAGTAAGATGTACATATCCGTCACCGTATTTCTCAGCTACTTCTGCAATCTTCTTAAGGTTTTCTGCGGTAAGCGTACCGCCTACACAGGCAAGACGAAGAGAAAAATTATTTTTCTGCTTCTGTCTCATGAAACCACCTTTTTTTAATGTAGCGTAATCTACTTTTGCCATAGCGAACTCTCCATTTCTCTGCTGGTGCAGCTATCAATTTTATCTGTTACTCTCTATCGCTTGTTTGAAATCTTCTTTTAAATCTTCAATGTCTTCAATTCCCACGCTGATCCGGATCAGGTCTTCGAACACTCCGGACTGCTGTTTCTCCTCGTCGGAGATGTGTGCCGCGATGGTGGATTCCGGATGGATCACCAGTGTCTTCGTATCTCCGATGTTGGAGATGATCAGCGGGATCTTCAGGGAATTGATAATGGAAAAAGCTTTCTCCTTGCTTCCGGTTCTTACGGTTACGATAGCTCCGTAACCATTCCTGAACTGCTTTTTCGCAATTTCGTGATAAGGGCTTTCTTCCAGTCCCGGATAATTTACTTCAATGTCACCACCCAGGCTTTGTAAAAATCTGGCAAGTTCCAGTGCGTTGTCACACTGTCTCTGCATTCGAAGCCCCAGGGTTTCCAGTCCCAGATTATTAAGGAAAGCATTCTGCGGAGCAAGACACGCGCCAGTGTTCCGGAAAAGTCCGTTTCGAAGTTTGGCGATGTATGCAAATGGTCCGAATTTCCGGTATGGAGCAAGTCCCGGATATCGGTCAGGGTCCCATTTCAGGCCCTTACCACAGACAAGAATGCCGCTGATCGCATCGCTGCTTCCATTGATATACTTGGAAGAAGAATGAACCACGATGTCAGCTCCAAGCTTCAGTGGCTGGATCAGATACGGGGTTGCTACCGTATTGTCTACGATCAATGGTACGTCATGCTTATGTGCCACTTCTGCAACTGCCTGGATATCGGTAACGTCCAGCTTGGGGTTTCCGATCGTCTCCGCAAAAATAAGTCTCGTTTTCTCTGTGATCTCTGCCTCAAAAGCTTCCGGCTTATTCTCACTTACGTACTTTACGGAGATCCCGAAAGGCTTCAGATCATCAAACAGTTCCACAGTTCCGCCGTACAGTCCGCAGGCTGCCACGATCTCGTCTCCTGCCTGCAGAATGTTCAGAAACGCATTGGTCAGCGCCGCCATTCCGGAAGCACATGCTACACTGCCGATTCCATCCTCCAGCATAGTCACTCTTTTCTCAAAGGACTCTACCGTAGGATTGTTGATCCTTGTATAGGAGAAGCCCATTTTTTTATTGTCAAAAATTTTCTCCAGGTCTTCCGCGCTGTCATGTCGGAATGCGCTGCTCTGATAGATTGGAACCTGTGTGGCACCCTGCGGATATTTCTCATTGGTGCCGTGGAGCAGCCCTGTATTAAAGCCGTATTCGTTCATAGCCTCTTCCCTTTCTTTTGTTGACACTTATATTAACCTAGTATTCATAGTATGTCAATAGGAAATGCGGATTAATTGCATTTTTTTTGATACAAAAGAAAGGGCTGACATGGTACAATGAAATTATACTTATAGAATCCCAGATCCGGATCAGGCGGATATCTGCAATCCGCATTCGATACATAACTCTGCATCGAATAACCGTTTCTAATTTTATCAGGAGGTGATCTCTATCCATATAAATCTGAAACTCCGAGATATTTTCCACTCATTATTCAGCCCCACCCTGGATTTCCGTGTCCGGCTGTTCAACATCCTCGCCTCCGGTGGCACCATTATCAGTCTGATCATGGCTTTTCTCAGTTTCGGGACCGGCTCCTGGGGAAATGTGCTGATCAACTTCGCACTGGTTGTCATATCCGGAGGACTTTTTCTTTATTCCTATTATAGTGGGAAATATCAGCGCTGTTACCTGATCACCATTGTCCTGATCTTTCTCATTGTTTTTCCGATCATGTTTTTTACCAGCGGCGGATATCATGGCGGCATGCCGGCATTCTTCGTGTTTGCCATTATCTTCACTGTGCTGATGCTGGAAAAATGGCGTGCTCTGATCGTTTCTCTTCTGGAGATTGTCCTATATATGGGACTGTGTCTGGTTGCGTACCATTTTCCGGACAGTGTGACTCCTTTTGCAACGGAAAAAGACCGGCTGGCAGATGTACTCCTGGCATTTGTCTCTGTAAGTATTGTCTGCGGCATTGTTCTCTATTTTCATCTGAAAGAATACAATCAGCAGCAGATCCTTCTTAAGGAACAGAACCAGCGGCTTCGTTCCCTTGACAATGCCAAGTCCACCTTCCTGACCACCGTTGCCCATGAGATCAAAAATCCTCTGAACTCCATCTCCCTCCACGCCCGGGATACTTCCGAGCTGCTTGAGGAAGAACCTCTGGATTTCTCGCTTATGCAGCAAAATCTCCGCACGATCGAACAGTCGGTAATGCGGATCGACCGGATCGTGCTGGATCTGATGGACACGGTTTCCATTGAGCAGGGACGGCTTGCCCTTTCCCTTGTACCATCAGATCTGGGAGCACTTTTACATTCTGTGGAAAAAGATTTCAGCAGTCATCCAAGCTCCGGGAATAACCAGCTGGTCCTTACGATACAGCCCAACCTCCCGGAAATCTCTGCAGACCCGGAACGACTGATCCAGGTTGTCACCAATCTGATCTCCAATGCAGAGCGTCACACCCAAAACGGAACCATCACCATTTCTCTTACCGGCGAACCGGGCTGGCAGACCATCTGCGTCTCCGACACCGGAACCGGCATGTCAGAAGAAATGCAAAAAAACGCACTCAAGGGTTATGTTTCCGCTGATAAGGATTACTGGCGGCACGGCATAGGCCTCTATGTCTGTCATCAGATCATCACTGCCC
>ENA-OROP01003083-OROP01003083.1-human-gut-metagenome-genome-assembly--contig:-NODE-3083-length-11214-cov-2.492517_pt1 | contig 11214 bp, 13 predicted proteins | sample MGYA00242132_ERZ509056 | MGnify/ENA primary metagenome ERZ509056 (study PRJEB26280, sample SAMEA2338768) | human gut metagenome | biome: human gut; feature: human-associated habitat; material: faeces...
ATCATTTATATCACTCCTTAATTCCGATTTTAATGTCTCTATTATACCATAGTGATATTATTATAAAAAGGAAAAAGAGCTCCTTCGAGCTCTTTTGGGTCAGTTCTGCAAACTGAGAATTGGTATATCTCCTGTAAGTTGCAGTTATTGGAATTGATGAGCACGATGTATTTGCATCATTTTTTTCTTCAGAAAAACGATACACTTTCATCCTGTGAACGCCAGAAAATTGCACGCTACAAAAAACTTGTTTCCTATATGGAATTGCATTATCCTGAACATATTTCTTTGGATAACCTTGCTGAAATTGCGGAATGTAACAGCCAATACCTATGCCGTTTTTTCAAAGATATCACTGGTATGCCGCCAATGAAATACCTGATTCAATACCGTATCGAACAGGCTTGTGAAATGTTGCGAGATACTACTAAGAGCGTACTGGAGATTAGTTTGGACTGCGGATTTGAAAATGTAAGTTATTTTATTCGAAAATTTAAAGAGCTGAAAGGATCTACGCCTCAAAAGTATCGACAACTGCAATGACTCTTATCCCTTACTATTTATCTTTTATTTTTAGTATATTGACTTTTCCGCAAGAGATGATATCAAATAAATTTCGTTCTATTTCAAAGGAGGAATCAAGATGAATGAGAAAATATTGTCAACTAAAAAGAATGGAATGGGAATGCTTCTGCTTTTTTCTTTCCTTTATATGATTGCAATTGCCGGATGTATTTTTTCTGCTATATCCAAGGGATTTTCAGTTACTGCACCTGCTATTACTGTATTGATTATCAGTATTATCTGGCTTACTATTGGATGGGTTCCATTCCTCGGTCTGAAAGTCCTTAAACCACAGGAAGCTTTCGTACTTACTTTTTTCGGCAATTATGTGGGGACACTTAAAGAGGCTGGATTCTATTTTGTGAATCCTTTCTGTACAAGTGTAAATCCTGCTTCCAAAACAAAATTAAGTCAGAGTGGTGATGTTGATAATAATGCAAAGAAAAATGCAAATCTTTCTAACATTTTAGGAATTTCTACAACCGGAACATCAGAAGAATCTTCAAGCAAAAAGATTTCTCTCAAGGTTATGACACTCAATAATTCCCGTCAGAAAATTAATGACTGTCTCGGAAATCCAATTGAAATCGGGATTGCTGTCACATGGCGCGTAGTGGACACAGCGAAAGCAGCGTTCAATGTAGATAATTACAAAGAATATCTTTCCCTGCAATGTAATGGTGCTCTTCGTAATATTGTCCGCATCTACCCACATGATACTGCACCTGATGTAGATACAACGGGGGATGGTCAGGCAGATGAAGGAAGTCTGCGTGGCTCCAGTGAGATTGTTGCCGCAAGAATCCGCGAAGAAATTCAGAATAAAGTGTCCGATGCAGGTCTTGAAATTATTGAAGCAAGAATCACTTATCTTGCTTACGCCCCTGAAATTGCCGCTGTTATGCTTCAACGTCAGCGAGCCTCTGCAATCATCGATGCAAGAAAAATGATTGTTGATGGTGCTGTCGGAATGGTTGAAATGGCTCTTAATCAATTAAATGAAAAAGATGTTGTAGAACTGGATGAAGAACGTAAGGCTGCTATGGTATCTAATCTACTAGTTGTTCTGTGTGGTAACCATGACACCCAACCAATTATTAATTCTGGAAGCCTGTACTAATTATGGCTGAAAAAGATAACAAGAAGAAACAAATTCCTCTGCGCCTCTCCAACAAATTGTACGACGCAATTGCAGCCTGGGCAGAAGATGATTTTCGTTCTGTGAATGGTCAGATTGAATATCTTCTGACTGAATGCGTCCGACAACGAAAGAAAAATGGGAAATATGTTTCTGAACATCTGGATGAGTCGATTGATTTAGATATTTCTTAAAATCTTCCTTATCCTAAGCATATTATATATTAATACGTACTTTAATCAAATTAAAGTAAATCAGGATCACCCGTCCAACGGGTGGTTTGCTCTAGGGCTATAAGCCCTTGTTACTAGGCCAGCGTCTCAAGGCGCTGGCTTTCTCTTTGCGCTATGGGCAGTTTGCTTTCGCATCCGTCCCATAGCCCCGTTCAAGCCATATTGCTCCTGACTCGTCGCTACCCCTTAAGGGGCATTGTTACTACTTGGCATTAACCCTTAAAAGGGTCTTCATATTCTTTTACACTTAACTTATCCATTGCAATGTCGTGCTTTTCTTGTTCTTGGATATATTTTTTTATTGTTGAAGAAATTTTTATCTATGAGGAGGAAAGTGAAGATGAAAAATAAGGGTCAGATTTGGTATATCGGTTATATTGTTTCGTTGTTTTTGATTGTGATAATTTTGGTTACAAATTTTCCTGAAATGGTAGATATTGGACTTGCTATTTTATTCAGTGCCGTTTTTGGCGTTTCTCATGTTCAAATTTTGCATGATAATATTTATTTGTTTAGACTACATCATTCCAGCTATTATTGTCGGAAGTATCATTGCAATCCAGCCGATTATTTTAATCATTATCAGTAGTGTGCTTGAGAAAAAAATATAGAAATAAAGGTTCATACGAATAATAAGAAAAGGGAGGTACACGCTTTTGTGCAATCTCCCTTGTTCTTTTGCTGTCATATCAAGGCTCATTCAATCGTGGTAAATTCGTGGTAAAATAATTGCTTTTTTGATTGATGAATAGTCCTTAAATACTGTATTTATGCGGATAATCTGATTTTTTGTATTAAGTTGTATATAATTTCTCTAATAAATTCAAAAAATAATCAGGTAAAGGAGCATTTACTTCAATATATTCATTAGTACGTGGGTGGATAAATCCAAGTGTTCTAGCATGCAGGGTCTGCCCTACGAGCTTGGAAAATGGACATTTTTTGGGGCCATATACCTGATCACCGAGAAGTGGGTGTCCAATACTTGCCATGTGTACGCGAATTTGATGTGTACGCCCGGTTTCAAGCTTACATTGGATATAAGTGTAGTTGCCAAAGCGTTTCAGCACTTTGTAATGGGTAATGGCATTTCTTGCATTTTTAGCATGTATACTCATTTTCTTACGATCTGTTGGATGACGTCCGATAGGAGCATTTACAGTTCCTTCTTCTTCTTTGATATTTCCATGTACAATGGCTTCGTAGATTCGATTAATAGAGTGTTCTTTTAATTGCACAGCAAGGCTCTGGTGAGCCATGTCATTTTTACAGATGATCAGAGAACCGGTTGTATCCATATCGATGCGGTGTACGATTCCGGGACGGGAAGTGCCGTTGATACCGGAGAGCTCATTACCACAATGATACATTAAAGCATTGACCAATGTTCCACTGTAATGCCCAGGGGCAGGATGGACTACCATTTGTTTTGGCTTATTGACGACAATTACATCTTCATCTTCATATAAAATGTCCAGAGGAATGTTTTCTGGCTCGATATCGGGTTCTTTTGCCTCTGGGATACATACTTCTACCCTGTCACCTAAAACAAGCCTGTAATTGGCTTTTACAGGCTTGTTGTTGACTTTAATATATTGTTCTTTAATTAATTTTTGAAGATATGATCTAGATCGTTCCGGCATCTCCTCAGCAAGATAACGGTCAATACGGTCTCCTTCTTCATTTTCAACTGTGAAATATTCTGTCAAGGTCTTCCTCCTTATAATAAAACAACAATAAAAAAGCAAGTATAAATGTTCCGACTGTTACATAGATGTCAGCTACATTGAAAACTGGAAAGTCGATCAGTTTAAAATAAAAGAAATCCACGACATATCCTAGTTTTAACCGATCAATAAAATTACCAATTGCACCAGAGAAAATAGATATGGCACAAATTCGTAATGGCAGTAGTTTTTTTGTCATTGGGACATGCAGATAGAACCAGATAATAAATACTGAAATGATCAGTACAATGATAAAAAAGAAAATCTGTTTATTCTGCAGAATGCCAAATGCTGCTCCGTGATTCTCTAGGTATTCAAACTGAAACACATTTTTGATCAGAATAAAAGGATCCTGCCCTTTTAGATGATCCACAGCTAAAGTTTTTGTGAACTGATCGAACCATACACCAACTAACACAAGTAATATCGCTGAAATATAATGTCTGCCACGTGATTTTATTGAATCCATAATTTATAAAAGTCCTTTCTGATTCGAAGTTTCAAAAATACTGTCATATTCCGGATATTTTAAATATATTTTCTAAGAGAAATCATGTAACGTCCTTTTTTTGTCTCGGACAGAATTCCTGCATAAGCGATTCGTCCAAGTCCACGGACGGAAATCAAATCGCCTTCATTCAGATGATAGCCATTATTCGTGATCAGTTTACCGTTTACAAACACTTTTGCAGCTTCGATATATGTGGTCAGCTTACTCCGGGAAAGTGGGTATGCGACCGAAAGCACAGTGTCGAGGCGTACGGAAGGAACTGTTCCTTTCAATTCCTCAAAATGAGGTTCATAGGAAATATCTGAAAGTTCTCTGCGTTCCACGGTGATAGTTGTATGCCTGATCCGTGTGAGATTTTTCATAATATAGTCTGAAATCTCCTCTTTTACAAAAACAATAGCACCATCGTCTGTTTGAATAATATCACCGATCTTGGTACGACTGGTTCCAAGATTCATAATAGCCCCCAGATAATCACGATGTGTCAGATCTTCCGCAAAACGCTTGTTCACCGGACAGATCTTAAGAGCCTGCATTGGGTAACCGTAGTCATAATAAAGAGCATCAGGTAGAAATGCAACCATCTGACGCTCTGCTAACTCATAACCTCCATACGTTTCGAACCTCGCTTTAAACTGATCTTTCGGGGTCCTGTGCAGGATATTCAATTCATTCAAATTCAGAAAATCTGAAAATGTAACAATATCACGGCTGAATGCAAGATTAGATAATTCAATCAGCCGTTTTTCCAATAATTGTTCCTCTTTATTCATAAACACTCACTATTAGAAATACTCTGAAAAACTTTTAATTAAAATCTTGTACGCATTGAAGATGTGTCAAGAGAAGTGTTCAGTAAATCCTGTAAATCTCCGGAAATGTCAACATTAGTAGGTGTGACAAGGAAGATGTAATTGGATATCTTCTGAAGATTTCCACTGATTGCATATGTAGCACCAGATGTAAAATCAATGATTCTCTGAGCAACCTCAAGATCCAGTCCTTCCAGATTCAGAATAACAGTACGTCCGCTTAATAATGTTTCGGTGATCTCTCTGGCATCTTCTACAGATGTCGGTTTAATAACACAGACTTCCATGCTTACACCTGTGCGACGTGCTGGCTGACGCATCGGAGTTACTTTATTATTAGAACGGGCCGGACGCTGCTGAGACTTGGCAGGAAGCTCGTAATCGTCTTCGTCGCTTTCATCATGAGTCTTTTCTCTGCGGAAGATACTCTTTTTTGGCTTTTCTTCGTATTCATCATCATATTCGTCATCATCAAAGAAGTCATCTTCATCATACTCATCATCATCGCTTAACTTCATGATGTCCAAAAACTTATCTAATACTCCCATTTTGTAATATCTCCTATCTTACGTTTGTTTGAGCATAATTACGGGCACCAAAAATGGCTGTTCCCACACGAACCATTGTTGCACCTTCTTCAATTGCAACTTCATAATCATTGGTCATACCCATGGAAAGTATACTCATAGACATATTATGGGCGTTTTTACGCGCTATGTCAACAGATAATTTCCTTAATTCTGCGAAAATTGGTCTATTTTCTTCTGGATTATCAACAAATGGAGCGCTTGTCATGAGTCCCATAAACTGAATATGTGAAAAATCAGAAGCTTTTTCAACAAAATCATCTAATTCTTCCGGAAGAAATCCGAATTTGCTCTCTTCTCTTCCTACATTTACTTCAATCAGGACTTTTGCAATTAGATGTTTCTTAGCTGCTTCTTTTTCAATCGCTTCGGCAAGTCTCAAACTGTCAACAGAATGAATCAAATCCACTTTATCAATGATATATTTGATCTTGTTGCGCTGAAGATGGCCGATCATATGCCAGTGAATATCAGCAGGAAGTACCTCCGACTTATCCATGATTTCCTGAACTTTATTTTCACCGAAAAGACGGATTCCAAGATCATAAGCTTCCTGGACCATTTCTGCCGGTTTGGTTTTACTGACTGCGATCAGAGTAACTTCTGAGCGGTCACGCCCACTTCTTTCGTACGCAGCCTGAATTTTCTGTTCTACATTTTCCAGATTTTCTTTTAACATTTTTATCAGCTCCTTAATAAACAATATCATTTTCTCTTACATCTTTGCCAACAAGTGCAATATGGTCATAATTAGCCAGACCATAGGAATTTCCAGATTCAACGATATAGTATTCATCACTTTCACACAGTATATGGATTTGTTTAAATACAGCATATCCTTTATTGATATTTTAGACTCCCTGTAAAGATTTTGTTTTCTTAAGCTTGTATGTTTCAGTTGAATCAGGTTTTATTAAAGTTGTATTTTTATCAAATGCATTTGGATCCAGATAAACCATGCCAGTTTCTGTATCTCGATAATAGACATCAACTTTTTTAAACTGGGCATCGTCAGAATCGTTATGGATTAAAACACCAGTTTCTTTACTGTTGCCGCCTTGTGTCAGATAATTTCCCGGTACAAGATAAAAGTCTTTTTTTGTCACAGAGGACTTTGGAATTTTAAGTCCGGATTCATCTTCTAAAATTAATTCAATATCCAGATAACGGTCTTTCGCATAGCGGACCATGGAAGTATGAAATGTAAGGATACCAAGGTTTGTGTTTTTGGCACTGTATACTTGAAAAGAGGCACGTTCTTTCACCTGATCTTTTGTGAACTGAACCTTTACGCTTTTCGTATCAGCCAGATTTTTAGCTGTTTTATCATCCAGTGGAATGACCAGTGACCAGTCATCATCTTTCACAAGTTTATAGATAGCTTCTCCGGAATTTACCTTTGAATTGTTTTTTATGCTTACGGAATTATAGTTCTTTTTTGAAAGCATATCAGCAGTGACATCACTGACGGTCAGATTCTCATATCCATCTGTAGAATAAAGAATCACACCGTCGGACTGAGCATTGAATACCTGAAGCCCGTCAGTACCTGCCTGTACCATCTCATCTAATTGTGCCTGACGACTTTGATTAGATTTGCTTTCCAGAACAGAGGAAATTTCATCTCTTAAAGAATAAACCTCGTTGAAACTGCTGCCATTGTAATTTTCACTAAAGGACTGGGTCTTTAAATAGATGGAATCTCGTTCTTCGGCAGTCAGTTCCTGTGAATCTGTAGAAACTGTGTCATTAAATTCTAATTGTTTTGGAGAAAGAGAATATACTTTTGTTTTTGCACCAACTTTGCTGGCTTCTGACACAAAATAGTTAATATAACCTGACTGCTCGGCAGTCACGACCTCTTCATTGCGGATTGCCAGTCCGGTATAGGCATTATCTTTTAAAATGCTGCCCTCTCTGACTTCATATGCCGAAATATGCTTACTTGTCAGGTACATAAGAACCGTGACAAGCAGATATATGAATACCACTCCAAAGATGACAATTCCGATATTAATATTCCATTTTTTCCGAAATGCAGTAATGTTTGTAGTATGATTTTCTGCCAACGTCGGCCTCCTTTTAATGATTCAAGATTCTTAGACAAATCGTAATATTTAAATCTGCAAAGCAGACAAAGTACTATAAATTATCAGAGCCATCTAAAGACCTTAAAGCTGCTCCATGTAAATAATGATACATTTTTCCCTGGTAGCTGTCTGTTTTCTGCATCGTGCTAAGTAGTTCATCTTTTAGTTTCCACCAGCTTGTGCCCCAGTTACAAAAAACGGCATCATTTTCGGGAATACGGCTGAAAAGCCGTTCCACGGCAATTTCTGGATTAAGGTATTCCAAAAATGTAATTGCACGTGTGATATATTCTTCTTTTGAACACAGAGTTATTGTACCATTTTCATAAGCTTCACACAACCTTGTGTTTTTAGCAATATAGAGAGAATGGAGTTTGACTGTGCTGACCTGAAGTGCAGACAGTATCTTTGCAGATTCAATAGCATCCATCAGATCATCACCTGGCAAGTTGAGAATAACATGTGCACAGGTGTCAAAGTGATAATCTCGAATCATCCACATAGCATCCATAAATTCGGCTAATGTATGTCCGCGATGTATATTTCTTAATGTATGGTAATTTACAGTCTGAAGTCCAAGTTCCAAAGTAATCTCTACTTGAAATGCTGAACGGATTTTTTCAAGAATTTCCAAATAATCAGAGCGGATACAGTCCGGTCTGGTCGAAATGGAAATTTCTACAACATCCGGAAAGCTTGCACCTTCCCGCATATATTTTTCAAATCTGTCAATGGGCAAAAATGTATTCGTATAGTTTTGAAAATAAGCAATAAATTTATGTGCATGATATTTTTTTTCAATCTTTTCTCGAGTCAGAGCTAATTGTTCTGTCACAGATAATTGATGATTTAAAGCTTCAAATCCTGTTCCCTGTTCCGCACAGAAATCGCAGCCACATGCTCCGTTTAAACGGTTTGGGCAGGTAACAGGAAGATTGACAGGAAGTTTATAAACCTTTTCATGATATTTATTTTTCAAATAATCTGAATAAGTGTAATACATAAATATGGTCCTTTTGCATAATTTCTTGAACTTTGTACATAATATAGGTAGTACAAAAAAGGAGGAATCTATATGAAATGGTTTGACAATACAGCTCTTACAATTGTAATTATCGGGGCTGTCAACTGGTTGCTCGTTGGGATATTCCGGTTTGATCTGGTAGCTTTCTTATTTGGAAATCTGTCCTGGTTATCCAGGATTATCTATACAATCGTAGGTATCTGTGGACTTTACCTGATCAGCTTGTACGGTCGCATGAAAGATATGACAGATGTCTGCTCATAAAGCAGGCTAAGAACAAACCAAGGGGTATCCCTATGAGGACGCCCCTTTTGATATACCTTTTTAGTGCAACTAAATTTTACTGAGCATAGATGTCATATCCTGATAAAGAAGAGGCTTTGATCCGGCTCCCATAATAATGGAAATGTAGGGATTTCCAGAACTGTCCTTTGTAAGGAGAATTAGGCAGTTTCCGGCTCCTTTTGTTGTACCGGTCTTGCCGCCGATGATCGTGACATTATCAGGAGGAGTCGCTTCTCCTTTTGCATAATAGTTGGTAGGCTCCCATTTCACATCTCGCTTTGTTCCATCTGCACCGGTAATATGTGCAGTATAGGAACTGCTGTTAATAATCTTTACAAAATCATCATGTTTGATACATTCATTAAAAATCAGATACAGATCATAAGCAGTCGTATAATGGTTATCGTCATGAAGACCACTTGGATTCACAAAATGACTGTTTGTTGCCATGAGTTTTTTTGCTTCAGCATTCATCATCTCTGCAAATTTTTCTGTACTGCCTGCAATGTGGTCAGCAATGGCAACAGCGTTGTCGTTGCCGGAATATAAAAGCAGACCGTTCAACAGATCTTCCAGTGTGAGCTGATCTCCTGCTTTGATGCCACATGTCTGTTCATCTGCTGCAAATTTACCAGAATCAGCTTCATCAGCCACTGTGACCGTATCAGATAAATTTCCATTCTCCAAAGCAACCAGGGCTGTCAGAATCTTCGTTGTACTTGCAGGATAGATTTTCTTATGAATATTATAAGCACAATCTGTTTCGGCGTTATTCACGTCAAAAAGCCCTACTGCATGTACGGACTCCGGTTCAAAACCAAGTGGATTACCAGCAGCAGAAGCATTTTGGGAAACTGAGTTAGAACCAGTATCGGAAGATTTAACAGATAACGGAATATCTTCAGATGCTGTACACAGATTCTCGGCAAATAGCTGCCCCCGATACAAAGTTTTTGTATAATTGGAAGTTTCATATTCCTGTACCAGAGCTTCTGTTTTGTTGCTGCCTTTATAGATGTTGACAGCTGCAATACACTGTATCATAAGAATAACAGACAGGCATGCGACCCATCTGTTTCTTATTTGTTTTTTTCTTTTATTTCGTTTATTTCTTGCTCTTCTGCTTTTGGAAGAGTTATCTGTACATTTCACGCCAGTCTAAATCTCCTCTGTCAATTGCTAAAATAATCAGTTCAGCTGTTGCAAGATTTGTTGCCATTGGGATATTATAGGTATCGCAAAGGCGGAATAAATCATTGACCTCCGGCTCATGAGGTTTTGGGTTCATCGGTTCTCTTAAAAAAATTAATGCATCAATATCATTCTGAGCAATCTGAGCTCCGAGCTGTTCCTTTCCACCAAGTGGACCAGCTAGATATTTGTGAACATTCAGATTCGTTACCTCTTCGATGAGTCTTCCAGTTGTACCGGTAGCATAAAGTTCGTGTTTACTCAGAATTCCACGGTAAGCAATACAGAAATTCTGCATCAGTGTTTTCTTTGAATCATGAGCGACAAGACCTATATTCATTGCGTTCACTCCTTTATTGATATTTTTTTTGTTGCAGTCCGACATTTAAAACAAATCCAATACCGATATATAAACTTACAAGTGATGTCAGGCCATAACTGATAAATGGCAACGGTACTCCGGTATTCGGAAGCATATTCGTTGCTACACTTATATTAATAAAACTTTGGAATCCAATCAGACCTCCAACGCCACTACATATGATCTTTCCAGCGAGATCCCGCGATCGCATTCCAATTAATATACATTGTATCACAACAAGTAGTAATAACGCAATAATAATACAACATCCAACGAACCCAAGTTCCTCGCCAATAATGGCGAAGATAAAATCCGTCTGTGGCTCTGAGATATAGTTACCATTTTTTACAGAGGTAGTAGTATTGTTATTCAGACCTTTTCCGGTAAGCTGACCAGATCCGATTGCCATCTCAGAGTTATTCTGCTGATATGCTTCATCACTGGCATACTTTTCAGGCTCCAGGAAAGCAAGAATACGCTTTTGCTGATAGTCTTTCAAAAATGGCTGGTTTGGCTGGACGGCGATACTTAAAAAGATAATAGCCACTGGAACTAATATAAGAAGTACAGTTCCGATAAATTTGTAACTCAGTCCTCCAACATAGATCAACAGGCAGATGACAAGTGCAGTGCAGATCGTAGTAGAAAGGTTCGGCTCTACCAGAATTAAAGCAAGTGGAATTCCGGCAAG
>ENA-OROP01003108-OROP01003108.1-human-gut-metagenome-genome-assembly--contig:-NODE-3108-length-11140-cov-3.137032_pt1 | contig 11140 bp, 9 predicted proteins | sample MGYA00242132_ERZ509056 | MGnify/ENA primary metagenome ERZ509056 (study PRJEB26280, sample SAMEA2338768) | human gut metagenome | biome: human gut; feature: human-associated habitat; material: faeces...
GGGACCTACCGGTTCCTTTATCTGTACCTGGGCGATCATTCTTGGATATGTAGGAGTTACCTGTTTTGAAGCCTGTGCGTTTCCAACGATCATCACCTATCTGTGGCCGGGATTTCTGAAAGGCTATCTTTATACAGTTGCCGGATTTGATATCTATGCTTCCTGGCTGAGCGTTGCAATTATTATTGCCTTCTTAATCATGATGATCAACATTATGGGAGCAAAAACAGCTGCTGTTCTTCAGACAGTTCTTACATGTATAATCGGTGGTGCAGGAATTCTTCTGATCGTAGCTTCTGTTATAAATGGTAATGTGGATAATCTTCAGGGACAGATGTTTATGGGTGAGACAACTGGTACCATGGCAAAAAATGTCCTGAAAGTCGCAGTTATCACACCATTTTTCTTTATTGGTTTTGACGTTATCCCGCAGGCTGCAGAGGAAATCAATGTACCACTCAAAAAGATTGGTAAAATGATGATTCTGTCAGTTGTACTTGCAGTTGTATTTTATTCTTTTGTAATCCTTGCAGTTGGTTATGTTCTGAATCCGGAAGAGATTGCACTTTCGCAGAGTACAACAGGACTGGTAACTGCAGATGCGATGGCAAAAGCCTTTGGAACCTCGGTGATGGCAAAGGTTATCATCGTAGGTGGTATGTGCGGTATTGTTACATCCTGGAACTCCTTTATGATCGGTGGTTCCCGTGCATTGTATTCTATGGCAGAATCTTACATGGTTCCGAAAGTATTTGCAAAACTCCATCCAAAGCACAAAACACCGGTCAATGCACTGATCCTGATCGGTATCCTTACGATGATCGCTCCTTTCGCAGGACGTGTCATGATGGTATGGATCTGCGATGCAGGTAACTTTGGCTGCTGTCTTGCATATTGTATGGTTTCACTCTCTTTCCTGATCCTTCGCAAAAAGGAACCGGATATGCCAAGACCTTATCGTGTACCGGCTTACAAATTTGTAGGTACAATGGCAGTGATCCTTTCCGGCTGTATGGTTCTAGTGTATTGTATCCCGGGTTCCGGCGGAACACTGATCATGCAGGAATGGATGATGGTAGGTGCATGGAGTCTCCTTGGCGTTGTATTTTATGCAGTCTGCAAAGTGAAATACAAAGAAAAATTCGGCAGCCTTATTGAGATCATTTCGGATGAAGATGCAGCATCTCTTATGCCGGAGGCTGATGATAAAGAACTGGATCTGGTTATTGATGCGGCAATTGACCGTGTACTTTCCAGAATGACGGCATAAGATCGGAAATATGGAGTTTTGAATGATATGATATAGTTATATAGAAGAAAAGAGGCTGATTAGTTATGGAAGCATTTGAATTTTTTATTCCACAGAATATTATGGTAGGTGCAGGAACGATGGCAAAACTTCCGGAATGTGCAAAAAAACTGGGTGGTTCCCATGCCATGCTGATTTCCGGCCCTACACTGCGAAAAATGGGAATTGTGGACAAAGCGGCTGATTATCTGAAAGAAGCTGGTATGAAAGTGGATATCTTTACGGATGTAGAGGCCAACCCGTCCGTGACGACTGTTGAAAAGGCTACAGAGGCATTTAAAGAAGCCGGAGCAGATTTTATCGTGGCACTTGGTGGAGAATCTCCGATGGATGTTGCCAAAGCAGTTGGTGTGACAGCAAAATTTGGCGGCAGTATCACAGAGTATGAAGGGGCACATAAAGTACCGGGCAAGATCATTCCGCTGATCGCGATTCCGACTACCGCAGGTACCGGATCAGAGGTGACTGCATTTTCTGTTATTACGGATCATAGCAGGGATTATAAGCTGACAGTATTCAGTTATGAACTTCTTCCATCATATGCAATCCTTGATCCGGAGCTTCTGACATCTGCACCGGCTTCTGTGGCAGCGGCATGTGGAATTGATGCATTTATCCATGCGGAAGAGGCATATGTTTCTACCGCTGCATCACCATTCTCCGATGCCATGGCAGAAAAAGCCATGGAACTGATTGGAAAAAATATTCGCAGATTTGTTGCAAGACGTACAGATCTGGAAGCAGCAGAGGCCATGCTGACAGGGTCACTTTTTGCAGGAATTGCCTTTTCTTTTGCAAGACTTGGAAATGTGCATGCGATGAGTCATCCGGTGAGTGCATTTTTTGATGTAGCACATGGAGTAGCAAATGCAGTGCTGCTCCCGGTGATTGCTGAATATAATGCCCTGGCAGACCATGGAAGATATCTGACAATCTATAATTACATCAGTCCGATTCTGGCATTTGAAGATGAGTTCGAGCCATTGATGCTGGTTGACGCAATACGTGAACTGAATGAAGATATCGGAATTCCGGCAGATCTGACAACAGCTATCCGCCAGGCGGCCAAAGGAAAAGAAGTATCAGAGGATGAGATTGAAAGTAAAATCGATGCGATGGCAGATGATGCCATGAAGAGTGGAAATATTGCTGTAAACCCACGTTCTTCGCGAAAACAGGATATTGTTGCGCTGTATTACAAGGCATTATAAAAGATAAATATGCCGAAGATAAACGTTTTGTAAAAGTAAGACGTACAGATGTAGTCCATATGTGGAAACATCGGTATGTCTTCTTTTATTTACAGAGAATTGCTATACAACTGTCCTGTGACATGCTATACTTTGGAGCAGATAAAACAGCCGAAGATCCGCAGGAGGGATAGGATGAATCTTTTTGAATTATATAATGTACTGAAAGACGGACAGAAGGGAAGAAATAATTTTCTGGTGACCGTGATACAGGGAAATGGGACTGGAAGCAGATATTTCCTGGCGGACGGAGAAGTGAAAGCACAATGCGGCAGCGGAGACATAGAGACAGAACGGCTGCGGGAACTGGTGCAGCCGGGGGAGAGTGGTATTGCAGAAGCAGATGGGAGAAGATTATTTGTGGAATCACTGAAACAGCCGGCACATCTGGTAATCTGTGGAGCGGGACATGTGGCACAGCAGGTGATCCTTCTGGCAGGAAAAGTTGGATTTACGGTGACTGTTCTGGAGGACCGTGTGAGTTTTGCAGGAGAAGCACTACGCGCAGGAGCGGATCAGGTGATCTGTGACAGTTTTGAAAATGCACTGAAGCAGATTCCGGGAAGTGAAGATACGTATTTTCTGATAGTGACCAGAGGGCATCGTTATGATCGGGTATGTCTGGAGGCAATTTTGAAGAAACCCTATGCTTATGTCGGAATGATGGCAAGCAGAGGAAGATCGGCTCTTCTGAAAAAACAGATGGAGGAAGATGGTTTTGACAGAAAGGTTCTGGATGAGATACATACACCGGTAGGACTTGATATCCATGCAGAAACACCGGAGGAAATTGCAGTCTCCATTGTTTCAGAACTGATCAAAGAGAAAAACAGTGTGCGTAAGACGAGTGGTTATGACGCAGAACTGTTGGACTATCTGACTGGTGAGAAGGAGCCGGACACAAAGAAGGCACTTGCGACGATCGTTGCAAGAAGAGGTTCAGCACCCAGAGGCATTGGAACAAAGATGCTGGTCCTTGAAGATGGAAGAATCATAGGAACGATCGGAGGCGGATGCATGGAAAGTGAAGTACAGCATCTCTGTTTGCGAATGCTTCATGAAGAGAGGGCACAGGGGCAGATCTTTACAGTAGATATGACTGCTTCACAGGCAGAAGAGGAAGGACTCGTATGTGGCGGTACGATCCAGGTATTTATGGAAGTAATATGATATCTGAAAATTGTTTCGTGCTGTGCATGCCCATGATTCTGTCTGGTATCAGAAAATAAAAAATACAATTATGGCAGAATGTGTGTTATAATACTGGATATTAAAAAGAAGATGTAATTGCCGGTCGGAAGATACTCGGATTTTCTGTCGGCGTGAACAATGGAGGATGAAGATATGAAGAAAAGAAGTGTTATCGTTGCAATGCTCTGCAGTATGTGTCTGGCAGTCAGCACACCGATTCCTGCAATGGCAGATGCGTCAAAGGTAGTTACACTTGGAGCGGATCTTACTGACGAACAGAAAAATACAATGATGAATTATTTCAAGGCAGATGCGAGCCAGGTGCAGGTTATCAGTGTTACCAACCAGGATGAGCATGATCTGCTTGGCAAATATATCCCAAGTGAACAGATTGGAACGAGAACACTGAGCTGTGCCTATGTAAAACCTACACAGTCCGGCGGCATCAAGGTGCGTACAGCCAATCTGAATTATGTAACATGTAATATGATCGCAACAGCACTTTCTACAGCAGGAGTAACGAACTGTGAAGTTGTTGCCGCATGCCCGTATGAAGTATCCGGTACTGGTGCACTTACCGGTGTCATGAAAGCATACGAGTCTGCAAGTGGACAGGAACTGGATTCTACCAAGAAAGACCTTGCAGCCAAAGAAGTTGTAGTTACAGGTGATGTGGCTCAGCAGGTTGGACAGGATAATGCAACCAATATCATCAACCAGGCAAAGATGCAGATCATTGGTGACAATATTCAGAATGCAGATGAAATCTACAATATTGTATATAATATCGCTGAGCAGAATGGCGTAAGCTTAAGTCAGGATGAAATCGACACGATTGTATCACTGCTTCAGCAGATCGCACAGCAGAATTATGATATTCAGGAAATGAAAAAGACTCTTGCAAATATTCAGCAGAATCTGGAACAGAGCAAAGCAGAAGCAGAAGGGCAGCCTACACCAACTCCGATCGAGAGCGACGTTGCTGATGAAGGTACCGGTGAAGATATTACAACGAATGTAGACAGTGGTGCGCTTGGCGGAAATGTCAAAGAGACATCTACAGAGGATCCGGGACTTGCAGAGCAGACAGGTGCAGATACAAACAATGCAGGTGAGAGCAGTGACAGTTCCACAGGAATTCCGGATGCGACAGAAGACGGAACCGTAAATACAGATGGAAGTTCAGATGGAACTACAGAAGACACACCTCAGGAAAGCACAGACAGCAGTACAGATAACAGCAGCAGTGAAGAAATCCCAGCAGCAACAGAGGATGGAAGCACTGAAAATACAGATACTTCTGCAGATGGAACAACAGAAAATGCAGATGGTTCCACAGAAGGAACAGACGAAAACACAGATGCTTCTACAGAAGATACTCTGAATACAGAAACACTGACAGAAGAAGGCAAAGCAAAATTTGAGCAGGCACAGCAGTTAAGGGAGAATATGAGGGAGATCTTGCTGTACTTCAGAGCGTTGTATCGAATGTGACAGAACTTCCGGTAACACTTGATCAGGATGTGGCTTCCAAACTCAGCAAAAAAGTTCTGGAAACCTATATCAAAGTATTAAATGATGCAGGGGCTTCTTATGTACCGGCAGACACAGACAAATACTTCTCAGCTGAGCTGAACGTACTGGATAAAGAGATGAAGACAGTCTTCAGTATTGATACAGAAATTGCAGATGATGATCTGCTTGTAAATGTAGATGCTGAAGTAAGACAGAAACTGTATGATGATACAATGAAGTTCTTTGCAAACCTTTATGGAGAAACTACATCTGAAGATTCTTCCACAGATACCGCAGAAGCCGGAACTGACGAAAATACAGAAGCATATTCTGAAGATGGAACTACAGAAGAAACTTACTAAAGATAAAAAACAGCGATGCAAGATGAGGATGTCTCCTTTGGGGAGGCATCCTTTTTGTTCCTTTAGAGGAAACTGTGCTGTGAAGAGATTGTGAAAAGCTGGAAATCCATATCTTTCTGTGCTAAAATAAAAAGAGTTTTTTATCTCAGATATAACTTTGAAAACCAAAAGAGAAGGATCCGAAAGGAGAAAAACTATGAGTCTTGCAGTGGTTACACTGAAAAAGGGAGAGGGCCGTCTTCTGAAATCAGGCGGAATGTGGATATTTGATAATGAAATTGCAACGATCATGGGCAGTTTTGTAAATGGAGATATTGTATTGATTCATGACTTTGACGGATATCCGCTGGGAAGAGGATTTATCAATACGAATTCTAAGATTACAGTCAGATTGCTGACAAGAGATGAAAATCAGAAAATTGATGAAGAATTTCTTGAGAAACGAGTGCGCGATGCATGGGAGTACAGAAAAAAAGTAACAGATACATCCAGCTGCCGTCTGATCTTCGGAGAGGCAGATTTTTTGCCGGGACTTGTTGTAGACAAATTTGAAGATGTTCTGGTCGTACAGTCACTGGCACTGGGAATTGACCGTCTGAAGAATACGATTCTGGAACTGCTCAAAAAAGTTCTGGCAGAAGACGGAATCCAGATTCGCGGTATTTATGAAAGAAGTGATGCAAAGGTCCGCAAACAGGAAGGAATGGAACTGTATAAAGGCTTTATCGGACCGGAATTTCCTACACTGGTTGAAATTGTGGAAAATGGTGTAAAATATCAGGTAGATATCAAAGACGGACAGAAAACAGGATTTTTCCTTGATCAGAAATACAACCGTCTTGCAATCCAGAAACTCTGCAAAGATGCAAGAGTACTGGACTGTTTCACACATACAGGTTCTTTTGCCCTGAATGCGGGAATCGCCGGAGCGAAAGAAGTTACAGGTGTGGATGCATCGCAGCTTGCTGTGGATCAGGCAACAGAAAATGCAAAATTAAACGGGCTGGATGACAAAGTAAAATTTATTTGCGAAGACGTATTTGAACTGCTCCCGAAACTGGAAGAAGAGGGAGAAAAATATGATGTGGTGATTCTGGATCCACCGGCATTTACCAAATCACGCAGTTCTGTCAAAAATGCAGTCAAGGGATACCGGGAAATTAATCTTCGCGGACTGAAACTGGTAAAGGACGGAGGATTCCTTGCGACCTGTTCCTGTTCCCATTTTATGGAATATGAACTGTTTACCAAAACAATCGGTCAGGCTGCCAGAAGCGCACATAAGAGACTGCGTCAGGTGGAATACAGAACACAGGCACCGGATCACCCGATTCTCTGGGCATCTGATGAATCTTATTATCTGAAATTCTATATCTTCCAGGTATGTGATGAGAAATAGTCGGATGAGCAGACAGAAAGAAGGACTTAAATGAGAGATAAATTTAATAAATTTATGCAAGGACGTTATGGAGTGGACGCATTTGCACGTTTCACAATGGGAGTTGCACTTGTAGCAATCATTATTTCTATCTTTTTCCCGGGTGGAAACAGAATTGGCGCGTTATTTGACACGATAGGGCTTTTGGTGCTTTTATATACATACTATCGAATGCTGTCCAGAGACATTCAGAAGCGATATGCAGAGAATGAAAAATATCTTGCAGCAACAGCAAAATTCAGACAGAGATTTAACCGGGAAAAAAATATGATGAACCAGAGAAAGACCCATCATATTTATTCATGTCCGGGATGCGGTCAGAAGATCCGTATTCCAAAAGGCAAAGGCAAGATTGAAATCGAATGTCCGAAATGTCATACGAAATTTGTCAAAAGAAGCTGATAAACTGACAGAGAGGTATCTGTATGTTTGGGTATGTGGTGCTGAATAAGCCGGAAATTAAATTTAAAGATTTTGATATGTACCGTTCTTTTTACTGCGGACTGTGCAGGGAGCTGAGAGAGCGTTACGGGATAAGCGGGCAGATCACACTGAGCTATGATATGACATTTGTGATCCTTCTGCTCAGTGCGTTGTATGAGCCGCCGACCAGAAAAGGTACGACCAGATGTATTGTACATCCGGTACGTAAACAGACGGTACGGAAAAATGCCATAACAGAATACGGAGCAGATATGAATATCTTTCTGACTTACTATAAGTGTAAGGATGACTGGAATGACGAGAAAAAAATCTTAAGTCTTGCATATGGGAAGCTTCTGGAGAGTAAAGAGAAAAAAAGCGAACAGCAATGGAAGAAAAAAATCGATGTGATCATTTCCTGTTTGAATGAACTTTCAGAGATGGAACAGGAGGGAGAGACAGATATCGATCGTGTTTCGGGCTGTTTTGGAAGAATCATGGCAGAAATCTTTGCATATAGAGAAGATGTCTGGGAACCAACACTTCGCCGCATGGGATTTTATTTGGGTAAGTTTATTTACCTGATGGATGCCTACGATGATGTGGAAGATGATGTAAAAAAAGGAAATTACAACCCTTTTGCAAAAGATTATATAATAAAAGGGTTTGATGACAGGATAAAAAATATGTTGCTGCTAATGATGGCAGAAACCTGTCGGGAATTTGAAAAACTTCCTATTATAAAATATGCAGACATCCTGCGGAATATTTTATATTCCGGAGTATGGTGCAGATTTGAGAGTATATCGCGAAAGCGCAGGGAAGAGCGGGAGAAAGAAGATGTTTGATCCATACAGTGTGCTGGGTGTTTCGAGAGATGCATCTGATGATGAAATAAAGAAGGCATATCGTAAGCTGAGCCGTAAATATCATCCGGATGCTAATATCAACAATCCGAACAAAGCACAGGCAGAAGAAAAATTTAAAGAAGTCCAGCAGGCATATGAACAGATCATGAAAGAACGGGAATATGGTTCTTCAGGAAACTATAATTCATATGGTGGTTTTGGTGGCTTTGGTACACAGGGCCAGAATACGTATCAGGATGAAGAGGCAGTGCGCCGACAGGCTGCGGCAAATTATATCAACAGTCGACATTACAAAGAGGCAATGAATGTGCTTTCGTCGCTTCAGCAGAGAAACGGCCAGTGGTATTATCTGTCCGCAATGGCGAACATGGGACTGGGAAATAATGTAAATGCGTTAAATGATGCACGAAGTGCAGTAAATATGGAACCGGATAATATGCAGTACCGAATGTTGCTGCAGAGACTGGAAGGCGGAGGAACCTGGTATCAGGAACAACAGAATCCATTTGGAGGAATGCCAAGTGACGGAAGCGATTATTGTATGAAGCTTTGCCTGGCCAATCTGGCATGTAATCTTTGCTGTCCGGGTGGAATGTTCTGCTGCTGAGAAGAATCGTCAATAATGAAAAGAAATAACAGACCTTCTGGAATATCAATAAAATATTTTAGAAGGTTTTTTATAAAAAAATTGACAATTGTCGATTGGGATATTATGATAATGGGTGTGCTGTCATGCTAAAGCGATGTAGCGGCAAAGAACAGCATATGGGAAGCTGCTGTGAACAGAACAGTAACTACCGAAGTGAAATAACAGGAGGAAATCACAATGAGTATTCGTATTGGTATTTTAGGATATGGTAATCTTGGAAGAGGCGTAGAATGCGCAATTAAACATAATCCGGACATGGAACTGGTTGCAGTATTTACACGTCGTGATCCTGCAACTGTAAAAATTCTTACAGATTCAGCATCTGTTTACCATGTAGATGAAGCAGAAAAGATGAAAGATAAAATTGATGTTATGATTCTCTGCGGTGGAAGTGCAACAGATCTGCCGGTTCAGACACCGAAATATGCACAGTGGTTCAATGTGGTAGACAGTTTTGATACACATGCCAGAGTACCGGAACATTTCGCAAATGTTGACAAGGCAGCATCTGAAAGCAATCATGTAGGAATCATTTCTGTTGGCTGGGATCCGGGAATGTTCTCCCTGAACAGAATGTATGCAAACGCAATCCTTACAAATGGAAAGGATTATACATTCTGGGGCAAGGGTGTAAGCCAGGGACATTCCGATGCAATCCGTAGAATTGATGGAGTAAAAGATGGAAAACAGTACACAATTCCTGTAGAAGCTGCACTGGAAGCAGTCAGAAACGGAGAAAATCCGGAACTGACTACAAGACAGAAGCATACAAGAGAATGCTTCGTAGTAGCTGAGGAAGGTGCTGATCTTGCACGCATTGAAAATGAGATTAAGACAATGCCGAATTATTTTGATGAATATGATACAACAGTACATTTCATTTCTGAAGAAGAACTGAAACGTGATCACAGTGGAATTCCGCATGGTGGATTTGTGATCCGTACAGGCAAAACCGGCTGGAACGATGAGAACAGTCATGTGATTGAATACAGCCTGAAGCTGGATTCCAATCCGGAATTTACATCTTCCGTAATCGTTGCATATGCGAGAGCTGCATATCGCATGAGCCAGGAAGGACAGAAAGGATGCAAAACAGTATTTGATGTTGCACCGGCATATTTAAGTGCACTGGATGGCGCTGAACTGAGAAAACATCTTCTGTAATATATGAAATGAAATTGTAAAAAATAAGGATCGGGTTTTTGACCCGGTCCTTTTTGCACTCCAGGAGGGGAATATATTGGCAGGTTTTTACTTTTTTATTGACGTTGTTACAAACATGATATATAATACCTACATAATATTGTAACAAGATTGTAAAAAATACGAATATTTATACTCGTAGAAAGAGGTTGACCGTATGGGAAAGGTATGCAAAAAGTCATGGATCGCAGCCATATTTTTAGGAGTAATGCTTTTTGCTGCAGGCTTTGCGTTTCAGGCATCCACGGTAGATGCGCAGGCTGCTACAACTGGTTTTCGAACCGTAAAAGGAAAAACATACTATTATAAAAACGGAAAGAAAGTTAAGGGATGGCTTACTTTAAATGGAAAGAAATACTTCCTTAATACAAGGACAGGCGTCTTGCTGAAAGGCTGGCAGAGAAGTTCCAGAGGACCAAAGCGCTATTTTAATAAAAAAAATGGTGTTATGTATACCGGAATGAAAAAGATCGGCGGTAAATATTATTACTTCGATATCAAGACCGGCTACACGAAGAGGGGATTTGTAAGATCTGCCAATGGCGCAGTTGTCCGTTATTTCCAGCCATCGAATTATACGATGGCAAAAGGCTGGCTGAAAAATGCAAAGGGGCAGAAGTGGTATTTTGCCAGCGATGGTAAGATGTATATGGGACTGAAAAAAATCGGCAAATATTATTATTATTTCAATCCAAGTACAGGAATTGCAGCCAGCGGTTATGTGAATACCGGAAATGAGACGAGATATTTCAATGCCAAATACAAAAGAATGGTTACCGGCTGGACAAAATCTGCCAAAGGAGAATTAAGATACTTTGGCAGCAACGGTGTTATGGCCAAGGGACTTACAAAGGTTGGCAGTGCTACATATTATTTTGATCCAAGTACGGGAATCGCAGCGGGCGGCTGGGTAACGATCAGTGGAAATAAA
>ENA-OROP01003116-OROP01003116.1-human-gut-metagenome-genome-assembly--contig:-NODE-3116-length-11118-cov-9.041942_pt1 | contig 11118 bp, 10 predicted proteins | sample MGYA00242132_ERZ509056 | MGnify/ENA primary metagenome ERZ509056 (study PRJEB26280, sample SAMEA2338768) | human gut metagenome | biome: human gut; feature: human-associated habitat; material: faeces...
TTCTCTGACACAGCCTCCTTTTCCATCCCCGGTATCTCAATCTCATTCTCCCCAACAATCTCCTCATTCTCCGACACCGCATAATAAACTGTATACAAGTTTTCTTTTATAATGTCATCAGCAAGCTGTATCTGCCTCTTAATTTCCCTTTTCTCCTGCTTCAGTTCATCCTGTTCTTCCTGCACTTCCATATGCCATATCTGATATTCCCGGTACTGCTCTTCATTCTTTATACTGCGTTTCCGGCTAGAGCTTTCGTAAACGTCAAACCACTCGCCTTGGCGAATTAGTTTTTTTATGAGACACTCTAAAAAACACGAAAAAACTAATAGTTTTTTAGAGGAGGTCAACTATTATGGATCAATCGACTCATGAAATCAGGCGCAACAATTGGATGAATATTATTAATCAATGCCAAAATCGTCCAGCAAACATGACTGCCAAACAATGGCTTGCAGATAACGGAATCAGCGATAAATCTTATTATTACTGGCTTCGCAAAATTCGTTTAGAAGCATATGAACAATTGAATGTTCCAGCAGTTACGCAATCAACAGAAGTTTCTTTTGCTGAAATTCCACTTCCACCCAACGAAGATCATTCTTCAGATTGGAATGGATCACTGTTTCCAAACCAGTAGCTGTCATCAAATGTGGAAACTTATCCATTGGATTATCCAATGATATTTCAGAAGAGCTTCTGCACCGACTTCTTAAGGAGGCAACAAATGCTGGAAGATGTTGCTAAGATTCGGCGTGTTGTTCTCGCTTGTGGTATGGTCGATCTTCGAAAAGGAATTGATGGTTTAGCAACAATCATCGGAGATCGATATCATCAAAACCCTTTTGAAAAAGGAACTTTATTTCTCTTTTGCGGGAGACATTCCGATCGTATAAAAGGATTGCTCTGGATGGGAGACGGATTCTTACTTTTATATAAAAGGTTTGAAGCCGGTTCATTGTCCTGGCCACACACCACACAGGAAGCTGCTGAATTAACCGAAGAACAATTCAATTATCTAATGCTTGGATTAAATCCTCTGGACCCTAAAATCAAAGAGATTCATCCGAAGCATGCACAATAGTTTTTGTGAAAAACAGAGATTTTTTAATCTGTTTTTCCAAAGCGAATTCTTATCAGTTGGCGCTATTTTAGGCAACGGCTGAAGGGCGTTATTTGCGGAATCACATGTTTTAAAAATATATTTTGAACCTTGAAAACTCTATATTTCTTTGTGTTTATGGGCACAATACAGCTTTGTATGAATAGGCAAAATGACGAAAACGCATGATTCATAGATTCGCATTGTTTCCCTTTTTCTGATAAAAACAGATACCAAATTGAGGAATACCGCATAAATACAGTATCTATCAGCAAAATAGCAAGAAGAAAATAAGGAAATTTACAACGAAATTACAACAAATGAAAGAGCCTGATGTAACGACTTATAAAGAGAAATACAGAGTTATAAGAAATCGACGCTTGAAATAGAGCGTCTTTTTCTATGTCGTGAAACAACATACTATCTCATTTCTGCTTGTTCGCTATCAACGTCTTAGTTCACGGCTTGTCAAGAGCCTGTTGCAACGCAATGCGTCAGCACTCTTTACAAGCTGTGGGATAAGGCGTAGCTTCTTAAAGGCAGAAATGGAAAGATAATAACAAGTGAATATATTTTTCTATAAAGCATTTTACTTTTACAGTAAGGTGCTTTTTTGTTTATGATACTTTTCTATATCCATAGCAAAGGAGGATTGATAATAAATGGCAGAGATTTATGGATATGTACGAGTGTCAAGCATAGACCAGAATGAAGAACGGCAGATTGTCGAACTCTCAAAAAGAAACGTGCTTCCTAAAAATATCTACATAGAAAAGCAGTCTGGAAAAAGTTTTGAGCGTCAGCAATATAAAAAGCTCGTCAGAAAGCTAAAACAAGGTGATTTGCTCTATATCCTAAGTATTGACCGTCTAGGCAGGAACTATCTTGAGATACAGGAACAATGGCGAATACTGACGAAAGAAAAAGGGATTGATATATGTGTCATAGATATGCCCTTACTGGACACAAGGAACGGGAAAGATTTAATGGGTACATTCATCGCTGACCTTGTATTACAGATACTATCTTTCGTGGCACAAAATGAGCGTGAGAACATCAGAAAAAGGCAGGCACAGGGCATAGCGGTGGCAAAGGCAAAGGGCGTAAAATTCGGCAGACCAGAAATCATGCTTCCAGAGAACTTTGGAGAGCTTGTCCGTGAATGGGAAAAGAAAAGGCTTCCTCTGTCGGAAGTCTTGAACATATGTAAAATGAGCGAAGCTACATTCTATCGGAAATTAAGGGAATACCGCTTATTACAGCAAAGGTAGTCTATTCTGAACTATCACAAAGTACACCTTTTGCAAAAAATATAATCTGGCAATCTTAGCAAAAATAACATCTTCAAAGCTGTTCTAAATGATTAATTTATTGAAAAAACAGGCGTTTTCAGCTATACTAGATAATGATATAGTGGCTATTAAAAGGTGTACCTTTTGAGAAAAGTCAAGGAAAGGAGCAGAAAGTAAATATGAAACAAAGATATTTGAAAAAGCCTTATTCATTTTTGCTGGTAAGTGCAATGGTATTGACTATGTTTCCGACGTTTAGTACCAGCGTTCATGCAGAGGAAAATCAATCGCCAACGAAAGAGCAGTTTTCAACTGTTGAAGAATTAAAAAACTATGATACAAATGATAATGACGGAGTGAAAAATCCTACAAAAGTCTATTTCGGAAACAACAATCAACAGTGGTGGATTGCAGGAAGTCAAAGTAATGATAGCATAACGTTATTTTCTGCAAGTTCTATGAGAGATGATGTACAATTTGAATCAAATTATATGGACAATAAAACATATGATGATAAGTGGAACTGTACCTATCCTGATAGAGAACCGGCAGAAGTTTTCCCGAATCACTACGGTGCGAGCTATATAAGGAATGTTACCTTAAAAGAGATGGAAGCTTCTTTTTTTACAAGTTCAGAACAGGCACTGATAAATGAAACAACGATTTATACGGATGATACGAAAAACAACAGCGTCTATTCCACGACGGATAAGCTATATTTGGCTTATGGAGACCAAGAAGATTATAATCACATTACTGTGGGAAAGAACAGCGCAAATGATTTGAATGACGGTCTTCGTATTGATCCAAGTTATTGGGGAGAATCTGTTCTTGAATTATTTTGGATTCGTTCACCATTTGTTAGTAATGATGATCCGAATGATGGAAATGATGTTTTAACTGCGTGGCCTTCTAAGAATTATCCTGCTTTTAATGGAGCTCAAACAAGCAATGGAGAAAAAATAAGGCCTGCTTTTGAACTGAATTCATCAACGATTCTTTTTGCATCGGCTGTTCCGTCAGCAACATCTACAGGTAATTTAACATTGCAGGATACGGATGGAGATGGAGCGTTTACATTACGCTATGACGCCGGTAAGTATAGCAAGAACCTAGGTTCAGCCGTAATTTCTTATGATGATAGCAAGGTTATCTTAACAGATGTTCCAAATGGTACATATCTGGTTGCGCAAAACAGCAATGGTGCGTATGCGAAACAAATTACGAATGAAACAGAAGTTTCTGCAAGTGGTATGAATTTAGATAATTTTGCGAATTGCAAGATATGGCTGGAAACAACAGATACAGCAAATAGAATCACATATGCGGCTTTGGCAGAGAAAGAACAAGAAACTGCTGTGAATATTGTTGCGGGTGCGGGATTGAATATCACATCGAATAATGGTGTGCAGGAAGTTGTTCCAAACAAGGCAATTACAGATATTATAGTAGAAGCTGTTGACGGATATTTTCTTCCGGATGGTTATGAGGACAGAATCCAAGGCTTGAACGGATTGACAGTGACAAAAATGACTAAAAATGGTTTTACCATTTCAGGTACGCCGATAAGTGATGTGAATATCACACTGCCACCTGCAACAAAGAAAGTTTACAGCATGATTTTAAGTGGTAACGGAACATTTACAGGAACTTGCGTAGGATATCAACCAATTATTGCAAAGGAATTTACGATTACAAATAACGGAAATATTGATTTAGAGAATATCGATATATCTATCACGGGTACAGATAAAGATAAGTTCGAGTTGATTGGCGACGGTACTATAACTATCCAGCCAAACGATACTCTAAAAGTAACAATAGCACCAAAAGATAGTCTAGCAACAGGTGTATATCAGGCAACGCTTACTGTAACAGCGGATAATACTAAAACAGCAACAACGGAGCTACAGTTTGCTGTAAACGAACATGATTATGTTGCAGTCGTTACACCACCTAGTTGCACAGAGAAAGGATATATGACATATACTTGCAGGAATTGTGGTCATAGCTACAAAGGAAACGAGGTAGATGCGACAGGTCATACGTGGGGAGAATGGAAAGTCATCAAGGAAGCAACAACCACAGAAACAGGCAAAAAAGAACGTGTTTGTGAACGTTGTGATTATAAAGAAACAGCAGTCATTTCTATGATTTCCAACGAAGAACAGCCTACTACTTCTACAAAGCCAGATACAGCAGTTAAGACAGGCGATAGTACAAATATTTTGCTGTGGAGTATGGTAACGGTCATTTCCCTTGCAGGAATGCTGACAGCATTGTTCTTCAAACGCAGAAGAAGCAGATAAGCAAGGATAAGGACAGGGACAAAGGTTTCTGTCCTTTTCTTATATCCTTTTGGGAATGTGCTTTCAAGGACGCAAACAGCAACCGACAGAGTGATCCAGACACGGTGGCGGTCGAAGACATAGAGCCACGCCAGCCTGCTGGCGAGTGTCTGGTTTGCTTTGGCGGTTCGGCGAGCGTAGCGAGCCTTATAAGCCCCCGTTATCTAACAGGGGGGTACTATTACAAAAAGCAAAAGGCAAAACAGATACAAAATCGCCGATATGCAACGATTTATAAGGTTATAAGAACTTACTGCACTTCACACCCTGTCATTTCTACCCGACAGGCTGAAAACAGCATATAAGAAACAAAATATACATGATACAAGGTATATGTTCCTGCGAGCATATGCCTTTTTTGATTGGAGGAATGAACATGGACGACATGAAATTTATCGAAACATTGAAAGAAAAACGCAATGCCTACGGTTATTCGCAAACAAGACTTGCAAAGGAACTGCATATCAGCAGGCAGAACCTAAATGAAATCGAAAACGGAAAGACAAGAGCCAGCAGAGAAATGAAGCATACACTCCTGCGTTACCTTGACTACTGCAAATGCACACAGCCTTTTACTCTTACGGTTGATTATCTGCGTGTCCGCTTCCCTGCCACAGACGCATTGGAAATTATAAAAAATGTGCTGGCTATGAAAATCGAATACTTTATTCATGAGGATTACGGGCTGTTTGGTTATGAAGAACTGTACAGCTATGGGGAGATTATCGTTACGGCTTCCAAAGATGCTTCTATGGGTATTCTATTGGAATTACGAGGTACGGGCTGTCGCCACTTGGAATACGTCTTACAGGCAAGAGGCATAAGCTGGTACAGTTTTTTGAGCCGTTGCATGGACTATCAAGGTATCTTTAAGCGTCTTGACTTGGCTGTCAATGATATGTGCGGACTGCTGGATATTGAAATCCTAAGGGAACGCTATTATGCCGACAAGGTATGGAAACGCTCAAGAAATCACGAAGCCGTAGACAGCGGAAAACTGTCGGGAAGAAAAGGAGATACCGCAAAGACCTTTTATATAGGCTCAAAGAACAGTCCTATCTACTTCTGTCTGTATGAAAAAGAAAAGGAGCAGAAAAATAAGGGAATACATACCGACATCAAGAACCGCTTGGAAATCCGCCTAAAGAATGACAAGGCAGGGCAGGCTGTAGAAGAACTTGTCTTTTCAAAAAAACCAGAGCAGACCATCGCAAGCCTTATCCTCATGCAGATAGATTTTCCCGACTATATCCTGTGGGATATATTTATTGAAAACATTACTGCTTCTCTGCCGTTTATCATGACACCTGTTGCCGTCAACATGGACAGGACTATACGATGGCTGGAAAGACAGGTCATGCCCTCTCTGCTGATGATAGAGGAGATTGAAAGGAAGACAGGAGCGAATTATCTTGAAGAAATCGACAGGCATACCAGACTGACAGATAAGCAGGAAATGAAAATCAAACAGATGACAACTAATATAGCAGATGTAATCGAAGACTGATACCGCCGTTCCATAAAAGAATGACGGTATTTTTTCGTTTCCATGAAAAATCTGCGACAAAACATCAGACTGCGTACAGATATGAGATGAAAGAAGAAAAAATTCAATTTTTTTCAGTTTAGCTTAACAAATCAGTCTTTGCTGTACTGATATGTGTATATAGGGATAGAAATTTATGGATTTAGTCATGAAAACCTCATCTGCTGTACAGATATGAAATGAAAGAGGAAATATTTTTGAAAAATGGAAGCAAAACTGCTTGTCTGTTCCCTATATGGAGCGGAGAAAGAAAAAATCTTCCTAAAGAGGTCATTATATATGCCTTTGCTGTCCCTATATGGTGTGAAAGAAGAAAAAAGCAAAAAATTTTTCTGTTTAGGTTAGCAAAATCCCTTTTGCAGGAGAGTGTTGTATGTAAAGAAGAAAAATATCCTGCTTTTGTATTCAAACGGGGCTTTGCAGTCGAGTTTTGGTGTGAAAAGAGAAATATTTCATTTTCAGCTTAGCAAAAGGCACTTTCCGTTCCCTATATGATGTGAAAGGAAAATTTCTTCTTTCGTGTTCTTTGACAACTGAATAAAGCAATTCGATACGTTTGGCAGACAGCGAGCCGTGGAAACAGATACGCCATGACCTTTCCCCTGCAAAGCGAGCGAACCTTATCTGTGTTCCTGTAAGAAACTTGTCCTTTCCTATTGCCATGACCTGTCCTGCCAGATAATGATACTCCCGTACAGCCACAGCCTGAGCGTTAAGAGCGTCGCACGCAATGGGTACGGCTACATAAGAACTATGCAGAGGTGGAACTCCTGTGGGCTGTGACAAAAGCCGTCGGACTGCTTATAAAAAGATTTTACAGAAAGGGGGTGAGATTTTATGCACGATTTGAGTATGCCACTATGGGAAAGATACCTGCTGACGATTGAGGAAGCGTCCATCTATTTCCGTATCGGAGAAAACAAGCTCCGCCAGATTGCCAATGAATACAAAGAGGAATGTGTACTGCAAAACGGCAACCGTATGCTTATCAAGAAAAAGAAATTTGAAAAAATCATAGATGAACTGGAACAAATCTAGTGAAAAAGAGCCTTGTGTATGGTAGTATGTGTATATGTCGTACTAAGGCTCTTTCATACTTTGAAAGGAGTACGAAAGATGTCAAAACTAAAAAGAAGAGATAACAAAGGCAGGATACTGAATACAGGAGAGAGCCAGAGAAAGGACGGCAGATACACCTACAAATATGTAGACGCAACAGGAAAGACAAGATATGTCTATTCGTGGAAGCTGTTGCCGACAGACAGACTGCCGAAAGGAAAGCGTGATGATTTATCCCTCAGGGAAAAGGAACGCATGATACAGCGTGATTTGTTTGACGGTATCGACACAAAAGGGAGCAAGATGACCCTGTGCCAGCTTTATGCAAAGAAGATAGCCCAGCGACCAAACGTAAAGAAGAATACACAGCAGGGACGTAAATACCTTATGGACGCATTGGAAAACGATATTCTAGGCTCTAGGAGCATTGACAGTATCAAGCCGTCAGACGCCAGAGCATGGGCAATCCGAATGAAAGAAAGAGGTTTTTCCTATAAGACCATCAGCAATTACAAGCGTTCTTTAAAAGCGTCATTCTACATGGCAATCGAGGACGACTGTGTAAGGAAAAATCCTTTTGATTTCCAGCTTGGAGATGTCATTGAGGACGACAGCAGGGAAAAGGTTGCATTGAGCGAAGAACAGGAGCAGGCACTTCTGGACTTTATCAGACAGGACAGAACCTATCAGAAATATTATGATGATATATTTATCCTGCTGAAAACAGGCTTGCGAATATCAGAGTTCTGCGGACTGACAAAAAAGGACTTGGATTTTGAAAAGCATACAATCCATGTCAGCCATCAGCTTTTAAAGGACAGGGACGGATATTACATAGCCGAGCCTAAGACAGCAAGCGGAAATCGCAAAGTCCCTATGAGTGATGAAACGGAAAAAGCATTTCATAGAGTTCTGAAAAGAAAGCGGAAAGCAATGATAAAAGAGATAGACGGCTATCGAAACCTCCTGTTTCTGAATACGGCTGGAAATCCCATGCAGAAAGGCAGTTATAAATCTGCATTGTATGGCATTGTCAGAAAATACAACAAGAGCCATGAAATACCGTTGCCAAAGATTACACCACATACTTTGAGGCATACGTTCTGTACACGACTTGCCCAGAAGAAGATGAACCCGAAAAATCTGCAATACATCATGGGACATTCAAGTATCACAATCACGCTGGATTTGTACGCCCATGCTTCTGAAACAGGAGCAAATGCGGAAATGCGAAGTCTGATTGCATGATTTACAACGAAATGTACAACGATTGAGAGCAAAGATATACGGGATAAGGTTCAGTTGCACGGTGTATCTGTGAAAAGAGAAAAACCGCCAAACCCTTATAAACAGGGATATATTGACGGTTCAAGAAGTTATAAGAAGATACGAAAAAATCTATGCTGTTTTTATAATAAAATAAGTTTAGATAGAAGGAGACGAACAATAGCAAAGAAACACACACTTGAGGAACTTAGTAACTGTAGTAAAGAAGAGCTGATCATGCTTGTTCTCATGATGCAAGGACAATTGGAAGCATTAAACGAGAACATTGAAAAACTCATTGAGCAAGTACGTCTGGCAAACAGCTACAGATTTGGAAAACACACAGAGATACTTGATTCTATTGACGGTCAGTTATCATTCTTTGATGAAGCTGAGTGTTTTTGTGATCTCCAAGTTTCCGAACCGACTCCTGAAGAAGTTTTACCTGTAAAACAGAGTAAAAAGAAAAAGGAAAACGAGAGATGGATTTAAAAGAATTTCCAGAAGAAATCCTGCCATCTTACGGTGTTTCAGAAGAAGAATTGGATGCGTTTTATGGAAAAGGGAACTGGCGTCGTTTGCCAGATGAAACATTCAAACGCCTTCGTCATGAGCCAGAATCATGGACAGTCGAAGTTCATACAGTCGAAGTTCATACAGTCGAAGTTTATGTAGGAACAGATGGGGCGCATCAAGATGAATTTCTCCGTGGTAAACGTCCAAAAGATCTGCTTCGGAACAGTATTGTTACACCATCATTACTGGCATCTATTCTGAATGTAAAGTATGTGAACTCCTCTGCTCTTCATCGAATTGAGCAGGAGTTTGAACGTAACGGTGTTAACATTTCCAGACAAACCATGTCCAATTGGATCATGCGATGTTCCGAAAAATACTTTGCTCCATTTGTGGAACGAATGAAGGAGGAGCTGTTATCTCTTCATGTAACACAGTCGGATGAAACACCAACCCAGGTGATCAAAGGCAGTGATCATCCAAACAGTAACTGTTATATGTGGGTACATCGTTCGGGTGAGTTTTATGGAAATCGTCCAATTGTTATTTACGAATATCAAAAGGGGCGAGATCACAAAAGTCCACTAGAGTTTTACGAGGATTACAGTGGAATCCTTGTAACCGACAGTCTACAACAGTACCATTTGATAGAGAAAAAACTACCAAATGTTACAAATGCGAATTGTTGGGCGCATGCTCGTAGATCTTTTGCAGATGCAGTAAAGATTGCTGATAAAAAAGATTCAAAATCGGTAAAGCAATCCGTTGCCTACCAAGCATTACAAAAAATCGGTAAATTCTATACTGCCGATACCGAATTAAAAATGCTTTCCTCACAAGAACGTCTTCAAAAGCGGCAAGAGTTCATCAAGCCACTGGTTGAGGAATTCTTTGCGTGGGTAAAAGAACAGATTGAACAATGTTCCGTTCCGCCGAAGTCTAAGACGGGAGAAGGATTACGATTTATTATCAATCAGGAAAAGTATCTCAGAGTATTTCTTGAAGATGGTGATGTTCCGATTGATAATTCTGCATCCGAGAGAGACATACGTACTTTCTGTTTAGGGAAAAAGAATTGGATGTTTCATAATACTGCGAATGGCGCTACAGCAAATGCCTTAGTGTATAGCATTTCCGAAACGGCTAAACTGAATCATCTTCGCCCGTACTACTACTTTAAATACATACTCACAGAATTACCGAATTTCTGTGATGAACAAGGAAATATAGATTCTACGAAACTGGATGATCTGATGCCTTGGTCAGACAAACTTCCAGAGGAGTGTAGAAAACCGGGCGTGTGAAAAACGAGAGTTTTTTCATGCGTCCTTTTGCTTATGGTTATGATAATAGTTATATTGCATAAAAAGGGTATAGTTCCCCTTACCCCATAAGAATGCTATTATGAACTCCTATGCGGCAGCTGCAACTTTTTTCTGTTTGTTGTGATATTTATAAAGATTGTGTCCGATAGAAACGAGAAATACTTCAAGCAATACAGATTTTATTCCTCTTCGGACAATTCTTTTGTACCACCGGTCGTTTTTCATGATACCAAAGGTACCTTCTGCCTGAATGGATCTGTTCATCCTTAGAAGCGCTCCCTGGATGCTTTCGAGATTTTCTATCACTTCCTGATGCATCGCTGTAAGTTCGCGGTTGATCCGAACAGTACGGTTTTTGTCTGTCTTTTTACATTGTTCTGCGTATGGACAGCCGGAGCAGTCTTCACACTGATACACTTCTTCCTGTCGCCCATACTTGTTCCCTTTTACGTTTTTTCGATACTGAAGATTAAAGTTTTTCCCGTTTGGGCAACGCATGATTCCGTCTTCCCCGATTGGAAAATTTACTGCACGAAATGGATCTTCATGGTATTTCTTGTCAGTAGTCTCTTTCTTGAACATGGGAAACTTCATATATTTTTCCATTCCTTGCTGCTCACAGAAGATGTAATTGTTGTAAGAACCATATCCGGCATCTGCTACT
>ENA-OROP01003141-OROP01003141.1-human-gut-metagenome-genome-assembly--contig:-NODE-3141-length-11039-cov-10.110706_pt1 | contig 11039 bp, 9 predicted proteins | sample MGYA00242132_ERZ509056 | MGnify/ENA primary metagenome ERZ509056 (study PRJEB26280, sample SAMEA2338768) | human gut metagenome | biome: human gut; feature: human-associated habitat; material: faeces...
TCACTGTTCAGGGCGGCCTCCATCACAGGGGAGAGCTGGCCCGCGGCGGCCTGCCGCACACAGACGGTCTCGGTCTCCAGCACGGCGTTGGAAAGATAATCGCCCAGATTGGTGGTGTGGGCAAACAGGGCAGCTTCAAAGGCGGCCACAGCATCGCACAGGGGGGCGATGGTATCGCCGGCAGCTTCCAGCCGGTCGGTCAGCGCCGCCAGCTTTGCCACAACGGGGTCGCCCAGCAGGGCACGGAAAACAACAAGCCCGTGGAGCCGGGCGTTCCATTCACGAAGTTGCATAGGAAAATCCTCTCTTTTTAACGGCCTTGCCCTCTCAGGCGCGCTGCGCCAGCTCCCCCAAAGGGGGAGCCATTGGCAGGCCGGTCAGAAGGCTGTTTATTTTTATAACAGTGTAGAATTGATTATACTCTTGGAAAAGGCGCTTAGCAAGGGTGTGTTCAATTATCTTCATCTTTCGGCTGATTCACTTTACAAATCGTCGATTGACAAAGGCCCGATTTATAGTATAATTGACCCAACGTTCAAATTGGAATGCAAGATGCGAAAAGTAACGTGTCTGAGGGAAATTTTGCTGAGAGTGTAAGAGGAAAAGGAACAGGAGCAACTTACCATGCAGTTAAATGGTTCGCAAATTTTTGTTGAAGTCCTCTGCGAACAGGGCGTGGACACCATCTTCGGCTACCCCGGCGGTGCTGTGCTGAACCTGTACGACGAGCTGTATAAGAATTCTGACCGCATCCACCATGTGCTGACCGCCCACGAGCAGGGCGCTTCTCATGCGGCCGATGGCTATGCCCGCGCAACGGGCCGCACCGGCGTGGTGCTGGCCACCAGCGGCCCGGGCGCAACGAACCTCGTCACCGGCATCGCCACCGCCTATATGGACTCTGTGCCGATGGTGGCTTTCACCGGCAATGTGACCACGGAGGGCCTGGGCAAGGACGGCTTCCAGGAAGCCTACATCGAGGGTATCACGATGCCCATCACCAAGCACAACTTCACGGTGCGCCGAGTCGAAGACTTGGCCGACACCATGCGTGCGGCTTTCCGCATCGCCCAGAGCGGCCGCAAAGGGCCGGTGCTGGTGGACATCCCGAAGGATGTCACCGCTGCGGTGTGTGAGTTCACCCCGAAAAAGCCGGAGCCCATCCGCACCGTGACCACCTTCAACGGAGAGCAGGTCAAGTGGGCGGCAGAAATCATCAACGGCGCACAGCGCCCGCTGGTCTACTTCGGCGGCGGCGTCCGCTCGGCGGCCAGCTGCCAGCCCCTGCGTGACCTTCTGAAAAAGGCTGAGATCCCGGCCACCTATACCCTGATGGCCGCAGGCGTCGTGCCTTACGGCGACCCGATGAACATCGGCATGGTGGGTATGCACGGCTGCTACACCTCGAACCGGGCGGTGGCCGACTGCGATGTCCTTATCGCGGTGGGCGCCCGCTTCTCCGACCGTGTGGCCCTGAACCCCAAGACCTTCGCCAAGAATGCGACCATCATCCAGATCGACATCGACGCCAGCGAGCTGGGCAAAAACGTGGATGTTGACCTTGCCATCGTGGGTGACGCCGCCTATGTGTTGAACGCCATGCTCCCGATGATCGAGGACAAGAAGCATCCCGACTGGATAAAGATGATCCACGAGTGGCAGGCACAGGATTACCACCCGGTGTCCGACGCCTCCCGCCTGATGCCCCATCAGGTCATCGGCGAGGTCTGCAACCAGTGTGGCCCCAAGGCGGTCTACGTCACCGATGTGGGCCAGCACCAGATGTGGGCGGCACAGTACATCCGCCACGCCAAGAGCCGCGGCTTCATCACCAGCGGCGGCCTCGGCACCATGGGCTTCGGCTACGGCGCAGCCATCGGCGCACAGATGGCGCTGGGCCGCGACCAGCGGGTGGTCATGTTCACCGGCGACGGCTCCTTCCACATGAACCTCAACGAAGCCTGCACTGCTGTCAGCTACGAGCTGCCCATCATCACCGTCATCTTCAATAATCAGGTGCTTGGCATGGTGCGCCAGTGGCAGACCGCTTTCTATGGCAAGCGCTTCTCCCAGACCGACCCCCACCGCAAGACCAACTTCGTCAAGCTGGCCGAGGGTTTCGGCCTCAAGGGCTACCACTGCGAGAACCTTGCTCAGTTCCAGGAGGCATTCGCCGACGCTCTGAAGCAGAAAGGCCCTACTTGGATCGAATGCATGATCGACAAGGACGAAAAGGTCCTGCCCATGATTCCCGGCGGCGGAGACATCAACGACATCATCATGAAATAAGGAGGACACAGCGACATGGAATCCAATCAGCGCAGGGTCATCAGCCTGCTGGTGGACAACCAGAGCGGCGTTCTGGCCCGGGTGTCCAACCTGTTCTGCCGCAGAGGCTTCAATATCGACAGCCTGACCGTTTCGGCCACCAACGACCCCACAGTCAGCCGTATCACCGTTTCCGTCTCGGGTACCGAAAAGGAGCTCCAGCAGCTCATCCTCCAGACCGAGCGTCTGGAAGTCACCCGTCAGGTCTTCGTACTCAACGAGTCCACCGCTCTCGAGCGAGAGCTGCTCCTGCTCAAGGTGGTGGCAAATGTCACCAACCGCGCAGAGCTGCGGGAGATCGCCGGTATCTACAAGGCAAAGATCATCGACCTGTCGCCCGACAGCATGGTCTTTGAGCTGACGGGCCGTCCCGAGAAGATCGACGCCTTCTTGAAGCTCATGTCAGACTATCAGATCCTGGAGCAGTGCCGCACCGGCGTCACCGCCCTCGAGCGCGGCGGGATGCATCAGCATATGCAGAAGCCCGCGCAGGAGGTAAGAGAGGCACAGTTCCCGCTGCCCGGCACACGGTGCCGCTAAGTTACTTTTCCGCTCCCCAGTGAGCGAAAAATATACGATGCTTATCATTCATCCGATACTGAAATAAGTAAAAAACAAAAGGAGAACAACTACCATGGCGATCAAGAAATACTACGATTCCGACTGCAACCTCGGCGTGCTGGACGGCAAGACCGTCGCTGTCATCGGCTTCGGCAGCCAGGGCCACGCACATTCCGAGAACCTCGCTGAGAGCGGCGTCAATGTCGTCGTCGGCCTGCGCAAGGGTTCTGCTCACTGGGAAAAGGCTTCTGAGTTCGCTGCAACTCATCCCAACTTCAAGGTCATGGAGGTCGAGGAGGCTGCCAAGGCCGGCGACGTCGTCATGATGCTGGTCCCCGATGAGCTGTGTGCTGACATCTACAACAAGCAGGTCGCTCCCTACATGACCGAGGGCAAGGCTCTGGCTTTCGCACACGGCTTCAACATTCACTTCAAGACCATCACCGCTCCCAAGAATGTTGACGTTATCATGATCGCTCCCAAGGGTCCCGGCCACATCGTCCGCCGCCTGTACACCGAGGGCGAGGGCTGCCCCTCTCTGATCTGTGTCGAGCAGGACTTCACCGGCAAGGCTAAGGACATCGCTCTGGCATACGCTTCCGGCATCGGTGCCGGCCGTGCCGGCATCCTCGAGACCACCTTCAAGGAGGAGACCGAGACCGACCTGTTCGGCGAGCAGGCTGTCCTGTGCGGCGGCGTCTGCGAGCTCATCCACGCTGGTTTCGACACTCTGGTCGAGGCTGGCTACGAGCCCGAGATGGCCTACTTCGAGACCTGCCACGAGATGAAGCTCATCGTTGACCTCATCAACGAGGGCGGCTTCTCCAAGATGCGTTACTCCATCTCCAACACCGCTGAGTACGGCGACTACCGCACCGGCAAGCGTCTCATCACCGCTGAGACCCGCAAGGAGATGAAGAAGGTCCTGACCGAGATCCAGGACGGCACCTTCGCTTCCGAGTTCCTGACCGAGATGAGCCCCAACGGCGGCCGCAAGGTCCACTTCCTCGCTCAGCGCCGCATGGAGGCCGAGCACCCCATCGAGAAGGTGGGCGCAGAGCTGCGCAGCATGATGAGCTGGCTGAAGAAGTAAGAAAATCAGAAAAACCTCTCCGTCAGCGCTGACGCGCTGCCACCTCCCCTAACGAGGGGAGGCCTTGGCATATCGTAAAGCCTCGTCTCTTCGCCAGAGGCTCCCCTCGGTAGGGGAGCTGTCTGCGAAGCAGACTGAGAGGTTGAATCCCAGAGCGTCGGTTTTAGCAGAAAAACTGCTGATTCTGGCGCTTTTTTGCATCAGGAGGATAAAATGAGAAGTGACAACGTGACCAAAGGCTCGGAGCGCGCGCCCAACCGAAGCCTGTTTTACGCCCTGGGCTACACCCCGGAAGAGCTGGACCGCCCCCTCATCGGTGTGGTGAGCGCCTACAGCGAGATCGTCCCCGGCCATATGAATCTGGATAAGATCGCCGACGCCGTCAAGGCAGGCGTCCAGATGGCAGGCGGCACCCCCATCCTCATCCCGGCCATCGGAGTCTGCGACGGCATCGCCATGGGCCATGTGGGCATGAAGTACAGCCTCGCCTCCCGCGAGCTCATCTGCGACAGCGTGGAGACCATGCTGATGGCTCATCAGCTGGACGGTCTGGTGCTGGTGCCTAACTGCGATAAGATCGTTCCCGGCATGGTCATGGCCGCTGTCCGCATGGATGTGCCTGCCGTGGTCTGCTCCGGCGGCCCCATGCTGGCCGGCACCTACGGCGGCGAGGAAGTCAGCCTTTCCAAGATGTTCGAGGCCGTGGGCGCTTATAAGGCCGGTATGATCACCGACGAGCAGCTGGAAGACTGCACCTGCAACTGCTGCCCCAGCTGCGGCAGCTGCTCCGGTATGTACACCGCCAACAGCATGAACTGCCTGTGCGAGGCCATCGGCATCGCACTGCCCGGCAACGGCACCATCCCCGCCGTCTACTCCAAGCGCCTGCTGCTGGCAAAGCACGCCGGTATGGCCGTCATGGATATGGTGAAGAAGGGTATCACCGCCCGCCAGATCATCAACGAGCGCTCCATCCGCAATGCGCTGACCTGCGATATGGCGCTGGGCTGCTCCACCAATACCGTTCTGCACCTGCTGGCCATCGCCTACGAGGCTGGTGTGCCGATCGACCTGAAGCTTTTCAATGAGATAAGCGCCAAGACCCCGAACCTCTGCCATCTGGCCCCCGCAGGCCCCACCCACATGCCCGACCTCTACGCCGCCGGCGGCATCCCCGCCGTGCAGGCAGAGCTGGCCAAGAAGGGCCTGCTGGACCTCGATGTCCCCACCGTCACCGGCAAGACCCTCGGCGAGAACATCAAGGGCGCTCACATCCTGAACGACAAGGCCATCCGTCCCATCGATGATCCCTATTCTCAGACCGGTGGTCTGCAGATTTTGTGGGGCAACATCGCCCCCGATGGCTGCGTCGTCAAGCGCAGCGCCGTGGCCCCCGAGATGCAGGAGCACTCCGGCCCGGCCCGCGTCTTCAACAGCGAGGAAACGGCCATCGCCGCCATCTATGCGGGCAAGATCGTCCCGGGCGACGTGGTGGTCATCCGCTACGAAGGCCCCAAGGGAGGCCCCGGTATGCGTGAGATGCTCAACCCCACCTCCGCTCTGGCCGGCATGAAGCTGGACAAGACCGTGGCCCTCATCACCGATGGCCGCTTCTCCGGCGCTTCCCGCGGCGCTGCCATTGGCCACGTCAGTCCGGAGGCTGCTTCCGGCGGCCCCATTGGCCTTGTTGAGGAAGGCGATACCATCCACATCGACATCCCCAACGCCAGCATCACGCTGGAAGTGCCCGATGAGGTGCTGGCCCAGCGCAAGGCAAAGTATGTCGCTCCCGAGCCCAACATCAAGACCGGCTGGCTGAGCCGCTACGCCCGCATGGTCACCAGCGCAAACCTCGGCGCAGTGCTGAAGTAAGATAATATAAAGAACAGGAGCTGCATCCTTTCGGGACGCAGCTCCTGTTCTTTTATCGGAAAGTGTAATATAATCGTCCTGCGGTTCACCCGCCTATTTTATAGGAGAGGGGGTGAGTCCAAATGGAATCTTTGCATTTCCGCTTTCAGTATATGCGAAATTCAAAAAAAGTCAAGCTTACCGCAAGAAAATTACATTTTACGCCCCAAGCTGAAACTCAAATGTATATCCATCCTCGCCGTAGTGCTCATTGCCGACCCAGAGAACAGACCGATCGGTCAAATCGTAGACCACGCTGTGGATGGTGTTGGTGTTGGAGTCGTCGTTGTTCCAGGTGCGGCGGCCCACCGAGGCCAGCAGGTCCATGGCAGCGCTCTTGTCAGCTACGACGCCGTTGGTCTGGCGCAGGGCAGCCGCAAGGTGCTCGTAGCGGTCGAGGCCCTTCATCTCGACGGCAGTGCCGTCGTAGTAGCCGGGCGCCTTGATGAAGTTGGTCACCACCTGCCAGTCGGAGGAATCGGAGAGGGCGTCGGTGTCGTTCCAGAGGACGTTCAGCTGACGCTGAGAGCCGTCGGCGTCGTGGTCGGCATCAGCACCCACCCACTCGAGGATGGCGCTGCGGCCGGTAGAGTCGGCCACCATGTAGTGGAAGCAGCTGCTTGCCGAGTCGTGGAGGTCGTACTGCTGGGCCAGCGCCACAGCGTCCTCCACCGAGTCGGCGTAGTCGAGGATGAGCCGGAGCAGGGTGGTGGAGGTGAGGTCGGGCTTGTCGGTCTGGGTGTCGGTGGGGGTGCCTTTGCCCTCGCCCTGATAGGACATGAAGATGCCGCATGCCACACCGGCGTCGTTGACGCCGTCCAGCGGCACATAGGGGGCCGCGAGGGTCAGGATCTTCTGGCCGAGGCTCTCTACGTCCTTGTCCTTGTCGAGGCCGAGGAAGCTCAGGTCGATGGTGGAGTAGGAGGCGTGACGACCCTTACCGGGGTTCGTGTAGACGATGGCGGTGTTGGTGGCCGAGAAGTCATAGTTGCGGCCAAAGACCCGGTCGCCGCTCTGGGTGTCTGCGGTAAAGGCCGAGCAGGCGATGGTGCTGGTTTTGATGTTCATGGGGATGATGCCCTTGGTGATGCTCTGGGTGATGAAGGAGATGAGCTCAGGGTCAGTGGATGCGCCGCCCTGGGCCAGGAAATCGTCGAAATAGTAGCCGCCCGAGACGTTGAGCTGGTAAACTGCACCGTCGCGGTGGGCTTCGTCGCGGTCGGAGAGCTTTTTGAGGGACGAGAGGGTGGCCAGCTCGTTGTGCCAGAGGGCGAACACGGCAACGGCCAGCGCGATGACCAGCGCCGCCAGCACGCAGGCAAGGCGCTTGAGGACTTTGGAGAGAGAATGATGCTTCATGGGACCTCCTGAAAAAGTCAAAAGAATATAGATAAAATACTTGAATATTCTATCACGACTTCTGTCGTGTTACAAGACTTTTGGAGATTTGGCCGGAAAATAAAAACAGGCGCTGAACGACAGCGCCTGTTCTGAGAGAGACTTAACCAAACAGTTTTTTCGTATTGTGCATATACACCGACAGCACCAGCCCCACGCAGATATACAGCATGAGCACCGAGCTGCCGCCTGCCGAGTAGAAGGGCAGGGTGACGCCGATGACCGGCAGGAGGCGGAGGTTCATGCCGACATTGACGAATATCTGGGCCATGAACGCGCCGCCGATGCCTGCGCAGATGAAGGAGCCCAGCATATCCTCGCTGCATGCTCCGGTGGCGAAGGTCTTGATGATGATGGCCAGCAGCACGCCCAGCACCACGCAGCAGCCCACGAAGCCCGCCGCGTTGCCGATCCAGCTGAAGATGAAGTCATTGTGGGCGTTGGGGACGCTGTAGTAGCGGCCGCCGAAGAAGCCGTTGCCGAAGATGCCGCCCGAGCCGATGGCGATCTCGCCCCGCTGCTGCTGGTAGATGATGTTCTTCCAGACCGTCTCGCTGGGCGCCCAGCCCGTCTCGTTGTTGGGGTCGATGACCGCAAGGATGCGGTACCACTGGTAGCCCTTGCCGATCTTGTCGCTGAAGAAGGCGAAGGCCGCCGCTGCCGCCGCTGCGAGGGCAGCGAAGGCCCCGATGATATACTTCCAGCTCAGCCCGGCGGCAAAGAGCATACAGCAGCCGATGATGCCGTAGATGATGGCCGTACCGTCATCACCCTGGATATGGATGATGCCGATCGGCACGAAGAGATGGAGCAGCAGCTTGCCCAGCTCTTTCGGCTCGTTGAGGCGGCTGCGGACATTGTTCAGATGCATGGCGAAGGTAAGGATGAAGCTTATCTTTGCCAGCTCGGTAGGCTGGAAGGTGAAGCCGCCCAGTTTGTACCAGGAATAGTTGTCGGTGTCGCCCGCGTTGTAGCCGATGGTCAGCGGGCCGATGGTCACATTGCGGATGACCAGCGTGGGCAGCACGAGGCCCCATGTGAGCACCACATGGACAGGCCAGACATTGACGAGGCTGCGGTAGTCGATGTTGGACAGAAGGATGGCCACCAGGATGCCGATGGCCGCTGCACCCGCCTGCACCACGGCCCGGCGGTAGTCGCCGATGCCGGTGAGCTGGCCGGTGAGCTCATCCACGGCAAAGCCGCTGCCCTGCTTCGCCGCCCACGACGACAGCGCCAGTACCGCCATCGCACTGCTGAACAGGCAGAGCAGCAGGTACATCTTGTCTGTCCGTTTCCAATATCGCTGAATGCTTTCCAAAAAAGCACCACCTTTCTGTATCCTTGGGAAGCCGTTTTCTAAGCATTGCACTCCGCTTACGAAAACAGCTTCCTCGAAACCCCGCCTCACAGCCGGGCATGATCCCCCAATATACCTTATTATACAGCAGGGGAGAGAGGCGCGCAAGATGGCCGGTTGTGACAGCTTTGCAAAATCGGCGCAGAACGCTTGACAAAGGCCGATATGCCCTCTAAAATGAAACGTACCGGGGCGGTAAATGGCCGGTCCCCGGCGTTCTTGGAGGAACAGTTTTTACATGAAGGAACAACGCCATCGAATTTTGTGCGCAGTCTGCGCACTGGCACTGGTGCTGACGGCTGTGCTGGCTCCCGCCGCATGGGCGGCAGACGGAGCGGGCGAGGTGCAGGATACGGCAAAGTCTACCCTCACCACGGACGATGCCGCCGAGATGCAGCAGGCAGACACCGCTGTGACGGCCCTGACCGGCAGCGACGAATACGAGCAGATGTCCCGGGAAGAAAGGCTCACCTCGGCCCTTGCGGAGCTGGATGAACTGGCCCGGAAGGGGCTGGTGCGCCGGGACTCCATCCGCACCGACGAGGAGAACGGGATAGTCAGCTTTACCTACCGCTGCGGCGTGCTGGGTGGCATCCTGCTCACTCTGCCCGACGAGCTGGACGAGATGACCTTTGACGCCGGAGACAACGGCCTGCGCGCCCCGAGGGACATTGCTCAATGCACTCCCCGCACCGCCGAGATGCCCCTGACCGACGATGTCCGGCAGGCTGTGGAGGCCCGGCAGTACCGGGAGAACGCTCTGCCTGAGACGATCGGCCGTGCCGCTATTTATTATGCCTTCGATAATACGGTGAACAGCTCCCGCTTTCCGTATTATTCCTATATGCAGGGCTTCTGGGAAGGCATGGGCCTGCGCACGACGATGAACACCCGGGTGACCCTGTCGGACCTGCGCCGGATGAACAAATACGATTTGTGCATCCTGAGCGCCCACGGTGCCTACTATACTTACAGCTACGGTACTTTCCGGAAGCACACCCGGACCGAGCCCATCATCCTGCTGACAGAAGCGTCCACGCTGTATAAAGACATCATCTACGGCTTTGACCTGCTGGCTCACCGCATCATCAAGCTCAACGGCCTTTACTGCGTCACAGCGGATTTCTTCCGCAATGCGTACCGCTCGGGCCAGCTCAGCAATACCATCATCTACTCCGAGACCTGTGAGTTCCTGGGCGTCACGAACAGCGTGGATGAGTCGATGGCCGAAGCACTGCTGGCGGGCGGCGCACGGACTGTGCTGGGCTATGTGAACAACGTCTACACGGTCTACTCCCGCAGTATGCTTTGGGATACCGTCAACCATCTTGCGATGGGACAGACCATCGGCAGGGCGCTGGCCCACGCGAAGGACACCTACGGCGAGAACGACATCATCTGGTATACGGAGCAGGGCGGACGCCGCCCCCACGCCGCAGCAGCGTGTCTGGTGCTCTACGGTGACGAGAACGCCCGGCTGAATGTGCCGGAAAACTTCTCGCCCGAGGAACGCGCGGAGGCCGCGGAAGATATGCTGGCCGATGTGCTTGAAAGCGCGGCCTGAGCGTTGCACTTTTGACGGAAATAGTTTATACTAAGGGACGGCAGAACAGGACGGCAGGACTCTGCCGTCCCTTTTTTATAGAAACGCATATGAGGTGGGATACCCATGTCTGAATTTATCACCCACTCCCGCGAGGAGACGGTGGCGCTGGGGGCGCAGGTGGCGCAGCATCTTGCGCCCGGGGCGCTCATCGCCTTTACCGGCGGGCTTGGCGCGGGCAAGACGGCCTTCTGCGAGGGCATTGCCAGGGGCCTCGGCTGCACCGACCCGGTCAGCAGCCCGACGTTCGCCATCGTGAACTATTACCGCGGGCCGCGGCCTTTCGCGCACTTTGATTTGTACCGCATCTCCACGGAGAACGATTTGTGCGCGGCAGGGTTCTACGACTATCTGGATGAGGGCGCTGTGGTGGCGGCAGAGTGGAGCGAGAACTTCGCTGACCTGCTGGCGCTGGAAGACCCCATCCACATCAACATCGAGCGGGTGGACGACACCACCCGCCGCATCACCATCGAGGGGGTGGAAGTATGAACATCTTAGCCGTGGATACGGCGGGCAAGACCGTGGGCGTGGCCCTTCTGCAGGATGACCGCCTGCTCTACGAGTGCTATCTCGATGCGGGCATGACCCACAGCGAGACCCTGATGCCCCTCATCGACAACTGTCTCAAACTCTGCGGCATGGGCTGCAAGGACATCGACCTCTACGGCGTCAATGCCGGCCCCGGCAGCTTTACCGGCCTGCGCATCGGGCTGGCGGCGGTGAAGGGTCTGGCCTTCCCCCGGGAGACGCTCTGCGCCCCGGTGTCCACGCTGGAAGCGCTG
>ENA-OROP01003153-OROP01003153.1-human-gut-metagenome-genome-assembly--contig:-NODE-3153-length-10998-cov-33.373572_pt1 | contig 10998 bp, 10 predicted proteins | sample MGYA00242132_ERZ509056 | MGnify/ENA primary metagenome ERZ509056 (study PRJEB26280, sample SAMEA2338768) | human gut metagenome | biome: human gut; feature: human-associated habitat; material: faeces...
GGAGCTGTAGGAGAGGGAAGCGCCTATACGTTTCTGCCGCTGGTGGTATACGGAATTTATCTTGTCTTTGAAAAAGATGTGGAAGACAGAGAGTTTCATAAAAGCTGGATCATTTTGGGACTGGGATATGCCGGATTGATCCAGACCCATGTACTGACCTGTGAGATTACGGCATTGTTCACAGTGCTGTTCTGTCTGATTTATATTCGCAGAGTATTTACATGGCCAAGATTCCGGCAGCTTGCATGTGGAGCATTTTTTGCGTTGGGATTAAGCCTGTGGTATCTGGTACCGTTTGTTGACTATTATTTGACACAGGATGTCAGGATACGCCATGCATCGGCGAGAACTATCCAGGACAGAGGAACCATTTTTGCGCAAATATTACAGCAGTTCTGGTTCAGCAGAATTCCGGAATCCATGGAAGGCAAGGCAGGGGATTTACTGAATCCTATCGGGGTAGGATTGTTTCTGGTAATAGGAATGATGATTTTCTGGCTGCTGTTATTTTTGGGAGATTTGCAAAAACAAAAAGAGGCTGAGAAGAGCTTTGCGATAAAGGCAGCAGGATTCGGATGCCTTGCATTATGGATGTCCACAAATTCCTTTCCCTGGGATAACATTCAGAAAATTTCCGGCATTGCAGCGACACTGGTGAGCAGTCTGCAGTTCCCCAATCGTTTTCTGGGATGGGGTACGGTTCTGTTGGTGACGGTAACGGGATATGTGATTCGATATTTTCAGAACAACCGGAAAATCTTCTATCAGATGAGTCTGATCACGGCAGTAGTGTCTTTGTCTGCATCCTATCTGTTTATGATGGATTCGGGAGTACAGGAGAGGGACGTTACATTATATAATCAGGAAAGTATGGGATTTGGTTACATCTCCGGAGAAGAGTATCTGATCTATGGAACGGACAGCACAAAGCTGACTTTTGCAAGACCGGAAGCCAATGAGAATATTCAGATCGCAGACTATGAAAAGAGAGGTTTAAATATAAGCTTTTTCTGCAGGAATGATTCGGCCCGGGAGGAAATAGTAACACTTCCGGTTCTCATGTATAAGGGATATGCAGCCAGGGATGACAAAGGAGAAGTATTGGAGATCACAGACGACGGTGGACATATTTTGCAAGTGTGCATTCCGGGTGGATATGCCGGAACAGTCAGAGTGCGTTTTGTGGAACCGTGGTATTGGAGAACGGCGGAACTGGTTACTTTGATCACAGCAGCGGGTATTGTGTTTTTCGGGATTCGGAAGAGGAGACAGAGATGAAAAAGAAATGGATTTTATTAGCGGAAGGGCTTCTCTTAGCGGTTCTGTTCGTGCTGTCTTTTGGGGGATCGGATATTGTATTTGAGGCAGATCATCAGCAATTGTATCGGGTGGAAGAAACAGGGGGGATCGTCAGCAAAGATTTTGCATTGAATCCGGGAGTATATCGCATCATAGTAGAGTCGGATATTGCAAATGGCGGAATCGGAAGCGGAATGGAGATCAGTCTGGAAGCGGAGGAGACCACTTTTCGTGCGATCAGGGGCAACCGGGCAACTTTGCCTGCAGATACGGAGCATAAAAGGATTACCTATTATGTGGCAGATACGGTTGATGCAGCACATCTGCAGATACAGCCATTTTCGGAGGGAGGAAATGTTTCCTATGAGTTGAAAGTAGAGAAGACAACCGCCGGAAGAAGGATCCTTTTTGTAATAGTGCTGGTTCTTTTTGCCTGTCTGGATGGAATTGCGATATTCCGCAGAAAAGTATTGTGTAAAGAAGTGAGCGGACAGAAAAAATGGATCAACTGTGCAATGGTGGGAATCTGGATGATAGCCTGTATCCCCTTGCTGGTGGATTATCTTGTTCTGGGGACTGACAGTGTACAGTGCCTGAGAGAAACAGAGTATATGCTTCAGGGAGAATGGGGAAGGATTCCGGCAGCCCATTTACTATATTTATGGATTCCGGCAGGAATGCGGTGGATTGGATTTCCGGTCGCAACATCTTATAAGATCATGATAGCATTTTTATCCGGAGCTGCACTTGCATTGCTTTATTTCCTGTTTTCCAAATGGGGAAAGGATGCCCGACTGGTGTTGGCGGCAGCAGCTTTTGGTATATGGAATCCTCTGGCGGTGAAGACCTTATATGTAATGGGAAATCCCGGAAAGTTTGTTGTCTGTGTGTTGGAATATGCAGTACTGGGCAGTGTGGTATGGATACTTCTTCAAAAAGGAAAAAGCCAGAACAAAATTTCCCCTTGGATCGTGTTTGCGGTACTGTTAATACTTGTTTTACAGGTGGTATATTATGAAAATACCATTATACTGCAATCGGATGTTCAGTACTGGTACAATGAAGAACCTTTCATGACAGGAGAATAACAGATGGAAAGTACTTTTATCATATTGACCCAGATTATTACCTTTGGAACCGCATGGAGTATGTTCCATTGCGTTTTAAAGAGAAAAAAGAAAGACTGGTTTTCACTGGTGGGGGCATTGGGGTATCTGTTGCTGCCTTATCATGTATATGTGGTAACGGAAAGTGTGGATCGGTCACAGATTCTGATATGGATGGTGGTGCCGATCCTGGCAGCGTCTCTGGTAAAAATGTCGGATACGGAGAAAATGTTCTGGAAGACAGGCTACGGATTGACCGCAGTACTGGCCCTGGGGATTATCGGAAGACTGGATGGCGTAGCCGCGTTGACGCTTTTGTTCCTGATCTGCGTGGGTGGTATCTGCCGGAGACAATGGCAATATCCGGTGATCGGAATTCTGGGAGTTGCCATGGCATACCCCACCTATATAACGTGGAAACACTGGCTGTTCGACGGGTCCTTTGCGGAGAGCGGATTGGAATATACCAGCATCATGGAGCAGGGATACAGTATCGGCGGTCTGTTCAGTACTTATTTTTATAGGAACGGACACCCCGGAATGGGAATTCTGTTGCTTGGCTGTCTGTTGTTTTTGCTCTATCAAAGCTTTGTAAAAGGAAAAAAGATATGCGCCAAAAATGATCATATCTGGCTGGGAGCGGCGGCATTGCTCACTGTAATGTCTCTGCGGTATTTCCCGTGGGATTTTGTACAGAGAATGGGAAGCTGGGCACTGGGGCTGGTAACGCTGATCGGGACTCCAGCGGTGTTTTTCGGTTACGCCCAGATACTGTTGTGTGTGTGGAGCATTGAAAAATGCGGTGCAGTTTTACAGTTGACAGACAGAACAGCAAGGATGCGGGAAGGCACTGTCAAAAAGAATGGAGAAAAGTAGCATGGAAAGTAGGGAAGAAAAAGAATCCCAGGGAAAAATATTGTGGAAAATATTCCTGTCCACACTGTATCTGAGTGCATTCACGTTCGGGGGCGGTTATGTCATCGTTACGCTGATGAAGAAGAAATTCGTGGATGAATACCATTGGATCGGAGAAGACGAAATGCTGGATCTGGTGGCCATTGCCCAGTCTTCGCCCGGTGCGATCGCAGTCAACGGAGCCATCGTGGTGGGGTACAAGCTGGTCGGGATCCCGGGGGCACTGGTGGCGATCCTTGGAACGATCCTGCCGCCCTTTGTGATTATAGCGGCAATATCTGTCTGCTACAATGTGTTCCGCAGTAACTTCTTCGTGGCGCAGATGCTGTCTGGGATGCAGGCAGGAGTGGGAGCGGTGATCGCTTCCGTGACGTATGATATGGGTGCACCTATCGTAAAAGAAAAAGATCCTATGTCACTTGTCATTATGCTGGGAGCTTTTTTGGCAGCATGTATTCTGGAGATCAATGTGGTCTACATTGTGATCGTCTGCGGACTGATTGGTGTGGTCCGTACACTTCTTGCCAAGAGGAGGTCCGGAAAATGATCTATCTGCAATTATTTTTAAGTTTTCTGCAAATAGGAATGTTCAGCTTCGGCGGCGGTTATGCGGCCATGCCTCTGATCCAGGGACAAGTAGTCACGACTCACGGATGGCTGACCATGTCGGAATTCACGGATCTGATCACGATATCACAGATAACACCGGGCCCCATTGCAGTGAATTCCGCCACCTTCGTGGGACTGAAGATTGCCGGGATTCCCGGAGCTGTGGTGGCAACGGTCGGGTGTATTTTGCCGTCCTGCATTATTGTGACGATCCTGGCAAGACTATACCTGAAGTATCGTAATCTGGATCTGCTGCAGGGAGTGCTGAAATCTCTGCGGCCTGCAGTGGTGGCAATGATCGCATCGGCAGGGATCCTGATCCTGAAAAATGCGTTCTGGGGAAGCGGAGGGACGATTTCCCTGACGGGTACGGAGTGGAGCATGGTGGCGATCTTCGGAATCTGTGTGTTGCTGCTTCGGAAAACGAAACTGAATCCCATCTGGGTCATGGTACTGGCGGGTGTCATGAAGGTGGGAATCTCCGCAATGACAAATGTTTTGTAATGTAATAGGAAAATGAGGAAAGCGGATCTGCTTTTTGCGGATCCGTTTTTTTCTGTTCTAAAAATCAAAAAACAAATAGCCTCAAAATGTCCGCGGGAAAAATACACTTGTCTTTATATGAGAAATACTATATAATAGCACATAATGTGTGCAATGGAGTACATGTATACATCAGAAAAAAGGGAAAGAAGAGTGTAAGTATGAAAAAACTATTTGAAAAGTGGAACAGCATCAGCCTGATCCTGCGTATCGTATGTGGTCTGGTCATTGGTGTGATCCTGGGACTGGTCGTGCCGCAGGCAACCGGTATTGCCATTCTGGGAGATGTTTTTGTAGGTGCCCTGAAGGCCATTGCGCCTTTGTTGGTATTCTTCCTGCTGATCAGTGCCTTGTGTCATGCAGGGAAGAGCCATGGCGGCATCATTAAGACCGTTATTATTATGTACATGTTCAGTACCTTTCTGGCAGCGCTGGTAGCCGTGATCGCCAGCCGGTTATTCCCCGTGACACTGACACTGGCAGACGCAGCCACCGATATGGCAGCGCCGGACGGTATCGTGGAAGTACTGAAGACTCTGTTAATGAATATGGTAGCCAATCCGGTATCCTCTCTGTTAAATGCCAACTATATTGGTGTTCTGACCTGGGGTGTGATCATCGGTGTCGGTATGAGAGCAGCCAATGATACCACCAAGAAAGTACTGGATGACATTTCCAACGGTCTGTCCCAGGTAGTCAGCTGGATCATCAGTATGGCTCCCTTCGGAATCTTAGGTCTGGTATTCAGCTCCATTTCTTCCAACGGACTGGAGATATTCTCCGAATACGGAAAACTTCTGTTAGTACTGGTAGGTTCCATGCTGTTTATCTACTTTGTGACCAACCCGATCATCGTGTTCTGGTGTATCCGCAAGAACCCGTACCCGCTGATCTTCAAGTGCCTGAAGAAGAGTGCCATTACTGCGTTCTTCACCAGAAGCTCCGCAGCCAATATTCCTGTGAATATGAAGGCCTGTGAAGAGTGGGGAATGGATAAGGATACCTATTCCGTAACCATCCCGCTGGGAGCTACCATTAACATGGACGGTGCAGCCATCACCATTACCGTAATGACACTGGCAGCGGCAAATACTCTGGGGATTCACGTAGACTTCTTAAGCGGTATCGTGCTGAGTATTCTGGCAACCCTGGCAGCCTGCGGTGCATCCGGCGTGGCAGGAGGATCCCTGTTACTGATCCCTATGGCATGTTCGTTGTTTGGAATTTCCAACGACATTGCCATGCAGATCGTAGGTGTCGGCTTCATCATCGGTGTCATCCAGGATTCTGTGGAGACCGCACTGAATTCTTCCTCCGACCTGTTACTGTCCGCATCCGCAGAGTTCAGACAGTGGAGACTGGAAGGCAAAGAGATCAAATATTAAAAAATAGTCTGAAAATCATAACAGGCAGTCAGAAAGCTGTTATCTGATCGTGGGTAGCAGCTTTTCTGCAACTAAAAACTTTGGTGATTTGAGATTTCTTGACACATTGTATGAGAAAAAGTACAATTAAGAGAAAAGTACTCTACGGTACGCAAAACAAAATAAGGATAAAAGGGATGGTGCACTATGGGGAAAACGATCAAAAGGTAAATTACGATGCAGACGGTGATCTCACTGGTTCTGGCGATCCTGCTCTGCGAACTGCTCAGTGTGAGCACTTTACAGAACAATATGACGACACAGGCCAGAAATTTCGTGGAGGCACAGGCCGGAACCAATGCCAATGTAGTGAATGAATGGCTGGTAGAAGAGGGAAACATTGTGCACACGATCCGCAACGGTGTGGCATTTATGAACACGAAGGATACAGATCAGATCATGGATTATCTGGAAGTGAATCTGGCGAAGGATTATAAAAACGATGCCGGATATTATGCGGAAGTCAGCAGCAGTCTGGGGCAGAATGCTTCCGGCGTCAGTGAGTCCATTCATACTATCAATGGCATATTAGGTGACATCAACAGAGCGCAGGCGGAACTGGCGGATGCGGTGGCCGGAGTGAATAAGAACCTTCAGGAGATCACCTATTCCAGTGAAAATATGTCTACAGAGACCAAGGGCATATTACAGAGCATCGGCAAACTTCAGCAGAATATGCGGCAGTTCCGTGTCTGAGTAAGTTTGGAGGGAAATTATGTGGCAGCCACAGGAAGACAATACGTATAATGATCTGCGGGAAAACTCCATCAGACAATGGCTGGAGGATATGAGCAGACATGAAGATGTAGCGGTCCGCGGAGGCGTGAAAGTCACTGCGGAATATCTGGAGGATCTGAAGAAGCAGATCCGTCAGTTAGAGGAAAAATGTGCATTGAAAGATGCCTATTTGAAGAAGATGAAAGAGAAGGCGGGACAGTGAGAGATCACTGTCCTGTTTTTCTATAGAAAAATGCTTGAATTTCTGGCAGAAGCGGGGCCCGGGAGGGTTGACAGTTATCGGGAAAAAAAGTATCATATATAAGATATTGAGCTAAAATTGCGGGAAAGGCAATTTGCAGATATAAAATATACGAGCGGAAGGGTAGAAAACCATGGCACTTAGCAAGAAGCCCACAACGGGCATGAAAGATATCCTGCCGGAGGAGATGCAGATCCGCGATTATGTGATCAGCGTCATCAAGGATACCTACGGCAAATTCGGTTTTACTTCCATTGAGACTCCTTGTGTGGAAAATATTGCGAACTTAAGCAGTAAGCAGGGCGGTGACAATGAGAAGCTGATCTTCAAGATCTTAAAGCGCGGTGAGAAACTGAATGTAGCAGCTGCGACCACCGAGGAAGAGGTAGTCGACAGTGGGCTGCGTTATGACCTGACGGTACCGCTGGTACGTTATTATTCCAATAATGCGGCATCCCTGCCTTCTCCTTTTAAGGCATTGCAGATGGGCAATGTATGGAGAGCGGACAGACCTCAGAGAGGAAGATATCGTCAGTTTATGCAGTGTGATATCGATATCCTCGGTGAGCCGTCTAACTTAGCAGAGATCGAATTGATCCTTGCAACGACCACCACATTGGGTAAGCTGGGATTCAAGAATTTCCAGATCCGTATCAATGAGCGCCGTATCCTGAAGGCAATGGCTGCTTATAGCGGATTCCCCGAAGAGTCCTATGACAGCGTATTTATCACTCTGGACAAGATGGACAAGATCGGTCTGGAAGGCGTGGAAGCTGAGCTTTTGGAGAACGGTTTTGATAAGACATGTGTAGACAAGTATCTGGAACTGTTCAAGGGTCTGGAGAGTGCAGAGGATGGTGTGGCTTATCTGGCGGATACCCTGGAAGGATTCCTGGAGCCGGAGATCGCCCAGAGCCTCAGAGAGATCATGGACAGCGTCAAAGCCACCAAGGCTTCTGATTTCGAGATTGTCTTCGATGCCACTCTGGTAAGAGGTATGTCCTATTACACCGGAACTATTTTTGAGATCGCCATGCCGGAATTCGGCGGCAGCTGCGGCGGTGGTGGACGTTATGACAAGATGGTAGGCAAGTTCACCGGTAATGATGTACCCGCCTGTGGATTCTCCATCGGTTTCGAGCGTATCATCATGCTGCTCATGGAGAGAGGATTCAAAGTTCCTACGAGACCGAAGCAGGTAGCATACCTGATCGAAAAGGGCGTCAGTGGTGAAAGACTGTGTGAGGTGATCGCACAGGCCCAGGAAGCCCGTAAGGACGGTACGCAGGTACTGGTAGCCCGCATGAACAAGAATAAGAAATTCCAGAAAGAACAGCTGAACAAGGAAGGCTACGAAGAATTCGTGGAATTCTATAAAGAAGAATTAAAGAGATAAAAAGCAACAGACGAAGGAGCAAAAGCAATGATTCAGTCCAGAACCCATAATTGTAATGAACTTCGGATCGGCAACGTTGGCGAGAGAGTCACACTGGTCGGCTGGTTCGAGAACATGAGAAAAGTCAGCAAGAATCTCGGATTTGTCATTTTGCGTGATTTCTACGGAACCACTCAGCTGGTAGTAGAGACCGAAGAGATGATGAACGTGATGGATGGCATCAACAAGGAGTCCACCATCTCCGTGGAAGGTGTGGTAAGAGAGCGTTCCAGCAAGAATGCCAATCTGCCTACCGGAGAGATCGAAGTTGTGCCCGACAAGATCGAGATTTTAGGTAAGTGTATCTACAATGCACTTCCTTTTGAGATCAATCAGTCCAAGGATGCAGACGAGAATGCCCGTCTGAAATACCGTTATCTGGATCTGAGAAATCCGAACATGAAGAAGAATATCGTGATGAGAAGTCAGATCGTGGCAGAGCTGCGTCAGAGAATGTATGCTCTGAACTTCATGGAGATCACCACCCCTATTCTGACCTGTTCTTCCCCGGAAGGTGCGAGAGATTATCTGGTTCCTGCCAGAAATCATCCCGGCAAGTTTTACGCTTTGCCCCAGGCACCCCAGCAGTTCAAGCAGATCCTGATGGCTTCCGGTTTTGACCGTTATTTCCAGATCGCTCCCTGCTTCCGTGATGAGGATGCGAGAGCAGACCGTTCTCCCGGAGAGTTTTATCAGCTGGATATGGAGATGGCCTTCGCTTCTCAGGAAGATGTATTCTCCATCGTAGAGCAGGTACTTCCTCCCGTATTTGAAAAGTACGGTATTTATAAAAATGCTTCCAAGGCTCCGTTTGTACGGATCCCTTATCTGGAGGCTATGGACAAGTATGGTTCCGACAAGCCGGATCTGCGTATCGATCTGGTACTGACCGATGCCACCGAGGTAATGCAGGGCTGTGGCTTTGCTGCTTTCGAAGGTCAGACGGTAAAGGCTATCGTGGTGGATGGCTTCACCGCTACCCGTAAGCAGATCGATGCTATCTGCGCAGAGGTAGAAGTACAGACCGCGCGCAAGGGATTCTGGTTCCGTGTAGACGAGAACGGAGAGTTCGTAGGCGGTATCTCCAAGTTCTTGCAGGATCGCAAGGAAGAAGTCATCAAGGCTCTCGGCCTTAAGAACGGTGACTTTGTAGGGCTTGCCGCAGGCAAGAAGCTGGAAGCGCAGAAGACAGCAGGTGTATACAGAAAGCTGCTGGGTGCAGCCAGCGAGAAACATATGAAGAAGGATTGCTACGAGTTCTGCTGGATTGTGGATTTCCCGATGTATGAGATCGGTGAAGAGTCCGGCAAACTGGAATTCTGTCATAATCCGTTCTCCATGCCCCAGGGCGGTATGGATGCGCTGAACAATCAGGATCCTCTGGAGATTCTGGCATACCAGTACGATCTGGTCTGCAACGGCGTAGAGCTGTCTTCCGGCGCAGTGAGAAACCATGATCCTGAGATTATGATCAAGGCATTTGAACTGGTAGGCTTAGGCGAAGCCGATGTGAAGGCAAAGTTCCCTGCCATGTACAATGCATTCTGTTACGGAGCACCTCCTCATGCAGGAATCGCTCCCGGCGTAGACCGTATGATCATGTTGATCTGTGGTGAGGAAAGCATCCGTGAGATCATTCCTTTCCCCATGAACAAGAATGCCATGGACATTATGATGGGAGCACCGGGCACGGTAGAGCAGAAGCAGTTGGATGAACTGCATCTGGCCATCACTGCCAAGCCGGAAGAATAATAATGAGGCTGTCGCACGATTTCTGTGTGACAGCCTTTATGTTGGGTATATATGGCAATTTGTCAGGAGAAGAATATGGCTGTAGGAATTTATGTATTGCATTTGCACCCAGGTGAGGAAGAAATCAGGCGGACATTCCTGCGGGAAGCTGCAGAATATGTGGATCCGGTGCGGTGTAAGAAGGTACAACGGCTGAAAAGCACCGGAGCAAAGGCAGCCAGTCTCGGCGCGGGAATGCTGTTGCAGAAGATGGCTCTGGATCTGATAGACGGTACGGAGAATACCGGAATCCTGTTTCTGGAAGAGGATGAGCTGCTTGCGGTGTTACAGGAGCGGATGCACCGGGACAAGGCGGGGGCGTTATCCTTTTCCTACGAATATGGAGAACTGGGGAAGCCACAGATCGTGAATATCCCGAAAAAATTCAATCTGTCTCATTCCGGAGACTATGTGGTCTGCGCGGTAGGAGACGGAGAAGTGGGAGCGGACATTCAGAAATGGGTTCCCTATAAGGAACGGACGGCAGAGCGTTTTTTTGCGCCAACGGAATGGAAACTGCTGCAGGAACTGCCTGCGTCACAGCGCACGGAACTGTTTTACCGATTGTGGAGCAGAAAAGAAGCCTACGGCAAATACACCGGCCAGGGGATCGGCAGTGCAGTGGGAGAAGATTTCTCCGACGAACAGAACTGGCAGGAAAAGCAGATATGTTTCCGGGAACGGGTTCTGGAGGATAGCTATTCGCTGGCGGTCTGTTACGGAACAGCAGAAGCGTAAAAAGAAAGGAACGGGAAAGCTGTAAAGGGATAGGAAGCATGAAAAGCGGATGCGCATTACATGGAAAGCGCGAAGAAATGAGGACTTTATGAAAAGATTAATGATGTATCTGAAAGATTATAAGAAAGAGTCCATACTGGCACCACTGTTCAAACTGCT
>ENA-OROP01003156-OROP01003156.1-human-gut-metagenome-genome-assembly--contig:-NODE-3156-length-10996-cov-2.681839_pt1 | contig 10996 bp, 9 predicted proteins | sample MGYA00242132_ERZ509056 | MGnify/ENA primary metagenome ERZ509056 (study PRJEB26280, sample SAMEA2338768) | human gut metagenome | biome: human gut; feature: human-associated habitat; material: faeces...
CGTTTATATTTAGTTTCCCGGTTGGTACGCAGTCCAGGAGTCTGCGGATGGCTGCCTCAACTTCAAAGCCCCCGTCGAAACCAGTACAAGCCCTGATCAGGTTCGGAAAGATCCGATATTACTGGTAAACAGACGATGCTTGTGTTTCTGACTTTTTCTATTATATGAAACTGTATATAGAGTTGTCAAGGGAAGAACTTGGTTTTTATAACCTTTTTATAAAATACTGAAAAAACTTGACAGTGACAGTTAGAAGATGTAAACTCATGATAGATATAGCGAACAGAAGTTGCTCGAAACAAATAGTAAGACAAAACAAACTGAACGGATCAGGAGGAACGAAAATGGAAGCACTGCGAGAGGAAATATATGATTATACATCAGATCCTGCTCAGGAATCCTTCCGTAATCAGCAGTATCAGAGAAGCAGCATGCAGCGGAGTGCTATTGTTGACAGACTTCGCCGGGAAGGCTGCAGGATTACAAAACAGAGAAAGATCATACTGGATATTATTTTGCAGGAAGAATGTACCTGTTGTAAGGAAATATATTTTCTGGCATCTAAAAAGGATCCAAATATTGGAATGGCGACAGTATACAGAATGATTAATCTTCTAGAAGAAATCGGTGCCCTGAAAAGGAAAAGCGCTTATCGCATCTGCGATGAACAGGGACAGGTACCTGTCTGCTGTGTACAACTGGATGATCAGACAAATATCCGGCTGGATAATGAAAAACTTTGCAAGATTATTGAAAAAGGAATGGAATCCTGCGGATATCTTCAGTCAAGGAGAGTACGACGCGTATCCGTTGAAAATAGCAACTAATGGACTCCCGGAAGAAAATACGCAAAAAACAGAAGTAAATTACTCTGTTTTTAGATGATAATGAGAAAATTTATCACTTTTGCAAGTTAGTCTGGACTTTTGTTTTGGAGATTTTATAATATGTGTAATGTTAAAAAAGAAATATACAGGAGGATATTACAATGATCAAACTTGATAAGAAACACAGCGGAGTATTCGCGGCAGGAGTATTATTCGGAACAGCAGGAATCAAACTTCTTTCCAGCAAAGATGCAAAAAAAGTTTATACGAACTGTACAGCAGCTGTTCTTCGTGCAAAAGACTGCGTAATGAAAATTGTATCCAAGGTTCAGGAGAACGCAGAAGATATTTATGCAGAAGCACAGCAGATCAACGAAGATCGCGCAGCAGCTGAGGAAGCATTTGAAGATACTGCTGAAGAAGAAACATTTAAAGAAACAGAAGAAACTGCAGCAGAAGAGGAATAAGAACAAAGCACCTGCGGAGAGAAACTGCAGGTGTTTTTCATAACTAAAGGTGATGACAATATGAGATTCAAAATAGAACATGAAATCAGAGGCAGAGTCAGACTTCATATCTGTCAGAAACGAATGACATGCAGACAGGCAGATCAGTTGGAATATTTTCTGACAAAACTGAATGGTGTAATCTCTGTCAAAGTAGTAGAGAGAAATCAAGACGTAGTGATCTGTTATTCTGATAACAGAGAAGAAATGCTGAGGGCAATTCAGAGATTTTCTTATGAAAAGGCTGAGGCACCGGAAAGTTATCTTCAGAATTCAGGAAGAGAAATGAATGGAGAATACTGGGAGAAGATGGTAAACCATGTTGTGCTCCATTATGGTAAGAAAATATTCCTGCCACTTCCGGTCCGGACATTTCTGACAACGCTGAAATCTGTGAAATATATCTGGAAAGGTGTGCGCACACTTGCAAAATGCAGAATTGAAGTTCCGGTACTGGATGCAACGGCGATCGGTGTATCCATGCTCAGAGGTGACTTCAGTACAGCTTCTTCCGTAATGTTCCTTCTTGGCTTTGGTGAGATTCTTGAAGACTGGACACACAAAAAGTCTGTGGATGATCTGGCACGAAGCATGTCCCTGAATGTGAGCAAGGTATGGCTGATAACAGAGGATTCTGAAGTTCAGGTAGGAACAGATGAAATTAAACCTGGTGACAGAGTCCGTATACATATGGGAACCGTAATTCCGTTTGACGGTATTGTTACAGAAGGCGAGGCTATGGTAAATGAGGCGTCTCTAACAGGGGAATCCATGCCGGTGGCAAAACATGAATCCAGTTATGTATATGCCGGAACGGTTATGGAGGAAGGTGAACTTACCATTCGCGTAAAAGAAACTTCTGGCTCTACCAAGTTTGAAAAGATCGTAACCATGATCGAAGAGACTGAAAAACTGAAATCGGCAGTGGAGAGCAAAGCAGAACATCTTGCAGACAGACTGGTTCCGTATACACTTGCTGGTACAGCTCTTACATATGCACTCACACGAAATGTGACCAAGGCATTGTCTATTCTTATGGTTGATTTTTCCTGTGCATTGAAACTTGCAATGCCAATTTCTGTTCTTGCAGCGATACGTGAGGCAAATGCACATCATATTACGGTGAAGGGTGGAAAATTTCTGGAAGCAGTTGCTGAGGCAGATACGATTGTGTTTGATAAGACAGGAACACTGACGAAGGCACAGCCGACAGTTGTTGATGTAGTTTCCTTTAACGGTGATTCAAAAGAAAATCTTCTCAGACTTGCTGCATGCATGGAAGAACATTTTCCACATTCCATGGCAAAAGCAGTTATGGATGCTGCAAAAGAACGTGGCCTGACTCATGAAGAAATGCATTCAAAAGTTGAATATATTGTAGCTCACGGAATTTCAACAATGGTAGATGGAAGAAAAGCAATTATAGGAAGCCATCATTTTGTATTTGAAGATGAAAAATGTACAATTCCGGTCGGAAAGGAAGAATTGTTCAGAAATCTTCCGGAAGAATATTCTCATCTGTATCTTGGAATTGAAGGGAAACTTGCCGCGGTGATCTGCATTGAAGATCCGCTTCGCCCGGAGGCACCGGAGGTTGTAAAGGCACTGCGAAAAGCGGGGTTCACACAGATCGTTATGATGACAGGTGACAGTGACCGCACAGCAAAAGCAATCGCAACCAGAGTTGGAGTCGATAAATATTATTCTGAAGTACTTCCGGAGGACAAAGCAAAATTCGTAGAAGAAGCTAAAGCACAGGGACGTAAAGTCCTGATGGTAGGTGATGGAATTAATGACTCTCCGGCGCTTTCTGCAGCAGATGTTGGTATTGCGATCAGTGATGGAGCAGAACTTGCAAGAGAAATTGCGGATATCACGATCGGGGCAGATGATCTGAGTGTCATGGTTACACTTAAGGAAATCAGCAATGGTCTGATGGATAAGATCCATAAGAATTACAGACGTATCGTTGGTATTAATGGAAGTCTGATCGCTCTTGGTGTAACAGGAGTGATTCAGCCGACTATGTCTGCATTGCTTCATAATACTTCAACTTTACTGATTGGTATGGACTCTATGAAATCTGTACTCTAAAGTCAGTGCAGGATATGAAAAGTTAATTAAAGAAAACTCTTGACAGCGAGTGAAAAGTATTGTACTATCATGTTAGTTAGAAGCAGCTAACAAATAAAAACTTACGGATATGGAAACCGTAAATTTAAAACAATAGGTTAGACACAACTAATCAACGGGAGACTTAAGGATGTTAGAAGCTGAGATCATAGCACACTGTGCACCTACGCTAGCAGGAATCAAAACTGCAAATATGTTTACTTATACACCAATGAACAGAAATAAACTGTCCATGGAAATTGAAGAGGAAAACAGAAAACTGAATTGCAGAGGTGTTTTTGTGGAAGTGCTCAGAACAAGTGAATATAAGGCACTGGCCTATGTATACCGCAAAAAGAAACTGGAACAGGATCTGCAGTGTGAAGGTGCATGTGCTCTTTTGAAAGACTGCGGTTATGAATGTCAGGAGACAGATTGCTGTATTCGACAGCTTCAGGAGCGCTTTTTTGAAAAAGATGGTTTTCCACATGAAGTTGGGCTTTTTCTTGGGTATCCTCTTGATGACGTGACTGGATTTATTGAACAGAAAGGTAAAAATTATAAATGTTGCGGAATCTGGAAAGTATATGGAAAATCTTGCCGCTGCGAATCAGAGATCCGTTATCTGCACAGATATCGGATGAGGATGTTTTGCAGGAGATCAGGCTTCGGGCAGGTCAGAAAGTATTATTTTATTGTGACGGACAGGAGCATACGCTTAAAACGAAGGAGAACTGTATGATAACGCCGGAGGAGGTACAGGAGACGATTCAGTATGCGACAGGCTATTCTCTGTATGCGTATGAACAGGAACTGAAGCAGGGATATATTACCATTGAAGGGGGTCATCGGATCGGGATTGCCGGACAGGTCATAATGGAACAGAATGGCGTACGTAATTTCCGATATATTTCATCGGTGAATATCCGTGTTGCACACCAGGTCAGAGGCTGTGCGGATGCTGTGATGCCATATCTGACGAGTCAGGGTAATGTATACAACACACTGATCATTGCACCGCCCGGATGTGGCAAGACGACTCTTCTCAGAGACATGATCCGACAGATTGCGAATGGATGTGACCATTTAAAAGGAAAGACAGTTGGGGTGGTGGATGAACGGTCAGAGCTTGGAGCCTGTTATCAGGGAATACCGCAAAATGACCTGGGAATGCGTACGGATGTGTTAGACGGGTGCCCTAAAAGTGAAGGGATGCTTATGCTTATCCGTTCCATGGCTCCGGCTGTGGTTGCTGTAGATGAGATTGGGGGAAAAGAGGATATCCAGGCAGTGGAGTATGTGCAAAACTGTGGCTGTGTACTGGCGGCTACAGCTCATGGCGCCTCGCTGGAAGAGGTGAGAGAACGGCCGGGATTCCGGGAGCTTTTAGAGGAAAAGACATTTAAGCGGCTGGTATTTTTAAGCAGCAGAAGGGAACAGCGTGGAATGGTGGAAGCTATATATGATGGGGAGTTTCGCCAGATATTCTTATAAAATCAGGTACAGAAAGATCCCGGGAGAACATTACAGGAGGAAATCAATATGCACAGTGAAAAAACAACTATCCGGCTGGTAGCAGTAGATATGGACGGAACTCTTCTTCATGATGACAAGAGCATATCAGATTATACATTAGATGTTTTAAGAAGGATCGTAAAAAAAGGTGTGATCCTGGTACCTGCCTCAGGAAGACCCATCGGAGGAATGAAAGAAGCAGTATTAAATAATGTAGACGGCATTCAGTATGCTATCTGCTCCAATGGTGCCATGCTTATGGATGTACCGGAGGAAAAAAGTATCTGTGAAACAGGGATCCCCACAGAAAAAGCAGTGGAAGCCATTGCGTATCTGGAACAATTCCCAGTGGCTGTATATGCCCATACAGACAAAGGTACTTTCCGGGCAGAGGGCTGGGAGAAAACAGGGCTTTCTGAGAAATATCCTTATATCAGGTTCAGCGAAGGAAATGTAAAAGATCTGGGAGCGTTTTTAAGGACCAGCGGAGTAAAAGTGATGAAAATGGGTGCTCATGTCTTAAAAGATGGACTGGCACAGGAACTTCTGGAAAAAGGAAGCCCTATACCGGGTATCGTATTTTTGCGCACCGGAGATGGGATCATAGAATTAAACTCTGTGGATGCCTCAAAGGGAAATGCACTGTGTACACTTTGTAAAAAATTGGGGATAAGTATGGAAAATGTTCTGGCTATTGGGGATAACGAAAACGATATTTCCATGCTTCAGGCTGCAGGCATCTCCGTAGCAATGGAAAACGCAGAAGATGATGTAAAACAGGCTGCGAAATTTGTGGCCGGGCATAATGAAGAGGACGGGGCAGCTCATTTCCTGGAGGAATGGGTGCTGTAAAATAAAACAGAGAACAAAAAATGGACGCGCCGGCTGACGCGTCCGTTTGCTTTGTAAACTTGTGATCCACTGCCTGCTGACGCAGGCGGTTGTCAGAGTATTCCTGTAGACTGTAAAAACAGTACAAACATCATAACCGGGGCCACATAGCGGATCATGACGCGGTACAGCTTTTTACGGCGGAAAGTATCGCCGGTGCTTTCCATTTCTTCGATCACATAGTCCGGTGTTTTGATCCAGCCGATCAGAAAGGCAGAGAGCAGTGCGATAAACGGCATCATAACGCTGTTGCTGATATAGTCCATGATGTCTAATAACTGTCCCACAGAGCCGTTTGGCAGTTTTACTTCAATATAGAAGATACTGTAGCCAAGGGCAATAACAGCAGAGGCAGCCAGGTAGATTACAGTCAGCACAAGGACTGTTTTCTTGCGGCCTGTGTGGAAGATCTCCATGCAGTTGGCAGTGATAGATTCCAGCACAGAGATACAGGACGTAAGAGTAGCGAAAATAGTTGTTACAAAGAACAAAAGACCAACAAAGGTACCTGCTTTTCCCATGGCGGCAAATACCTTAGGAAGGGAAATGAACATTAAACTTGGACCTGCGCTCATTCCGTCGGTGCCGGAGAAAACAAAAACTGCCGGGATGATCATGGCGCCTGCTAAAAGGGCAACGCCTGTGTCGAAGATCTCAATCTGATTAACAGCTTTATTTAAGTTAACTTCCGGTTTCACATAAGAGCCATAGGTGATCATGATACCCATGGAAACACTTAAGGAAAAGAACAGCTGGCTCATGGCATCAAGTAAGATCTGAAGGAAGCGGCTAAAGGTCAGTCCCTCAAAATGAGGGGTTATATAATAAAGAAGGCCGTCCATACCGGTACGCATCTGTCCGCTTTCGTCAACATGGTGCAGTGTCAGGGAATAGCCTGCGATCACAACCACCAGAACCAGAAGTATGGGCATCATGCAACGGGAAACACGTTCAATACCGCCTTCCACACCATTGTATACAATAAACGCTGTTACGCCCATAAATAAAAGGGCAAACAGGACTGGTGATACAGGTGAAGTGATAAATGAGGTAAAATAATTGTCCTGGGCTGCAGCGGCAGTCTGTCCGGTGAGATAGACAACTGCGTATTTTGTGACCCAGCCGCCGATAACAGCATAGTAGGTCATGATCAGGACTGGAACAAGAAAGGTTAAAATTCCTAGAAATTTCCATTTAGGCGACATCTGGGTATAAGCCCCGATAGCGCTTTCTTTTGTTCTGCGGCCAATGGCAATGTCAGATGCCAGCAGTGTGAATCCAAATGTTAAGACCAGTGCCAGATAGATGACTAAGAACAGTCCTCCGCCGTCCTTTGCCGCCAGATACGGAAAACGCCACAGGTTTCCCACGCCTACGGCACTACCGGCAGCAGCTAAAACAAAACCTAACTGTCCGGAAAAACTACTTTTTTTCTTATTCATGAAAAAGAATCCCCCTAAAATTATCTATAGCTGAACTTGCTTGTCATACCAGAATAGCACATGTTATAATATCAGTAAAACAAATGTTTTTATGATTATATATAATTTTTAGTAATGTGTATGATTCCAGGTCGTGGGGAACAATCTGGCATCATATGGGGTGGTGGAATTTATGAAAGAACAGAAAGACAGATATGAGATATTTTTAAAGGTGTGCGAGACCGGCAGCTTTTCCGGGGCGGCAGAGGCATTAAATTACACACAGTCCGGCATCAGCCAGATGATGGCTGGACTGGAAGAAGAACTGGAAGTCCGGCTGTTTGCCAGAGTAAAAAAGGGAGTCATACTTACAGACAACGGAGCCAGACTGATTCCTTATATTCAGGAAATGGTAAACCAGAAGGCAAAGCTGCGCCAGGCGGCCTTTAATATTAATCATAAGATCGAAGGAAAGCTGCGGGTAGGAAGCTTTTCCAGTATTACAGCGTTGTGGATGCCGGGAGTGATCCATTTCTTCAAAGAACATTATCCAAAGGTGCAGGTAGAGATCTTTGACGGCAATTACGATGAGATCCGTGACTGGATCATCCACGGACAGGTGGACTGCGGTTTCCTGTCATCTATTGTGGCAGACGACCTGAAATTTTATCCACTGATGGATGACCCGCTGTGTGCAGTGATGCCTAAGGGGCATCCACTTACAGAAAAAGAACGGGTCACAGTGTCAGAACTGTTTTCGTATCCCTTAATTATAGAAACACCTGGCTGCGACAATGATATCCAGCATTTATTAGCAAAATGTTCCGTAAAGCCGAAGATCACCTACAGCTTCCGGGACGATACACTGATCATGGCCTTTGTAAAAAGCGGATTAGGCGTCACCATTTCCCAGAAAATGGTACTAAAAGCCTTTGCCAGAGACGATGTAGAATCCAGGCCCTTAGAACCAGCTTCACACCGGACCCTGGGACTGGCATTTTCAAAGACAGCCAATTCCGTGGTGTCGGGGATAATGTTGGAGTATTTAAAGAAAATGACGGGATAAATCATAAGCCAGATTGAAAATTCAGCCAATTAAAACCGATGAAAACTTGCCTAACTTCTCTAAAGTTGCTATAATTCTTGTAACCGAAGGCGTGATAATCTTTCTCAAAAGCGGGGAAGATGCAAGTATATGTACACGGCGTAGGTGTGCATATAGCAAGTAAGGAGAAGTCGTGCGTACTTTAAAGAAATCCATATGGAGTTATATGTATAAGGTCACATTTGCGTTGGTAAGTGTGATCCTTATTAGCATTATGGCATTGAATATAGCAAATGAGCAGAGCCGGGCGCAGGGGACGGCGGATAAGATCTTTGAGCAGATGGATAAGATGCTGGAGGAGAATCAGAAGGAACTTACCAGGCTGCGCCAGGAATATGCTGCGAAATGTCTTCATAATACAGAGGCCATTGCCTATATTCTGGAGAAGAACACCGGGGCAAGAAATGATCTGTATGAACTGCGTAAGATCGCGGAATTTATGGAAGTAGATGAGATCCACATTATTGATGCTGCAGGCGAGATCGTTTCCGGAACCCATCCCCAGTATTATGGTTATAGCTTTGACTCCGGGGAGCAGATGAATTATTTTAAGCCTATGCTTAAGGACAAATCCCTGAAAATGGTTCAGGATATAGAGCCGAATACAGCAGAGCATAAGCTGATGCAGTATTCAGCTATGTGGAACAGCACCGGGGAATTTATCGTGGAAGCGGGAATTGAACCGGTAAATGTATCCAAAGTAACAGAAAAAAATGAACTGCCTTATATTTTTTCCCAGCTTTGTGTCAACCCGGATACCAGCTACTTTGCGGTAAATGCAGAAACAGAAAAGATCGTAGGTGCTACGGACACAGAATTAGTGGGAATGGACATGAAGGAAATTGGTTTAAATACGGAAAAGATCCATAGTACAAAAGGTTTTTCCGGTATGATCAATGGAAAACGTTCCTATATCGTATTTAAGAAGGTAGCAGATAATTATATCGGTGTGGCAGTGACCAGTAAGGCACTTTATGAACGCATACCGTTAAATATGCTGTATCTGGCGGTATGTCTTGTACTCATTGCGCTGGCATTGTTTAAGGCAGTGACCCGGTATCTGGACCGGGAGGTAGTCCAGAAGATCGGGGAAGTAAACGGAAAGTTGCATAAGATAACCATGGGTGACTTAAACGTCAAGATTGATGTCCACAGCAGCAGGGAATTTTTTGAACTGAGCCGTTATATTAATGAAATGCTCCAGAGCCTGTTAGTCAATGACAGGAAAATGACATATGTGCTTGGAAAGACGGATATGCACATTGGTGTATATGAGTACAACCGGCAAATGAAGAGAGTCCGTTTTACCGGTGATGTTCTCCAGATCTTAAAGACCGGCACAGAAGCTGCCTGGAAGCTGCCTTCTGACTGGGAAGATTTCAGGAAATATATTGGAACCCTGCAAAAAGAGCCGGTTGCAGGTGAAAATGAGATATTTGCTGTAGGAAATGGTAAATATTTAAAAATTGAAGAGATCCAGGAGGGCGAAGAGATCTTCGGTGTTATTACGGACGTTACAGAGGAGATCCGCAAGCGCAGGGAGATCGAATACCAGAGAGATCATGACCAGCTGACGGGGCTGTTTAACCGGACTGGCAGAGATGCCAGGCTTTCTAAAATACTGGAAGAATGCAGGGAGCCATATTACTGCGCTGCTGTTATGGTAGATGCTGACGGTCTGAAAATGGTTAATGACACTTACGGACATGAAAATGGTGATGAGTACCTTAAAAGGATTGCAGAAATGCTGAAACAGGAAGCAGGTGAAAACAGCATTCTCTGCCGTCAGGGCGGTGATGAATTTACATTGTTCTATTATAAGTATGAGAAAGAAGCTCTTATACAGAAAATAGAAGCTTTAAAGGCCCTTCAGAGCGGGCAGAAGGCTTGGCTGCGGGACGGACTTACCGTTGATCTGAGGTTCTCTATGGGAAGCAGCATGGCTTACGGCGCAGTAGATTATGATAAAATGTACCGTGAAGCAGATGAAAAAATGTATGAAATGAAGAGAAGGATGAAGATGGAGAATACATTAAAAATGGATGCCGTAGACTCAAGGCTTCCTCAATAGTGAAATCTCTTCCTTATATGGTGGAATTGTCTTTTCTTTAGATCCTTCCGCACACAGCCACGGAGTCTCCAATATCTTGGGAACGGCAGCGAATCGTTCATCATGGACAATCTTATGCAGGGTATCAAAACCAATCGTTCCCTGACCGATATTGGCGTGGCGGTCTTTGTGGGCACCACATGGGTTGAGGCTGTCATTGACATGGATGACTGCAATCTGGTCAAGCCCAAGGATATCATCGAACTGTTTCAGCACACCTTCATAGTCGGTGACAAGCGGATAGCCTGCATCACTGACATGGCAGGTATCAAAGCATATACGCAGGCGGTCTTTTCTTTCGACACCATCATAAATCCTCTTCAGTTCCTCAAAGGTGCGGCCGACTTCGCTGCCTTTTCCAGCCATGGTTTCAAGAGCGATATACACATCATTATCATCAGCATCAAGCACCATATTCAAGCCCTTTACAATCTGTGCAATCCCGGCATCTACACCGGCATCTACATGGGAGCCGGGATGAAGCACCAGTATACGGCTCTTCATGGCAG
>ENA-OROP01003186-OROP01003186.1-human-gut-metagenome-genome-assembly--contig:-NODE-3186-length-10913-cov-2.742402_pt1 | contig 10913 bp, 10 predicted proteins | sample MGYA00242132_ERZ509056 | MGnify/ENA primary metagenome ERZ509056 (study PRJEB26280, sample SAMEA2338768) | human gut metagenome | biome: human gut; feature: human-associated habitat; material: faeces...
ATCAAAAAAAATTGTAAAAGAATCTGAGAATCATCAACTATCAGGTATCTTAATTCGAGGAAACGACGAAGCTGGATTTGAACATGTTTTTAATCGTGGTACGTTTATCAAAAAGATTAGGTCCTGTATAATTAAAGTGATAAAAAATTAAGGAGTTAAGATAATGAAAGAAAAAAGAAATAGTAGAATTCGTTTATTTGCTCTTCTTGTTTTAGTATTTACTTTAGGTTTCGGATTTTCAGTAGATACTAGCAAACAATCATTGGCTGTGCCCCCTCAAGTCGCTCAAGCGGATGAGAACAATGGTATATTAGCTTTTAATGGTCAAAAACAGTTTGTCATGGAGGAAAAGGACCAGTTAGGACGTGCCCACAGTGCTCATATACAGTTACAAGATAAGGACGAGCCAAAGAATAAACGCCCCGGTAAAATAAAATATGATCCTGTAGGATGGCATAACTATAAGTTTTATTATGGTGATGGTAAATCAAAATCTTGGTTAATGAATCGAGGACATCTGATTGGCTATCAGTTTTCTGGAGTCAATGACGAGGGCAAGAATTTAGTACCTATGACTGCCTGGTTGAATTCTGGAAATTATAAAGGAACCGATGAAGATAATCAGTCAGGCATGCTTTATTACGAGAATCGCTTGGATAACTGGCTGGCACTCCACCCTAACTATTGGTTAGATTATAAAGTAACAGCTATCTACAGTGGAGACGAGTTGTTGCCTCGTCAAGTAGAACTTCAGTATGTTGGTATCGATAGTTCTGGAAATCTCTTGGAAATTAAACTTGGTGGAGATAAGGAGACTCTTGATAGTCAGGGAGTTACACATGTTGTCTTAGATAACCAATCACCAAATGCAGAAATCAATTATGCAGATGGGACAGCAACAAATACGGTAACTGAATTTACTGAAGCACCATCTGAGCCTAGTTCTGAGAGTTCCCAACTGGCTGAACAACCGAGTTCTGAGCCAGAGCCTGTGCAACCTACACAGGAAGAAAGTAGAACAGTTTATGTGGCGCGTCATGGAACAGCAGATGTTTATTGGTATAACATCAATAGTATGCCTAGCAATACCAATAAGGCTAATGTCGTCACTATGACAGAAGCAGATGCCATAGCCCAAGGTAAACGACATACGACTAAAGAGTAATAAAAAAGCTGGACATCTTGTCCAGTTTTTTGTAAAATGACTTACATTCTACCACTTTTATCTGAAAATTTGATATACTGAGACTATTAAAGATACTTGTAAGAGAAGTAGTACGGACTTTCTTTAGGTATAAGAAAGGAATAAAAAATATGATTTGGATTATTATTGCCATTATTGTTGTTCTCGTGATTTTTGTTATTGTAAGTTATAACGGCTTGGTTAATAGCCGCATGCAAACCAAGGAGGCGTGGAGTCAAATTGATGTTCAATTGAAACGTCGTAATGACCTTCTTCCTAACTTGATTGAAACTGTTAAAGGGTATGCAAAATACGAAGGTTCAACGCTTGAAAAAGTAACAGAACTTCGTAATCAAGTAGCAGCTGCAACTTCACCTGCAGAAGCGATGCGTGCTAGTGATGAATTGACACGCCAGGTTTCTGGAATCTTTGCGGTTGCTGAAAGTTACCCTGACCTTAAGGCCAGTGCAAACTTCAGCCAGCTTCAAGAAGAGTTGACGAACACTGAAAACAAAATTGCCTATTCACGCCAACTTTATAACAGTGTAACAAGTAACTACAATGTGAAATTGGAAACATTCCCAAGCAATGTTATTGCCAAGATGTTTAGCTTTAAGGCTGCTGAATTCCTTGAAACACCAGAAGAAGAAAAAGCTGTGCCTAAGGTTGATTTCAGTGGACTAGGTAACTAATATGTTATTTGATCAAATTGCTCGAAATAAGAGAAAGACTTGGCTTCTGCTCCTTGTCTTTTTCCTCTTGTTGGGCCTTGTTGGTTACGGTGTTGGCTACCTTTGGTTAGGTTCAGGCTTCGGTGGTCTGATTCTTGCTCTAGTTATCGGTTTTATCTATGCCGTTACCATGATTTTCCAATCAACTAATGTCGTTATGGCTATGAACGGTGCACGAGAGGTTGATGAACAAACCGCTCCGAACCTTTATCATGTTGTTGAGGATATGGCTATGGTGGCACAAATACCGATGCCACGTGTCTTTATTGTCGATGATCCTTCTATGAATGCTTTTGCGACTGGATCAAGCCCCAAGAATGCGGCAGTAGCTGCTACAACAGGTCTTCTTGCGGTTATGAATCGTGAGGAGCTTGAAGGGGTTATCGGACATGAAGTGAGTCATATTCGTAACTATGACATCCGTATTTCGACCATTGCAGTTGCCTTGGCATCTGCAATTACCATGCTAGCTGTTATGGCCCGCAATATGATGTTCTGGGGTGGAGGCCGTCGTCGTAATGATGATGATCGTAATGGAAGTAGTGGCTTGGAAATTATTCTTCTCATTATTTCTTTGATTGCCATTATTCTGGCGCCTTTGGCAGCTACCTTGGTTCAGTTGGCTATTTCACGCCAGCGTGAATTTTTAGCTGATGCTTCTAGCGTCGAATTGACACGTAACCCACAAGGTATGATTAACGCTCTGCTCAAACTTGATAATAGTGCGCCAATGCAACATCACGTGGATGATGCTAGCGCAGCCCTCTTTATCAATGACCCTAAAAAAGAATCTGGTTTGCAGAAGTTCTTTTATACTCACCCACCAATTTCAGAACGGGTGGAACGCTTGAAACAAATGTAATTCAGGGAAGGCTAATCATGTGATTGGCCTCTTTCTTTTAGCAGTTATTTTCTTTTTTAATTAAATAAATAAGTATCATACCTAGTCAATTCAACTTATTTCTGGCATAATAGATATATGAAACTAACGATTCAACGAATGGCTCGGATAGCCATTTTGTCAGCACTGGCAGTAGGATTGCGGTCAGCATTTATAGGATTGCCAAATATTCAGCCTATTACAGCTATGTTTTTTGTGTCTGTCCTTTATTTGGGGTTAGTAGATGGTTTCTTGATTATGGCTTTGACCATGTCAATCTCAGGATTCATCTTTGGGTTTGGTCCCTGGATTTTTAATCAAATCTTGGCCTTCGGCATTTTGATGGCTCTTTGGAGCTTGATTGCACCTAGGTTATCACTTGTTTGGCAGATTGCTTTAGTAACTATTTTATCCTTTCTCTACGGAGTTCTCTTGGATTATAGTTATGGCCTCCTATTTAAGAGCGGTCTTACCTTTGTTGTTTCTGGCCTTCTTTATGATACTTATCATGCAGTATCGACGCTTCTATTCTATCCATTTATTCAGTCTATTTTTAGGAGACTTTTGAAATGAAAAAATTATTGATATGTTTAGCTCTTGCCTTTTCTCTTGTTACTTTAGGTGCTTGTGGAAAAAATGAGTCTGCTAAACCTACTAGTAGCACAAACAATCATCAGTCTAAGGGTCAAGGCCAGGTTACTTTGGTTTTAAAAACTGAAAAGGAAAGTAAGAAAAAATCCGTAGAATTCAAAAAAGGTGATACGGTCCTTGATGTTTTAAAAGAAATATATCCTGTTCAAGAAAACGATGGCTTCATCACTGAGATTGATGGTATTTCTCAAGATAAAGATAAGGGCATTTATTGGATGTTTGATGTCAATGGGAAAATCGGTGAGAAAGCTGCTAATCAACTTAAAGTTCAAGATGGTGATGAAATCAAATTCTACCAAGAAAAGTATAATTAAGATTTTAGACTCTAATTCAGAGTCTTTTTTATAAAGTTCGGAAATAGGACTAATAATTTTTTAATAAAAGTCAGAAAATTGAAAAATAGCTGACGATTTACAGAAAAACAGTTTACTTTTGTTTTAAAAGTGATATCATAAAGGGTACTACATAAAGTAAGGAGAATACGGTTTGGCTTTTAACAAATTGGAAAGCAGTAACAATCAGGAAATCATCTCTGAAGAAGTTGGTATCTTGAAAGAATTGTTGGATGATGCAACACGAGGCATGGCTGGTGAGCAAGGCCTCACGACTATCCAACATTTGGTTGAACTTTATGATGAAGGTGACTATGAGGCCCTTACACAAGCCATTTCAGAAATGACAAATGATGATATGGTCGTTGCATCACGTTATTTCTCTTTGTTACCTCTCTTGATTAATATCTCTGAGGACGTGGATTTGGCTTATGAAGTCAACCGCAAAAATAATATTGATGAATCTTATTTAGGTAAGTTGTCTGAAACCTTTGATGTTGTCGCTGAAAGCGACAATGCGCGTGACATTCTTGAAAATGTTAATGTCGTGCCGGTATTGACAGCTCACCCAACTCAGGTTCAACGTAAAACCATGCTTGAATTGACTAACCACATTCACGAACTTCTCCGTAAGCATCGTGACGTTAAGGATGGTCTTATTAATAAGGATAAATGGTATGCGGATTTGCGTCGTTATGTAGAGATTATGATGAAAACGGATATCATTCGTGAGAAGAAACTTAAAGTTAAAAACGAAATCACTAACGTTATGGAGTATTACAACTCCTCATTGATTAAGGCGATTACCAAGCTATCGCATGAATTCAAACGTTTAGCGGTTAAAAAAGGTATCGAACTTGATAATCCAACACCTATTACAATGGGAATGTGGATTGGTGGTGACCGTGACGGGAACCCATTTGTAACGGCAGAAACTCTTAAACTTTCTGCGACATTACAAAGTGAAGTTATCCTCAATTACTATATTGAAAAAGTTGATAATCTTTACCGCTCATTCTCACTCTCATCACGTTTGACTGAAGTTTCAGAAACAGTAGCAGAAATGGCGAAACTTTCTCCAGATACATCTGTCTACCGTGAAAACGAACCATACCGTCGTGCTTTTAGTTACATTCAATCTAAATTGATTCAGACGCTTCTTTTCTTCAAAGCAGGTAACTTTAGCAAGGAAAGAGCTGCTAAGCGTCTTTCTGAAAATGTTCGTCTTGGCTCAGTCTCAACAGGTGAAGTAGTAGCTGATTTTGTGCATGACCGTCTCAGCCAAAGTCTTCAAGCTGTCTCACAACAAACTACCGAATTTTATGAAACAGCTGAAGCATTCCATGATGATCTTTTGGCAATTAAAAATTCACTTCTCGAAAATGATGATTCTGTCTTGATTTCCGGTGATTTCGAAGAGCTTCTTCAAGCTGTTGAGGTCTTTGGATTCTACCTTGCAACAATTGATATGCGTCAGGATTCAAGCGTTCATGAAGCTTGTGTGGCAGAGTTGCTTAAATCTGCAAACATTGTTGACAACTACAGTGAATTGACAGAGGTTGAAAAGGTTGCTGTTCTTCTCAAAGAATTGCAAGAAGATCCACGTACCTTATCATCAACAAATGTATCTAAGTCTGAAACGCTTGAAAAAGAATTAGCTATCTTCCGTACTGCTCGTCTTTTGAAGGACTATCTTGGTGAAGAAGTCATCAAACAACATATCATCTCTCACACTGAGAGCGTCTCAGATATGTTTGAGTTAGCCATCCTTCTTAAAGAAGTTGGTTTAGTTGATACTGAGCGTGCGCGTGTTCAAATCGTTCCACTGTTTGAAACCATCGAAGACTTGGAAAACTCTAATGAAATCATGAAACAATACCTTGGTTATGATATTGTTAAACGATGGATTAAGAATAGCAATAACTACCAAGAAATCATGTTGGGTTACTCAGATTCAAACAAAGATGGTGGTTACTTGTCTTCGGGTTGGACGCTTTACAAGGCTCAGAACGAATTGACCAAGATTGGTGAAGAGCGTGGCATTAAAATTACCTTCTTCCATGGCCGTGGTGGTACAGTTGGTCGTGGTGGTGGCCCATCTTACGATGCTATTACTTCTCAACCATTTGGTACTATTAAAGACCGTATCCGTTTGACGGAGCAAGGTGAGGTTATCGGTAATAAATATGGCAATAAGGATGCAGCTTACTACAATCTTGAAATGCTAGTTTCAGCTACGCTTGATCGCATGGTAACACGCCAAATTACTGATCCTGATGAATTGGTTGATTTCCGTGAAATTATGGATAGTATTGTTCAAGATTCTAATGGTATTTATCGAGATCTTGTCTTCGGAAATGAACATTTCTATGATTACTTCTTTGAAGCAAGTCCAATCAAGGAAGTATCAAGTTTAAATATTGGTTCTCGTCCAGCTGCTCGTAAGACTATTACTGATATTTCAGGACTTCGTGCTATTCCTTGGGTATTCTCATGGTCACAAAACCGTATCATGTTACCAGGTTGGTATGGTGTGGGTTCTGCCTTTAATCACTATATTGAAGCTGAAGAAGGAAACCTTGAAAAACTTCAACACATGTTTGAAACATGGCCATTCTTCCGTTCACTTTTGTCTAACGTGGATATGGTGCTTTCAAAATCAGATATGAATATTGCCTTCCACTATGCACAGTTGGCAGAGAGTGAAGAAGTTCGTAGCGTCTTTAACATCATTTTGGATGAGTGGCAGCTGACTAAGAATGTCATTCTTGCAATTGAAAAACATGATGACTTCCTTGAAGAAAGCCCATCTCTTAAAGCGAGTTTGGGTTTCCGATTGCCATACTTCAACGTCTTGAACTACATCCAAATTGAATTGATTAAACGGCTTCGTAATAATAATCTGACTGATGACGAAATTAGTCTTATTCATATTACTATCAATGGTATTGCAACAGGACTTCGAAACTCTGGTTAATAAAGTAAAGTTCATCGCTTCGGTGGTGAGCTTTTTGTTATAATGAAAATTCTGGTATAATATAACCATGATTGCTATGGAAACGATTGAAAAGCTGAGCAGAGAAAAACTTCCTAAGATAACTGTCTTGGCTGGCGAGGATTTAGGTCAGTATAGTCAAGCTAAAGAAAAATTTTTAAAACAAATTGGATTTGATTCAAGCGACTTGACCTATTCCTATTTTGATATGTCCGAGACTGATTATCAGGATGCTGAACTCGATTTGGAAAGTATGCCTTTTTTTGCAGATGAAAAGGTAGTTATTTTTGATCATTTCGCAGATATGACGACTGCTAAAAAGTCTTATCTAGATGAAAAAGCATTGAAACGTCTTGAAAATTATCTTCAATCACCTGTAGAAACAACACGTCTTGTATTAATGGCTTCTGGAAAGCTCGATGGGAAGCGTCGGTTGGTTAAACTCCTAAAACGTGATGCTTTGGTACTTGAAGCTAACTCTTTAAAGGATACAGAGCTTAGAACTTATTTTCAAAAACAGGCACATCAAGAGGGACTCACTTTTGATAAAGGGGTATTTGAGGAACTCTTAGTCAAGTCAAGTTTTGATTTTTCAGATATTCAAAAGAATCTGGCGTTTTTAAAAGGATATAAAACTGAAGGGAATATCTCATCGCAAGACATTACGGAGGCTATTCCTAAAAGTTTACAAGATAACATTTTTGATATGACTCAACTTCTTTTGAGAGGACAGATTCAAGATGTTCGTGAATTGGTTCATGATTTACGATTGCAAGGAGAAGATGAGATTAAGTTGATTGCTGTTATGTTGGGACAATTCCGCACCTATCTGCAAGTCAAATTGTTATCTGCTCAAGGTAAAAGCGAGCAACAAATTGTTTCAAGTCTTTCAGACTATCTAAGTCGGAAAGTTAATCCATTTCAGGTTCGCTATGCTATAAGAGATAGTCGTCATTTATCAGTTGCATTTTTAAAGACAACGATTAAGACTCTGGTTGAGACAGACTACCAGATAAAAACAGGAACTTTAGATAAAGATTATCTACTTGATTTAGCACTTTTAAAAATAGCGTCAAACAGCTAAAAAAATGGAGATTTCCAAGATTTTGTAAGCAAAATTTTTGAAAGCTCTATCACTTTATGGTAAGATGGAAAAAAATGAAAAGAGGACCTTTACTATGGCTATTATCCTTCCAGATCTTCCTTACGCTTACGATGCTTTGGAACCATACATTGATGCTGAAACAATGACTCTTCATCATGACAAACACCATGCAACTTACGTGGCGAATGCTAATGCTGCGCTTGAAAAACACCCTGAAATTGGTGAGGACCTTGAAGCGCTTTTGGCTGATGTAGAAAAAATTCCAGCAGACATCCGTCAAGCACTTATTAACAATGGTGGTGGACATCTTAACCACGCACTTTTCTGGGAACTTTTGTCACCAGAAAAACAAGAACCAACTGCAGAAGTAGCAGCTGCTATTAACGAAGCATTCGGTTCATTTGAAGCTTTCCAAGAAGTTTTCACTACGGCAGCGACAACTCGTTTTGGTTCAGGGTGGGCATGGCTTGTGGTTAACGCAGAAGGTAAACTTGAAGTTGTTTCAACTCCCAACCAAGATACACCTATCTCAGACGGTAAAAAACCAATCTTGGCACTTGATGTTTGGGAACATGCTTACTACCTAAAATACCGTAACGTACGTCCAAACTACATCAAAGCCTTCTTTGAAATCATCAATTGGAATAAAGTTGCTGAGCTTTACGCAGAAGCTAAATAAGTCTAGAATCATCCTCAGTCTTGAGGGTGTTTTTTTTGTAATATGGTTGTAAAATCTCCTTGCTTTTTGTACTATTATAGCTTAAACTGTAATTGATATGGAAAAAAAGAAAAAATATTCAAGTGAAAAGCATAGTGGAAGCCGCCAAAAAACTAAATATAAGAAGAAAGATTTGCTAAAACAAGACCTTCAAAAAGACGTTAAGAAAGACAGTAAAGATAGTAAAAAAGATGTCGAAAGAAGCGACGAGAAGAATAACAAAAAAGATAAGAAAAAGGTTTCTAAAAAATCAGTAGAAAAGAAACCAGTTGAGGAAACATCGGTACCAGTAGGACACAAGGAAAATGAAGAAAAAACTGAAACCTTATTACTTAGAAGTAAACGCTCTAAAAAATCTAGAGCGAAATCATTCAGTGATGATAAGAAACCTTATCTTATCTTAATTCTTCTGGGTGTAGTAGTTATTCTTGTGTTTGTTGCTATGCTTGCCTTAGCAGGGCGAGGGAAACAGGCTGGTCACACTGGGAACCTTGGGAACATTTTTGGTTCTAACTCTAAGGTAACTAAAAAAGAGGATAAGAAAAAAGAGGAAAAGGTAACTCCAACCAACAAGTCAGCTGAAGCTAAAAAAGCAGTCATGGAAGCAGATGCAGATACGATGTATGCTAATGGATTGTATTATGATTATGCTAACATGACATTGAACCAAGTGGTTGAAGCCTTTATGGCTGATCAGGGAATCGAATCTAGCCAAATCGCCTTCTCATATAAAAATACCAAGACAAATGAGCAATTCTCTATGAATGATACTCAGCCAATGACTGCAGGATCAACCTACAAATTGCCACTAAACATGCTTGTTATGGATGAGGTTAATAGAGGGAAGCTTTCTTTAACTGAACGTTTTGATATTAATAATACTGAATATGAATATCAAGGAGAACATGACAAGTATGTTGCCTCCTTTGGTGGTGCAATGACCATCCCAGAGATGCAAGAATATTCTCTAGTTTATTCTGAGAATACGCCTGCCTATGCATTGGCAGAACGTCTTGGCGGTATGGAAAAATTCTATGGCATGCTTGATAAATACGGTAAGTCAAAAGGGAAAGTTAAAACTATTCAAATGCATGGTAATAAGACAACAACGGATTATTACATCCAAGTCTTGGATTACCTTTGGAAACACCAAGAGAATTATAAGGATATTCTCCACTATATTGGTGAGTCTTTCCCAAATGAATACTACAAAACTTATCTTCCTGGTTTAACCATCTATCAAAAACCAGGCTACGTTCGTGAAGCACTCAACGTTGATGCTATTGTCATGGAAGATACACCTTATATGGTAGCAATCTATACCGGTTACCTTGGTGGTTCAACTGAGGAATCAGATGAAATTAGTGGTTGGGGTCTTCAACAATTGGGAATGCTTGCTTATGTTATTAATGAATGGCACCGTGTCAATATGAATTAATACTGAAAAGGCCGATTATTCGGCTTTTTTTCTATACTATTACATGAAGGTAAGAATTAGAACACTCATAAAGAGAAATGGGACAAAAGCGACTGTTTCATTAGGGTTTTTACGTACTAGGAAGTACATAAGCCCAAATGAGCAAGCTAGTTCAATAGCTATTAGTATTTTGGAAAATGGGAAAATGAGGGAGACACTGGCCAAATAGAGAAAATCACCTTCACCAATATTTAAACGTTTGATATATGACAGAACGGCTAAACTTATTCCTAAGCTAAAAGTGAGGTAGTGGTTTCCCAAACATAGGAGAGGTAGTGTTCCAAGAATCCAAATTAGAAGGGGATATGATTTATTTTTTAAATCAAAAATAGTTAGACAAAGACTGAAAAAAAGCAAATAGGTTCTTCCAAAATCTAGGTAGTCATAGAAATAAAGAAGAAGTATTCCTCCACAAAACAATTCCAAGAAGAGGTAACGGTATGGGATAGAGCTTTGACATAACCGACATTTGAACCTTAAGAAAAGTTGTGATAGGATCGGAATCATTTCGAAAAAATGTAACGGATGCCCACACTGATTGCAATGGCTTCTAGGAAAAATAATCGACTTCTCAGGAAAACGATCACAAATCAATCCAATAAACGAGCCTAAAGAGGTACCAAGAAAAAAATATAAAATACTAAGCATACCTAACTATTCGAAAAAAGACAGAAAAAGCGTTTTACTTGTATCTTATTTATAAATATTTTAAAATATAAACATAAACAATAATGGTTCTAAATAAGGAGAAAGAATATGACAGATTCAATTAAAGAAACAATCAAGGAAACAGTTAACCATCAAGCAGAGACACCAACAAACACAAAAACCAAAGCAGTAT
>ENA-OROP01003198-OROP01003198.1-human-gut-metagenome-genome-assembly--contig:-NODE-3198-length-10881-cov-10.475799_pt1 | contig 10881 bp, 10 predicted proteins | sample MGYA00242132_ERZ509056 | MGnify/ENA primary metagenome ERZ509056 (study PRJEB26280, sample SAMEA2338768) | human gut metagenome | biome: human gut; feature: human-associated habitat; material: faeces...
TTACAAATGATGCACTCCCAGCCGCGCTTCTCTTTTACTTCCTGCACGGCGAGGCCGGCGGCTTTCAGGGCGGCCAGCACCTCGTCCTTGCGGCTGTCAATGATGCCGCTGGCAATGAAGACGCCGTTGTCGGCCATCAGGCCGGGCACGGCGGGAGCCAGGGATATGATGGCGTTTGCCACGATGTTGGCGGTGATGATGTCATATTTGCCGCTGGCCTTGTCGGAGAGGTCGCCCACCAGAACGGTGAGCTTGTCGGCCACGCCGTTGAGGGCGGCGTTCTCCCCGGCGGTACGGACGGCGACCGGGTCGATGTCCACGCCCTCGGCGCTGGCAGCGCCCAGTTTCAGGGCGGCAATGGCCAGGATGCCGCTGCCGGTGCCGATATCCAGCACCCGCTCGCCGCCCTTGACCCGCTCGTCCAGCACTTCGAGGCAGAGGTTGGTGGTCTCATGGCCGCCGGTGCCGAAAGCAAGGCCCGGGTCGAGGATGAGCTTGACGCGGTCGGTGTCGTAGTCCTGCCAGGACGGCACGATGGCGAGGCGCTGGCCCACGTCCATCGGGTGGTAATACTTGCGCCAGCCGTTCTGCCAGTCCTCCTGCTCCACGCCCTCGGTCTCGGAGGTGTAGGGGATGCCTGCGGCCTCCATCCGGGCCGCGATGAGGGCCAGCGTCTCCACCGGCGAAGCGCCCGGCTCGAGGTACATGTGGATGATGACGGTGTCCCGGGGCTTGTCCAGCAGCTCCTGCTCGATGAGGTCCACGTGGGCGATCTGCTCCACCTGTTCCTCGATGTCGCTGTAGTCTTCGATATAAATGCCGCCCTCCGCGATCATGGTGGCCACGGCCTCAGCGGCCTCGGCGTCGGCTTTGGATACGGTCAGGCGAATATCAGTCCATTCCATAAGGATGCTCCTTCCGTGTATTGGGGATATACTGTCTTTATAGTACCCGATTCCGGCCCGGGATGCAAGCTCTCGGGCCGAAAGATACCCGAAAAGGCTTTCTTTTTTCCCGGCAGTATGTTAATATGGTGTTGTACCCGGACTGGGTCCGGGCGGCTTCCGGCCGGAAGCGCCCGCCGCATCGTTCCCCAAAGGAGGAATTATCGTATGTTTTTGGGAATGGATATTTACAGCTGGATCGCTGCTATCGTCATCGCACTCATCGTCACATTCCTTCCGATCACGCTGCCGTTCAAGATCGTTCTCGCCATGGTAGCCATGGCCTGCTTCTACTTTGGACGCAAGTATTATCACAACCATAAGAACGGCGGGGCCGAGACGCCCAGCATGAGCTCTGCCGAGAGCGAGGCACTGGCCTCCGGCATCCTGAAAGCCCTCGGCGGCAAGAATAATATCGTCAAGGTGGACTACTGCGCCACCCGCCTCCGCTTTGAGGTACACAGCTACGCCTCCGTGGACGAGGCCGCTGCCAAGGCCGCAGGCGCAGAGGGCGTCATCCGCCCGGCCAAGAACGCCTGCCAGGTGGTCATCAAGGGTGATGTGCAGGCTGTGTACGATGCCCTGCGCAAGCAGCTGTAACTAAGAAGCTGTTTTCTCACGAAAACAGCTTCTCGAACACCGCCGGGAACGGGCCGCTGCGCCCGGCCCGGCGGTATTTTTATCGGAAAGGAATTTTGATATGAAGCCCCAGACCTTTACGTGGAAGAAACTCACCGCCGACGAGTTGACGCGGGTGTATCTGGACGAGATGCGCCGCGACTTCCCGCCCAGCGAGCTGAAACCCCTGAGCATGATTCTCAACAGTGAAGCCGTCGGCATGGCCCACACCTGGGGCGTGTTCGAAGAGGAGACGCTGGTGTCCTACCTGCTGATGGTGCGGCCTATGGGCTGTGAAGTGAGCCAGCTGGACTATTTCTCCGTCCTGCCCGCCTACCGCAGCACCGGCATTGGCGCACGTCTGCTGGCCGCTCTGCCCGCCCACGAGGAGGGCGCAAAGGCCATCCTCATTGAGGCCGAGTGTCCCGAGAAGGCTGACGACGAGGCCATGGCCGTCCGGCGTCTGGGCTTTTATGCCCGCTGCGGGGCCGTTGACACCGGCTGGACGGAGCATCTTTTCGACGCATGGTTCCGGGTGCTGGTCCTGCCTGCCGAGGGTGAGACGCTGGATGCGGAGACGGCCAACAAAGAGCTGGCCGACTGCTACAGCCGGGTGATGGGCGCGGACAAGTGGCGCAGATATGTCCAGCTCTACCGCCCGGACGGCACGGAAGAGAAATTCTGATTCGATTATAGGGTCTGAAAGGCTGCTTTACGTTCTGTGAAGCAGCCTTTTTTGCACCCTTCAGCGGGCGGGATGCACAAACGAAAGTGCAGATTTTTGACAGTTTGACCGGGAATGTAAAATCAAGTGTCCTGTTTTCCACACCGGCTTTACCAGAGGATGACAGCAGCGCAAAAACACCACACAAAGCTTTACCTGTATTTTGCGCCGCCATGGTCGCAGCTGGATGGGCGGTGCGCTACAATAAAGGCGTCCCAAGAGAGACACAACAAGGAAAAGGAAAACAGCCCGGCCAGAACAAAAGGGCCGGCCCAGTTGAAGGAGATATTATTATGAAAAAGATCACTCGTCGTTCGTTCCTGTCCATCTGCGGCGCTGCTGCCGCTGCTGCTGCCCTGACCGCCTGCGGCGGTGCAGCTTCTTCCACTGCTGCCTCTTCTGCCGCCGCATCCAGCACCGCAGCTTCCGCTTCTTCTACGGCTGCGCTGTCCGGCAATGTCGCCACCGGCGGTTCCACCTCTATGAAGAACGTCATCGCCGCCCTGACCGAGGGCTTCGCTGAGATCGAGCCGGATGTCACCATCAGCTATGACCCCACCGGTTCCGGCGCAGGCATCACCGGCGCTACCGATAAGACTCTGGACATCGGTCTTTCTTCCCGCGCCCTGAAGGCTGACGAGACCGGCGTCACCGGCACGATCGTAGCTCTGGACGGCATCGCCATCATCGTCAACAAGGACAGCAAGGTCGAGGACCTGACCGTTGACCAGCTCAAGCAGATGTTCACCGGCGAGATCACCAACTGGTCCGAGGTCGGCGGCGACGACGGCGAGATCGTTCTGGTGGGCCGCGAGGCTGGCTCCGGCACCCGCGATGGCTTCGAGAGCATCGTGGACGTCAAGGATTCCTGCAAGTATGCGCAGGAGCTGACGGCTACCGGCGCTGTCATCAGCGCTGTGGAGGCCAACCCGCTGGCCATTGGTTACGCTTCCCTGTCTGCTGTGGGCGACACCGTCAAGGCTGTGACCGTCGGCGGCGTGGAGTGCAGCGAGGAGACCGTCAAGGACGGCAGCTATGAGGTGCAGCGTCCCTTCGTGTTCGTCACCAACGACTCCGTCACCCTCTCCGCTCAGGCTCAGGCTTTCCTCGACTTCGCTACCAGCGCCGACGCTGCCGACCTCATCCGCACCGCAGGCGCTGTGCCGGTGAACGAGTAACTTTGTGAGGGATCCCTCAGGTGTTTTTATGAAAAAATTCGAGCTGCCCCGCACCCCGGCCCAATGGCTGGAAGCTGTCATGAACGCCATCTTCTTCCTCTGCGGCATCCTCGCTGTGGGCTGCGTGGCTGTCATTACCATCTATATGTTCCTGTCGGGCCTGCCCGCCATCGGAAAGATCGGCCCGCTGAAATTCCTCTTCGGCACCGAGTGGGCCTCCACGGCGTCCGAGCCGAAGTACGGCATCCTGCCCTTCGTGCTTTCGAGTATTTACGGCACCCTGGGCGCGTCCCTCATCGGCGTGCCGGTGGGCCTGCTGACAGCAGTGTTCCTCTCAAAAGCGGCAGCTCCCGGCGTGCGCAATGTGGTCGTCACGGCGGTGGAGCTGCTGAGCGGCATCCCCAGCGTGGTGTTCGGTCTGCTGGGTATGCAGGTGCTGGTGCCTGCGGTGGCGAAGGTGTTTGGCAAGGCGTCGGGCGCCTGCCTGCTGTCGGCCATCGTGGTGCTGTCCATCATGATACTGCCCAGCATCGTGTCGGTGTCGGTGACGGCCCTCAACGCCGTGCCGCCCGAGTATGAGCAGGGCAGTCTGGCACTGGGTGCGACCGATACGGAAACGTGGTTCAAGATCAGCATCCCGGCGGCCAGGAGCGGCATTGCAGCCGGTATCGTTCTGGGCATTGGCCGCGCCATCGGCGAGGCAATGGCCGTCATGATGGTGGCAGGCAACAGCCCCAATATGCCGGACAGCCTCTTCCGCAGCGTCACCTTCCTGACCACGGCCATCGCCAAGGAGATGAGCTACGCCAGCGGCCTGCAGAAGCAGGCGCTGTTCAGCATCGCGCTGGTGCTGTTCGTCTTCATCATGGTCATCAATGTGCTGCTCAACGCCGTGCTGAAGGGAGGAAACAAGGATGAAAAGTGACTTCTCCCCCTCCCGCCGCGCATGGAACGTCATCATGACCGCTGTGGTCTGGGCGGCGGCAGTGCTGGTCATCGCCCTCACGGTGGGCGTCATCGGGCTGGTACTGGTGCGGGGCATCCCCCACGTCAGCTGGGAATTCCTTTCCACCACCGCCAGCGTCCTGAAAGGCACTGACGGCATCCTGCCCGCCATCCTCAACACGTTATATGTCATCCTGCTCACCCTGCTCATCGTCCTTCCGCTGGGCGTGGGCGCGGCAGTTTACCTCACGGAGTACGCCTCCAACCGGAAGCTCATTGAGGTCATCGAGTTCACGAATGAGACGCTGGCGGGCATCCCCAGCATCATCTACGGCCTCGTGGGTATGCTGGTCTTCGCCCAGACCATGGGCTTTAAGACCTGCCTGCTCTCCGGCAGCCTGACGCTGGTGGTCATGAACCTGCCCACCATCATCCGCACCACGCAGGAGTCCCTCAAAACGGTGCCGCAGGGCTACCGGGAGGGCGCTCTGGGCCTCGGCGCGGGCAAGTGGCACATCATCCGCACCATCGTGCTGCCCTGCAGCATCGACGGCATCGTCACCGGCTGCATCCTGGCCGTGGGCCGTATCGTGGGTGAGAGCGCGGCCCTGCTCTTCACCGCCGGTGCGGCGGAAGTTATTGCAGGCAGCATCGCCAAGGCTTACACATCCAACGGCGCGACCCTCTCCGTCCTGCTCTATCTGCGGGCCTTCGAGGACGGCGACTTCGCCTCCGCCTGGGGCATCGGCGCAGTGCTGCTGGTTCTGGTGCTTCTCATCGACCTCGCAGCCCGTCTGGCAAAAACAAAGCTCAAACAGAAACAGTAAGGGGTATTTTATGGATAACGATATGCCGGTCATCTCGGCAAAAAATCTGAACCTCTGGTACGGCGACTTCAAGGCCCTCAAGGGCATCTCGCTGGACGTGGGCGAACGGGAGATCACTGCCCTCATCGGCCCCTCGGGCTGCGGCAAATCCACCTTCCTCAAGACCCTGAACCGGATGAACGACCTTGTGCCGAACGTCCGCATCGAGGGCGACGTCCGGCTCCGGGGTGAGGATATTTTCTCAAAGGAGATGCAGCTGACCGATCTGCGCCGCCGCGTGGGCATGGTCTTCCAGAAGGCGAACCCCTTCCCCATGAGCATCTACGACAATATTACTTACGGCCCCAGGCTCCACGGCGTCCGCAATAAGGCGGAGCTGGATGAGCTGGTGGAAAGCTCCCTGCGGGGCGCTGCCCTCTGGGACGAGGTGAAAGACCGCCTGAAAAAGAGCGCGCTGGGCCTCTCCGGCGGCCAGCAGCAGCGCCTGTGCATCGCCCGGGCGCTGGCTGTCAAGCCCGAAGTCCTGCTGATGGACGAGCCCACCAGCGCCCTCGACCCCGGCTCCACCATGAAGGTGGAAGAGCTGATGAGCGAGCTGAAAAAGAACTACACCGTCGTCATCGTCACCCACAACATGCAGCAGGCGGCCCGTATCAGTGACCGCACGGCATTCTTCCTGCTGGGTGAGCTGGTGGAGTGCGGCCCCACGAGCGAGATTTTCAGCACCCCGAAGGATAAGCGCACCGAGGACTATATCTCGGGCCGCTTCGGTTAAAAAGGAGGGTTTGCGATATGAGCACACGCACACAGTACGAAGCCGACCTCGCGGCCCTGAAGGGATCGCTGGCCAAGATGAGCCAGCTCTCTGCCGACGCGGTGGAAGATGCGCTGGAAGCCCTCTGCACGGCGGACGCCGAGGAAGCAAAGGGCATCATCAAGGGCGACACCGAGGTCAACCGGATGGAGCGGGACATCGAGCACCGCTGCATGACCCTGCTGCTGCGTCAGCAGCCGGTGGCAAGTGATCTGCGCTTTATCTCTGCTGCCATGAAAGTGGTGACAGACGTGGAGCGCATCGGTGACCATGCCGCCGACATCGCGGAGATCGTCCCCCATCTGGCCGGCGTCCGCAAGGCGGGCGACCCCGCCGTGAGCAGGAGCATTGAGATGGGCCGTAAAGCCCACAAGATGCTGCAGGACGCCATGAGCGCCTTTGCGGCAGAAGATGAGGCGGCGGCAAAAGCCGTCATCGATGCCGACGACGCGGTGGACTACGACTTCAACACCATCAAGCGGATGCTGGCAGCGGAGATCGCCGCCGACCCCGGCAAGGTGGACGCCGCGCTGGATGTGCTGATGGTCATCAAGTACCTCGAGCGCATCGGCGACCACGCCGTGAACATTGCCGAGTGGGTGGAGTTCCTGCGCACGGGCCGGTATCACCACGAGAAGATGTTCTGAGTTCTGTTTTCCTCTTTTTCTTTTCCTGAAAAGCTGCTGCCCCATGTGGGTGGCAGCTTTTGCTTTGTCGAAACCCCGTCTGAAAAATTTTGGAGTTTTTTCTTGTCTTATGCAATTTCCGGCCCGGATGCGCCGTATTATAAGCAGAAGCCTCCCAACAGAGGGACGCTTATGAGACCTGAGCGCGGCCCGGCTCCGACATCCCCCATGTCCCCGGCTGCGCCGCAACGGAGGATACCTATGAGCATCAAGAAATTCCCGCTGGAAGCCTACGGCGCGGCCGTCAGCCGCGAAGAGCTGGTGCAGGCGGCTTTGGATGAGATCACCAAGAATTACCGTGAGGCCAGCCTCTCCAATGTGGCCCGCAGTTACGGCGTCTCTCTGGCCTATGTCAGCGAGTGCGTCCGGGCGCAGACAGGCCGTACTTATAAGGAATTGCTCCAGAAGCACCGGATGGAGACTGCCGCCCGCCTGCTGCGCCGCAGCGACTGGAACATCCAGCAGATCATCACCTACGTCGGCTACGAGAACACCAGCTATTTCTACCGCCTGTTCCACGAGCGGTACGGTCAGAGCCCCCGTGAGTACCGCCAGAGCCGCGCGGCCCGCACCCGCACACCGGCCTGACCTTTGAACACACTGCGAAAAAAGACGTCCCGTGTCGGCGGGACGTCTTTTGATGTCTTAAGATGGAAAAACGATGCAGAGTGTGTTACAATAAAAGCCAGACCTGCAAAAATGCGGGAGTGCGCTGCGGCGCACGGAAAGAGAAGGTGGAAACGGAATGTTTCGTGGAGCACGGCGCTCTGATCTGGAGCAAATTTTAGAGATCTATGCTCATGCCCGGAAAGCAATGGCGGATTCGGGCAACCCGACCCAGTGGGGCGACAGCTATCCGCCGCAGGAGATGCTGGAAGAAGACATCGACTCCAATCGGCTGTTCGTCTATACGGTGAACGGCCGTCTCGAGGCGGTGTTTGCCTTCATCCTCGGGCCGGACCCCACCTACGCGAAAATCGAAGACGGCCAGTGGCTCAACGATGAGGTGCCTTACGGCACCATCCACCGGCTGGCCTCGGCGGGTGACCGCAGGGGCGTGGCGTCTGAGGTCATCGCATGGTGCCTTGAGCACTGCGAGAGCCTGCGGGCCGACACCCACGCCGACAACAAGATCATGCAGCATCTTCTCGAGAAGAATGGTTTTGCCCGCTGCGGCATCATCCATGTGGAAGACGGCACGCCCCGCGTCGCCTATCAGAAGCTGTCGGCCACCGTACACATGCAGGAAGAATAAGGAGGGACTGGCATGAAGATCACACAGGTAAAGCTGGGCCGTATCTCGACCCCGCTCCGCGTCCCCTTCAAGACAGCGCTGCGCACCGTGAGCAGCGTGGAGGACGTCATCGTTGAGCTGCACACCGACACCGGCGCGGTGGGCTACGGTGAGGCACCTCCCACCGGCGTCATCACCGGCGACACCACCGGTGCCATCATCGGCGCCATCCGCGACCACATCGCCCCGGCCATCCTGGGCCGCGACCTCGACGAGTTCGAGAATCTGACCGCCGCCGTGCAGAAGGCCCTCGTCCACAACACCAGCGCCAAGGCTGCCGTGGATATGGCCCTGTGGTACCTGCTGGGCCAGAAGTACAGCGCCCCGGTCTACCGGATGCTGGGCGGCGCGCGCAGCAATATCGTGACGGACATCACCATCAGCGTCAACCCGCCCGAGGAGATGGCCCGGGACGCCCGCACCGCCATCCAGCGCGGTTATGACTGCCTGAAGGTCAAGGTGGGCATCGACCCGGAGCTGGACGTGGCCCGTCTGGCCGCCGTCCGCGAGGCCGTGGGCAAGGACGTCAAGCTCCGCATCGACGCCAATCAGGCGTGGAATGCAAAGCAGGCTGTCCGCATCCTCGACCAGATGCAGGAGAAGGGCCTGGACATCGAGTTCGTCGAGCAGCCTGTGCCTGCGGCTGACCTCGAGGGGATGCAGTACGTCACCCGCCATGCCAGCGTGCCGGTACTGGCCGATGAGAGCGTGTTCAGCCCGGCGGACGCCCTGCGCATCATGCAGACCGGCGCAGCCGACTTTGTGAACATCAAGCTGATGAAGTGCGGCGGCATCACCAACGCCCTCCGCATTGCCTCGGCGGCGGAGGTCTACGGCGTGGAGTGTATGATCGGCTGTATGCTGGAAGCCAAGATCTCGGTCAACGCAGCCGTGGAGCTGGCCTGCGCCAAGAAGATCATCACCAAAGTGGACTTGGACGGCCCGGTGCTCTGCAGCGAGGACCACATCCTCGGCGGCGCGGTCTTCGACGAGAAGAATATCACCGTCTCGGATGCACCCGGCATGGGCATCCAGGGTTTCGTCCCCGGCAAAGTGACCTATCTGGACGACTGAAAAATCAGAAAAAATAAATAAGAATGACTACCCCCGGCAGACAAACTCTGCCGGGGGATTTTTCTGCCCTAGGCGGTGAAATATTTTAGCTGTGTATTTCTATGACGCACACATAAGTCGGCGCGGAGGAAGGCCGAAAACGAAAAATCTGCCGAAGCAGCCCGGAAAATTCACTGAAAACCTTTGACTTTTCTCCCGTGTGTGCTATAATAACAACTGTCTTCGGGTAAGAGACAGGAAAAGTGTGCGTCGAGGACGCACAAATGCAGAGGAGTGTTTTATATGATGAATGGTGCAAAAGCCATTGCGAAGAAGTACAATGAGGTCAGCCTCATCCTTCGCATCGTCGTCGGTCTGGTCATCGGCGCGGTGCTGGCGCTTGCGGTGCCGGGTGCAGGCTGGGTCGGCGAGCTGGGCAGCCTGTTCGTCGGCGCACTGAAGGGCATTGCTCCGGTGCTGGTGTTCGTCATCGTGGCGAGCGCGCTGGCACAGGGCAGCTCCAAGCTGGACCGCCGCTTCGGTACGGTCATCTGGCTGTACATGCTCACCACCTTCCTTGCGGCTGCTATCGCTTCGATCACCAGCTTCATGTTCCCTGTGTCGGTCGTTCTGGCAGACGCTGCCCAGTCGGACGTGGTGCCGCAGGGTCTGGGCGAGGTGCTGAGCACCCTGCTCACCAACTTCGTCGCCAACCCTGTCAGCTCTCTGATGAGCGGCAATTACATCGGCATCCTGTTCTGGGCCTGCATGTTCGGCCTTGCCATGAAGAACATCGGCTCTGACACCACCAAGAAGTTCCTTGCCGATACCGCTGACGCTGTGTCTCAGGTGGTGCGCTGGATCATCAATCTGGCTCCCTTCGGCATCATGGGTCTGGTGTACACCAACGTGGCCGGTAACGGTCTGGCCATCTTTACCCAGTACGGCAAGCTGCTGGCTCTGCTGGTGGGTACCATGCTCTTCATGGCGTTCATCGTTTCGCCCTTTATCATGTTCATCTATCTGCGCTGCAACCCGTATCCGCTGGTGTTCCGCTGCCTGAAGGAGTCCGGCCTGACCGCTTTCTTCACCCGCAGCTCTGCGGCTAACATCCCCGTCAACATGGCCCTGTGCGAGAAGCTGGGCCTCGATAAGGATATGTATTCCGTCTCCATCCCTCTGGGCGCTACCATCAATATGGATGGTGCGGCTATCACCATCACCATCATGACGCTGGCTGCGGCCAACACGCTGGGCATCCCCGTGACCCTGCCTGCCGCCATCGTCCTGAGCGCCATGTCCGCTCTGGGTGCCTGCGGCGCTTCCGGCGTGGCCGGCGGCTCTCTGCTGCTCATCCCCATGGCCTGCTCCCTGTTTGGCATCTCCAACGATGTGGCCATGCAGATGGTCGGTGTCGGCTTCATCATCGGCGTGATCCAGGACTCTGTGGAGACTGCGCTGAACTCCGCCGGCGACGTGGAGTTCGCCGCTACCGCCGAGTATCATCAGTGGCTCAAGCAGGGCAAGCCCCTGCCGGACTTCCTCCGCAAGTAATATGCAAAACAAAATGGCTGGGGCCGCGAAGTCCCAGCCATTTTTCTGTATAAGCTCAGTCCATGAGCTTTGCTTTCTGCAGAGCGGTGATGATGAGGGGGATGAGCACCAGCTGTGCGATGATGCCCGGCACAGCGGTGAAGAGCGCACCGGACAGGAAGGCCGAGAACGGGAAGCTCGAGCCGGACAGGCCCGCCAGCACGAAACGGACCGCGCCCCAGACGAGGCGGCCAGCTGCCATGGC
>ENA-OROP01003201-OROP01003201.1-human-gut-metagenome-genome-assembly--contig:-NODE-3201-length-10875-cov-97.585582_pt1 | contig 10875 bp, 8 predicted proteins | sample MGYA00242132_ERZ509056 | MGnify/ENA primary metagenome ERZ509056 (study PRJEB26280, sample SAMEA2338768) | human gut metagenome | biome: human gut; feature: human-associated habitat; material: faeces...
TTTTTTCACGGATACCATCTATGCAGCTTTTGATGACACCATCCGCCCCAGATATTTCTTATCATTGGGAAAATACAAACGCCCGCTCCAATTAAAGGTCTGTGCCGAATGGAAAAATTATATCATATTTCATCGTTTTTGGGAAACCAAAGACTGTCTGTTAGGCAGTTTCGGATTGGAACAAAAAGCATGGTTCTTCAGATACGACAAAAAGAGTAAAGAGATAAAAACATGGAAACAAGATGCAGAAGGACTAAAAGCTTCATTTCCAATTCCACCGGCTTATGAATGGATAATTGGGTCTGCTGCCGGTATCACCAACGACATTGACGGTTGTTCCGACCACCTTCGTAAAATGGATTACATCAGTGAAAACCAGTTTGCAATCTGTATCACCCAAGACAATAGGGATGAAATCAGAAAGATAGTGTCCGAATCCACGAACGTGAAATTCCCCGAAAAGCGTCAGCAACTCTTGGAACTGATTGACTCAATGGGACCGGATGATAATCCGATTCTAGCTATTTATAAACTGAAAGATTAACATAAAGACGGACAGCATTTTATCGATTATTCAATGGTTACCAATGCCATGCTATTGTCACATGCCACCACCCGGTACACATTCCCCTTGGCGGTATGCACCCGCTCGCCCAACTGGGGCAGGATGCGGCTCAGGCTGTAGGCGGTCATGCCCCTCATGACCGAAGGGTGGGCAGACTTCATCCGCTCGAATAATTGGGTGGCGGAAAGGGTCAGCACTTCCTGCGGATGGTCCTCTTTCGTGGCAAAGCGGAAGCAAAGGCAGAACACCTCTTCTTCGGGTATGTGTTTGTAGAACAGGGCGTTGTGCTGCTGGATAGCCTGCTCTTCTTCCTTGTTGAACCAGCTTCGTTCGCCGGACAGGAGTTCCGCTTTGAGCTGGGCATACAACTGCTCATGCTCTACGGGCGTGGTGCAGTCTATGGCGTGTTCCAGACTGACACAGAGGAAGCGGCGTGAGCCGGTGCGGTCTACCAGCAGGTCCTCCCGGTTGCTGGTGCCAATGAACGAGGCGATGCGGGGCAGTGCCGACGCACTGCGTTTGTAGGCCTTGCGGATGTTCAGTGCGGAGGCTTGCATCAGGTTCTTCAGCAGAGGCATTTTGGATGCGCTGAGTTTGTCGAATTCATCCAGATTAATCAGGCCGTAGGCAGCTAACTTGGCTTCGGCGGATGCCGGAGAGCTGAGGTCGTAACTTTCTGTATAGTAGGCTTTCAGTGCATCGGGCATCAGCAGGCGGCAGAACGTACTTTTCCCCAGTCCTTGGCGGCTGCTCACCAGCAGGGGAGCTACGCTGTTGGCGCGGTTGGCGTTGTTGGTATCCGGTCGGAACTGCATCCATTGGGCGGAGAGCCCCAGCATCCAGCGGTGGAAACCGTTTACCCATACCGGGTTGTCGGACACCCGGCGGGCGAGTGCGGATACCCGGTCGGTGCCGTCCCATTCGGGGAGCTGCTCAAAGTAAGCGGTAAAGGGATGGTATTCGCTGATGCGGCGCGAGCGCACAAAGCGTTGGATGTCTCTGTCCCAGCAGTCTATGCCTGTTTCAATGGCCTCCATGCTGAGCGTGTTCATCCATCGTTCGTCCACCTTGGTGTAGCGCAGATGGGTGTCGGGGATGTTGTTTGCCACCTCGGTTTCCTCGGTAAGTACATTGAAGCGGAAGCGGTAGCGGGAGGTGAGGAAAGCGGTCACTTCCTGCATCAGGGAACATGATTTCGCTTTCTTCACTTCCTCTTTCGAGGATACCGGCGCGGCTTCTTTTCGATTGCCTTCCGAAGAGATCACTCCGATTTTCTTTTCAATATCTTTCGAGAATTCTAATCCTGCTTCTTTTCGAGCACTTCCCGATGGTGCGGATTCCTTCTCCGTTTTTTCAATTAAGACTGCCGGGCATCCGGGAGCTTCGTTCCTGCTTTCCGATAAATTGCCCTTGCCGTTTTCAGCCGGAAGAACCTGTGACTTGTCCACTTCCTTCACTCCGTCTTCATCGGACACAATGTAATGGTAAGTGCCCGCCAGCGCATTCCCGTCGGTACGCGAAGTCCAGTCCAGCACCAGAGCCACCCGGCCTTCGCGGATATCCACTGCCAGATGCACACCGGGGATGGTCCGACAAAGCGGCATCAGTCCGTTGAGGGCGGATACGAGGTCACGGCGCGGTGTTCCGTCGGAGGGAACAGGGGTTGACAGGAATTTGCTTCCGAAGAAGACTGTTTTGAGAGTGGCGAATACATTCATAAGGCACTTTTTTAGGTTTGACGAACTACAAATATACAACATGAAAAAGCGTTTGTCAAGAGGGGAAGACAAATAAATCAAACCCCGGTACAGGATATGACAGAGCCTGACACAATGACATATATACGTGTGGGCTTATACGTATATATGTGTAGCCTGATGCGTATATACGTGTAGGCTGATGCCACCGTATGTGTAGCCCGATGCGTACGTACACACTTTATAATTGAATTCAAAATGTGGATAATGCTGTCGTTTCGTGCGTAGGGGCGAGGTTTGCTCGCCCGAAAACAGTTTGCTTTGTGTCTTCGGGCAGGCGAACCCTGCCCCTACAGCTGACGATGAGATAGGCCGGTTTCGTTTTGATACACTCTCCTGTTGCAAAAAGACTTTGGTGTTTTTTAAAAAGACTTTGGTGTTTTCTGAAAAGATCGGGAGGTTTTCCAAAAAGACCTTGGTGTTTTTTATGTAAGGGAAGATGGAACCACCCTCACCAAGTCGGTCATTTCTCCTTTTCCGTTCATCCTTACATTTTACCCGAAACATACGGATAATCAGTATATTAAGAATGACAACACATCCCCTTATCCTCCTTTCAGCCGTGCTTCCCGAGTCCTTTCACAAGCAGCCTTCAGCAATTCCCTTGTGTACTTTCTACACCTCTTTTTAGACTACCGTAAATGAAAGCGTTATCGAAACAGTTCAAAAGCCGGAAGAAGTTTTACAAATAAAAGGAGGCTGAAAGGGGGATGACACGATGTTCCTTCACAACCGGAACCCCCATCAGCAGGGAGTTTCAGCAGTAGATGAAAGGAGGAAGGAAGAAACGATGCAATCATTGATAGATGTCAGGATTCGGGACGATGTTCGTAAGCATTCAGCCTCGTGCGTATTTCTCTCCAAGCTATAATAAAGAAGGTGTGCCAAAACTACAATTGACGGTCACGACCTTGGAAATAATACACAAAGTAAGCTGTTTTCGGGCGAGCGACCTCTCCCCTACTAGCAAAATGACAGCATCATCAACGTTTATACACAACCTCATAATCAATTAAAGGTCTAAAAGAATAAATATTTTTTCCATAAAGCCATTTGAATATACAAAACAATCTTAGCTTTGCAGAACATATATATTAATGAAGAATAGCCACATGAAAGTATCATCCACTACCTACAAAGCATCAATAGGAATACTATTCTGTATTTTCTATTTGTGTTCTTGCCAATCTCCACAAAAACAAGTAAATAATCCACAAGAGACAGAAAACGGAATAATCACTTTAACCGCAGATTATCCAATAGAAAAAGATACGCTTACATTAAGCGAAATAGCCGACACTGTTTTTTATGTAAAACTACAACAACAAGGTATCAGCAACAATGCACGTATAGAATATCTTGACAGTCTAATTTTGGTTTATGATTTTTTCAACCTATATACGTTCAATCATTATGGAAAATTATTATACAAAATAGAGGCACGAGGAGGAAGTATGGACTTTTTGCCGGATAAATCGTATTTCTATCTATATACATTTATGGATGAATGCATCAGGAAATATGATTTAAAGGGAAATATACTTCAGACTATCCATTTAAAAGAAAAAGTGGATGGATATAGATATTCTTTCCTTTGTCTTAACGACAGTTTATTTGTCATGAGTCAAAACAATGAAGGAAATAATCCGAACGAATTATTTTTTATCAATGGAAAAGGAAGTATAATTGAGCGTAAGGCGAATATAAATCAATTCCAAGCAAGTGAAAAATCATATTTCAACAACATGGATTGGCGCCGATCCTTATTCAGAGGACAGAATGGATGTTATTACCACCGTGATTATAGTGACACCCTTTGGAAAGTACACGATGATATGACTTTGCAAGCACTGTTAGTAGAAAATAAAATTAAGAAAGTGCCTTTAGAACAGAGAACAGAATATTCGGGAAAACCCATGAGTGATTATATAACGACTACACTAGCCGAAAAGTTGAATGTAGTCCGCTATTATGAAACTTCCCTCTATTATATAGCGGAATATAAAGCCGGAGGGCATTCAAGGGGGCTTTCCAACTATTTGTTCTATGACAAAAAGACAACTAAATTATATCAAGTGACGAATAAATTTGACTATGAAAACAAGCATGCACTTTTCCATTTCGGCATATTCAATGATTATGACGGTGGTCTTGCTTTTGCTCCATCCGCACAATCGGGAGATTACTTAATAATGGTAAACGCCAGCGACCAGCAGGGAGATAGGCATAAGACCCTACCTAAAACACTTTACCAAGAAGGTAGAATAATACCAGAATTAGTCAATAAAAAGCCTGTATCCAGACAAAGACAAATGAGAAGTGATGTATATCATGATGAAAGACATAGGGACCAGCTTAATGAATTCTTTAAAGATTTCAATGAAAAAGAGCATACAATGCTGATGTTTGTCAAACTAAAGAAATAAGTATATATGTCAAAAAAGAAATTATACTGTGTGATTCTCCTCGTTTGTCTACTTTGCTGTGCGTGTGGGAAGAAAGAGGGATACAATGCCCTCAGTTATCAAGTAACAGAAAACGATACTTTGTTTATTTGCGATGCCGAACAATGGGGAAATAGTAGACAAATAAAGTTAAGCAATTGGGTCACAGACTTTAAGTGTATTCAATTGGAAAATTCAGACACTGCGTTAGTGAAAGGATGGAGAGTATATATCACTGACAATTATATTGGCGTATTGGACGAACAGGCTTTCAAATTGTTTAATCATCAAGGAAAATTCCTCTGCAATATTGGACGTACAGGGCAAGGACCAGGAGAATACAAAGTGCTATATGGTGCTACACTCAATGAAAAGTTCGACAAAATTTGCCTTGCACCGTTTTATGGGAAATCACTCTTGGAATATAATTTCAGAGGAGAATTTCTTCAGTCAATAGATGTTTCCGTCATAGTGAAAGGACAGGTACGCTATCAGCCTGATGGTTCATTACTTTTGACCCATTTACAATTTGCTAATTCACCTACTTTTCAATATTTACACGTAGATACGACTGGAATAAAGACTTATATTAACGATGATTCGAAATTAATTTCCAGCATAGATGAAGAAGGTAACTTTATAGGGTTCAACAATGAAATCTGGGCTGGAAACAATACATCGGAATTTACCTATCATATATTTGAAACGGATACTCTTTATCGTTTCAATCCTCAAACCCATAAAACGTATCCTCGTTTTGCACTGAATAATTTCCATGGTCGGTACATCGACCTCACGGAACCCCCCTCCTCTTTCCTCATTTATTTCTATCCAAGCGGAATGGAAGAAGTAAACGGCTGGAAGCCTGAAACCAATACTGTCTTAATAGATAAAGAGAAAACAAGAGCCTATTTTGCGGAAGTAGTCAATGACTTTATGGGAAATTTACCGGTCAATAAATTAGGAATTCCACAAGATGGTTGGTACTGTGAACTGTTTGAACCGCTACAACTGGTAGAACTGATTGAAGAAAAATTGTCCGATGAGAATTGCACTGATAAAGAGCGCAAAGCACTGGAAGAATTACGTTCTTCTTTTGATGAAGAAGGGAACAATATTTTGTTTTTCGGAAGAATACAATAGAATAATTCCTAGGAAAACACTCAATAATTGATTCATATCTAATGCATATTGTATCACGTTTTGTTGATTCGGCACTCATTTTCAATTATTATTCATATCTTTGCGTACACTATAACCATTAACCAGTAACCATGATTGTAATAGCAGACAGTGGTTCCACCAAAACCGATTGGTGCATCGGCAACAGCCAAACGGATTACCGGATAGTCCAAACTCCCGGCATCAATCCGTTTTATCTTTCCACCAAAGAAATAAGCCGGCAAATAACAGAAAACCTTTTCCCGCAGTTGACGGAAAAAGACACCGTCACCGAACTTTATTTCTATGGCGCCGGCTGCACGCCCGAAAAGGCATGCATCGTAGCAGATGCCCTCACCGAATGTTTCCCACACGCCCATGTTGCGGTGGAAAGTGACTTGTCGGGAGCCGCCCGCGCCTTGTGCGGACATACGAAAGGCATTGCCTGTATATTGGGAACAGGATCGAATTCCTGCGAGTACGACGGTGAAAAAATTGTTTCCAATGTTTCTCCACTGGGGTACATATTGGGGGACGAAGGAAGCGGAGCCGTGCTGGGTAAACGCCTGGTGGGTGACTGCCTCAAAAAACAGCTTCCCCCCGACTTGTGCGAACTGCTGCTGAAAGAATATGAGTTGACGCCTGCCCTTATCTTGGACAAAGTATATCGGCAGCCGCTTGCCAACCGTTTTCTGGCAAGCCTCACTCCTTTCTTATCCGCACACCGGCAAAGAGCGGAGATTCATGCGTTGCTGCTTTCCTGCTTCACCGATTTCTTCAAAAGAAATGTGATGCTGTACGAATATGCCGGTTGCCCGGTTCATTTTATCGGTTCCATCGCATGGCATTTCCGGGCGGAGGTGAAAGAAGCAGCCGATGCATTGGGCATTCAAGTCGGCAAGATAATAAAGAGTCCGATGGAAGGGTTGATAAATTATCATTTCAGAATATGAGTTTTATTAAAATAACCGAGCAGCCGTCTTTGCACGAAGACCTGGAACAGTTGTCCGTGCGAAGCTTATTGGAAGGTATCAATGAGGAAGACCAAAAAGTAGCCTTGGCCGTGCGCTCCTGTATTCCCCACATAGAAAGACTGGTAACAGGCATCGTGGAACGGATGCAGCAAGGCGGACGGGTATTTTATATCGGAGCCGGAACCAGCGGACGCCTGGGGGTATTGGATGCTTCGGAGATTCCACCGACTTTCGGTATGCCCGATACTTATATAATAGGTATAATAGCCGGAGGCGAAACGGCTCTGCGGCATCCGGTGGAAAATGCGGAAGACGATACGTTGAAGGGATGGGAAGAATTGCAGGCTTTCCACATCAGTGACAAAGATACCGTGATAGGCATTGCCGCTTCGGGAACAACGCCTTATGTCATCGGCGCATTGCAACAGGCACGGAAAAGAGGCATACTGACGGCAGGAATCAGCAGCAATCCTGATTCTCCCCTCTCACACGCAGTGGATATTCCCATCGAAATGATTGTGGGCCCGGAGTTTGTGACCGGCAGTTCGCGCATGAAAAGCGGCACAGGGCAAAAAATGATTCTCAACATGATCAGCACTTCCGTGATGATAAAACTGGGAAGGGTGAAGGGAAACCGAATGGTCAATATGCAACTAAGCAACCAAAAACTGGTAGACCGGGGAATGAGAATGATTATGGAGGAACTGCAGCTAGACGAAAAAAAGGCTAAACAATTGTTGCAGAAATATGGTTCAGTAAAAAAGGTCTTGGACATTTATAATAAGAAATAAATTGTATAACTAAAAACAATTAAGACATGAAAAGTTGGAAACCGGAAGCCATTATCTTAGCAATAGGTATGCTGATTATGGGGTATTTTATCAAAAACGGACTGGATACTTTCGCCGGTAAAGACCGGGTAGTAACCGTCAAAGGATTGGCTGAAATGGAAGTGCCTGCCAACAAGGTTACTTGGCCTCTGATGTACAAGGAAGTGGGAAATGACTTGCCTGCCTTATATAATAAGATTAATAATACGAATCAGACTATCGTCACTTTCCTCAAACAAAAAGGTATCACGGAGCAGGAAATCAGTATCAATGCTCCCGAACTTATCGACTTGCAGGCCGACCGTTATAATAGTAATCCGATTCAATTCCGTTATAATATTACAACTGTCATCACTGTTACATCCGACAAAGTGGAACTTGTCCGTAATCTGATAAAAGAACAGAGTGAGCTTCTGAAGCAGGGCATCGCCATTACCGGAGGAGATTACCGCTACAATGTGCAGTATGACTTTACAGGGCTCAATGCCGTGAAACCTCAGATGATAGAAGAAGCAACAAAGAACGCCCGCGCCGCCGCCATCAAGTTTGCCAAAGACTCGGACAGTGAACTGGGAAAGATAAAAAGAGCTTATCAAGGACAATTCAGCATCGAAGACCGCGATGCCAATACTCCTTATATCAAACGAATACGCGTGGTGACTACCATTGACTATTCACTGGAAGATTAAAATATCAGATACCCATCTTATGAAGCATTTTCAATAGTTCATCTTTGTTCAGAGGCTTTGATAAATAACCGTTGAAGCCTCTGGACATTACTTTTCTTCTGTCTTCATCGTATGCAAAAGCCGTTACCGCCACAATGGGGATATCGGAAGACAGTTGGCGAATGGCATCCGTTGCCTGATAACCGTCCACCACGGGCATGCCTATATCCATCAAAATAATATCCGGATTGCATTCCAGGTATTTGGAAACGGCTTCTTCACCGTTTGTGGCACGGATCAAATCATAGTGTTTTTCCAGATAAATCTTATAGAGCAGATAATTGTCGTCCATGTCCTCGGCTATCAGAATGGTTCGGCGAACAGCCCCCGCATCGTATTCGGTTTCATTGAATTCAACGGTTTCCGAAACGTCTTCCGTCCGTTGCTGCAAAGGTAAAAAATCAAAAGGTTTCACCGGCAGGGTAAACCAGAAAGTAGAACCTTTGCCGTATTCCGAGAATACCCCTATCTCACCGCCCAGTTTCTTGATAATGGTCCGGCTGATAGACAACCCCAAACCCGTGCCCTGCTTTTTGGCATCCAGTTTCATGAAACGTTCAAAGACTTTATCCACCTTCCCGGCCGGAATGCCGGCTCCCGTGTCCTGCACATAGAAGTAGATATCATCCTCCCGCACCTTATATCCTAAAGTGATGCTGCCTTCTTTGGTATACTTGAATGCATTCGACAGAAAATTGGAAAGTACCTGTGACACCCGGTTCTTTTCGGTATGAATAAAGCAGACCGGCAGACAAGGCTCAAACACAATACGCACCGGACTGTCAGCCTCTTCCAGACGCAGCCGGAAAATTCCTTCCAGTTCACGCATTATCTGATTAACATCCGTATCGGAATAAATAAACTCCAATGTCCCCGCCTCTATCTTTGACATATCCAGAATATCATTAACCAACTGCAACAACATATTCGTATTACCTTTGATTATCTCAACATAAGAATTACGTTCGGATTCGGAAGCATTGGACAACAATCCCGCGAAACCAACTATCGCATTCAGCGGAGTCCGAATTTCATGGCTCATATTAGCCAGGAAAGCTGTCTTCTGTTCACCTGCCACTTCCGCCACCCGCCTGGCCACCTCCAGTTCTTCCTGTACCTTCTTCAAACGCGTAATATCTCTCACGGTCAGCAACACCTTTTCATCTCTGTTCTGCACCATATATGCCCCCGAAACACTCACCACACAATCCACGTAGTTATCAGTGTCATCCGACAAATAAAGCCTCATCGGAGCTTCTAACCGGGAAAAGCTGTTTTTTTCGCGAAAACACCTTTCGATGGAAGCACGCACCGGACAGGATTTACAATTCTCGTGAGTGCCGCATGCACCGGAATCCAACGCATTTTTGCACCGAAGCAATTCCCCCACCCTGTGAAGGACACAGTCATCCTTTTCACTGTTCAAACTATAATAATTGGTTTTCTCTACCAGAAAATTACGATTGGCCAATACAATGTACGCATCGATATTGCGTAAGATGGCATCCGAAAAATCTTTGTTTAAACCAAGTTCGTTCTTTTGGGCAAGAACTTCCTTATTCAGACTTTTTGTTTTCTTTGTTTCGAGCCACCACTTTATCATAAAAAATAAAGCAACAACCGCTAATAGTATGGATGGTAGCATTTGCTAAATAGATTTATATTATCGCAAAGATATGAACATAATTCAATATCGGTTTATAATTAGACAATTAAATATTCAAATTTAAAGAAAAAGCCTCAAATCTATTTGTGATTCAGTAAATTATTGTATCTTTGCGCCCGAAATTAGATAATCAATATAATGTCTAACGTAATTAACTGAGAATTTTAACAATTTTATTAATGGAAAATTTAAAAAACATCGCTCCTGTTGAAGACTTCAACTGGGAAGCTTATGAAAACGGTGAAGCCGTTACAGGCATGAGCCACGAAGCTCTTGAACAAGCTTATGACAGTACACTGAACAAAGTAAATGACCGCGAGGTTGTGGACGGTACTGTTATCGCAATGAACAAACGCGAAGTAGTTGTCAATATCGGCTACAAATCAGACGGTATCATTCCTTTGAGTGAGTTCCGTTACAATCCTGAACTGAAAGTAGGTGATACTGTAGAAGTATACATTGAAAATCAGGAAGACAAAAAAGGACAGTTGATCCTGTCACACAAGAAAGCACGTGCAACTCGCTCTTGGGATCGTGTGAACGCTGCTCTTGAAAACGAAGAAATCATTAAAGGCTTTATCAAGTGCCGCACTAAGGGTGGTATGATTGTTGACGTATTCGGTATCGAAGCATTCTTGCCGGGTTCTCAAATTGATGTTAAGCCTATCCGCGACTACGATGTATTTGTAGGCAAAACAATGGAATTCAAAGTGGTTAAAATCAACCAGGAATTCAAAAACGTTGTTGTTT
>ENA-OROP01003227-OROP01003227.1-human-gut-metagenome-genome-assembly--contig:-NODE-3227-length-10794-cov-12.660397_pt1 | contig 10794 bp, 20 predicted proteins | sample MGYA00242132_ERZ509056 | MGnify/ENA primary metagenome ERZ509056 (study PRJEB26280, sample SAMEA2338768) | human gut metagenome | biome: human gut; feature: human-associated habitat; material: faeces...
CGATCCATTTTTACGCTCCTTCTGCAGACGTATACGGGCATATAAAGGCGTATAAAAGCGCCTAGAACATGGGCGGTTCGATGAATTTCGGGCGCATGCGCTCCGCCCGCTCCCGACGCTCCCGCTCCGCGGCGTGCTGACGGATGATCGCGCTCGCCTCCTGCGGGGTGACGCCGAGCATCCTGCATGTTGTCTCGATGTCGACGCCGCGCTCGTGCCACGTGACGACCATCTCCGCCTTGCGTTTCGTGACGGCCATGATCAGTCCTCCACCTTGTCCGCGCCGTCAGCGTGCGCCCAGTCGCAGGACATGGACGCTTCGGTATAGCCGTTGTAGAAGACGCAGGTGACGCGCCTCGTGTCCGGCATCGTGACCGTGCACGTCTGGAATTTGCTGGAGTCTGAGCTGCACTGCGACCGGGTGGCGGATTCCGTGGTCGAATCCTTCGGCTCGTGAGGCGTGCTCCCACATCCCGCGAGCGCGAGGAGGAATACCGGTGTGAGCAGGAACATGGCGATGGCGGTCAGGCCGATGCCGGCGAGTGCGAGTGGTTTGCGTTTTCTCATTTCGAGTGTTTCCTTCCTTGTCTGGTGGCTTCCTTGTTCCATGCGCGGATGGCTTCCTTGAGGTCGGTGTGGCGGGTGAGGATGAGGATGCCGTGGCGTTCGCAGGAGCATACCCAGAACTGTCGTATGGCGGATGTTTTCCGGTTGACGGCCCGGGCAAACGGGTCGAATCTGATGTTTCGGCTGCCGCAGGTCGGGCATGGCACTGGTTTGCGCCATTTGCGCGGTCGTGTCTCCTTGGATACGGTCTTCGTGGTTTTTCCCTTCGTTGTCATCACCGTGCTCCCTTCAGGAGTTTGCGGTATCGGATGTAGTCGTTGATGTCACGTCGGATGCAGTCGCGCACCCTGTGCGTGCCGGCATGCGTCTTGTACGGGTTTTCGTGGCAGTCCAGGAACGTGAGGTAGCGGCGGAGCGTGGTCAGGTCGAACTTGCGGTAGGACAGCCACCTGTCCGGGTTCAGGTCGAGACGTTTCAGGAAGTCGATGTCGAAGTCCACGTTCGTTCCGGCCGGAACCAAGGTGAAGCGTTGCGACAGGGATTCGAGATACTCCTCCACGGCGTTCGCGACCGCTCCCACGCAGTCGTTCCCGGCGGAACCGTTCGACAGTTCGAACAGGAGGCCGTTGTCCGTGTGCATGGAGAACACTATCGGGCTCATGTCCAACAGGTCGAGATAGTCCGGTCTGATGATGCGATGCAGGGATCCATACGAATGTTCGCCCAGCACGTCGGTGCATTCCATGCCGACCTCCAACGGCAGACTGCCATCCCTGTCCGTACCGGTCGTTTCGAAATCGAGCCAGAGCAGCGCCTCCGGCTTCACGTTCAGGTCTTTGTCTTGTTTCCTCATGATTGTTCCTTCCAATCGCTTTGCCATTCGATGATTTCGATTTGCGTGAGCCGTTGTGCCGTGCCGTCAGACAGCAGCCACCACCAGTCGCCGTTCCAGTCGCGTATCGGCACGCTGAGCGGATCCCGCCAGCTCGGGATGATGTAGCCGAACCGTTCCGCTTCGGCCGGATGCGCGTGCGCCCAACCATGACAGCCGGTCGTGCCGGAACCGCACAGTTCGACGATGTTGCACGGCAGGTCACGCACGGCGGGATCGGCACGACGGCGCAACTGCCGGTGATGGCCACTGCGTCCAGGCCATAGTGACGGGTCGTGGATGTTCGTCCCGCAGCGCAGGCAATGCCAGCCCTGACGTGCGAGCGCGATGCGTTTTGATTCCTGGAATTGCCGGTCGCTCATCGTCGCTCCCTTCCGAGCTGGTCGAGCAGGTTGATGCAGGTCGAGCAGTCGCGTTTGATATCGCGGATGCGGTCAAGGCCCATATCGGCGAGCGCCGGGCTTTTGAGCGTGTCGAGTTCCAATCGGTCGGCGGCTTGGATGGCCGATGTGAGGATGCCGGTCATGTGTGCGATGGTCATGTCGTTCATGCTGCCGCCTCCTGTTCGAACAATTGTTCGGCCAATACGTTGTCGGGCACGTTTGCGAGCTGACGGCGCAGCATGTCCGGGTCCAAGCCCTGGTTGAGCAGGTCCGCGACCTTGCACGCGAGCGCCATGTACGTGTCCGTGCCTTCGCAGGAGATCGGGCCGAGCACCCGTTTGACCTCTTCGCTGCCCCACGTGAACCGTCGGCGAGCGTTGGAATCCTTTGGCGTGGCGAATCCGCGTTCCTTGCCTTTGACGAGCCAGTTGCGGTATTTCGCGTTCCAGTCGGCCGAGCGGGCTCCCGAGTCGAGGGCCCTGTCGCGGAATTTGTCGGCTTCGATGTCGCAGTCGATGCCGAGCCGGTCGGCGAGCGCCCGGTGTTCTTCAGAGGGTTTCCAGTCGGCTGGTATTGGGATTGGTTTTCTCGCGCGCGCGTTACTCTCTCTAGGTTCTATATATGGCTCTTCCTTATATAGGTTCTGTGCGCAGTCATGTTGCGCCCCTGATTGCGCCCCTAGAGACGTTTTTTTGCGCCCCTGATTGCGCCCCTCCAACTTGTTTAGGGGCGCAGTGGTCTGCGCCTCTTGCGGCTGCTGTTCCAGAGGCGTAGTTTTTGCGCCCCTGAAATCCTTCATCGTGAGATCCCAGACGATCGGACGGTATTTGCCGAGATGCTCGGTGATCCGCTGGTCTCCCCTGCGAATCAGTCCGGCCGTCTCCAGATCGTGCAGGCCGTTCTGGATGGTGCGACGGCTGTATCCGGTCAGGGCCACGATGCGCTTCTGGCTCGGGAAAGCCCCCTTGCCCTGCGTGTCAGCGTGGTCGGCAAGCAGGAGCAGGATGCGCAGCAAAGCTCCTTTGACCATTTCGGCAGGCACGTAGTACATGGCCCACTCCAATGCCTTCATGCTCATGATTTCTCCTTAGAAATCCGGTTCGGATTCCGGCTTGCCGAAATCACCGAACGATGCCGATTTGTCCTGTGGCTGACCCCACGGGTCGGACGGCGGCAGCGAATCCGCAGCGGCCGCCCCGCCCGTATAGCCGGCCGGAGCGGAGTACGGATTGCCATACGCTCCAGCCGTACCCCGCTGCGCCTTGGCCACCTGCGCCGTCGCATACCGCAGGGAAGGGCCGATCTCATCCACCTGCAATTCCACGGAGGAACGCTTCTGATGCTGCTCGTCCTCCCACGAATGCTGCGTAAGCCTGCCCTGGGCGACCACACGCATGCCCTTCGCGAGACTACTGGCGCAATGCTCGGCCAGATCACCCCACACCGTGCAACGAAGGAACAACACGTCCCCGTCGACCCACTGCTGCGACTGCCGGTCGAACGTGCGCGGAGTGGACGCGATCGTGAAACCAGCCACGCTCCTGCCGTTCTTCGTCGACCTCAACTCAGGATCCGCGGTCAGATTGCCCACCACCGTGATGATCGTCTCACCAGCCATCAGAGCCTACCTTTCACGGCGAGAGTCTTGATGATGCGGATGGTCTCGCCACCATCCCTGGTCTTCACCATGTGCGTCAACTGCGCGGCCGCTCCCTGATGGAAAGCGTCGCCAGGCATCACCTCCAACACGGGAGACGCGACCTCGGACACGAACCGGCCCACCAGTTCGGTGAAGCGCACGCCCAACGATTCCAAGATCACCAGCTCCTTCCACGTCTCGCTCTCCATCGCCCGACGGCACGCCTCCGCCACCGCCCGGTCGCCACGCGTCATCCGCTTCTCGTCGACGTCCTTGACCGGAGAGTTCGGACCGAAACGCCAATGCGGCAGAATCTCCTTCATCGGTTCCTCCCTTGACCTTGATTGATATGAGATTGATTGATATGAGCCGGACCGCTGGGCGCCATGACAGTGAATAATCGCGCCCATCGTTCCCACACCCCAGGAAAGCTGAACGAAACAGGGATGCGGGCGGCGTTGACGGTCCGGCCAAGCGCCGGCGGCGGGATTCGAACCCGCAGCGTGACGGCGGAAGACGTGAGAGTGAAATGCAATGTGAGATGAAAGGACACACGCCTCCGCCATCCGTCCGCGTCCTTGTACGCCGGCGGATACGGTCAGACGCCATCCACGTCATCGCGTGGAGCGAACCTGACCGTCAGCCACAGGGCCGTGGCCAGATACACGCCCTCCACCACAAGCGCGCCCGTCAGGCCGCCATGCCAGGTGAGCATGAGCGTCACGCTCACGATCAGGCCGACCACGGCGGCCGCGAACTTCACACGACGCAGCGTGTAGTTCGGCCTCCCCTTTTCGGACCCGTCCTCGATGCGATAGTCGTTGTCGGTCATCTTGCGCCTCCTATGCTTTGAATGAATGTCCTTGCCTGGTCTTTTCCGATGCTCGCCAGCTCGTGGCTTCCGTCGACGTCGAGCTCCATGAGGCTGGCGCCCTTGCCCGTGACGCGAATCGCGTAGCCGGTCAAGCCGAACATGATCACCGTGTCCCTCGGCGGTGCGGGTGGCATCAGCAGCGTTTCCGCGTCGATTCTCCTGAGTGTCATCACAGCTCCTTGCGAATGTCGTTCATGCTTACTCCTCCAACGATTTGACGTATCGGTCCATTTCCTCGCGTCTGATGTGACGGCGGGAAGGCGTTCCTCGTTTGCTTGGCGGACGAAACGTGTCTATGTCGCCCTGGTTGACAGCCTGTCGCAGACCGTCGTAGTCGATCCCGTACAGGCTCGCGGCCTGCGGGATGGTCCATGCGAGCCTGTCCTTCAACGGGATACGGCTCGCATCCTTGAGCTCGTTCTGCAAGACCATCACGCGCCTCCTTTGCGTGTGTGATGCCGGGCGGCGTTAGGAGAACCGCCCGGCCCTCTCCTAAAATCGGTGTCATCCCGCATTTGCGACGTGCGGGCCGAACAGTTAGGAGAAGAATTATGAGTGACAGACTCACGCTCGGCACCGGAAACGGCGAACCGGTCCATGTGAAGCTTGCCGAGGGACAGGATCGAACGAGCCTTGAGGAGGATCTGATGGAAGCGGCCAGGAACGGTACGGTCGTGACCGTCAAAGGATCCGTCAAGGGCACCAGCTCGGACACCATCCACATCAACCCGTCCAACGCGTTGTGGTGGGCGATCGACGACGCCCCCAAACAGAGCGTCGGACGCATTTACTGACATCGCCATCTCGTGGTCAAGCTGCGCGTCGATACGCGGCTTGACCGCTTTCATGTCGTGTTCCGGGAGCACTAGAAGATATGCCGCGACACCGTCGCCATCCTCGTAGCGGAACAGTTTGACGCATTCCTCGTCAGGAATCTCAATGTTGAGGTTTCCCATCACGCGCCTCCTTTGCGTGTGTGATGCCGGGCGGCGTTAGGAGAACCGCCCGGCCCTCTCCTAAAATCGGTGTCATCCCGCATTTGCGACGTGCGGGCCGAACAGTTAGGAGAAGAACTATGGATTGGATCAGTTATGGTTTGGAAGGCTTGACCGCGTTGTTTACCGGAGGAGCTATGGCTTGGAACTTCGCATATCGAAGTAGGCCGAAGTGGCAGCCCTATGTGGTCGAATGCGGATACGGAAATCCTCCGTGCCTTCTGGTCAAGATCGTCAATGTGGGCAACGGAGCCGCCACCGACGTGCATGCAACGGCCACCCACAGTCCCGAAACCCCTTATGGATCACGGCGGAAAGGCTTCAACTCTCTTGTCGCCACTGGCGGCTGCGTGTACGCGCGAATCAAGGTGAAGGAATCGGAGACCGAGGAAAATGGCCATAAGTACCTGCATTACACACCTCCCGAAGGCGCTTCGGTGACGATCACCTGGCGGCAGCAGCCGTTCATCGGCCACGGGAAAACAAAGACCTGGCCCTTGTCCAAAATTCCCCACGATTTCTCGCAAGGGGACTAAGTTCGATCTGCGTCTGGGCTGAACGAATCGCACAGAGAATGTCATGAAGCACCTTGACCACGGTCAGAAGTTTCAAGAGAATCGCGCAAAGCAACACGACCACGCACAGCAGTTGACCCGATAGGCACGCGAATTGACTGACGCTCATCACGCACCCGCTTCCAACGTCGGCTGGGTGCGACCCCAGTACCGGTCGATGAAATATCGCTGCCCCTTGCCCGTGACCTTCGGAGTGCGGCTGACCGTGGTGTGCCCGTCCGCATGGGTGACGGTGGTCTCCTTGATACGGAACAGGCCGAGGTCCATCGCACGCTGTGTCGGCACGTTGCGATTCGAACCGGACTTGCCGAGATACCCGTCAGCCTGAAGAAGACGGAACAGTCTGTTCTGGCCGATGTCCATCCCGTTCTGCCGGAGCATCTTCGCGAGCTCGCCGACCAGGCACGTGCCGTCGGACGCGGCTACGGCGTCCGCGAACCGCGCTTTCGGCTCCAGTTCCACGATGCGCGTCTGCTGTTCGGCGATCTTCCGCTTCTGCGCTTCCATGGTGCGCTGGCCGATCATCACGGCCTTCGCAAGGATGGTCATGTCATCATCCGCGTCCGTGGCGGGAATGTAGCCGCCGGTCCTGCGAATCTGAGGAAGCACCTCATGCGTCACCCAACGCTGGAACTCGTGAGCTTCCGGCTTCCGCGAGCGCATGATGAGCTTGTACAGGCCTGGCTCAGAGATGATGAGAGGCGCACGACCTCCATTCTGAGCAACTTCAGAATTTCTGAAGTTGCTCTTTTCGTCATCATCAAGAGGACGAAGAGCTTCAGTGACGTTGTTCAATTCGAGGATGTCGCACGCGTCCTTGGCGACGAACCAGGGCTCCCCCGCCTCATCGGTCAAGGTGCGCAATGATGTGCCCTTGAAATCGAACTGTTGGATTTCATTGTTCATTGGATTCCCCTTTCGATTCATGCGTCGGCGAGCGCCGGTTGCTCACGGATTTTTTCGGCAATGAGCTCCAGCGGGTCGACTTGGCTTTCCGACACGGATGCGAACCACATGCTCAGCGTCATGTCCTCTGCATCAAGAGCGCGGCTGACGGTTGTCCGATTTCGGTTGCATCGAGCGGCAATGTCAGTCATCTGCGTTTTGCTAATCAGAACGTCGTTCCTTGTCTGACGGACAACTTCTTTTGCGAGCTTGATGCAATCGACTTTCTTGTCAATCGTCATTGTTTTTCACCTCCATCTGTAAGCACCTGCTTACTTGATGAGACTGATGTTAGCTCGTGCTTACAACTTACGCAAGTGCGGCGTGTCAACATGTGCTAACGTTGTGCACATGGCTACGAAGTACGAATGGACGGCGTTTGATTACGCCTCCCAGCAAGCAGCAGCGAAGATCATTGCCGATTCTGGATATTCATATCGAACAATTTCCGACATGATGAATAATGCCGTGAGTCATGTCAGAATCAGTGACATTGAAAAGGGCAGAAAGGCACCAATCAAGCTCTCAGAGTTTTTACTACTCTGCCAGGCCTGCGAGGTGGACCCAGTCGCCACACTGCGAGAGATCATTGAGGCCGCCCGTGCCTACGAGGCCCGCGAGCGCGAGTCTCAGCTCACGGATGATCTCATCGACCGTATCGCCGCGCACCCCGAAGACTATGACATGGCCGCAAACAAGGATCCGAACGCACGCCTCGAAGCCGAGACGCCTGACGATTGATGGATTGAAAGGAACACGAATGACCGAATACAACCTGTATTGTGACGAGACATGTCACCTTGAGCATGATGATTCGAACAGCATGGCTCTGGGAGCCGTCATTGTGCCAAAAGGAAAACGCAAAGAGATATGCGTCAGAATCAAAGAAATCAAGCAGAAACATGGCATATGCGCCACGAATGAGGTGAAATGGGCAAAGGCACGAGACCGTATGCTGCCGCTCTATCTGGATCTCGTGGACTACTTCTTCGATGACGATGACATATCGTTCCGAGCGCTCCTCATCCCGGACAAGAATCTACTTGACCACGAGAAATACAATCAGGACCACAACACCTGGTATTACAAAATGTACTTCGAGATGCTCAAGGTCGTCTTCGATCCAAGGCAAAGCTATAACGTATTCGTCGACATCAAAGACACACACTCGAGTTTTCGAGTCAGCCAATTATGGGATGTCTGTTCGAACAACATGTACGATTACGACCACAGAATCATCCAGAAAATCCAGCCGATACGTTCCGACGAAGTACAGATCATGCAGCTCACCGACATACTCATCGGAGCAGTATGCCGTTCGCAGCGAAAACTGCCGGAACAGCATCAGAGCATGGCGAAGCGCAGAATCATCGAACGAATCATTCAACGGTCGGGATACAAACTAGACCGGAGCACACTGCTGAAGGAGACCAAGTTCAACTATTTCGTATGGAGGGCGAGATGAATCCGCATTGGCTGCCCGGATTGATTCCTTGGAATCAAGAGCACGGAGAGACATGGGAGCAGTATGAGCAACGACTGTTCCATGTATTCCAGAACGAGTTCAGAGAGTCCTTCCAATACGACGGGAAACCCGTACACTACAAAAGAATGCCCTACGACGGAATCTATCCGGAAGCCTTCATGCATCTGACCACATGCAATCAGGACGACTCCGGCTCACGGCTTCCGGATGCTGAACGCAGCGAACGCATCAGCTGGCCCAGACCGGTAGTGGAGCATCATCCGTTCTGCGAAATATGCGGATACGCCCAATGCGCGCGGCCTTGGGTATGGAGAAAAAACGACAAGAACAAGGATCGAGTGAAGATATATCTTCCAAACCAACAATATCTCGTTGTTCTAGGAGAACGAAGGGATTACTGGGTACTCATAACCGCGTACTACGTAAACCGCCAATGGAGCATAGACAAGCTGGAAAAGGAATATAACTCCAGATTCAGCACAAGAATCCAATAAAAAACTAGAGCCGCCCGTTAAGGACGACTCCGAAGACTCCTTCTACAACATGTAGATGAGCTAGTTCGAATATCACATACGACACTCCAACTGTCAAATAGAACTTGACAGACAGCGAAAAAGTACTTCTCGAAAAACAATACTTTCGGAAGAGAGGAATGTGGATAACAAGACCATCGCGGAGCTTCATAGGAACGCGGAATCCATGGGACTGACGATAGCGTCGTACCGCCTCCCACGCGACATATGCGGCCTGTACGACGACCGGCACGGGCTCATCCTATTGGCCGACTGGCTCAACCAGCGCCAGCGCCGCTGCACATTGTGCCACGAGCTCATCCATGCCAGACACCACGACCCCGGATGCGGCAGCCAATACGGAGTCAGATGCGAGCGCCGTTGCCGTAGGGAGACGGCGTTGGCGTTGATCTCGCCGGTGGATTACGGCATGGCCGAGACGGTGTACGAGGGCAATGCGTGGATGATGGCAGTGGAATTGGGTGTCACCATCCAGGTGTTGAACGACTACCGGCAGCTATTGTACGATTCCGGCGTGTGCGTGCAGTAGAGAAAGGCCCCGGCGTCCGCATGGCCGCGAGCGCCGGGGTTTCGTGTCATATATCGAGCGTCTGTTGCCGTTCGATTGGGATGTGCTCTATCACTTTGGTTATTCTTCTGGATCCGGTTTCGAGTCGTCCGTCGCGCACGTATTGTTCCGTTTCCAGTTTCACTTTGAGCAGGTCTCCGCTGCAGAACGACACTTCGTGGCGGTTGAGTCTTGCCAGGAATGCCTCGTCGGCGATCTCGCACCAGAATTTCTCGTCGCCTTTGGAGAACTTCCATTTTCGTGACTGGAATTGGATGGTGTCTATCTGCAGCGTAGTGGTTTCGACGGATGGTTCTATGGGCTGGTCGGAGAGGGTCAGGACGCTCATCGATTCGGATACATCTCCGGGTATCGCGGCGTCGCTTCCGCTGTCCTTGTGGATGAAGCGCACGGGGTTGTATCCATCCTCGGACGCCGGTTTCGTTGCGGTGCCGAGGTCGTTGATGATTTTCCCATCGCATGAGGCGCGGTAGCTTTTGCGGCTGACGTTCAGTTTCGCGGTCTTGCCGATTCGCAAGGCGACCCTAGTCTCGTGCCGCTCCACCACCTCGTGTTCGCCTGGTTTGACGGTTCCGGTCTGCTCGTATCTGGTGAGGAGGATCTTGAGCACGTCCATGATGCCGGATGCGAGGTTTACCACGTCGGCGGCCTCCGCGCCCTGTCCGAGGCTGACGACGGTTCCGAGTATCTGCAGTATCACGTCGAAGGAGCCAGCCTTGGTGGCGGTGATGCGCACGTCGAGGTCGGCGAACGGGCAGGAAAGCTCCTTGTACCTATCTATGGCGTCAGCCAGTCCGATAAGAGCCGGCGCGAGGTCGCGGACGCTCATGGAGTGCTCGTCGACCGACGGTCCGGAGAAGTAAACCTCCATGGTCGTGGACTGCGTTTCCGACGATTCGCGTGTTTTTCTCTTCAGCAGGTTCATATTCAATATTCTACTCTTCGAAAACGTTGGAAAATCAAGGGAAATCACGTGATTTGACCCATATCCCGACTTGCATTACTTTATTGACTGTGCTAATATAGTTTATATCAAGGAAAGGAGGTGAACATGACACCATCGGAGATGATCACCAGCATCTCGCTTCTCGTCGCGAGCATCGCGGCCCTCATCAAGGCGGTTACCGGACTCGTCAAGGAAATGAGACGGAAACCGAAGAGAAAAAAAGTGAGAAAGGGTTCCGGCCAGTCGTAGGGGCCGGAACCCCATACCTCCGATTATGTCATGGGACATCATGAAGACCGAATCGATAGTCAGCGCGGTATTCGCGCTCGGAACCGCCGCCAGCGCATGGTTCGGCTGGCCGTTCGCGCTCACCGCCGGATGCGCCGCCGTC
>ENA-OROP01003235-OROP01003235.1-human-gut-metagenome-genome-assembly--contig:-NODE-3235-length-10774-cov-2.035824_pt1 | contig 10774 bp, 8 predicted proteins | sample MGYA00242132_ERZ509056 | MGnify/ENA primary metagenome ERZ509056 (study PRJEB26280, sample SAMEA2338768) | human gut metagenome | biome: human gut; feature: human-associated habitat; material: faeces...
TACCAAACTGCGGCGGAGAACCTCTATGTGGTGCAGGCTCCGCTTTCCGCGGCATCGCTCGCGGCAGGATGGGTGGCCGGGTATAAATACCATTACCGTTTTACCGTGGGCGGCAGCGACGGTATTCTGCTGGATACGCCAAGCATTACCCCGTGGACCGATGGCGGTGATACGGATGTCGATATTTTGTGACACGGTTTATGAAAATTACGACAAGATGAAAACGAAAATCACACCTTTCATCCTTATGCTGGCCTTGCTGGCCTCGTGCGGTAAGGACGGGTCTCCGGACCTTCCGAAGCAAGGACCTGCTCCGGACGGCACGCGGACGGCCATCGTGCCCACGGCGATCCTGAGCGTCGGCGCCTCTTCCATGAGCCGCGCACTGAGCGGTCCCGTCACGGGAGACAAATTCCCGAACGGTACGGAAGACCTGTTCGCCGTAACCGCATACAAGGGCGCTGCGGCCCCGACTACGGATTACAGCGGCGCTTACTTCGACAACGCGGCGGTCAGGTCCGATAACGCGGGTGTCCTGAGCTTCTCGGCTCCCCGATATTACCCGCCCGGTGCGGAGAAACTCTATTTCTACGCTTACAGTCCGGTCAGCGCCGGCGGCTATGCGGCAGGAACGGCAAGCGCCGCCCCGACCGTTACGTGGACCATCGACGGACAGCAGGACATCATGTGGGCCAAAGAGGTGACCGGCTTAGGCAAAGCCTCTTCCGGAGCCCAGCCGCAGCCCGCCTTCACCTTTACCCACAAGTGCAAGCAAGTCCGGTTCTTCGTGAAAAGGGACCGGGATTTTCCGGCCGGCGATGCGCTCACCTCACTGAAGGTCACCGGGGCCAAAACCACGGCCGTGCTGGACCTGAATACGGGCGATGCGGTATTCGGCGGTTCGGGCGAAATCCCTGTTTTCGACGGTTCGATGACGATGACCGAAACGGCGGCACAAGCCGGCGATCCCGTGATGTTCGAACCGGGGCAGACCTTCACGGTGGAGGCCGCCGCCGGGGGAGCTGTCTTCTCGGATGTCCGGATAACGCTTTCGGGCGATGATGCCGGACAGGCAGGGCAGAGCTGCAAGGTGACGCTGACCTTCCATCGGGAGGAGATCACGGCCACGGCCTCGGTAGTAGCCGAATGGAAAGACGGAGGTGAAACCGATATGGAGACAAAGCCCATAACTTACCCTTACGGCATCAACGGCAACACCATCGTGCTAGTGGATGCCTATGGCACCGCCGACCCCGTCCTGTACCCCACCCACGAGCCGTGGACCGTAACTCCCTCCCATGCGGAGAGAAACTTTGATGGTAACGATTCGGGCTTGAATACCTGCAGTCAGATGTTCATGGTGGCCAAGGCCGATGCCAAAGGCAAGGGTGGCAGTGCGACATCCATTACCTGGTACGAGGCTTCGGGTACGACGCATGCCACCCACAACCCCAACGGTTACTCGGCCTGCGCCCAATACAGCGAGGCTTCCGACCAGAGCGACAAGGGTACGTGGCGGCTGCCGACCCAAAGGGAACTGATATTGATCTACGATATGCAAGCCGAGCTTGCCGTTGTCATACCCGCTAAGACGCATTGCTCGGCCACCGAGTACTCTGTAAGCAAAAACATGGCGTTTTGCGTGTCCTTCTCCACCGGGTTCGCTAACAATGTCAACGGCTGGAGCATGAAAGACAACCTCACGCGCTGCGTCAGGGACCTTTAACGGCCCTGCGGGTCGCCTTAACCCTTCGGTCCTTTAACCCTTTGGCGGTGGCCATACGCAGAGGGCCGGATTCGGAGACGAATATATGGAACGGATAAAAAGCGAGATGAATACAGATATATGAAAAAGACAGGAATAAGGAACAAGGGAATGCGGGCCCGCCTCGCGGCAGGCACATGGCTGCTCTCTGCGGCCCTGCTTCTTGGCGGTTGCTCCAAGGAGTCCGCCGACGAAGGCACGGACGGTTGCCGGGTGGAGATTACGCCCCGGAGCGGGCTTCCGGTCTCGGTTTCCGCGCAGGGAACACTCACGCGCTCGACTGCCGATCCTTTGCAGGAGATGGATATGTGGTTCGCGCGCTCGGACGAGCGCAGCGCAGGTGTGTGGGGTGCTTACGGTACAGCAGCCTTGAAAGCCGTCCGCACGGGCGGCAGCGGGGAACAACCGCTGACGTTCGATCCCAGTCAGTATTACCAGACCAACGGCCTTAAAACCCGCATGGCGGGCTGGTATCCCGGCGGGGCGACGGCGGCCGGCGACGCATCGGGGAAGGGCTATTACGATGCCGCAGCCGGGACTGTGAGCTGGAGCATCGACGGCAGCCGGGACATCCTCACCGCACCGCTGGGAACAGGCAGCAAGACGGAGGCTATGCCGGTTATTGAGTTCGGCCATGCCCTCGCGCAAGTGCAGGTGTACGTCTATGCCGACCCCGGAGTATCGGCACAGTGGGGACAATTGAGGTCCGTACAGTTGCTCGACCAGAACGCCGTTTGTATGCTGAAACTGTCCGGTGTGACCGAAGCGTCGGCGCCCGTTGGCGGGACGGCGGCAAAACGCCGTTCACCCTGGCCAATGCCACGCCGCTGGAGATTCCCGAAGGTAAAGACAATGCGGTCGCATTCGGCGATCCGGTGATGATCGTCCCGCAGGACAGCAAGAACTACCAACTGAAGCTCCAGCTATCTGCCGGAGCGCACAGGCCCAAACAAACTTTTGCACCCGGCCGGGCCTATCTGGCCGGCGAAGCGGTCAGATTATATGTCAGGTTCTTGCCGTTAGCCGTGGAGGTAGATCCAACCGTCACAATCGCCGACTGGGTGACGGATGGAGAGTTGAATACCTATCCGAAAGTTATAAACGGCAATACGATCGTGGTTTCGGATGACCTCGGCGAGGCCGACCCGAAACGGTATCCTACCCACGAGGCGTGGACCGCAACTCCCGCTCATGCGGAAGACGCATGGGATTCCAACGCTTCGGGATTGAATACCTATAGTCGGAAGTTCGAGGTCGCTTCGAAAAAAGCCCCGGCATCAACTTGGAAGAACGCCCAAATCAACTGCAAAGCATACAGTCAGGCTTCGGATGATGCCGGTACATGGCGTCTGCCTACCGTAAGGGAGCTGGGGCTGATATATAGTAAGATAGGCGACCTTACGGCCGTGAGCGACATCGGATACGGCTATTACTGGGCGGCTACCGAGGGCGACGACAGCGACAATGCGTGGGAGATGAGGCTTGATACCGGCAGCAGGACCAAATACTCCAAGAACGCCAACAACAGTGTTCGCTGTATCAGGGACCTTTAGCGCCCCTGCCCGGTAGCGGCCGCACGAGGGCGGGATGCCGAAAGGAATGACGGAATACGCAACAAAGGAGAGATAAACAAAGGATATAATGGAAAAGACAAGAATAAAGAACAAGGGAGTGCGGGCCCGCCGCGAGGCGGGCACATGGCTGCTTGCAGCGGCCATGCTTCTTGGCGGTTGCTCCAAGGAGCCGACAGAGGGTATGAACGGTCCTTCGGGGCAGGTCGCCCTCGACTTCTCGGTAGAGGGTATCGAGAAGGTGTTGCCCGTCACCAGAGCCGCCCTCGCTTCGGGCGCTACCGTGCGGGTGATCGCCTACAAAAGCGGTGATTCGAACCCCGCGACGGAAAACTACGCGAACGAATGCGCCTACTACTGGAACGGTACAAAGCTCGTACCGTGCATGGTAGACGCCAACGGCAACAAGACCGCCGATCTGCCCGATTGGGCTATGACGCTCCTCCCCGGCACCTACGACTTTTATGCCGTATCACCTGCCCTGCCGCTGGCTGCGGACAAGACGAAGCTCGCGACCGCCATCGCCAACGGAGTGGACTATGCTGCCTCGGACAAGACGACCGGGACGATCCCTATCCAAACTACCCCTTATGCGCTTACGCTGAACGAGCTTCAGCGCAAATGCTCCCGGTTGACTTTCGTGATTCGCAAAGAGGACTACGTAAGTTCGACCAGCATGGATATCATGTCCTTAAAGGTGAAGGGGCTGGCTGCGGCCAAGAGCGGCGTGACGGTAGGCGGGGACATAGCTCCCGCCTCGTCCGGAACGCAGAGCCTCGAACTTAGGGGCGGTGACTTTGCCGTCAGTGGAACGACAGCTACCCAGAAGACTCCTTCGGTCGTCCTGCCCCTGAGCGGTGCGGCGCTATCTCTGGAGGTCAATCTCATAGTGGACGGTATTCAGTTGAAACCGCCCTTTAACGGCATGTTGTCTTGCACCCTCGAAAAAGGCAAAGCCTATACGATTACCGCGACCTTTGCGGAAATCATGGAAATTACCTTGTCCGAATGGGACGCCGCGAATGGCAACAAACCCGACTTTGGCGGTCATTGGCCCTATGTATCCGACGGTAATACGATCGTCATGCAGGACCGCTACGGCTTTGCGCAGGGGTATTCCCTGCACGGGCCGTGGACGCGGACTCCGGCCCATGCGGAAAGCAGTTTTAATCTCAATAATTCGGGCTTGAATACTTGCGGTCAGAAGTTCATGGTGGCCAATGCCAATGCCAAAAACAAGGACGGCAATCTGGCGGCCATGACTTGGTACGAGGCTGAGGGTACGACGAGTACCTCCTACAACCCTGACGGTTACTCGGCCTGCTCCCAATATAGTGAAGAACCGGATCAAAGCGACATGGGTACGTGGCGGCTGCCGACCATAGGAGAACTGAGAGTGATCTCAGATATGAGATTCCAAAAAAAACTTACCGCCGTCAATTTACCAGCCGGAAAGTACTGGTCGGCTACCGGCTACGCCAGCAATGAGCTTCGGGGGTGTAACATACGATTAGGCTCCACCTCCACCGTCTCTTCCTTTGGCTACGACTTCAAGTACGACCGCTGCAATGTGCGCTGCGTCAGGGACCTTTAGCGGCTCTGCGGGGCGCCTTGCCCTCTCGGTCCTTTACGTGGGCGCCGGGGGCGGATACGCAGAGGGCCGGATTCGGAGACGGACATATGGAACAGATAAAAAGCGAGATATGGAAAAGACAAGAATAAAAAACAAGGGAATGCGGGCCTGTCTCGTGGCGGGGACATGGCTGCTCTCTGCGGTCCTGCTTCTTGGCGGTTGCTCCAAGGAGCCGACAGAGGGGACGGGCGGTCCGACAGACGGTCAGCCCATGGAGATCACCCTCTCGCCTGAGTCTATGGGCGAGGTGGCGATGGATACGCGCGCTGTGAGCGGTGTGGACGAAACCAGGATAAAGGACCTGTGGGTGATCCAATTCAACGCCGACGGTACGGAACTCCTGCAAACGCCGCAGTATATTACGACGGTTACCAGTTGGGGAACCTCCTATAAGGTCAGGGCGAAGATCATCAAAACCTCGGACAGCAGCCTCTACTTTATCGCCAATACGGGCGACAATACGCTTTATAGCGATGTCACGACTTTGGCCGACGTGGAATCGAAGACCTTGGCGGTCACGAACGAAGCCAGTCTCGCTCCGGGAAATGCGCTGCCCATGTGCGGCTGTTATACAGGCAAGCCCTCGGCCTCAGTGTCAGATGTTGCCATGAAACGTGCCGTGGCAAAAGTGACCTTCAAACTGGCCGCCGATATTCCCGGCGGCAGCTTCGTGCCAACGAGCGTCAAGGTCTATAACGTACCCATGGCGCTGCAACCCTTCCGTGACGATTCCAAGCTCGGTCCAGGGGCATCGGAAGCGGATTGTTATCCCGCTACCTCGGTGGGGTTTATCGGTGAATTCGCCGATCTGACCCCGGAAGACAAGACGCTCACCGCCACGGCCAAGGAGTGCGGGTGGTGTTACCTGCCTGAGAACGGGCGCGGCACAGGTTCGGCCACCGACCAAACGCAGAAGACTGCCGCAACGGCTCTGGGCGGCGCCGAGGGTCAGGGCAATTACGCCACCTACATAGAGATCGTCGGCGATTATACCTCCGACTTGGGGTATAAATATACCGGGAACATATACCGCATCTACTTGGGCAGCGATGCCGTCAAAGACTATAACGTGTTGCGGAACACGCACTATACCGTTACGGCTACCATCAAAGGGCTGAACGAAATGGACGCCCGCGTCACGGTCGGTACCGAGACGCTGACCTCTTCGTCCGATTTCTACGATTACACCGACAACCGGACCGGATGGTTCGTCTATGCCAAGACCAATGCGAGCACAATGCTCATGTCATGGCAGGATGCCTTGCTCGAATGTGCCAAAACTCCGGGGTGGCGGCTGCCGACCATGGCCGAACTGGAGATCATCTACTGCATGCGCGATACGTGGGAAGTTGCAAGTAACGGTTTTTACGACAACTATTACTGGTCGGCTACTGAGTATGACAGCAGCAATGCGTGGTACGTGTCTTTTAGCGACGGCGTCTCGACAGACACCTACATCGCTAAAAGTAGCACCCTCTTTGTGCGCTGTGTCAGGGGGATATAGCGGTCCGGAGGGGAGTTTGGATGCGAAGCGCGACTTAAAATAATGAAATCAATGATAGCAATGAAAAATATACTGAATCTCTCGCTGCGCGGGTGGCTTTTTGCCGCGCTTCTGATGACTGCCAGTGCAGGCCATGCCCAAAAGAAACAATATCCTTACCTTCAGGACGGTAAGATCATTGTTTGCCGGGAGGGTGCGGACGGTGTAAAGTCCAGCCTGATCCATCCTAATTGGGACAGTACGCCCTCCCATAACGAGTTGGACGCAGCCAATAACCGTTTCGCCGCCAAATTCGAGGTGGCGGCTTCCGATGTCGATACTTCGGCAACGTGGGATGACGCCGTCAATCTGTGTCCTTCCGGCTGGCGGCTGCCTACGATTCGGGAGCTTCGGTTGATATATGTCTATCGCAACGAGTTGGGTACCTTCGATCTCTCCGCCATGAGCACCGGCTACTGGTCGGCTACCGAGTCCAGTTCCGACAGCAGCAACGCGTGGTATGTGGTTTTTGGCAGCGGCGAAACGGGCGGCAAATACCCTAAGATTGCTAACTCCCGTGTGCGCTGTATCCGGGATTTATAGCGGCCCGGATGGCAGCCTTAACTTTTTGACACTTTATGCGCCGGTTACCATGCCCAGACAGCCCGACATGGCTGTGGGAACGCCCCGCAGACGGCGGCTCCTTCGCCTGCGGGGTACGTTCCGTCGGGGAATAAGTTCTTCACGCATGCAAACGACCTATTATGAAATCACAAAATTCCATCTTTTCATTCAATAATCTTCTTGCTGCGGCCACGGCAACAGTCCTGCTTCTGTCCTCCGCCTGCTCGGAAGACCCGACGGCGGACAACGCCCTTTCGGGCCCTATGCTGCGCTTCGAGGTCGTCGATAGGCACGGCTGGCAGACCCCGTCGCAGAGCCGTACTGCCGGGGATATAACGGGTGATACAACGGACAGTACGACGGTCCTGCACACGGATATTTTCATTTTGCGAGGGGGGGGGAATTTCCGGCTGCCGACACGCTCTTCCTGCATGCGACGGTTACCGACGGCATCGAATCGAACCGGTCGGACGCGGAAGTGCCGCAGACCCGTGCCACGCCCGTCGAAGAGGATACTTTCTACGAATCGTTCGGCGTGCTGGCATCGGCCTATACCGGATCGTGGAGCGAAACTTCCTGCCTGCCGGACTATATGTATAATGTCGAAGTAACGAAGGCATCCGGCTGGACGACGAACTATTTCTGGCCGACCGGCGGCCGGAAAGTCCGGTTCTTCGCCTATGCTCCCTACGGCGGGAGCGGCATCGTCCTTTCGGACAAGACGAAGGCCGGAGTACCCACGATCACGTATGCGGTTCCGGTGGAGGTCGCAGACCAGCAAGACCTGCTGGTAGCCGCTCCCGACGAAACGGAGGGAAACGCCTCCGCAGCCGTGGAGTTGCCATTTAAACATGTCCTGACGGCCGTGAAGTTTTCCTGCGGGGACGATATGGGAATAGGAACCGTTAAGAGTATTAAGCTCAAAGGGGTCTATTCCGAGGGTACGTTCAATTTCGGGACCTCTGCATGGAGTGGTCTGCAAACCTCTGCCGAGTTCGGTCAGAATCCCGATAAGACAACTGACGGCACGCCGGATAGCGCGATCACCGAGGGAGAAGCTACTTTTATGATGCTACCTCAGACTTTGTCCGACGGAGCGCAAATCGAAGTAGTTTTCAACAACGGTACGACGGATCATACGCTCACGGCCGATATTGGCGGTGTGAACTGGGCACAGGCCACAACCGTAACTTACCGGATCTCCACGACTTCGATTAATTGGAATTATACGTTGGAAGTCACTCCACCTGCCGATGTTTCCTATCTGGGGGGTAATACCGACTATACGGTCACAAGTTACAGAAGCAATTCGAGTGGAGTAAAAGAAGAGGTGGCTTGGACGGCACGCTTCTCGTTTGACGGCGGCCAAACATGGACAACGACCTGTCCCGGCTGGGTTTCGGCTTTTGTCGCTTCCGGTGCCGGTAGCATGATGGGAGAGAAATACACGGCTACAATCGCTGAACAAGAAGCCTTCAAAAGCAGCGCTAGTTCTCACGACATAGTTTTACAAGAAGCATCGCCGAAAGGCACACAGGATAACCCCTATGACCTTTCGATGTTCGACATCTACGGAAACCCACAAAGCGGCATGACCACAGCCAACTGCTACGTGGTGCGCTCTCCGGGCTGGTACCGCATTCCGTTGGTGTACGGCAACGCTGTCAAGAACGGTGTAACGAATGAGGATGCCTATAATCCGAACATCAATTTTGTCTACAGCACCGATACGTTTGTCAGACACGATGACCAGCCGATCACAGCTCCGTGCATTGCCGACAACGGTATCATGGCGGACGCCGCTACAATGGTCTGGAACGATGCCAATGCAGATTTTGTAGCTGTTAATCCCGTGCTTTCCACCTATACGGCCACGATCGACGGAGCCGACAAATCACTCCAATACATCGTTTTCGAGATGCCGAAAGGCAATATCAAGCAGGGAAATGCCGTGATTGCGGTGAGGTCGGGCACTACCACGCTCTGGAGTTGGCACATCTGGGTGACGGATGAGGACCTGACTCCCATAGGCGTTACCAACTACATGGACGAGGTCAATTATATGATGCCCGTAAATCTGGGTTGGAACTCGACAGGAGCGTGTACGTTGACCTCCTATTATAAACGGAGTTGTATGGTTGAAATAACGCAGGCGGCTTCAGGACATAGCCGGACCTTCGCCCTTACTCAGACTCCCTACTTTTATGCAACAACTTCCACCAACGGCAATAGTCCTTACTACCAGTGGGGGCGCAAAGATCCATTTCTGCCCAGTGACGGAACTACCCAGAATGCCGATAAGACGTGCTTCGGACGGAAATGGAGTAAGGTATCGACTAAGCCCACTCTCGGAATGTATATTCAGAATCCGACGGTGCTCTTCCCTGCAATTAGTGCCATCGATACTAAGCTTTATAATATGTGGAGCGCTAAGAATACGAGAGATAACGTGTCCCATGAGAAAGCGGACCAGCTGGTGATCAAGACTGTGTACGACCCTTGTCCGCCGGGCTTCCATGTCCCGCCGTCCAATGCGTTTACGGGGTTTACCACTATTGGTAATGGTACTAATATTTCTTCTTACTGGAATGTCTTGTCAAGTACAATTAATAAAGGACTAAACTTCTACTCCGGTAAGAATAAAACCGGGCCTAAAATCTGGTTTCCAACTGCAGGAACTCGCGATGGTGCAACCGGTGCGTTGTCTTTCGTTATGAGCAAAGGTATCTATTGGACTGCGCTGACTCACTATTCTACTGGCTCATCTTTTAACGGAGGAGAAAATTTGTATATAGCCAAAGAGCCTTCCCCTTTAGTAAACCCGAAGAACAGCACTAATTTAGCCTACAGCTGTTCCGTGCGTCCTGTTCAAGAACAGGAATAGCAAGGGGGCAGTCGATGCCGGTTCGATGCGATATTTCGGGCATCCCTGCCCTCTACCTTTGGGGGCCAAACAAAATGGGGCATCTCAGGGATGCTTCCGTAGAGCAGATCGAAAACAGGTTGTTCGATAAGACATATTTACGAGAGGATGGATTCTGCGGATAATATAATATGTGTGACCGTATTCAAAAAACCTTATCGCAAACGAAGGAAAAGTACCGCGAGGCAGTCGGGCTGTACGGTTCTACGGTGCTGAGCGTTCGTGCGATCTGCGCCCGGTGCGGTGTATCATATGCGGGGTTCCGGAGCTATTTGTACAAGTACCGCCGCGACCTGCTGCTGTCGCGCCACGGCGTAGCGGTCCCTTCGGCGTCGGATGCCGCACGTACGCGCCTGCGGGGATGTCGGGGCCAGACCGCGTCGGCCCGTGCCAAGTACGGCGACGCGATCGCGGCCTGCGGCGATGCGGCATATATCGAATACAACGTATCGCAGATCGCGCACCTGTTCGGACTGAACCCGACGGGTTTGAGCAATCAGCTTCGTGCGCACTGTCCGGGACTTCTCGAACGCCGCGAACGGGAGCGGCAACGGTTGGGTCTTGCCGACAACCAGCAGCGGGGCGTTCGTCCGTGGTGCCGGGAGCAGTACGCCGCAGCCGTCAAACTGCTTCGCACAACTGAACTTACGCTGCCGGAGGTTGCCGAGCGGTGCGGGGTCTCCTTTACCGGGCTTCGTCAGCATGTGTGTTTCTATCACAAGGATTTGCAGCAGGCGCGCAGCGAGTTGCGCGAGCGCGCCAAGACGCAAAAAAG
>ENA-OROP01003242-OROP01003242.1-human-gut-metagenome-genome-assembly--contig:-NODE-3242-length-10749-cov-3.359267_pt1 | contig 10749 bp, 9 predicted proteins | sample MGYA00242132_ERZ509056 | MGnify/ENA primary metagenome ERZ509056 (study PRJEB26280, sample SAMEA2338768) | human gut metagenome | biome: human gut; feature: human-associated habitat; material: faeces...
ATCACTATCACATCTAAATTCTGCCATGATGGTTTCAATTTGAATAATGATGCTAATAAGATTCAAGTATCCTAATCCATTATAACTTTCAGGGAGTTCTTGATCACCACTTTTGTAAGTCATAACCGTATTATCTTTAATTAATTCTTGTCGTCCTAAAGTGGAATTAATTTGAATAATGGTTTCATTTTCTTTTGTTCCACCAAATCTTTTTACTTTTCCAACAATTTCTTCAAACACTTTTGAATATAATCCAGTCAATTCATGATCTGTATTCAATAATTGTGCTTCAAATTCTTCAAGTACCGGATCACCAGCTTCACCTTTTACACGCTCGTAATATTGGTTTGATAATGATGAAAGTGATGTATCATTTTCTTTATTATCTGTTTCTCTCTTTGCCCCAATGGATTTAATAGAAACTATACGAGACAAATGAAGGATATTTTTATCAAGTATCGTAAATATGTCCGGATTGCATTCGTGTATTGTATAATCATACTTAATGGCCTTATAAACAGTTTTAAAATAATTTTTCGATTTGTCACGCATAAAACGTTCAAATAATTGTTGTTTATTTCTAGCATTTTTCTTACCAGAAGATAATTTTTCAAAATATTTATCATAGTCCATTTTTAGTTGATTAATATCATTCAAAACATATTCTATCTTCAATACGACCATATGATTATCTGGATCTAAATCCATAAGCAATGGAGAAATATTTGCTATATTATCACTCTCGTTATATTCGATATACAAAAATAATTCTATTCCCTGTATATCTGTATTATCCCACTCACTTTTCTTACATGCTATACAATCAGTTAATCTTAATTTAAACTCTAAATTAAAATCATCATATCGAATCCCCGGACCTTTACCCTCTGAAAAAAACGTTTGCATTATAGATATTAATGATGTTTTTCCGCAATTATTTTTCCCGATAATCAGAGAAAGGGTCTTCTGCCAGTCCATTGAAAAGTCCTTTAATGCTCTGTAATTTTTAACTCTAATCTTTACAATTTCCATCTTCTCACCTTCTAAAATTTATTCCTATCATTAGCCTCTTCATCATCAATACATAACTCTCTTTTATTTCCAATACCTACTTTACTCTACTCTGATTTCCATATTAAGTGCTGCCAAAATATTATCAATACGCTGTATTAAATCATCGTACGTCATAATATCTGCAATATGTTTATATTGTCGTTTGATTAATTCAAAATCATTCTTTTGTTGTTGATTAAATTGCTCACTTCGTCCCAGAAGTAAAATACCTTGAGGATTAATAACCTTTGGCATCACATTATTGGGTAATTTTTCTGAAAGTTGTTTTTGAAGTACTTTCTCTCCTTCCGTTCCCCAAACATTAAGACAATAAATATATTTTTCAATCTGTTGAATAGCTCCAGCCAGTTCTCGCACAGGTACATAATTATTACGATATGAAGATTGCTTGGTTAAAATTTGAACATTCGGCTTTTTTATATCAATATATCCATTTGCATCTACCAAGAGAAAATCTGGTCTTTTCTCATGTCGATCAACTCCTTTGATTACAACTTCTCGTACTCCAGCTATGTACTTCGGATATAATAGTCTCAACAACCCATGTATTTGCTTTTGCCATACTTCTTCTCTTACACTATCTGATCTGTTTAAAAGTTCTAACAGATTTGCTCTGACCTCTCGAAATTGACAAAGCTCTATTTTTGCATTTTCCTTAAATGCGTTCTGTATATCATCTTGAAGAGCGGATGAAAGACTTTTTTCTTGTCTCTCTATAAACTTATTAAATTTCTCTTCACACGACTCTGTATGCGGGAAAAACTCTTTAACAATTGTTGCAATCCGAGCATTTGCATAATAATTTAATTCGGCTGTTTTAGGAAATTTTTTTATTAATAATTCAAAAGTCTCTATAGGTATATGGTCTTTAATATCACTTCCACCTATATAAACATCTTTTTCTACAATATGATCTATTTTCGCAAGGACAGAAATATTACGATAAGCAACAAAATGACGTTTATTTAACTTAACGCTATTAGCAAAATAAAAATTATGATCAACACCAATCACATCACGATCAATAACTGTGTATTCGTCTAAAACCTTACCAACACAAAAATGGAGTTCATTAAGCATATCATCCTCAAAACGTAAATGCGTTATATTAACTGTAAATGTCCTTGAAATATGCCATTCTTCGTCTTTTCTCAAAATTTCAAGAATATCTTGAATATCGATACGTTCCGGAGTTAATATCAGTAATAATTCATCTTCACTTCTTTCAAATGTAATACTCACCCTTACGCTCTCCTCTTTTCTTTAATCATAGCAATTATTGATCACACATGTTATTAATGGTATATATAATAAAATAATCTCTTTCATTTTTTCAATAATTCCGTAAATTCATAAAACTCATCTAATGAATTAAACAAATCTTGTCTCATTATTCCACAAAATTTATGTCCTTCATGTTATGTCCGTTATTTTCATTATAAATCAATTTAAACTTCCAATATCCTCAAGCTTAATCACACTTAAAATAGCTGGTGCTGCTTCCCAACTTCCTGAATATTTCATATTTGAATCATATTCACATTTTGCAATTTTTTCTTTCAACTGCTCAATATTATCTACCCCAAATAATATTTGCATTTTCTTACAATATCTGCGAGACTTCATTTTTTCCCATTCCAACCCCTTATTTTTAACATAAACGTAACATCCAGGGAACCAATATATACCCATCCAATTTTGATTATCTTCAACTAAGTCATACGCATTACAAACCTGATATAAAAATAAGTCCGCCTCTGCAATTGCTTCTGAAGTATATATTGGAAATTTTTCTCTCTGATTACAAATTACATCTCCTATCAATGTATATTTGTTTTTCATTTCAGACGTTGGCTTATACTGATTTTCAATAATCTTATTAAAATGTCTGAATGCTGTATAATTATTTGGTTTAATAGCTCCACCAAAAGAACTTGTTTCTAAAAAATACGTATATGTTAACAATGTGTTTATTGCCATATAATCTTTTGTATGACGAAAATATGCAATGGTACATATAAACACTTCCCACAAAAGGGTCTTATAAACATCAAAATCTGTCTCATATGCTGAACTTGCTTGCAAATTAAATGTTCTTACACATGACAGTTTATTATATAAATATTCAAATGTTTCTGCTAATACCTCTGCATAATTATCTTCAACTTCCACAATTGATTCCATAAAATCCAAATATATATCTCGTATTGGTTTTGTATTTAAGAAATTATTATATGCTTCTTCCGGATTCACATTATATACATAATATGGTTTTAAAACCTCAACATAATCTTCCCGAAATCTTGATATACAATTTTTTCTTTTATTAACTGTATTACTCCCCCGAATTTGACGAATCAAATCCTTTATGGGAAAAAAATCACTTTTTTCTTCATCTAACCATTCTGGCCTTTTCCCCAATTTAGGCTTTACAAACTGTGGCTTTTCATATATGTTACGAAGAAGTTTTTCATATTCTTCCTCATATTTGGCTGGATCTGAAAGATCAATATATATTCTTGTTTTTATATAAGTCGGCACATATTCTTTTCCTTCTTCATCTCGTTCCGCAATAATAGGAATAAACTTTTCCTGTCTTGCATTCCCATATATTTCACTAGAAATAATTACTGTTTCATCCCCTACTCCTCCTGTTCGGTCATTTGCCTTTTGTGCATATATCTTGTCACATATTATAAGTACTTTTGTGATTTCTGAATCATTAACACATCTCTCCATAAATTCATATTTATCATTGCCTTCTTTTAAATCCCATTTGTCAAGAACTACATCTACACCATGGGCAACCAATCTTTTGGCTAAATCCAATACAAGTTCATCACTGCTCCAAGAATACGATATAAATACTTTTGGTGTTTTATCATCCTCCATTATTAACATCCTCCATTTTCATTCTTATTTATGTAGATTTTATTATATAAAAGTTACGCTTATATTATCAAATGCCTCTATATATAAATACACATAACTATTAAAAAACTGTCACATTTTGTCTTTTTATCATTTTTTAACAAATAATTTTAACATTCGTTGTTCTACTCTTCTCATACCTCCGCCGATAATACTCCAAACTCCGATACCCAAGCACATCCCCCATCTGCTCACCAAACGCCATATTCCCAACAACGTCTCCAATCTCATCCCTCAACGCCAGCGCATATCCATCTTTCTCCACAAAGAATCCCTTCCCTGACGCCTTCAAGAATCGGATCGGCATCCGCTTCGCCTTACTCAGATGCTGCTTATCCGTCACTTTCTTATAATCCTCATAAGTATTCACATTCGGGAAATCCTTCCAGTTCGTCCCGGTATCAAAAAATTCCTTCCAACTCTCCAATACCTCTTCATCCGTAACCGCAAGCCGGATATTTCCATGATTATAAAAGCTGTAAAGGATCGGCATCTTATACACTTTCTGCATCTCCGTAGTTTCGATCGTCTGAATGAATTCTCGTCCGATTCCCGCATATAACTTCTGCTCATCCTCTGACAATTCACCAAGTTCATACAAGAAATCAAGATAATGCTGGAATGGATTTTCTTTCGCATGACTGCCGCTGACACAAATCCGGTAAATATCATCATCCATATAAGTGAATAAGTCCATTCTGCTTGGCCGCTTTCCGTCCAGTAATTCTTTTACACGATAATACTCCTGCCGGATCTGCATTTTCAGTGTTAATTTCTTCTTATCCATTTCCTTGAACAGATCGATCAGCCGCATGTCAAAATCAACGATGCAGTCATCCGGATATTCCAGATCCTGATACTCGCAGGATCCTTTCTTGCTAAATGACTGCTCTCCGCTTAACAATAGCGGTGCCTTCCCCGCCTTCTCATAATTTCCGATGAAATCCAATACATTCAGATATTCTTTTCCTTTATATAGACGAAGTCCTCGTCCCAACTGCTGCAGGAATACGACAGGGGATTCCGTCGGACGCAGGAACATTACCATATCCAGGGAAGCGATATCCACACCTTCATTGAACATATCCACAGAGAAGATCACCCGGATCTCTCCGTTCTTCAATTTGCGGATAGCTTCGTTACGCTCCTCGGCATATGCTCCATTTTCACCACTGTATACGGCTGCGGATGCAATTCCTCTCTGGCAGAATTCTTTCGCCATGTCTTCTGCATGCTGTCTGGAACAGCAAAATCCGATTGCACGCGAAGAACGATATTTTCGATAATATTTGTAAATCAAGCCATATCTTCTCTCATTTCCGATATAAGCCTGATTCAGCTCCTGTTCATCATAGCGCCCCTTCACGATCCGCAGCCTGGAATAATCCGTCTCATCATACACGCCGTAATAGTGAAATGGTACAAGCATTCCTTTGTTGATCGCTTCTTTTAAGGAAATCTGATATGGCACGTTATAATCACAGATTTCGTAGATATTTTTTCCGTCCATTCTTTCCGGTGTTGCTGTTAATCCCAGTAAAAATTGCGGCTGAAAATACTCTACGATTCTCCGGTATTGATCTGTAATCGCATGATGGAATTCATCAATGATCACATAGTCAAAATAATCCGCCGGAAAATATGTCTCATTCAAATATTCCGGTCTCCCGAGTGTCGCCACCGATGCGAAGATAACGGATTTATCCCTATCCTTTTCTTTTCCGTCAAAGAATCCATAATCCTCCGAGTTCCGCACATTTTTGAAAGAAACCGCCGCCTGCTTAAGGATTTCTTCCCTGTGTGCAACGAATAACACCCGTTCATATTTTGCCGAATCAAATGCAGCAAGGTATGTCTTTCCGATTCCGGTGGCCGCATATACAAGTCCTTTCGCCGCACCTTCCATGCGGCTTTCCTGTAACGCATACAATGCCTCTATCTGTGCTCCCCGCGGACGGTACAACATTCGGACATTTTCAGTATTCCTGTTCTCATTATCTTCTGCAGCGTCATATTTCGTCAGATCCCTGGACACCGCCGGCTTCTTCCATGCCTTGGAATATCGTTTTAATTCTTCATCATCTATAATGATCGAATGGTTCAGAAACAGATCTTCAAATGTAGCATAGAACAACTCATAATTCTTTTTGTCCAGCGTATCACTGAATCTGTAATTCCATTCGATTCCTGAAGTTAAAGCGCTTTTGGAAATGTTCGATGATCCGATGTATATTTCATTCGAAGATTCATAATGAAAGATATAAGATTTGGGATGAAATGAGCGTGATGTTTCATTATACAGACGCAGATCCACACGGTCACCGAGCTCACTCTTGATCAGATATAAAGCCGACGGCTGTGTGATCCCCAGATAATTTCCCGTCAGGATACGGATCTTCACGCCCCGGTCCAGCGCCCGCTTCATATCATTTAAGAGCATCCGCACACCCGACTCCATCAGAAATGAGACGATGATATCAATCTGCTTCGCCTTTGCCATACTCATTTTCAATTGATAATATAGATACCGGCTCCGGTCTCTGTCCCCGGTCATTACATTCGTAGATTCGATCTCATATGTATCTATTCTTTCCTCAAAATTAGATTGAGCCATTTTTCTTCTCCCCGCCCCGGACGTACATCTGATGTAATCCATTGTTCTTCTATCTCTAATTCATCCATGTCCTGAATCAATTTTGCAAATGTCTCTTCTGTCATATCCGTAAAATATCTTCCGTTTCGTTCGCCCTCGAATGTTCCGTACTTGAAGGATGTGTATATGATTCCGTGGGCTCGAAGAGCATTTGTCATCTTCTTTATAATGTCTTGCAGTTCATTTGCCGGAACATGAAGGATTGACGAGCATGCCCAGATTCCGTCGTAGGCTTCTTTTTCATTCAGTTCCTGGAACAGCATGTGTTTTACCGGAATGCCTGTATATTCGCTTGCGAGTTTGCATAGTTCCTGTGAACCGTCTATGGCATTGACTTTGCAGCCTTGCTCCAGGAAATATTTTGTATCGCGGCCGGAACCGCAGCCGTAGTCCAAGATTTCCGCTCCCGGATGCAGTTTGTCCAGGAAGCGATTCTGCACGATTCCGAAGTCTACAGATATAGTGCCGGTGATGAATTTTTTTGCGTTTTTGTTGTAGTAATCCAGTGTTGTGGTTGATTTTGTGGTTTCGTTTCTTGCGTTCACGATTGCCTCCTGAGGGTGTGATACTTGTTCCAATATTGTCCTGTATTTATTATACTGCATGGGAGTGGATGGATACAAGAAAGAGTATACTCTCCTTCACAAAGCATTCAGCAACTTAATAACCATTATCTTTTTTCACCTTTTATTACTTATCACTCTCTTCTTTGAATTCTCTCATTATATTACCAAATGTTTCTTCTGACATTAAACCATACATTTTATTCACATATTCTTTTCTGAACAACAATATTTTCCGAAGTGATAATTTACAAGTTCGAATCACTCTCCATCGATGTTTCCTTTGAATCTTCTTATCTTGGTTATCACGAAATTTCATCCTGACAAATACTTGTTCATAATCAGAATATATCTCCAGTCCAAATTCCAACGGCAAGATTAAAATTGTATATACTATTGGAATCATAAAACTAACCAGTGTATTGATTGCATTTAATTCTTTATACTCTTTTAATCCAACATTCGCGGCACCCCAAAGCATATACCAACCAATACATGCCAGCACAATATCTATTAGCTTATGAACTCTCCTGTATTTTTCTTCAGATTCTGCTACCACATTCATAAGTATTAATATTGTTATTACCGGAATAATCAACATTTCAATCCAAAATTTAAATGTAAATGTTCCAATAAAATATTCGAAAATAACTATTACTCTAAAGTTATCTTTCACTGTGCTTTTCAAATGCTCTGCATCGCCCTTTATAATAGAATTCACACAATATGATATTCCAGAAAAGATCAACCATAATATAATATCTTTTAAATATATATTATTCCAGAATGGTAACTGATAAAATATCATGGTTATTCCCGCCACATATAAAGCAATTATCAGAAAAAAGTGTCTTAATTTTTTGCCTAAGAGGATTTTAATAACGTTCCATAAACTTTTACGGATTTCCCTTTGAGTCAACATCCATACAAAGAATCCTGTACCCCATATGGCAATTGCCCATTCTCTTGTTGATAAAATTGTCACTATTTCTTCCATTCATCTACTCCCATCTTCAAAAACTCCACATGCATTTACATTTATAAAATCTATTTCTCGTCGTATCATTCATAGTTATTATCATTTTAGCAAATTTACTGTCGTAATATCGCAACACTTATGTATCTTACTTCAAAAAAATCCCACATATTATATGTAGGACTTTTCTTACTCACTATATATGCTTTGTGCCTGTTCTAAATTTTTTATAATTTTACCTTTCAGACTCTCCGGTGATATGACTTTAAATCTATTCGCATATTGTACAAAACAGCCAACCAATGTCACGCTGTCCATCTTTTTAAATACCGCTTTATACTTTCCTTTTTCTAACGATCTGACCGACACCCCTGACATTTCCGGGCAGCGGCATAATCATATGCGAAAATCTGCTTCGTCCTCTCTGACTCGTCAGATTTAACAGCTTATTTCGAATCTCATTCGCTTCATGAACGGACACACACCTTGCCTGTTGCACCGAATCTAACATCAGCTTAATTTCCCAGTCTTCCAGCAAATGTTTCTCCATATACCATCCTTTATGTGAATTTTCTGCCTGCTTAATCGGATAACCGCAGCTTTGTAACAAACGCACATCGTCATAAATGGATGTACGGTGTACATTTTCCATTCCGTATTCTTCTTCCAGTTTCTGGCTTATCTGCACTGCATTCATCGGCGTCTTCTCATCGGTGGTCTGGAAAAGTTGAAGGACGCGGATTATTTTTTCTTTATGGGATGTGGACATAGGGGTGCTCCTTACATTATGTTTTGAATTGAAATGATATATTAATTATACTGTACTGAGTTAAGCTTCACAACTTTCATCTTTTTGATTTTTATAGTTGACTTTTGTTAACAAACAGATTAATATTATATACAAGAAATGGGTTTGTTACCGTACGGCTATTGCCTAAGCGGGGTGCTCGTTTCTTTTTTTATATTCACCATATCATATAAATATAGATTTCCATCAGCTGCATGCCGAATTAACATTTCTATCCTGTATATATTAAATCGTTCCACCTCTTTTAAATCACTACTATAAACAGGTAATGCAAACCTAGTTGTAAAACGATACCAGCCATATTTTGCATCAACTTTATGCTTCCCCTTAAAATTTTCCTGCCATCGTTTGTTAGTTGCACATTTCAATAACGTAGGAATTTTCTGTGTCGCATTTGCTTTGGCTTTTGCATTAGCACCACACAATCGTTTTGTATCTTCAGATCCTTTTAATTCTGCCGGAAAATCATTTCCAATAAAGACTTGATCCGCTGTTTCAACAACTTCATAACACTTTCCTACATATTCCTTCAAATAATTTTCAACATCTTCCCAATCGATATTTCTCTTCCCTTTAAATCGTATATCTGTAATTACAACTATTTTTCTTCCATCCTCATCTGTAATTATGTCAATAATATTTTCCTTCTTCATATATATTTTATCTCTCCTCATAGTTAACGCGTTGCGTTATATTATCAGTAAAAAAATAAGTCTTACGACTTATTTTTCATCATATATTCCACTTCCGCCCGATATTTCATCAAACGTAAAAGATACTCCGGAAGTTCTCTCTTCTCAGCTTCCCAATCTTGAACAGTACGATACGGTATACCATAATAATCACTAAACTCTCTCCTGTTCATTCCCATTTTTTCCCGTAATTCTTTTACTTCTTTTCCTCGACTCATTAGACCACCTTCTAGACGCATTGCGTTAATAAAATAATAATTCATGTATAAATGTCTGTCAATGACTATTTTCTATACCTCCGGTTCAATCACAGCTTATCATACTTCGCACTCTTCCCCTTAGCCTTCTCCACCGGATACTTCTTTGCATTCACCTTGATCTTCTCCCGCACGATCTCATCCAGATCCAGTCCGCAAGCATCTGCCAGCAAGACACAATAATTCACAACATCCGCCAGTTCTTCTTTTATTTTCTCCTGTTTTCCTTCATTTAAGACATCTGCGCCACTCCACTGGAATACTTCCAGAAGTTCTGCTGCCTCCAGTGAAATGGAGATTGCCAGATCTTTCGGGTTGTGGAATTGTTTCCAGTCTCTGTCGTCTCGAAATTTTAATATTTCTTTGATTGTTTCTTCTGTCATTTCAATTTTCCTCTTCGATGTATTTACTGAAAATCTCTTATATTCATTATACTTCGCTAACCATTGACGTACAAGAAGAAGTCATATTTCTACGACTTCTTCTAATACAATTGACATTTATCATCAAATAAAGTAATATTCTATACAAAGAAATGGGTTTGTTACCGTACAGCTGTTGCTCAAGCGGGGTGCTCGTTTCTTTTTTATATTCATCGAATTTCAAAAATTCATTTCTAAATCTATCACAAGGTAATCCAGGCTGTTTCCTCCTGTTCACTTTTCAGACTCTTTTTACAAATCTTGCAGATTGTTCCTGCCGGTGTAACTAATACCACCTTCGCGTATGCCGTGTCTCCAATCTTGTCATACAAACGACCTGCACTCATAGACTCTCCGATGACTGTATAAGAAC
>ENA-OROP01003245-OROP01003245.1-human-gut-metagenome-genome-assembly--contig:-NODE-3245-length-10744-cov-6.843578_pt1 | contig 10744 bp, 6 predicted proteins | sample MGYA00242132_ERZ509056 | MGnify/ENA primary metagenome ERZ509056 (study PRJEB26280, sample SAMEA2338768) | human gut metagenome | biome: human gut; feature: human-associated habitat; material: faeces...
CTCTCAAATCTCTTTGGGATTTCTTAACGTCTATTGGTTCTTTTCAAGGGCTTCTCGCTAAGGTTTTGGAAGTCATTCTTTTGTCTCAGCGCTTGGCGCTCAAGTATAATACCACACACCGGGCCATTTGGCAACCCCTTTTTGCAAGTTTTTTTGACTTTTTTCTTCTTTGGGCCTTTTGCCCAGTTTTTTGTATCAAACTCCACCGGCGTTTGACATCTTCCCGCCCGTGTATCCCCTGCCTCCCGCCGGACTCCTTTCTCTCCTATTATAAGGTAATATAATAAAGAGGATCCCATATGGGAACCGTATAGAGGGCAGCAGATATTACCCTGCGGAAAGGTCCTACTTTTCTTGTGCGGTTTGTCAAGGGGCTTTGACCGAGATTTTGCTCTGAAAATCTTCCCGCAAATTTGTTCAATGCTACAAAACACAAAATGTAGTGGTTCTTCCATTGACATATCACTAAATAGTGATATGATAGTATCAACATCTACCATGCATTCCGCGGGTGCCTCTTGCCAAAGGGGACGCCCGCTCAAATTGCGGCTGTATCGTCAGGAGGAAAATGAATGAAGATCATCAAGCGCAACGGCGCAGAGGTGCCCTTTGATATCACCAAGATCATCACGGCAGTGACCAAGGCCAGCGATTCCGTGGGCGGCAAAAGCCGTCTGACCCGGGAGCAGATCACTCAGATCGCATCGGATGTGACCGACCAGTGCCACGCTCTCAACCGCGCCGTCAGCGTGGAGGAGATCCAGGACATGGTGGAGAACAAGCTGATGGACATCCGTGCCCATGACATTGCCCGCCACTATATCACCTACCGCTATGTACAGAGCCTCAAGCGCCAGACCAATACTACGGATGAGCGCATTCTGAGCCTGATCGAGTGCCAGAACGAAGAAGTCAAGCAGGAGAACGCCAACAAGAACCCCACCGTGAACAGTGTCCAGCGCGACTACATGGCCGGTGAGATCTCCAAGGATCTGACCGCCCGCCTGCTGCTGGACCCGGAGATCGTCAAAGCCCATCAGGAGGGCCTGATCCATTTCCACGATTCGGACTACTTTGCCCAGCACATGCACAACTGCGACCTGGTCAACCTGGAAGACATGCTGCAGAACGGCACCGTCATCTCCGGCACCTATATTGAAAAGCCTCACAGCTTTTCCACCGCCTGCAACATTGCCACCCAGATCATTGCACAGGTGGCCTCCAACCAGTACGGCGGCCAGAGTATCAGCCTGACTCATCTGGCTCCGTTCGTGGATGTTTCCCGCAAGAAGATCGCCGCCGAGGTCGAGGCCGAGATGGAGGGCCTGGATGTTTCCGCCGAGCGGAAAAAAGAGATCGTGGAGCGCCGCCTGCGCAACGAGATCAACCGCGGCGTCCAGACCATCCAGTATCAGGTCGTCACCCTGATGACCACCAACGGTCAGGCTCCGTTCATCACCGTCTTCATGTATCTGGGCGAGGCCCGCAACCCGCAGGAAAAGGCAGACCTGGCCATCATCATCGAAGAGACCATCCGCCAGCGGTATCAGGGCGTCAAGAACGAGGCCGGTGTCTGGATCACTCCCGCGTTCCCCAAACTGATCTATGTGCTGGAGGAAGACAACATCCGCCCCGGCGCCCCTTATTACTATCTGACCGAGCTGGCCGCCAAGTGCACCGCCAAGCGGATGGTGCCCGACTACATCTCCGAGAAGAAGATGCTCGAGCTGAAGGTGGACAAAAACGGCGAGGGCCACTGCTACACCTGCATGGGCTGCCGCAGCTTCCTAACCCCCTATGTGGACCCCGAGACGGGCAAGCCCAAATATTATGGCCGCTTCAATCAGGGCGTCGTCACCATCAACCTGGTGGATGTAGCCCTCTCTTCCGGCGGCAACTTTGATAAGTTCTGGAAGATCTTCGACGAGCGTCTGGCCCTCTGCCACCGTGCACTGCAGGCCCGACACCAGCGTCTGCTGGGCACCCCCAGCGATGCCGCGCCCATCCTGTGGCAGTACGGCGCACTGGCCCGCCTGAAAAAAGGCGAGAAGATCGACAAGCTGCTGTATGGCGGTTACTCCACCATCAGCCTGGGCTATGCCGGCCTGTATGAGTGCGTGAAGTATATGACGGGCAAGAGCCACACCGACGCCGGTGCCAAACCCTTTGCCTTGAGCGTGATGCAGCACATGAACGACAAGTGCAGCGAGTGGAAGAAAGCGGAGAATATGGACTACTCTCTCTACGGCACCCCGCTGGAATCCACCACCTACAAATTCGCCAAGTGCCTGCAGAAGCGGTTCGGCATCGTGCCCGGCATCACCGACAAGAACTATATCACCAACAGCTATCACGTCCACGTCTCGGAGCAGATCGACGCCTTTACCAAGCTGAAATTTGAGAGTGAATTCCAGAAGCTCTCTCCGGGCGGTGCCATCAGCTATGTGGAAGTGCCCAACATGCAGGATAATCTGGAAGCCGTCATGAGCGTGCTGCAGTTCATCTACGACAACATCATGTACGCCGAGTTGAACACCAAGTCCGATTACTGCCAGTGCTGCGGTTACGACGGCGAGATCAAGATCGTGGAGGACGACGGCAAGCTGGTGTGGGAGTGCCCCAAGTGCGGCAACCGTGACCAGAACAAGCTGAATGTTGCCCGCCGCACCTGCGGTTATATCGGCACCCAGTTCTGGAACCAGGGCCGCACCCAGGAGATCAAGGATCGGGTGCTGCACCTGTAAACCTCTCAGTCACGCTTCGCGTGCCAGCCACTCCCCTTTCGGCACTTTCGTGCCACCTCCCCCGACCGGGGGAGTCTTTCCTATCAGGGGAGCCCTTGGCAAGCTCCAAAAAGCACAACAAATTGTAAAGCAAAGCATCGTGCCTTGCTTTCAGGTTTGATATATCATGAATTTTGCTACAATTAAGTATTACGACATTGCCAACGGGCCCGGCGTGCGCACCAGTGTGTTCGTCTCGGGCTGCCGGCACCACTGCCCCGGCTGCTTCAATGAGGTGGCATGGGATTTCGGTTACGGCAAGCCCTTTGATAAGGCCATCCGCAACGAAGTTTTCGCCTCCTGCCAGCCGGACTATATCGCCGGCATCTCCCTGCTGGGCGGCGAGCCCATGGAGCCGGAGAACCAGCGGGAGCTTCTTCCCTTTGTCCGCAACTTCAAGGCCCTCTACCCCAAAAAGACGGTCTGGTGCTACTCCGGCTACACCTGGGAGCAGCTGACCGGGGCGGTTCCCTGCCACGCCCGGTGCGAAGTCACCGACGAGCTGCTGGGCCTGCTGGATGTACTGGTGGACGGCCGCTTTGTGCAGGCCGAGCACGACATCTCCCTCCGCTTCCGGGGCAGCCGGAACCAGCGGCTGCTGGATGTGCCCAAGTCCCTTGCCGCCGGAGAGCCTGTCTGGTGGCAGGACGAGCAGGTCTTTTCCACCCATACGATGTAGCCCTCTCAGTCAATGCTCCGCATTGCCAGCTCCTCCTCCCTCTGTCGCTTACGCGGCATCTCCCTCCGGCCGGAGGGAGTCTTTCAAAGGGAGAGCCCTTGGCAAGCTTCAAAAGCACTGCAAAATTGCAATGCAAAGCAGCGTTATAAAAACGTTCCGTTTTCCACATCCGGTGCAGGAATCGTGGAAAACGGAACGTTTTATTTTTAGCGGCTTCTGACGGCCTCCTCGATGGCGGCGAGGAAGATCGTGCCGTAGCGGGCGGCTTTCTTCTCGCCCACGCCGGTGATGTTGAGCAGCTCGTCGGTGCTGAACGGCTTTTTCTGTACCATCTCCCGGAGGGTGGCATCGCTGAACACGAGATAGGCCGGGATCTTCTGCTTGCTGGCCAGCCGCTTGCGCAGGGCGTAGAGGTCGGCCAGCAGCTTTTCGTCCTCGGCGCTGAGCTCCACGTCCGCCGGGCGGCGGCGGGGCTTTTCAGCCAGACGGTGGGCGCTGGCGGCGGCCCGCTGCTTGGCCTCGGCGGCACGCTGTTCCATCTGCCGGGCAGCCTCCTCTGCCATGAGGCAGTTGGAGCAGTTGCCGCACTTGGCCGGGGCCACCTCCCCAAAATATTGGAGCATGAACCCCCGCAGGCAGCGGGGCGTGGTGGAGTAAAAGGTCATGTACTTGAGCCGTTCCTCCGCCTTGCGGGCGGCTTCGGCTTTTACATCGGCGGGCAGGCCGTTGTCCGCTTCCCTCTCTTTGTCAATGAAAAAGCGGATGGTCCGCACATCGGTGCCGGAGTAGAGCAGGATGCAGCGGGCCGGTTCGCCGTCCCGCCCGGCACGGCCCGCCTCCTGATAGTAGCTTTCCAAGTCCTTGGGCATGTTGTAGTGGATGACAAACCGGACGTTGGGCTTATCAATGCCCATGCCAAAGGCGTTGGTGGCCACCATGATCTGGACACGGTCATAGAGGAAATCGTCCTGGTTCTTCCGGCGGACCTCCGCGTCCAGCTTGGCGTGGTAGGCTGCCGCCCGGATGCCCCGGCTCTGGAGCAGGCGGGCCGTCTCGTCCACCTGTTTGGTGGTGCTGCAATAGACGATGCCCGCATGGTCGCCCTCCCGCAGGACATAATCCAGCAGGACACGGGGCTTCTCGCTGGGCAGGGCACGGCGGGACTCAAAATAGAGGTTGGGGCGGTCAAAGCCTGTCGTCACCTCATAGGGGTCTTTCAGGGCCAGATGGGTGCGGATGTCATCCCGGACGTGGGCCGTGGCGGTGGCCGTGAACGCCCCCACCACCGGGCGGCTGGGCAGGCTGTCCACAAAGGCTTTGATGCGCAGGTAGCTGGGGCGGAAATCCTGCCCCCACTGGCTGATGCAGTGGGCCTCGTCCACCGTGACCATGCTGATGCGTTTTTCCTGCGCAAACCGCTGGAAGCCCGGCATCTCCAGCCGCTCCGGGGCCACATAGATGATCTTATACCATCCCTCCCGGGCCCGGTGGAGCATCAGGGCTTTCTGGTTATCGGTGAGGCTGTTGTTCAAAAAGGCGGCGGCCACGCCTGCCTGCACCAGGGCCCCCACCTGGTCTTTCATCAGGCTGACCAGCGGCGATACCACAAGGGTGATGCCCGGCAGCAGCAGGGCCGGCACCTGATAACAGATGGACTTGCCCGCGCCCGTGGGCATCACAGCCAGCACATCCTGCCCGCCCAGCAGCCGCTTCACGATCTCCTCCTGGCCGGGGCGGAAACTGTCGTAGCCGAAAACTTTCTTTAAAATCGAGCGCTGGTCTTCCATCAAACTGTCTCCTTTGTTTCAACACTGGGCTCCAGTATACCACAAAACCGCCCTGAGTTGCGAATTTTCGGTGGGATTTTGTGGTTTTGATAGCTTTTCGTGCGCCAAAATGCTATAATAAGAATACATATCTCCATCTAAAGATTCTTAGCCGCAGCCCGCGTGCTCCGGCTTCCGTGATTAAAAGGAGTACACTATGCAAAAACTCATCAGCTTTGCCGTCCCGTGCTACAACTCGGCGGCCTATATGCGCCACTGCATCGAGACGCTGCTCTCCGCCGGAGAGCAGGCCGAGATCATCCTGGTGGACGATGGTTCCACCAAGGACGACACCCCCGCCATCTGCGACGAGTACGCCGCCAAATATCCCACCATCGTCAAGGCCGTCCATCAGGAGAACGGCGGCCACGGCGAAGGCGTCAACCAGGGCATCCGCAATGCCACCGGCCTGTACTATAAGGTCGTGGACAGCGACGACTGGCTGGACACCGACGCCCTGAAAAAGGTCCTGCACCGCCTGCAGACCCTCGTGGCCCGCGGCACCGCCCCGGACCTGATGATCTGCAACTATGTGTATGAGCATGTGGAGGATGGCACCAGCCATACCGTCCGGTACACCAACGTCTTCCCGAAAGACCGCCTGTTCGACTGGGTGCATGTGGGCCATTTCCGCCCGGACCAGAACCTGCTGATGCACTCGGTCATGTACCGCACCGAGGTGCTGCGTCAGTGCGGCATGGTGCTGCCCAAGCACACGTTCTATGTGGACAATATCTTTGTCTACCAGCCTCTGCCCTATGTCAAGAGCATGTACTATATGGACCTTGACCTCTACCGCTACTTCATCGGCCGGGCCGACCAGAGTGTCAACGAGAGCGTTATGGTCAAGCGGGTAGATCAGCAGCTGCGGGTCACCAAGCACATGATCGACTGCCAGGACCTGGACGCCCTGAAAAACCAGAAGCGCCTGCGGGCCTACATGCTCCACTACCTCTCCATCATGATGGCCATTAGCGACATCTTCCTTCTGCTGGACGGCAGTGCCGAGGCCAAGGAGAAAAAGACCCAGCTCTGGCAGTACCTCAAGGAGCACACCAGCCCCAGCGTGTACCGCGCTGTCCGCCTGAGCCTGGGCGGCATCACCAACCTGCACTTCCCCAAGAGCGATACCGTCATTGTCGGCGGCTACCGCATCGCCCGGAAGATCTTTAAATTCAACTAAACTTCACAGGACAAAAGAGACGGTCCTCTTCCCACTGGAAGAAAACCGTCTCTTTTCTTTTTGCGTTTATTTCAGCACCACTTCGCCGTCCGCGTCGGCGTCCACGGTAAGGGTGGCGCCGGAGGCCAGCGTGCCGTCAATGAGGCGCTCGGCGGCGGGGTCTTCCACCGCCTTGCGGATGACGCGGCGGAGGTCGCGGGCACCGAACTTACCGCCCTGGCTCTTGGTGACCAGCGCCTTGAGGGCTGCCGGGGTATAGCTGTAGGCAATGCCCTTGGCCGCCATGCTGGGCTTGTACTCATCCAACATGAGGGCTGCAATCCCCTCCAGTGTCTCCTGGCTCAGGGGTTTGAACGCGATGACCTCGTCCACGCGGCCCAGGAATTCCGGCCGCAGGAACTGGGCCAGCGCCTTGCGGGTCTTCTCCTCGCTGCGCTGCTCCTCGCTCTTGTTGAAGCCAAGGCCGCCCGAAGTCTGGTCAGAGCTGCCGGCGTTGGAGGTCATGCAGATCACGGTGTTGGAGAAATCCACGGTCCGGCCCTGGGCATCGTTGATCTTGCCCTCGTCCAGAATCTGCAGCAAGATGTTCATGACATCCGGGTGTGCTTTCTCGATCTCGTCAAACAGCACCACGCTGTAGGGGCGGCGGCGGACTTTCTCGGTCAGCTGGCCGGCCTCCTCGTAGCCCACATAGCCCGGAGGCGAACCGATCATCCGGGAGACAGCGTATTTCTCCATATACTCGCTCATGTCCAGCCGGATCAGGGGGTCCGGGCCGTCAAAGAGCTGGTTTGCCAGCTGCTTGACCAGCTCGGTCTTGCCCACGCCCGTGGGACCCACAAAGATGAAGCTGGCGGGACGGCGGCGGCCCGAGAGGTCGGCGCGGCTCCGCTTGACCGCTTGTGCCACCAGATGGACGGCCTCGTCCTGGCCGATGATCTTTTTCTTGAGCTCTGTTTCGAGGTTTGCCAGCTTGGCGTACTCGGTCTCCTGGATTTTCACCGCCGGGATCCCTGTCCACAGCTCAATGACCTTGGCCACATCGTCCATGGTCACCCTGATCTCACTGGCAGCGGCCTGCTTGGCGGGCAGCTCGCTTTCCAGCTGGGCAATGCGGGTCTTGCGCTCGGCCACCTGCTCATAGTCGATGGGCTCATTGACATCGGCGTTGGCCATATCGGCTTCTTCCTGCTTGAGGGCGTCCAGCTCTTTCCGGGCCTCCAGATACTCGGAGATGACCGGGTGGGCCAGATTGCAGCAGGCGCAGGCCTCGTCCAGCAGGTCGATGGCCTTGTCCGGCAGATAGCGGTCGGTGATATACCGCTCACTGAGGGTGACGGTGGCACTGAGCACATCGGCGGGCACCTGCACATGGTGGTGCTCCTCGTAATAGTGCTTGATGCCGTTCATCACAGCGAGGGTATCGGCCACGCTGGGCTCCTCCACCCGCACGGGCTGGAAACGGCGCTCCAGCGCCTGATCTTTTTCGATATACTTGCGGTACTCGTTGAACGTCGTGGCGCCGATGACCTGAATTTCCCCGCGGGAGAGGGCAGGCTTCAGGATGTTGCCCGCGTTCATGGCGCCTTCACTCTCACCGGCCGAGGTGATGGTGTGGATCTCATCAATGAACAGGATGACATTGCCCGCCGCCTTGACCTCGCTCAACAGGCCCTTGACCCGCTGCTCGAACTGGCCGCGGAACTGAGTGCCCGCCACCAGGCTGGTCAGGTCCAGCAGGAAAATCTCCTTGTCCTTCAGGCCCGCCGGCACCTGCCCTTTGGCAATGCGCTCCGCAATGCCCTCGGCAATGGCCGTCTTGCCCACGCCCGCCTCACCGATGAGGCAGGGGTTATTCTTCTGGCGGCGGCTCAGGATCTGGATGGTGCGGTAAATTTCGCGGTCACGGCCGATGATATCATCCAGCTTGCCTTCCCGGGCCTTGCGGGTCAGGTTCTCGCAGTAGGTGTCCAAAAACTTGCGGCGGGGCGGCTTCTTGCCGTTTTTATTTCCAGCTTTCTTGTCCCCCTGCTGCTCGTTCTGGCCGTCCTTGACCCCCAGCGGGAACGTGGCGCTGGAGCCGGGCATCAGGTCTTCGTCGCCCTCGTTCTCCGGCTGGCCCATGTTCATCATCATGGAGAACGGGTTGGTCTCGCCGCCCATCTCCTCCATCATGCTCTCCATCCGGTTTTCCATATTGTCCATGTCTTCGTCCGACATGCCGAACTGCTTCATCAGGTCTTCCACCGGCTTGATGTGCAGCTCACGCGCACAGTGCAGGCAAAAGCCCTCATTTTTCATCTGGCCGTTCTCCATCCGCTGGACGAAGATGATGGCCGGACGTTTCTGACAGCGACTGCAGACCATATAGGTTCCTCCTAAAGCTCCCCTTTACAGGAAGGGGTTGAACAGATTGAATGCTTTATAGTAAAGGCTGCTGCTCATGACCGTATCGTTCAGGACGGTCAGATTGCCGCCGGTGATGACGATGACGGCCCACACCACACAGAGCACCAGATAGATGTCCATGGTGCTGGCGACACAGCCGGTGACCCAGCCCAGCCAGCGGTTGACGGTGCCGATGACCGGCAGCCGGTTGACGAGGCCCAGCACGGTGACCAGCATACTCACCAGCATCCGCAGCAGGGCAAAGGCCACGAAAAAGAGCACGACCGAGATGACCGGCGTGAGCAGCGGAGCCAGCACCTTCTGGACGATGGCGTCCGCCAGCACCACGGCGTTGTCGCTGAGCACAGCCGAGATGGAGCGCTCGCAGGTCTCCACGATGGAGGCGCGGAAGCTCTCGGGCAGAAAGCCCGCGTACTTGTCCGCGATGCCGGTCAGGTCCACGACCCCTCCGGCCGAGATGCTCTCCGCGATCTGGGTACGGAAGCTCCCGGCCAGAAAGCGCTGGAACACCTCGGCAGCAGCCCAGCCCGAAAAGACCCGGGCGCCCACGAGGCTGAAGACATTCCCGCCCAGCTGGACACTGGATGCGAGAAAGCCCTTGCGGGCATAGCGCACAGCCAGAAGCAGCCAGACCACGGTACATACTATATCAAAAAGAAATGACGGATTCTTGAACATACCTTGTTTTCCTTATTATGTATTGCTTTGAGCGTTGTTTTCCGCCGCAGGCGGGGTCAATACCTGCACCGTATTGCCGCAGAAGACCAGCAGCTGCCTGCGGTCGGCCAGCAGACCCTGCGGGCGGGCCGAAAGGCTCTGGGTCCACTGGGAGGTGCCGTCGGTGGAAAGGCACTCCACCCCTGTATCGGTGAGCAGATAGAACTGCGCACCGGAGCGGACGATGCGGTTGGACGCCTGCACCTGCGTGGTGCTCTCGACGCCGAGGTCACGGCCCAGCATCACGGCCTGACAGAGCTGGCCGGAGGCCAGCAGAAGGGCAGTATTGCCCGAAGCGTCCACCGAGATGTCGCGGAGGGTCTGCCCGGTAAAGTCATAGGCTGCCTGCTCGCCGCCCGATACGTTGTAGAGGACAGCGCGGCTGTCGCAGACAGCCAGGATGCTCTGGGAACCGGTCCAGCTCAGCCACTGAGCCGCGCCGCTTCCGCTGCCCACCAGCATGGGGTCGCCCTGCGCCAGAGTGACGACATAGAAATTCGTGACCATCTGGCCGCCGTTTACCGTCACCGCCGCCACTGCCAGCCGCCGCCCATCCGGCGAAAAGGCCAGCCGCAGCGGGGTGCCGTCGGCGATGGTGAGGCTCCAGCTCAGCAGCTGCTCCATTGAGGACGAGTAGACCCGAAGCCGGGCCGCGCTGCCGGGATCCTCTGTGACGACGGCCAGCGTGCCGTTGTCGGCCATGGCACAGAGGGTGATGCTGCTCTCCATCGTCTTGGTGTAGAGGTTCTGGGTTCGGCTCTCCACCCGCAGCTCATTGCCCGAGCGGTTGTAGAGCACAAAGCGGTTCTTGCCCGCAGCCAGCGCAGGGCGGGCGTAGCCGCTCTGGATGGAGTTGAGCCGGGTGCCGGTGCGGGACCAGACCACGCACCCTTCCTCGCCCAGCTCCACAAAGCTGCTGTTCATGGCGGCAAGCTGTTTCACCTCCATAACGCCGGTCTGCTGGGGCCAGCCCGTGCCGGGGAAGAGCAGGATGCGGGCGGTGTCGGCCCAGTCCTTGGCCATGGCAACAGAGCTGCCCACGATGCCGGTGGTGAACAGCACCACCAGCGTCAGCGCCACGACGATGAGTGCCGTGCGGCGGATGCGCCGGTTCCGCACCCGCTCGCGGGCCTGCTCGAGGTATTCG
>ENA-OROP01003248-OROP01003248.1-human-gut-metagenome-genome-assembly--contig:-NODE-3248-length-10740-cov-2.325129_pt1 | contig 10740 bp, 9 predicted proteins | sample MGYA00242132_ERZ509056 | MGnify/ENA primary metagenome ERZ509056 (study PRJEB26280, sample SAMEA2338768) | human gut metagenome | biome: human gut; feature: human-associated habitat; material: faeces...
CGGTATTCAGGATGGCGCATTTGGTATGGTTGAGGATTCCGCAGACAGCCTTATGGCTATCGTCGGCGGTGCTATCGCTCCGCTGTTCGCACCGCTTGGATGGGGCGAGTGGCAGCCGGTTGCAGCTGCGATCTCCGGCTTCAGCGCAAAAGAGGGTATCGTTTCAACAATGGGTGTACTTGCAAACGTTGCAGGTGATGTTGAGGATGCAGATACTGTTGCTGCAGGCGTTGGCATGTGGTTCCCGACCGCTCTGGCAGGCTTCAGCTTCCTTTTGTTCAACCTGTTTGACTCTCCGTGTCTGGCAGCGATTTCTACCATGGCAAAAGAGATGCAGAGCCGTAAGTGGTTCTGGTTCGCAATTGTGTTCCAGAACGTATTTGCTTACGCTGTAACCCTGGTCATTTACCAGATCGGTTCCTTCTTACTGTATGGTACCTTCAGTGCCTGGACCGTGATCGCATTCGCAGTACTGCTGTTCATGCTGTTCATGCTGTTCCGCCCGGATCCGTACAAAGATCAGAAGACCTACGCCAAGAGATCTGTACAGGCGGCTTCATAAGCAATCTGAATTTATATTTGAAATCCATTTTGAAATTGAATTTTGCAGCTCCGGTTTTCACCGGCCGGGGCTGTGCTGAAAGAAGGGAAAAGAAGTGTTAGCAGATATTGTTGTGGTGGCCGTCATCGCCGGATATTGTTTTTATGTGATCAAAAAGCATCACGATCAGAAAAAGTCGGGCGGATGTACCGGAGGCTGCGCCGGCTGTGCGGGCTGTGCAGGCTGTCATCCTTCCGCCCCGGATTCGAAAGAAAATATCTGATTACAGAAAGGGCAGTGTCGCTGCCCTTTCTGTAAAAACAGAAGTTAGCAAAAACTAACCAAAGCAATCAAAAACAACCCCAAGGAGGTACTTTATGTCAGCTGAGGCAAAAAAAGGATTTATTATTTCTGAACTGAAAAAGAATGGCTGTCGGATTACCAGCCAGAGAAAGCTTTTGATCGATGTGATCCTGCAGGATGAGTGCAGCTGCTGCAAGGAGATTTATTATAAAGCAGCAAAACGTGACCCAAGTATCGGCATGGCTACCGTTTACCGTATGGTAAAAACGCTGGAAGAGGCAGGCCTGATCCAGAGAAAAAATATGTACCGCATTGATTACGATATGGGAGAGCGCATGGCGTTTGCATGAAAGAAAAAAGAAAAGGGGCATTAATGAGAAAATTTATCATTAACGCCCTCTTTCTGCTTTTATTAAGAAATTTTATCAATAAGACTCTTGAAAATTGGAATTCGATGCGCTACAATACACGTTAAACAAAAAATTAAAATACTTATGAGGAGGAATCCAGTCATGTTAAAGGTTTTAAAAGTATTCGATATCAAGAAATCCGGAGTGTTCGCAGCAGGTGTTCTGTTTGGTACTGCCGGTGTTAAGATCCTTGCAAGTGAAGATGCCAAGAAGGTTTACACCAACTGCACAGCAGCTGTCCTTCGTGCAAAAACATGCGTTCTGAACGTAGCAGCAAGCGTACAGGCTAACGCAGAGGATATCCTGGCAGAGGCTCAGCAGATCAACGAGGAGCGTGCGGCAAAGGCTGAGGCTGCGGCCTTCGCTGATGAGGCAGCAGAGGCTGAGGAAAATGCAGCAGAGGCAGCAGACGCTGAGTAATTTCGGACCATTTACCAGGCAGAGACAACCGTAAAAAAGCATGCGCTCTGTTTTGGAAACAAAGCAGGAAAAGGATGCACGATCATGCTCTGCATCCTTTTTCATTGCCGGAAATGGCTTAAATGCGCTGCCTGGCGCATTGATTACTGACAGAAAACGTTACGAAAAAAGTAACGAAAAGGTAACTATTCAGTAGGTCTACGCATTTACTGCGGTGACCGTAAGAAAACATAGGATGGCAGGCAAAAATCCCATTGCCGCAGGCAATTTTCATGGATTTTTGCTCGTGACTGTGAAGGTACTGAGCAGTTACACGAAAAGAGGAATACACTATGAAATTTGTGATCAAACATGAGATCCGCGGAAGAATCCGTGTTCAGATCCTGCAGGGCCGCATGAGCATTGAGCAGGCAGACATCCTGCAGTATTATTTTAACGCAAAACCATACTCCATTTCCGTAAAAGTGCGGGAGCGCCTGAGTGAAATTGTGATTCATTACGATGGTGACCGGGAAACGGTTGTCCGTGATCTGCAGACATTTTCCTACGAAAAGGCAGAAGTTCCGGAGTCTTATATCCAGAATTCCGGCCGTGCCCTAAACAGCGAATACTGGGAAAAGCTGATGACCCGTGTCATCATGCGTGTGGGAAATAACCTGTTTTTACCTGCAGGCGTCCGGGCTGTCATTACCTCCGTGAAATCTGTAAAATATATCTGGAAGGGAATCTGTACGCTGGCAGCCAGAAAGATCGAGGTTCCGGTCCTGGATGCAACCGCCATTGGTGTTTCTATTATAAGAAGTGATTTTGACACAGCCGGCTCTGTCATGTTCCTGCTTGGCATCGGCGAGATCCTGGAGGAATGGACCCACAAGAAGTCGGTGGGTGACCTGGCGCGCAGCATGTCCTTAAATATTACCAAGGTATGGCTGGTAAGTGATGGACAGGAGGTCCTGGTTCCGACCACGACAATCCAGAAATCGGATCTGGTACGCATTCATATGGGCAATGTAATCCCGTTTGACGGCGAGGTGGCAGACGGCGAGGCTATGGTTAATCAGGCATCCTTAACCGGTGAGTCCGTTCCGGCTGAAAAAACGAAAGGTGCCACGGTTTATGCAGGTACTGTAGTGGAAGAGGGAGAGATCACCATCCGTGTCAAAGAGACCGGAGGCTCCAGCAAGTTTGATAAGATCGTGACCATGATCGAGGAATCTGAAAAACTGAAATCTTCCCTGGAGGGTAAGGCAGAGCATCTTGCAGATACACTGGTTCCTTACAGCCTGCTTGGCACCGGCCTGACCTGGCTGATCACCAGAAACACAACCAAGGCACTTTCTATCCTGATGGTAGATTTCTCCTGTGCCCTGAAGCTGGCTATGCCGATCTCGGTGCTGTCCGCGATCCGCGAGGCCAATATGTACGACATTACGGTGAAGGGCGGCAAGTATCTGGAGGCTATGGCAGAGGCCGACACGATCGTCTTTGATAAGACCGGTACTCTGACCAAGGCACAGCCGACTGTGGTCGATGTGGTTTCCTTTAACAATATGACAGGTGATGAGCTTCTGCGCATCGCAGCATGTCTGGAAGAGCATTTCCCGCATTCCATGGCAAAGGCTGTGGTCGATGCGGCAAAGAAGAAGCATCTCGTTCATGAGGAACTGCACAGCAAGGTAGAGTATATTGTTGCGCACGGCATTTCCACCACACTGGAAGATAAGATGGGAGATAAAAAGGCTATCATCGGCAGTGCGCATTTCGTTTTTGAGGATGAAAAATGTACCGTTCCGAAAGGCAGACAGGAAGTATTTGATGCTCTTGCGCCGGAATACTCGCATCTGTATCTGGCCATCGACGGTGAACTGGCTGCTGTCATCTGCATCCAGGATCCGCTGCGTGAGGAAGCCCGCGATGTCATTGCTTCCTTAAAAGAGGCGGGTATCAGCAAGGTTGTCATGATGACCGGAGATAGTGAGCGTACTGCTAAAGCCATTGCGGCCATGGCCGGTGTAGACGAGTATTATTCGGAGGTGCTGCCGGAGGATAAGGCAAGCTTTGTGGAAAAAGAAAAGGCTGCGGGGCGTAAGGTCATCATGATCGGTGACGGTATTAACGATTCCCCGGCGCTTTCTGCCGCGAACGTGGGCATTGCCATCAGTGACGGCGCAGAGCTGGCCAGAGAGATCGCGGATGTGACCATAGGCGCAGACAATCTGTACGAGGTGGTAACCTTAAAGCTGATCAGTAATCATCTGATGCAGCGTATCCATTGGAATTACCGCACGATCGTCGGCTTCAATGCCGGACTGATCGCTCTGGGCGTTCTGGGAGTGCTCCCACCGGCAACCTCTGCCCTCCTGCACAATACCTCTACCCTGCTGATCAGTTTAAAGAGCATGCAGAACCTGCTTCCTGAATAAAGCAAGCTGTAGTTGAGAATCTTTCCTTAGAAGCACTTCAGACAACTTTAGAAAAAGACTGGACTTGCCTGGGAATATCGTTTATGATAGTAGTAATTCCCTTACTGGGACAGGAGGTTGTTGTTGTATGCATGAATCAGGGGAAAACTATCTGGAAACAATATTGATGATCAAGGAAAAGAAAGGAGTTGTCCGTTCCATCGATGTGGCGCGCGCACTGAATTTCAGTAAGCCGAGCGTCAGCAGAGCTATGGGCCTGCTGCGGGATCAGGGGTTCATTTCCATGGAACAGGGCGGTGACATCCAGCTTACAGAGGAGGGCCTTGCCAAGGCGAAATCCATCTACGCACGCCACCTTCTCCTGACTGCTTTTCTACAGGAAGTAACCGGCGTTTCGGAAGAAATGGCTGAGGAAAATGCCTGCCGTATGGAGCACATTCTGGATCAGGAAGTGGTCGACGGGATCAGTACCTACATGTCAAAAAGCAAATAGAGCAAAGAGTATGCCGGGCATGAGCTGCCCGGCATATTGACATTCTGCGTATTTTGTGACAGAATGGAAAACGGTAGCGGCTGCTAACGGCCGCTTTGAAAGCAGCATTAAGGATTATGAAAGAAAAGAAGGGATCATCATGACAAAGATTGATATTATCTCCGGCTTTTTAGGAGCAGGAAAAACTACATTTATTAAGAAGCTTTTACAGGAAGCTATCAAGGGGGAGCAGGTTGTCCTTATTGAGAACGAGTTTGGCCAGATTGGTATCGACGGCGGTTTCTTAAAGGATTCCGGTATCGAGATCCGTGAGATGAACTCCGGCTGTATCTGCTGCTCCTTAGTAGGTGATTTCGGAAAATCCTTATCTGAGGTACTGACCAAGTACAAACCAGACCGTATCATCATCGAACCATCAGGCGTTGGCAAGCTTTCCGACGTTATGAAGGCTGTTATTGATGTATCTGCAGATATGGACGTTGCATTAAACAGCGCAGTTACCATCGTAGATGCTGCAAAGTGCAAAATGTATATGAAGAACTTCGGTGAGTTCTTCAACAACCAGATCGAGAATGCAGGAACTGTTGTACTCAGCCGTACAGATATTACTGATACTGCAAAGATCCAGAAGGATGTTGAGATGATCCGTGAGAAAAATCCAAAGGCTGCTATCGTTACCACTCCATTAGCAGAATTGGGCGGAAGCCAGCTTCTTGAGATCATCGAGAAGAGAGATACCATGTTAGATGACCTGTTAGAGGAAGTAAGAGAAAGCCATCATCACCATGATGATGATGACGATGACTGCTGCTGCGGTCACGACCATGATCATGAGCACCATCACCACCATGATCACGATGATGATTGCTGCTGTGGCCATGACCACGATCATGAGCATCATCACGATCATGATGAAGACGAAGAACACGAACATCACCATCATCATGACCACGATGACGATTGCTGCTGTGGCCATGACCATGATCATGAGCATCATCACGATCATGATGAAGACGAAGAACATGAACATCACCATCATCATGACCACGACGATGACTGCTGCTGTGGCCATGACCATGATCACGAACATCATCATCACCATCATGCAGACGAAGTATTCACCAGCTGGGGTATGGAGACCATCGTTCCTGTAACAAAGGATCAGCTGGAAGATATCTTAAAGCGTCTGGCAGAGACCAAGGAATTTGGCGATGTTTTAAGAGCAAAGGGAATGCTTCCTACAGAAAATCCTGGCGAGTGGCTGTACTTTGACCTGGTACCGGAGCAGTATGAGATCCGTGACGGAAAGCCGGATTACACAGGTAAGGTTTGTGTCATCGGTGCCAGCCTGAAGGAAGAAGAATTAAACAAAGTATTCGGAAGAGGCTAATGAGGTTTTAGAATGGGAAATAACGAGATAGATGAAGATGTAATGCCCGTATTTCTGATCAACGGTTTTCTGGAAGCTGGAAAAACCCAGTTTCTGGAATTTACCATGGACCAGGAATACTTCCAGACAGAGGGAAAAACACTTCTGATCGTCTGCGAAGAAGGGGATACAGAATATGATGAAAAGAAGTTAAAGAAGCATCAGACTGCTGTTGTATATGTAGATGAACTTTCCAAACTGACACCGGCTTACTTAAATGAGCTGGAAGTGATCTACCGCCCGGAGCGTGTGCTCTTAGAGTGGAACGGTATGTGGAACCAGGACGAGCTGAAACTGCCGGATGACTGGAACATTTACCAGCAGATCACCATTATCGATGGTTCTACCTTTGATCTGTACATCCAGAATATGAAGCCGCTCCTTGGCGCTATGCTTCGTAATTCCGAACTGGTCATTGTAAACCGCTGCGATGGCATTGCAGATGAGAAGCTGACTTCCTATCGCCGTACCATCCGCGCTATGAGCCGTGAAAGTGAGATCGTTCTGGAAGATAAGAACGGCGAGATCGAGCAGGCAACCCTGGAAGAAGATCTTCCGTATGATATCAATGCAGATGTAATTGAGATCAAGCCTGCAGACTACGGTATCTGGTACATCGACTGTATGGATCAGCCGGAACGCTACAAAGGAAAGACCGTTGAATTTACCGCAATGGTATTAAAAAGCCCGAAATTCCCAAAGGGACAGTTCGTTCCGGGACGTATGGCTATGACCTGCTGTGAGGCAGATATGACATTCTTAGGTTTCATGTGCAAATGGAAAGACGCAGAAAAGTACAAGACCAAAGAATGGGTAAAGGTACGCGCTAAAGTCGGCGTAGAATACCAGAGAGATTACCACGGCGAAGGACCTGTCCTCTATGCCGAAAATGTGGAAAAAGCCGCTGAGATCAAGGACATTGTGCAGTTCTAGTGATGTTCTTGTGAAAATGCTATTTTCAGGAAGTGTAAGGAAGAACAGTTGTGTAAGTTCTTACATTGACACAAAAAGAAAACTCTGATATAGTTATTGTTCGTACGAAAGTGAGAGGATGAAAGGCCTGCATGTGCGTGCCGTTTTCGCCTCTCATTTTCTTGCTATTGCATGTTAAAAATATATGGTAACTTCAATTGCACTAAGTTCGTGGAATACCTCACTAAGTGCAACGAAGTGCTTTCGCACGTAAGCGTTCTGGAAGACGAACACTTACGTGCTCAATGCAGGAATATGGGCCGTTTTCAACCTGTCGATTGTCCACATCCTGAGTGCAGATGTACGAATGTGGCGGATGTAATCCGACACAGGCGAACATGTGCAAACCGAAGGCCAGTGGACAATGACATGTTGAAAAATTAAGGCCCATATTCCTGCGGAACTTAGATTAAGAATAGAAAGAGGATATTTACAATTAATGGATGTAACAAAATTTGAAGAATTACAGTTAGATGACCGTATCATAAGAGCCATTACAGAGATGGGCTTTGAAGAAGCTTCTCCAATTCAGGCCCAGGCGATTCCTGTTGTATTAGAAGGCAGAGACATGATCGGTCAGGCACAGACAGGAACAGGAAAGACCGCTGCTTTCGGACTTCCTCTGTTACAGAAGGTAGACCCGAAGGTAAAGAAGCTTCAGGCCATTGTCCTGCTTCCAACCAGAGAGCTGGCAATCCAGGTAGCTGAAGAACTGCGCCGTTTTGCAAAATTTATGCACGGCATCAAGGTTCTGCCTGTATACGGCGGTCAGGACATTGTCCGTCAGATCCGCGCCTTAAAAGATGGCACCCAGATCGTAGTAGGAACCCCGGGCCGTGTGATGGATCATATGCGCCGTAAGACCGTAAAAATGGACCATGTACATACCGTAGTTTTAGACGAAGCAGACGAAATGTTGAACATGGGCTTTTTAGAGGATATGGAGACCATTTTAAGCCAGCTGCCGGAAGAGCGCCAGACCCTGATGTTCTCCGCAACCATGCCTCAGGCCATTGCTGACATTGCAAAGAAGTTCCAGAAAGATCCGGTAACAGTCCGCGTGATCAAAAAAGAACTGACTGTGCCGAAAGTGACCCAGTATTATTATGAAGTAAAGCCAAAAAACAAAGTAGAGGTTATGTGCCGTCTGTTAGACATGTACTCCCCAAAGCTGTCTATCGTATTCTGCAACACCAAGCGCCAGGTAGATGAACTGGTTCAGGCACTTCAGGGAAGAGGTTATTTTGCAGAAGGCCTTCACGGTGATTTAAAGCAGGTACAGCGTGACCGCGTTATGGAAAGCTTTAGAAACGGACGTACCGATATCCTGATTGCTACAGACGTAGCAGCAAGAGGCATTGACGTAGGAAATGTAGAAGCTGTATTTAACTACGATATCCCACAGGATGATGAATATTATGTACACCGTATCGGTCGTACCGGAAGAGCAGGAAGAGAAGGAAAGGCATTCAGCCTGGTAGTTGGCAAGGAAGTTTACAAGCTTCGTGACATCCAGCGCTACTGCAAGACCAAGATCATCCCACAGGCAATCCCGTCCTTAAATGACATTACCGAGATCAAGGCAGACAAGATCTTAGACCAGGTTCAGGACATTTTAAATGATGCAGACCTCACAAAGATCGTAAATATCATTGAAAAGAAGCTGATGGAAGATGATTACACTTCCTTAGATCTGGCTGCAGCCCTCTTAAAAATGAGCATGGGCGATGACAATGAAGATATCATTGACAACTATATGCCTGCAAGATCCTTAGACGATCTGGACAGCTATGGCAGAAATTCCAGAGGCAGAGACCGTGGCAGAAATAACAGCCGCCGCAAAGGCGCTACCGACCGAGCAGCTGTTGACTATGTATTAAACGGCGGTGAAGAGCGCATGGCAAGACTGTTCATCAATATCGGTAAGTCCCAGCGTGTAACACCGGGAGATATCCTGGGCGCAGTTGCAGGAGAGTCCGGTATTCCAGGACGTCTGGTAGGAAGTATTGATATGTATGACGGCTATACTTTCGTAGATGTACCGGCTGAATATGCAGAAGATGTATTAAATGCCATGAGCCATGCCCGCATCAAAGGCAAACATATCCACGTAGAAAAAGCAAATTCCAAACGATAAAAATTCAAATCAGAAAAGTAAAAGACACTCTGAAACCTACCAGGGTGTCTTTACAATATGCAGGGAGTGATAAATTTGAAAGGAAAAAAAGCAGAAGCAGAAGTAAGGACCAATGTAATGAGGCTGTTAGACGCAGCAGGGATCCATTATGAAACAGGAACATATGAAGTAGATGAAAATGACCTTTCCGGCAGCCATGCTGCTGACCTGATGGGGATCGATCATGACCAGATGTATAAGACCCTTGTATTAAAAGGGGAGAAAAAGGGATATCTTGTATGTTGTATCCCGGTAGATGAAGAACTGGACTTAAAGAAAGTGGCAAAAGCAGCGGGAGAGAAAAAAGTGGAGATGATCCACGTAAAAGATATGTTAGGCATTACCGGTTACATCCGGGGTGGCTGTTCTCCAATCGGAATGAAGAAAAAATTTCCAACATATATTGAAGAAACTGCCCAGTTATATGATACAATTATGGTAAGTGCAGGACAGAGAGGCGTACAGGTCACTGTAAGTCCGGAAGACCTGAGGGAGTATGTAGACGGAACCTTTGTTGGACTTGTGTAGGTGATGGTTACGAACGTCTCAAAACGGTCTCAAAAGATAGAATACCTTAATGCAGGTTTGTAAATGAAATCAGGTATCACGGAAAACGGACGGCGCTTTTGATGGCATATTATGCAGATAACATCCGAAAGGAGAAACGCAATATGGAGAAAAAACAGGCAGTTGTTACCTCAGACACCCTTACAAAAGAGCAGATCAGGGAACTGGCGGCAAAATCCCTTGCAGGTATTAAAAACTCCTATGCCCCTTATTCCCATTTCCACGTTTCCGCTGTCCTTCTTAGTGAAAACGGCAATATCTATACAGGAAATAACATAGAAAATGCCGCCTACACCCCTTCTGTATGCGCCGAGCGCTGCGCTTTCTTTAAAGCAGTCAGCGAAGGAGAACGTGACTTTGCAGTTATTGCCCTTTGCGGCGGCTTAAAGGGAGTAGTAAAGGATTACTGTGCCCCCTGCGGCGTCTGCCGCCAGGTGATGCGGGAATTCTGTAAGCCGGATTTTAAGATCATTCTGGTAAAGTCCGAAGAAGAGTGGAAGGTATATACCTTATCCCAATTGTTGCCGGAAGGTTTTGGACCGGAAAATCTTCGGGCGTAGATCCGGCAGGACAATACGGGTGTTACAGTTCAGCTTAATACCTGAAATCAAGACGCAAATACTAACAATATATAACAATATTAACTAAAAAAACAGGCTTGAAAAACATAAAATGTTGGGTTATAATAGCACCATAATAAATGAAGCGCATATGTGATACCTGGGATGTGCGAAGTTCTTACCAATTTTGAACCTACATTAGACTAAAGGGATTCCAATATTTTTAAGCGGATGTCATGCCTCCTTTTTAAGCGTGGAAGGCAGAAGTTTAAGTGAGGTTGCCCACCTAGCATTGCTAGGCGTCAATAAGTAAGAGACGGCATCTTGGGGTCACAGAAGATAAAAGCAGCGAGGTTCTCGCTGCTTTCTTTTTACTTTATAGGAAAGACCGCCTCCGGCGCTCTTTTGAATTAAAAATGCCCGCCGGTAGGCGGGCAACACAAATA
>ENA-OROP01003251-OROP01003251.1-human-gut-metagenome-genome-assembly--contig:-NODE-3251-length-10736-cov-4.006273_pt1 | contig 10736 bp, 10 predicted proteins | sample MGYA00242132_ERZ509056 | MGnify/ENA primary metagenome ERZ509056 (study PRJEB26280, sample SAMEA2338768) | human gut metagenome | biome: human gut; feature: human-associated habitat; material: faeces...
CTGTTAAGGAGAAGATGGAACTGTTCGGATCTGTTGGCAAGGCTGAATAATTCTGAGATAAAAAGCTTGACTTAGTAAGTTTGAGGGTATACTATACTTATATAAGAAATATTTTTGAAATAAGTAGCATATGCTATTTATATAATTGGGATGCAACTCCTGATTTCTCCGCTGCGGAGAGTTTAAATATGAGCAGAATGAAAATAAAGTTGCGTGAAGAGGCTCTGAAGCGATTCAGAGTCTTTTTTCATAAAAGGAGATTGATTTGTTTAGAGCAGAAGAACTGTGTGGACTTTCAATAAAACCTAAAATTAACGATATTGACCTTAATGTTTTGCAGGATTACTATAGAAAATTTTTAAATCCATTTGTTGGGAATTGGATCAATTGTAAAATATTCAGTTCCTAAAAAGAAAATATGTAATTATAAGGGGCAAGGATGAAAATGCAGTTATACATCTTGGAATAAAAAAGGATGAAGTATTGGGCTATTATATTCCGAAAACTTTCTTTGTTGAAAAACTTGGAGTGAGTGGAATAGATAGTTACATAGACAAGCAAAAAAAGATAATAGCAAAAAAGAAAAACAGAATTATTATGTTATAGAGATATACTTTGCAACATAAATAAAGATCTTGTAGAGTGAAAATCGTTCTATGAGGTCTTTTTTATGATAAAATCATCATTGAACACGTTTTCATAAAAACTTCCATCTCATTTCCATTTTCACACAAAATCCCTATAATCCTACCCAAAACATGTGAAACTTTTTATATTTTCAACTGTGGGAACATATGAGGAAAAAGATTTGTGAAAAGTCCCACGAGTTGATGAGTCTGGGACATATACGGAAAAAGATTTGTGAAAAGTCCCGCGAGTCGATGCGTTTGGGACATATAGAGAAAAAAATTCGAGATATGTCCCAAGAGTCTTTGTAGAAGGGACATACCAATAAAGAAATATGCTATATGTCCCATCTGTTTTGCTTGGTGGGACATATATGACAACTTTTCTTGCATATGTCCCAAGTTAGATGGAAAGAGGGACATAGATCGTTACATATCGTGCATATGTCCAAAAAGTAGATGAAAAAGAGGGACATAGCTATACATATCGTGCATATGTCCCCGGTTAGATGAGGAGCACCACAAAATAATAAGAAAGTTGAAATAGCATACTACTTGAAGCTGACTTCAAAAAGTAAATTCCAGTGCAGGGGTAAAATCCACTATATATCTCACTTTGTGCATTGTCCAAAAAAGAATGAAAATTGCACCAGAATGCTATGCAATTTGTGAAAAAGAGAATAATATTGCAATTGGTGCAGTGGAATTGAAGCTGAATGGATATACGGATATGACACAAAGAGACGATGAGTGTGAGCTGGGATACTGGCTTGGACAACCATTTGGGGGAAAAGGCTATATGCCGGAAGCTGCCAGGGAATCATTACGGCATGGATTTGAAGATCTCTTTTGCTTTTTGGGTGCAAAATCCTTCATGCCAGGAATAGCACCTCCGGCTACAGCCCAGAAATACAGGCTTGCCACACTGCAATACGGACTTAATCTCCGCCGGTATTTTTCGAACAGTTTGCGGTCAATTTTTCTGTGGTGATAAACCATCCGCATGCCGCGTTGGATTGCCAGATCACCAAAACTCAATACATTTGGACGCTGCATACAAAACAACAGAATCATTTCCGCGGTCCAGACACCAATTCCCTGTAAAGAAGATAATTCTTTTATGGCTTCCTCGTCCGATTTTTCCCAGATTCCGTTAATATCAAAAGTTCCGTCCTTTACTTTTCGGGCGAAATCGGTAATATACTCTGCCTTTTTGAAGGTAATTCCCAGTGACTGTAAATTGGAAACTCCGGCACTCAGTATGGTATCTGCGTTAATGATACCATACTGATCATTCATTCGTTTCCAGATGGTTGCCTGTGCTTTTGTTGAAATCTGCTGACCGATGATATGATGAATTACGGCTGAAAATAAATCAGTGTCAACTTCCCGTTCAATCATTCCGATTTTATCGATAATTTCTGCGAGGCGTTTATCTTTCTGTTTGAGGTATGTAATCTCTTTTTCTCCGTATGCAAAAAACATTTTTATCGTCCTTTTTATAACTGTATTGTAATAATTTACCATATTATTATATCACTTAACAGGACAATAAAATCATCAAAAAGCATAGCAGAACCAAGTATTTTTTTTGATTTTTACGGTGTTTCCGAAAGACAGGAAGTTTACAACAATTATGATGGCTAACCCGATCATTCTGGAAGCGGTGATCGGTCTGGTGACAGCATTTAATATAAAAGCGGATGTACTTGTGTCACTGGCGCTCATTGCATCAATCTGTATCCATGAAGATTTTGCTGCGGGCGAAGTCGCATTTATCATGCAGCTTGGAGCACTGCTTGAGGATCTGACCGTGGCAAAAGCGAGAGCAGGTATTGAAAAACTGGTAAAACTGACTCCGCAGACTGCCCGTGTGATCGGAAACGGAACGGAAAAAGTTATACCGGCAGAGCAGGTAAAGGTTGGAGAGCTGATCCGGGTACTTCCGGGAGAAACCATACCGGTTGATGGCGTAATCGTATCGGGACAGACTTCCATCAATCAGGCAGTTATGACCGGAGAATCCCTTCCGGTTGACAAGGCGAAGGGCGATGAGGTTTCTTCCGGAACGGTCAATCAGTTAATCAGTTTGGGGCATTTGAAAAGAGAAAAACGATCCGGAATCAAAGAAAATTTATTCCATTGTTGTTGTGGTGGGAATTGTTATCGTGATTGCTGGATTATTAAAAATATTTGTTTTCGGATAAGAAACTTCAGCGGTATCAGGAAAAGTGAAAAATCTTTATGGTACCGCTGTTTTTGTGTTAATTTTCGAGGAAAAGACACATAAAGAGATTTCTCCTTTTTCGCATGGCAAAAGTGAGTTATAATTATACAAGAGCAAAAAGTTTAAAACGTAGGCAGAAGGAGAAGAATCAGATGAACATTCGAAGAGCAAACGAAAACGATATCCCAAGACTGATCGAACTGCTGGAGCAGGTGCTTCAGATCCATGCAGATATCCGGCCGGATATTTTTATCCCGGGAACCACAAAATACACAAACGAAGAACTTTCCCAGATGATAAAGGATGATACCAAACCGATTTATGTTGCAGCAGATGAGAATGACAACTGTCTCGGCTATGCATTCTGTCAGTTGCAGGAGCAGCCATTTTCCAACAATATGGTGCCGTTTACCTCGCTTTTTATCGATGATCTGTGTGTCGATGCAAGTACCAGAGGACAGCACATCGGAGAGAAGTTGTTTGCGCATGTAAAAGAGGAGGCAAAGCGTTTAGGCTGCTATGAAGTGACGCTCAATGTCTGGGCGGGAAATACCTCGGCGGAGAAATTTTATGAAAAGATGGGGCTGAAAACCAAGGAGCAGCAGATGGAGTATATTTTATGATAAATATCCGAAGTGCAAAACAAATGGATCTTGCCCGGATTGAAACGATATACAACTACATTCATGATGAGGAAGTTGGCATTGTACCGTGCGTGTTTAACGGGATTTCGGATGTACAGCTTGTGTGTCTTGAAAAATACCGGCTAATCTAAAATACAACTTTAGATTAGCCGGTATAATTTTATTGATTTTGTATATATTAACGACTATAATAAAATTAGAGTTTAGATTAGCCGGAGGTTTGTTATGCCATATATACAAAGAGCGATAACGCCAATATTGAAACAAAGAGTGTCTACCAGCAAGTGCATGTTACTGGTAGGAGCCAGACAGGTCGGGAAATCAACACTTATAAAGCATGAATTCAAGGATTTTAACCGGGCAAATTTTGATGACAGACTGACAAGAATGCAGGCGAAGGAAGAACCTAAATTGTTTTTTTTAAACAATCCACAGCCGCTTTTTATCGATGAGGTTCAAAAAGAAAGCAGTATTCTGGAAGATATCAAGCAGATTGCCGATGAATCGGATGAGCGAGGGATGTTTATTCTTTCCGGTTCTCAGAAACTTGAACTTATGAAAGGCATGAGTGAATCGTTGGCAGGAAGAGTGTCAATCTCAGAGCTTACCGGATTATCCATGCGGGAGATTTATGGTGTAAAATTTAACCGGCATTTTATCCCAACCGATGCATATATCAAAGAACGTGAAAAAGAGATTGTAAAATATGACAATATATGGGAAATTATCCATAAAGGATCTTATCCCGAGCTTTATGATATAGACAGGGACTGGCAAGAATATTATTCTTCTTACGTTGCAACTTATATGGAGAGGGATATCAATGAACTGGTGGCGGCAGATGGTATTATATTTACCAAATTTCTGACGGCAGTTGCTGCAAGAACAGGTGAACTTCTCAATTATTCCAACATAGCAGGAGACGTCGGGGTAAGTGAGCCGACAATTAAGAACTGGATATCTATTTTGGAAAGAACCGGAATTGTATATCTGCTCCAGCCGTATAGTGCGAGCGCACTTAAAAGGGCAATAAAGACACCAAAACTTTATTTCCGGGATACCGGACTGGCATGTTATCTTACCAGATGGCTTACTGCCGATACATTGAAATGTTCAGCGGTTGCAGGGAATATGTTTGAGACATTTGTAGTGTCTGAAATTTTAAAATCCTATTCCAACGAGGGCAAAGATTACAGATTTAACATTTTTTATTACAGAGGGAAAGACAGAAATGCTTCCGGTGAAAACGAAATTGATCTTGTGATAGAGGAGGATGGAGTCTTATATCCGGTCGAGATTAAAATGTCCGGCAATCCCAAGGCAAGTATGGGAGCAACGAATCAGGTACTGGATAAGGTAAGTGATAAAAAAAGAGGTCTCGGAGTTATTTTATGTCTGATTGATAAAAAGACATATTTAAGAGAAAATCTTGTAGCATTACCGATCGAATTTATATAAAAGGGGTGATCCCATGATGCTAATGTGTAAAAACACACCTGTTTACGACATAGAGAATGAAAAAACATTAAATTATAATCTTCTTCCGGGGCTGATGCAGCAAAAAGGTGCAGACAATCACACCTTCACAAAATGGATGAAATACCGCTATTCCTCAGGTACCAACACGATAGCACGGAAATTAAAGGGCATCACATTCGGACAGGGAGCGCGTATGCGCATTAACCGTGAGACTAGAGCGTTGAGTTTCAGCGACTGTTACTGGATAAAAGCTGAGGATGATTCGATATGTTTTGAGGAGATCAGTCCGTATTACAAACCATTCTGGGACGGAAACGAAGAATTTACGGGACAGGCGGCACCGACACTCTACGTGGGTGGTGCACTGTCAAAGGAATGGAAACAGGACGGAAAGCTCTACAAATATGGCGATATTTCCGTGGAACTGCAATGTATTAAGCTTTGCAGGGAATGCGGAATTTCTGTAGAAAGAGCAGATGAGACAGACGGAGGAATCGCAATTTCTAATATAACCTCCCCAAAGGTGATGCTTGAGCAGGCAGATCAGTCGGGAAGAATTGATCCGGATGATTTTGATGAGCAGACGATTATAGATCTGTTTGGAAAAGCCGGAGCGCAAATGCTTATTATAGATGCGATAATCGGAAATGGAGACCGGCATGCAGGTAATTTTGGCTGGATTAGAAATACGGATACCGGAGAGTATGTGGGCATGGCGCCGTTGTATGACTTTGATCATGCATTAGACAGCACGTTAGAGTCTGACCGGCTTTTAACAGATGCGGTTAAATTTTGTATGCCGTATGAGGATGAGATGGTGCGCATTGCGGGTATAGCCCAGGGATCGGAAAACGAAGTATTTAAGAAACGGGCACAGAGCATTTTGAAGTTGCTTGATGCCGGAAAATGAGGTAGTGATGTACCTGAATTCGGAAATATTTTCTATGAAGCAAAAATCAGAAAACAATTGGTGCCTGACACAATAAACAACGGGCGAGACAGGCATAGAACAAAGAATTATGCAGCTTTTTCCACCTCAAATTTCCAGATATGCCGGATTTGTGGCAAAAGTCGATCCATATCCCAGTGTTTTTCGCTGTTTTTGGGGCTGTTGGGATCATTGACGACAACGCGTCCTTCGGAATCGATGCCGGTGAGAACAATGAAATGTCCACTATAAGTAAAATCTCCGGGTAGCATGGAGCAGATCATCGGGGTGGATGAGGTAAGATTTTGCCGGATATAATCGTTATTTATGGTTCCCTCTGTGGATGTAAGGCCCAGCTTTTTTGCACCTGCAGTCATCAGATCCCACGAAGTGCCCTGTCCACTGATATAATAACCCTGTTTTTGCGAAAATTGTGCCACTTTATAAGGATTCCACGTTGCTTTTCCAGTTAATCCGCAGATAACCATAGAAAGTGAAGTTGGACCACAACCATTGACACCAAGGAAATTGCTGCCATATGTTTTGTACCCCCATCGCTTATCCCACTGGATGAATAGAGGAATGTTGTCTTTTCTTACTTCGTGTGACACATCAAGGTCAAAGGATTTGTTTTTGTATTTGTGATAATTTTCTACAAAATCGGTTGCTTCCGGATATTTTTGCTCAAACTCGATAAGAGAATCCGGGAGTTGTTCGTGCATGGCTGTTTCGTAGGATTGATGGGAATAAAATCCGATGATGATGAAAAATATTAAAAATAATGGTAGAAAAATTTTTCTTTTGCGTTTCTTTTTTTTCTGTTTCATTATACGGTCTCTTTTCTTTTGTTTTCCTAAACGGATAGCTTAATCATAGCATATATGTTTTAAAATAAGTCTTAATATTTCTTAACAAATCTTAACATTTTTACAGAGTGATATTATGTTATAAAAATATGGTACAATACTATATAAATTAAATAATGCTTGATAAATGGGAGAAAATATGGATGAAATAACAATTTTGATTATTGAAGATGATGAAGATATCCGGGAAAGCGTAAAGATATTGCTGGAAAACGAGGGTTTTCATGTAATTGAAGCGGATAATGGAATGGATGGGCTGCACCAGATTTCAGAGGATACGGATCTTGTTATTTTGGACATTATGATGCCTGGGATTTCTGGCATCAAAACCTGTGAACAAATACGCAAGATTTCCTATGTGCCGATTTTATTTTTGACCGCAAAAAGCAGTGAGAATGATAAAATTATCGGATTTACAGCCGGGGCAGATGATTATCTGGTGAAACCATTTTCTTATGCAGAATTGCTGGCAAGGATAAAGGCATTGTTGCGTCGAAAACAGGTTTATACTTGTGGAAACATGAAAGAAAATGGACAAAATGTGTGGATAAAAAAAGGAGATCTGAAGATCAATACTACAGGAAATAAAGTATTTTCAGGGGATGAGGAGATTTACCTGACGGAAACAGAATATGAAATTTTGTCATTAATGCTGAAATACAGGGGAAAAATTTTTTCCGTACAAAACATATATGAGAGCGTCTGGCAGGAGCCGTTTTTCAATAATTCTGCAAATACCGTTATGGTTCATATTCGGAAATTGAGACTGAAAATTGAAAAGAATCCGCAGAAACCGCAAATTATACAAACGGTGTGGGGGAAAGGATACCGCATTGAATAAACGAAAAAGAAAACATCTGATGGAAAAAATGATCGGAATTCTGCTGTTGGGATTTTTTCTTGCACTGCTGTTGTTTTTGCTTATATTTTTTATGGGAAATGGAGCATTAAGCCGGTATTTTGAAAGTTCTATGTATCGAAGAAATGTTTCTAAGGAAACCATAGCAATGTTTCAGGAATATGTATCCAGACATCATCTGGCGGCTTCCGACACGGAGCGTATCCGGGAGTGGGCAAAAGAAAACCATATTGGGTATTTTACGATTTCAAGAAAGCGCATGCTGCTTTACGATAATTATTACGCACTTCCAGTTGCCTTGGATCGTACAAAATCAGAGCAATTACACTATACATGGCAATATTTTCAAGAAGTATCGTTTACAGATGGGAATGCAGATGTATTTATATATGTGAATCGTGAGCGAAAGTATTATATCCTGGTAGATGTGGCTGCGGCACTTTGTGGTGTGCTGGTCTGGATTGGAGTGTTTGCGTTTGGTGTAAGCGGATATGTACGGTACATCAGACAATTGAGTGGGGAAGTAGCGAAACTGGAAGATGGATTATGGTCGGTGGATTTTACTATAAAAGGAGAGGATGAGCTGACAGATCTGGCACGCGGTCTGGAGCATATGAAAACAGTTCTTTTGGAGAAGGAAGAAAAAGAACGAAATATGAAAAAGGCACAGAATAAACTGGTTCTGGGGATGGCACATGATTTGCGGACGCCATTGACTGCATTAATGGCATATCTTGAAATTATAAAAAGAGAACCCGAACACGATAAGGTGAAACTTTATGTAAAGAAAACAGTGGGAAAAGCGATTCAGATTAAAAATCTTTCAGATCAGCTATTTGAGTTTTTTCTTATCAATTCAGGGCAGCAGCCACAGATGGAAAAGTCGGAATCCATAGCTTTTGTAATGGAGGATTACTGTTCGGAATTGTGCAATGTATTGCAGACAAATGGCTATACGGTTACACTGGGATGGAAACAGTGGGAGGAAGTAAAGATAAGTGTTTGTTATGATTATATCGGACGCATTATGAATAATTTGTTATCCAATCTTTTGAAGTATGCAGACAAGACAAAAGAAATCCTGTTGGATATGGGAATTTGTCAGGACGAGTTTTTCTTTTCCATTATGAATGCAGCGGCAAATAAAGAACAGGATCATAGAGGAACGGGAATTGGGGTTCATAATATTGAAATCATGATGGAGCAAATGCAGGGCAGATGCGAAGAAGAATGTGGGGAGGAGTCTTATCGGATCTGCCTGTATTTTCCATTAGAAAAATCAGAAAATTCATAAAGAGACTTTCACCTTCTCATTGATATTCAGGCAAAGATGTCTGAGGGAAAATCGGCTGGTTATGAAAAAAGACAGCAAGAACAGGAGCCACGGCTTGTACTCAAATCAGAGTACAGGTCGTGGCTTTTCATACTATGAAATTTAATAGCAACTTATAAATTTACTAATATCTTGTGATAAACGAGCAATTCTCCTAAAATGTATTTGAACCATTGGTGTCTGACACAATAAAAAGTATTACCGTGACTGCCCCTTGCGGTAGTACATGTAGGAGTAGATCACCGGAAAAATGCACGGGAGGATGGCGAGCGCCATAAGCACCCAGATATTCTGGAACGGCGTGGTGACGATCAGAAGGAGCCCTCCGATCACCATGCATTTTCCACCGAACCGGTGCGTGTGATACCAGTTATCGGCATCATTCAGCGCCCACGAAATGCGGAAGCCAATGGTGTAATTCGGCTTTACCGTCGGCAGGAAGTTGCCTAATATCAAGTATAAAACTCCGATGAGCAGCCCACAAAGAAAACCAATATCAAACTGATACCCTAAATTATACCCATAAACCGTGCTGCATACAATGATGGAAAATACCGGGCAGATCCACAGGACAATAAAGAATATTTTTTTGTTGATGCTATTTGCCTTGGGATCAATGTTCGTTGCGATCACGCATACCAGATGCAGGATCAGCATGATCACCGGAAGCCCGAACACTGCAAAAGCCTTGGATGAGTAGCCGTCCGGTTCGTTGCCTGTGCTCCAATGGGTTGCAACGGAATCCGGAAGCTGCTTCCACAAAAGCAATCCGATAAGGATCGGGAGCAGCGTCGCAATCGATGTGAGTAATATCATTTTTTTATGTTGTCTGATCATGGTCATTTCCTCCTTTTAATTCAGTGATCCATAGCATGATCTCCTCAAGCACGGTGGTGTTGAGCTCATAATAGATGAATTTTCCTTCCCGCTCGTCGCGGATCAGGTCTGCCTCCTTCAAAACGGACAGGTGCCGGGAAACCGCCGCACCGGAAATCGAAAAATGGTCGCCGATCTCGCCCGCAGACAGCCGTGATTTCTTGAGCAGATTAAGGATTTCGCGCCTTGTTGGATCGGCAAGCGCGCGAAGCGTATCCTGCATTCCCAAACTTATCCCTCCTACGCTTAACATTTAACTTAATTGTTAAATGTATTATAACATAATACGTGTGGTTTGCAAGGGGAAATTAAAGTGTTTTTTGTAATTGCTCCCATTCATGTTTTAATAATTGATATTCTAAGCGGGTTTTCATTTTACCATCGTGCCATTCATAATCAATATGCTCGGCTTCTTTTATTAACCCGTTTTTCTGCATAACCCTCTCGGAGCCCTTATTCTCTGCCAGACACCCGGTTGTAACTCTGTACACATTGTCTTGTGTGAAGGCATATTCCAGAACCTTCTTCAATGCCTCCGAGGTGTAGCCATTCCCCCAATGCCTCGGATATGTAAAATAGCCCAGATGGACAAGCTTTCCTACCGGAGTGTCGGCTTCAACCGTATACCCGATGCTGCCAACCTGTTCGTGCGTGTCTTTCAGCTCCATGTGACAGAAATAGAATTTCCGCTCCGGGGATTTCATGTCAGACAGGACTTCCGCGAAATCCCGTCTGGCTTCCTCAACGGGATGCAACTGTATGTCCTGCAGATAGTACATGGTCTCGGCATCCATTTTCAATCTGCTGTATGCCTCAAAATCCTTCTCTGTATAATCTCTTAAAATAATGCTCATGTGTGATAAAGTAACACAACTAAAATAAAGAAAGACAGCCCACT
>ENA-OROP01003262-OROP01003262.1-human-gut-metagenome-genome-assembly--contig:-NODE-3262-length-10696-cov-7.082511_pt1 | contig 10696 bp, 8 predicted proteins | sample MGYA00242132_ERZ509056 | MGnify/ENA primary metagenome ERZ509056 (study PRJEB26280, sample SAMEA2338768) | human gut metagenome | biome: human gut; feature: human-associated habitat; material: faeces...
CGGGGCCTCGTTCGTGCTGCACAGCCGTTCCGCTGTGCCTGCCGCCTCGGCAACTTCCACGTCCAGCGCCTCGGCAGCATCAGAGGCAGAAAGCAGTCTGCTGACCGCCCGGCAGGCGCAGGCCATTCTGGATGATCCCCGCATGGTGCTGGTGAACCACACGAACAAAATGCCGGACGATCATACCTTTACCACCAAGGCGTGCGGCTCGGCCACCGCTGTGAACAAGACCCTGCAGACCGAAGCCGCCGATGCGTTCCTCGCCATGCAGGCCGCCGCCGCAAAGGACGGCGTGACCATCTGGATGCAGAGCGGCTACCGCAGCGTGGACTACCAGAAGAACCTCTACGACCAAAAGACCCAGTATTTCCGCAATAAGGGCCTGAGCGAAGCCGAAGCGAAAAAGCAGGCGGCAAATATCGTGAACCCGCCGGGCTACTCGGAACACAACTGCGGCCTTGCTGCCGACCTGAACAGCCCGGAGCACACCGACCTGACCGAGGGCTTTGAAAACACCGAGGCCTTCCGCTGGCTGAGCGCCCATGCCGTGGAATACGGCTTCATCCTGCGGTACCCCAAAAACGCAGAAGCCGTTACCGAGATCACCTACGAGCCGTGGCACTGGCGCTATGTGGGGCCGGAAAATGCGGCCCTGATCCAGCAGAGCGGCCTGTGCTTTGAGGATGCCGTTGCCGTGCTGCAGAAGCTTGCTGCAGGGGAAAAGATCACCGGTTAAAAATCCGTAAAACCGAGGGGCTTTTCGTTGCATTTTGCACACAGTTATGGTAAGATAACAATAGTCTGCCCTGATGCAGGACCGCTTTGGGCAGCTGCAAAAATGTTTTGAACAAAAGAAGGAATATTTTATGATAAATCGCACAAAAATCTTTACAATTGCTCTCACCGGTGCGCTGGCTGCTGTCGCTCTTACCGGCTGCAGCGGTTCCGCCAGCTCTTCGGCCGCTCCCTCCTCCGTTTCCACCGCTGCTGCGGAATCTCCCGCTTCCAGCGCCGCCGCATCCGCTGCTGTGGACAATGCTGCCGAGAACGGCTCTGATGCACTGGACGGTGTTTTCAATGCTCTGCTGGAAGCCGACCCCATCTCCAACCAGTTCGAGATCGCAGCCATGAACATTGAGTACGATTTCGGCCTGAAGGCTGAGGACGTGGTGAGCTACAAGGGCGTGAAGAGCAACGACAACGGCGATGCCGGTCTGGTGCTGGTGCTCGAAGCTGCCGGCGGCAAGGCCGAGGACGTAGCCAACCAGCTGGCTTCCTACCAGCAGGACCAGGTGGCCTTCTACGGCAACTACGCCGAGTTTGCTCAGGCGCAGGATAACGTGGAGAACGCTGTCATCGCCTTCAAGGGCAACACCATTGTCATGGTGATCGCATCCAACGAGTGCACTGCCGATCTGGACAGCGCCGTGGACAGCGCACTGGCAGACTGAATCTGGATCCACCCAAGGCCGGTGCCATTTGCGGCATCGGCTTTTTTCGGCTAAAAGGAGGCTGACGCTTTGGTTTTCAGCACCATCATCTTTCTGTTCCGGTTTCTGCCCATCACGCTGGCGCTGTATTACCTTGCGCCCGCAAAGCTCAAGAACACCGTGCTGTTCCTCTGCAGTCTGGTGTTCTACTGCTGGGGCGAGGTACGGTTTTTCCCGGTCATGGTGGCCCTCATCCTCATCAACTACATCAGCGGCCTGTGCATCGAGCACTTCGACCAAAAGCCGGCCCTGCGCAGGACATTTCTGCTGGTGGCCCTCATTGGCAGCCTTGGGATGCTGTTCTACTTCAAATACGCAAACTTTGTGCTGCGCAGCGCAAACGCCCTGCTGGGCACCGCCTTTGCCGAGATCCAGGGCATTGGCACTCTGCCGCTGGGCATCAGCTTTTACACCTTCCAGACCCTTTCCTACTCCATCGATGTTTACCGCCGGGATGTAAAGGCAGAGCGTAATATCATCGACTTTGGTGCCTATGTGGTCATGTTCCCTCAGCTGATCGCCGGCCCCATCGTGAAATACCGCGATGTCTCCAACCAGCTGCACGTATACCGGCACCGCTACAGCCTGCAGCAGCTCGAAGAAGGCATGACCCTGTTCACCTTTGGCCTGGCCAAAAAGGTGCTGCTGGCGGATGCCATCGGTGCTTTGTGGACCGACATCATCGGCGTTGCGGACAGCCCTTCCACCACCTTTGTGGGCCTTGCCAATGCATCCACCCCGCTGGTGTGGCTGGGCATCATCGCCTACAGCCTGCAGCTCTACTTTGACTTTTCCGGCTACTCCATGATGGGCATTGGCATGGGCAAGATGCTGGGCTTCGACTTCCCCGCAAACTTCAACTACCCTTATATCTCCGCATCCATCACCGAGTTCTGGCGGCGCTGGCACATGACCCTTTCCGGCTGGTTCCGGGAGTATGTGTATATCCCTCTCGGCGGCAACCGCAAGGGCCTGAAGCGCCAGATCTTCAACCTGTTCGTGGTGGAGCTGCTCACCGGCATCTGGCACGGCGCGAACTGGAACTTTATCTGCTGGGGCCTGTACTATTTTGTGCTGCTGGCTGTAGAAAAGCTGTTCCTGCTGCCCCACCTGCAAAAGGGCAGAGTGTGGCCCCACATCTACACCTTGTTCCTCGTGGTGGTGGGCTGGGCCATGTTCGTGGGCAACGATACGGGCGTAAGCTTCGGTCTGCTGTTCCACAAACTGTTCGTTCCTTCCGGCGGTGTTTCGCCGCTGTACTTCCTGCGCAACTACGGTGTGCTGCTGGTGGTCAGCATCCTCTGCTGCACCCCGCTCATTGAAAAGATTTGGAACCTGCTCAAAAAGAATGCCGTCACCCGCTGTGCTGCCATTCTGGCGCTGCTGGTAGTCTCCACCGCCTATGTGGTGGGCAGTACCAACAGCCCGTTCCTCTATTTCAACTTTTAAGGAGGCGTGAAGATGGACAAGCATTCCAAAAAGTCTTCCTCGCTCCTGCACTACCCGGTGCTGGTGGTGTTCAGCCTGTTCTTTCTTGGTCTGTTCGCACTGGACCTTATTACACCGGACCGCGCCTACAGCGAGATGGAAAACACCACCCTTTCCCAGCGCCCGGCGCTGACCCAGCTTTCCGCCAAGGGGCTGAACAGCTACTTTACCGCCTACACAAAGTACGTGAAGGATCAGGTGTTCGGCCGCGATGAGTGGATCAGCCTGCAGAGCGTAGTGGAGACCACCCTGCTGCAGAAGGAGCAGAACGGCGGCATCCTGCTGGGCAAAGAGCACATGATGTTCCCCCGCACCTTCAGCCTGCTGGACAGCGAGAACCGCACCCTGCCCAAGAACACCGCCGCTGTGGAAGCACTGTGCCAGCGCCACCCGGGTAAGGTGGATGTACTGCTGGCCCCGGCAGCATCGGTCATTTACCCGGAAAACGTGCCTGCAAACGCGCCGCTGCTGGACGAGGATGCCTATCTCGACCAGCTTTCCGCCGCCGTACAGGCCGCCGGAGGGCGCTTTGTGGATGTGCGGCAGGCCCTTGCCGAACACAAGGACGAATATATCTACTACCGCACCGACCATCACTGGACGAGCCTTGGCGCATACTACGCCTACCAGCAGCTGTGCGGTGCGCTGGGCCTGACCCCCTTCGACCCCGCCGCGCACACCGCTCTGACCGCCGAAAATTTCTACGGCACCCACTACTCCAAGGCCCGCACATGGAATGCCGTGCCGGATACTATCACCTACTACGACCTGCCGAACAGCCTGACCATCTATAATGTCACCGCTGCAGGCCAGCCCGCAGACGGCCAGACCACCGGCCTGTACGACACGGACAAGCTGAACGTGTACGATAAGTACGCCATGTTCCTGCATGGCAACAACGGCCTGAGCCGCATCGAGGGCGACGGTACCGGGCGCATTCTGGTGATCAAGGACAGCTACGCCAACTGCTTTGCACCCTACCTGACCGCAAACTACGCCCAGATCGATGTGGTGGACTTCCGCAACTACAACTACGGTCTGGATCAGCTGATCGCGGATAACGATTATGACCAGATCCTGGTGCTGTACAGCTTTGACAGCTTCAAGAGCGACCCGTACCTCTACCGTGCCGGTGTGGCCGGGTAAACATGGCAGCGCCTTTTCCGCAAAGGAAAGGGCGCTGTTGTTTTTATGTCAAATTATTGCAGTCTTTTTTCACAAATTTTTCTAGTTCTTTTCGGAAGTCTCTCCAGTTTTTGCGCACTCTGCCCATTCACCCCTTGCAAAAAATCAACGGGTGTTGTACAATGGCGATATAGAGCAGTTGCTCTTCATCGATGGTTCGATCTGGTGTGAACAGTGCATAGAATGTGCTGATACGATCTTTGATTCAAAGGAGTGTTATTATGGAAAACAAGATCATGATGCCTGCTTCCTACAACGTTCTTTCCTGCGAAGAGATGACCTACACCGAGGGCGGTGCTACCTTTACGGAAGCTCTGCTGAACTGGATTCCGCCCATTGGCTGGTACATGGGTGTTACCGCCATGCGCAACTACCGCAAGAGCCACCCCAACGACTGGCTGGATACCGGTCTGGATGCTCTGAGCCGCGATATGGATTCCAGTGCGCAGAACATGCTGCGTGATCTGGGACGCATCGTCTGGGTCACCGCGACCAGCGCTACCGGCGTTGGTTTTCTGGTCAATGCTGCCATCGTCCTGCTCTGACCCTGCTCATAAGATCCGTCCGGAGAGACCAAAGACCCCTTTACCCGCGGCCTTTTCCGCCAGAGAGGGCCGCGGGCTTTTCATCAAGCAGAAATAAGAAATCGGCTGCCTGAGCACTGTATACCGTCTGAACGGTCTTTTGCCTGCAGAGAACAGCACTGCTTTCCTTTTCCTGCAAGCAACTACTCGCGTCATGCGGCGGCGCGCCCTGCTTTATGAGAACGATCTCCAAGCGCATATCCCGGTTTATTTTTGGGTTTTAAACAGTGCGATCTTGCACTGTCTGGATAGCTTTGATTCAAAGGAGTGTTATTATGGAAAACAAAATCATGATGCCTGCTTCCTACAACGTTCTGTCCTGCGAAGAAATGACCTACACCGAAGGCGGTGCTACCGTCGGTCAGGCTGTCGCTGCATGGCTGTGGCCCGGCTACGCTACGGTTATCGGCATCAACACCTGCCGTGAAGCACGCAAGAAGGATCACGACAACTGGGCATCCAACGTCTGGAGCGATATCAAAGCCGACTGCAAGGGCAATGTGACCAACACCTTCTACCATGCCGGCATGATCTTCTGGAATGCTGCATCGACCATCAGCAGCTTTGGCCTTTCTGCCGTTATGTCTCTGGGCATCATCTACTTCTAATTTTCAGGAGTACACCAAAGGGCTTTTTGCGGCGGCTCTTCAACGGAAGAGCCGCCGCTTTTTTATCAAACCTAAAAAAGGAGTTTTGCTTTATGACGAACGCCATTACTTATCCTGCTGCATACAATGTTTTGTCCTGCGAAGAAATGACCTACACCGAGGGCGGCGTAGGTGTTGTGGAAGCCGCCATGGCATGGTTCCCGCTGTACGGCTGGTACAAGGCTGTTTCTGCCATCCACGATTACCGCAAGGCAAATATCAACTCCAACTGGGTGGAAAACGGCATGAACGCTCTGGTTGCCCATGCTGAAAAAAGCCCCACGAACACCATCCATGACATCGGCTGCAGCTTCTGGTTCATTGGTTCCTGCGCAACCATCATCGGCCTTGTGCCCAACGCCCTGTTGATCTTCGGCAACTAAGTCCCGGTCTCTGTTCTGAAAAAGCAAAAGCGGCGGCACCTCCCGTTTGGGAAGTGCCGCCGCTTTTTATGTTATGCGGTTTTCAGTCTCAGTTGTTGAACATGTCCTTCAGCTTTTTGAAGAAGCCCTTGCGCTTTTCGTAGTTTTCTTCTTTCAGGGTGCCCTCGAACTTCTTCAGGGCCTCCCGCTGGGTCTTGTTCAGCTTCTTGGGAATCTCCACCTCGCACTTGACGTACATATCACCGCGGCCGCGGCCATTCAGGTACTGGATGCCCTTGCCGCGCAGGCGGAAGGTGGTGCCGCTCTGGGTGCCCTCGGGCACGGTGTACTCCACCTTGCCGTCAATGGAGGGCACCTGCACGGTGTCGCCCAGCACGGCCTGACTGTAAGTGATGGGCACAGTGACCCACACATCGTAGCCGTCGCGCTGGAACACCTCGCTGGGGCGCACCGTGACCATGACGATCACATCACCGGAGGGACCGCCGTTTGCACCGGCATCGCCCATGCCGCGCAGTGCAAAGCTCTGGTCGTCGTCGATGCCCATGGGGATGGACACCTCCAGCGTCTTTTTAGCAGCCACCTTGCCGCTGCCATGGCAGACCTTGCAGGGATTCTTGACCAGCTTGCCCTTGCCGCCACAGCGGGAGCAGGGCTGCTGGGTCTGCATCACACCAAAGGGGGTGCGCTGCTGACGGATCACGAAGCCGCGGCCGCCACAGTCCGGGCAGGTCTCGGGGCTGGAACCGGCGGCACAGCCGCTGCGGTGCACTCCTGCTGGCGGGTGATGGTGATGTTCTTCTTGCAGCCGTGCACGGCCTCGTCAAAGCTCAGGGTGATGCGCACGCGGATATCCTGACCCTTGCGCGGTGCGTTGGGGTTCGCCTGACGGGACGAACCGCCAAAGCCGCCGAAGCCGCCGCCAAAGATATCGCCGAAAATGTCACCCAGATCCACGCCGTCGCCGCCAAAACCGCCAAAGCCGCCCGCACCGGGGCCGCCGCCGTTCTGTGCTGCATAGGCAGGGTCAACACCTGCAAAGCCGTACTGGTCGTACAGCTGGCGCTTCTTCGGGTCCGAAAGCACCTCGTTTGCTTCGTTTACTTCCTTGAACTTTTCCTCGGCATCCTTATCGCCGGGGTTATAGTCCGGGTGGTATTTCATTGCCAGCTTGCGGTAAGCCTTTTTGATCTCCGCATCCGTGGCGGTCTTGGATACCCCCAGCACTTCGTAGTAATCACGCTTTTCCTGTGCCATATCCACTCACCTCTCCGGGAACGTTTGATCCGGGAAACGCCCCGGTTGGTTCCTCGCTCTATAACCAGCAAGAGCCGCTCCGGCAAAACCGGAGCGGCTTTTGCTATTCCACGCGTGCGTCCGCCGGTTTGGCCGGGCACACACTGCTGTGTTTTTTATCAGACTTCCTTGAAGTCGGCATCCACAACGCCGTCATCACCCGGCTTCTGCTGGTTGTTTGCACCTGCGTCGGGGCCGGGCTGTGCACCGGCGGCCTGCTGTGCGGCAGCGGCTGCCTGATACATCTTCTCGAACACCTGGCTCAGAGCTTCCTGCTTTGCCTTGATGTCGTCCACGTTGCCGGACTGAACAGCGGTCTTCAGGTCGGCCAGCTTGCTCTCGGCCTCGCTCTTCACGTCGGCGGGCAGCTTGTCGCCGTTCTCCTTCAGCATCTTCTCGGTCTGGAACACCATCTGGTCGGCACCGTTGCGGATATCGACCTCTTCACGCTTCTTCTTATCGTCGGCAGCAAACTGCTCAGCTTCCTTCACAGCCTTGTCGATGTCGTCCTTGGACATGTTGGTGGAAGCGGTGATGGTGATGTTCTGCTCCTTGCCGGTACCCAGGTCCTTCGCGCTGACCTTCACGATGCCGTTTGCATCGATATCGAAGGTAACTTCGATCTGAGGCACACCACGGGGAGCCGGAGCGATGCCGTCCAGATGGAAGACACCCAGGCTCTTGTTGTCGCGTGCGAACTCACGCTCGCCCTGCAGAACGTTGACCTCAACAGAGGGCTGGTTGTCTGCAGCGGTGGAGAACACCTGACTCTTGTGGGTGGGGATGGTGGTATTGCGGTCGATGATCTTGGTGCACACGCCGCCCAGAGTTTCAATGCCCAGGCTCAGCGGGGTGACATCCAGCAGCAGCAGGCCCTTCACATCGCCCTGCAGCACGCCGCCCTGAATAGCAGCGCCCACAGCCACGCACTCATCGGGGTTGATGCCCTTGAAGGGCTCGCAGTTCAGTTCCTTCTTGACTGCATCGTAGACAGCGGGGATACGGGTGGAACCACCGACCATCAGGACCTTCTTCAGGTCAGAGGGACGCAGGCCTGCATCCTGCAGAGCCTTGCGGACGGGGCCCATGGTGCGATCGACCAGATCAGCGGTCAGCTCGTTGAACTTTGCGCGGGTCAGGGTCATATCCAAGTGCTTGGGGCCGGTAGCATCGGCAGTGATGAAGGGCAGGTTGATCTGGCTGCTCATTGCGCTGGACAGCTCGATCTTTGCCTTCTCGGCAGCTTCCTTCAGGCGCTGAGCGGCCATCTTATCCTTGCGCAGGTCGATGCCGTTCTCGGTCTGGAAGGCATCTGCCATCCAGTTGATGATGCGCTCATCGAAGTCATCGCCGCCCAGATGGGTATCACCGTTGGTGGCCAGAACCTCGGTAACGCCGTCGCCCATCTCGATGATGGACACATCGAAAGTGCCGCCGCCCAGATCGTAGACCATGATCTTCTGGTCTTCTTCCTTATCGATGCCATATGCCAGAGAAGCGGCAGTAGGCTCGTTGATGATACGCTTGACGTTCAAGCCTGCAATGGTGCCTGCGTCCTTGGTAGCCTGACGCTGGCTGTCGTTGAAGTATGCAGGAACGGTAATGACAGCCTCGGTAACAGGCTCGCCCAGATAAGCCTCGGCATCAGCCTTCAGCTTCTGCAGGATCATAGCGCTGACCTGCTGGGGAGTGTACTCCTTGCCGTTCAGGGTCACCTTGTGATCGGTGCCCATGAAACGCTTGATGGAAGCGACGGTGTTCTCGGGGTTGGTGATGGCCTGACGCTTTGCGACCTGACCCACCAGACGATCGCCGGTCTTGGTGAAGCCCACCACAGACGGGGTGGTGCGTGCACCCTCAGAGTTTGCGATAACAACGGGCTCGCCGCCCTCCATGACAGCCACGCAGCTGTTGGTAGTACCAAGGTCGATACCAATGATCTTACTCATAATGAAAACTCCTCTCGAAAGAACAAATCTTATTGTTTATGTGATGCTCAAATGTTTGTAAGCGGATGTTATATTCAAAACCCTTTCGGGTTTCTGCTTTGTTATTCGGCCACTACAACGGTCGCATGGCGGACGATCTTATCGCCCAGCTTGTAGCCCTTCTGGTAGACCGTGATGACGGTGCCGCTCTCCTGTCCGTCCGGGGCGGGGATCTGCTGCACCGCGTTCATGAAGTTGGGGTCAAAGGGCTTGCCCAGCGCCTCGATCTCCTCCACATGGAGGGCATCCAGCGCCTTGGCGGCCTTGTCCAGCGTCATGGTCACGCCCTTTTTGTAGTTCTCGTCGGTGGTGGGGGCGTTGGCCGCCATCTCCAGCGTATCCAGAATGGGAATGATCTGGTTCACCGCAAAGGAAATGCCATCGTTGAACTTCTGGTCGGCTTCGCGGGTGGAGCGCTTGCGGTAGTTCTCGTACTCCGCTGCCATGCGCAGCAGCTGGTCTTTGGCCTGTGCAGCGTTGGCTTCGGCAGCGTCCAGCTTTGCCTTTACGGCTTCCAGCTCACGGGCCTTCTTGTTGAACCAGCCACCATCCTTCTTCTTGTCATCCTTCGGGTCGGCAGCTTCGGCAGCAGGTTCCTGTTCGGGTGCTGCCTGCTGGGCCTTTTCCTCGGGAGCCGTTTCGGGCTGCTCAGCTTCCTGAGCCGGAGCCGTCTTTTTTGCTTCTTCGCTCATTCCAGATCCTCCTTATAGATCACAGTCCGCCGCGGTACGGCAGCCTGCGGGGTGTCTTTTCGTTTGCCGCTCATGCCCTCGCCCAGCTGGTCTGCAAAGTAATGCAGCAGCGGCATCAGTTTCTGGAAGGGCATCCGGGTGGGGCCGATCAATGCAATGGAGCCCCACAGGCCTCCGCCCACCAGATACCGGTCGCTCACGATGCACAGGCCCGGGATCTGCGGTTCCAGATCCTCGCCCAGCAGCACGCTCTCACTGCGTTCTGCCGGAGGTGCGATCAGGCTAGCGGCCTGCTCCTCGTCATTCAGCAGTGTGAGGATGTCGCCCACCTTGCCGTCCAGCTGAGGCCAGTCCAGCAGATACTGCTCGCCGCCCAGAAATACGTGGGGCTTGACGGAATCCTGCAGGATGGCAGCCGCTGCACTGATAACGGGCACCAGCTCCGGGTCGATCTGGCTGCACAGCTCTGCCAGCAGCCGGGTGGAAAGATCCACCGGCGCTACAAAGGTAAGGTTGCGGTTGAGCAGTGCGGCAAGTGCTGCCGCATTCTCGCGGGAAAGACCGGTGCGCACCCGTGCCACACGGGTACGAACGTAACCGGCCGTGGTAACGGCCAGCACAGCCGCTGCGCTGCGGCCCACCTGAACCACTTCATAGTGGGCGATGCACAAATCCTCGGCACACGGGGTGCTGATGGCGGCGGTGCAGCCGCTGATAGCGGCCAGCGCCTTGGCGGCACCTGCGGCCAGCTTTTCCGGCTCATGGTCGAGGCTTGCGAACACCGCATCCACACGGGCGCGGCTCACACGATCCAGCGGCTGATCGTCGGTCAGCAGATTATCAAGGTAGTAACGGTAGCCCTTGGCACTGGGCACACGGCCCGCGCTGGTGTGGGGCTGCTCCAGCAGACCCAGCTTTGTCAGCGCCGCCATCTCATTGCGAA
>ENA-OROP01003266-OROP01003266.1-human-gut-metagenome-genome-assembly--contig:-NODE-3266-length-10683-cov-2.929714_pt1 | contig 10683 bp, 8 predicted proteins | sample MGYA00242132_ERZ509056 | MGnify/ENA primary metagenome ERZ509056 (study PRJEB26280, sample SAMEA2338768) | human gut metagenome | biome: human gut; feature: human-associated habitat; material: faeces...
CGGTAATCTTGAACCAGTCTTTTTCTTCGAAATCAACAACGGTACAGTCATTTGCATATGTGCATTCCGGAAGAATAATCATTGCATGAAGCTCCTCATTATTCAACGGAAGTGGACAGAGATGCCAGATTGCTGCATTAATCTTGACCATGCATCCCTTCGGTACGATAAATGCTTTGGCAAGTTCCGGAACCGGTACACCGCCGGATGCCGGTGCTACATGAATGATCATATCATCATCCAGTGCTACAATTCCTTCCCATGTCGTTGTATGATATTCCGCTGCTTTGATAATCCTCTCATCTTTGCGAACTGCAATTGGAGAAAATGCAATACTTCCCATACTAGTTCCGGAAATACGATCCGGATAGAACTTATGGATTTCTCCCTGTAATGGATAGCCTTCCGGCTCTGTCATGTTGCAGAATGTTCCATATGGAGCAAAATCTGCTACGTTGATCTTGATCGCTTTTACTTCTCTCATTGTAAAAACCTCCTCTTTTTGATAAAAACCCCATTAAAATTTTGCTAGACTCAGTATACCATAACCGCCTGACAACCTCAAGGAAACCTATATTAATTACTCTGCGCTCTTATAAAAGTCTGCTTCCTGCACGCAGCATACGAAACAGCCGTCTGGCCGCTCCAAGATACAATTCTTCCGCATGATCCAATGCTTCCGGAAGTGTCATAACACCATTAATAGTCGTAATCATCGACTCTATTCCATATTCAAAAATATCTTCTGCCCCCTTGCCCATACTTCCGACAATTGCCACCGCCGGTATACCATGTGCCTTGCAGTGTATACCGATGCCCTGCATGACTTTTCCAAATACGGACTGCCAGTCTGTAGCTCCCTCTCCGGTAACTACTACATCTACCCCTTCCAGGCGTCTGTCAAAGTCAAGCAGATCAAGGACTGTTTCAATTCCTGATTTCGATGTGCCATTCAAAAATACCATCAAAGCTGTTCCAAGTCCACCGGCAGCTCCGGCACCTTTTACGTTATCCATATCCATGCCAAATTGCTTTTGTATGATATCACGATAGTTACACATACCTTTTTCCAGTTCATCCTGAATCTCAGGTGTTGCGCCCTTTTGCCGGCCAAATGTATAAGTTGCACCGTCTTTACCACAAAGTGGATTGGTCACATCACACATAACTGTAAATCTGCATTCTTTGATCAGCGGATTCAGTCCGGATATATCGATCTTTTTTATTTTAATGAGATCTCCTCCACAGCCTTTCAGTTCTTCGCCATTTTCATCCAGAAAACGACCTCCCAGAGCACGGATGCATCCAATTCCACCATCATTGGTAGCAGAACCTCCAATCGCTATGGAAATATCACGAAATCCTCTCTCCAGAGCATCCCGTATCATCTCACCCGTTCCATAAGAAGTTGTATATCTCGGATCCCGTTTCTCATCCGGAACCAGCGGAAGGCCAGATGCCGCAGCCATTTCCATAACTGCCCGTTTTTCATCCAACATACCATAGCTGCATGTCAATTCTTCCCATAAAGGTCCGTGCACTTTCAAGGGAATTGTTGTTCCTTTGACTGCTGAAAGTACTGCTTCTGTTGTTCCTTCTCCGCCATCTGCTACTTCTATGCTGTCGCAAACACAGTCCGGGAATATCTCCCGGGCTGCCTGTGTAAGTAATTCTGCTGTTTTGGGAGAAGACAAAGTTCCCTTAAATGAATCAGAAGCAAACAAAAATTTCATCTGATGTCTCTCCTTCTTATTTTTATAAGAATGCTATTTTATTTCAGTCTGAATTTCAAGTATACCGGATTGTGGTCGGAGTAAGAATATCCTGTATTGATGTCCTCATAAGAAACGCATTCTATATTATCAGATATAATAAATCCATCCAATGTAACGGTGTAAGTCACTCCCGGCACGTACTCCATATCTGCATTACGAGCACTGTCCCAAAGGTCATTTTTTTCCTGCGCGGTCAGTTGATCTATGCAGAACGCAAAATGTTCCGGAAGTTCTTCTCTCGGGAAAGGGTATGCCCAGGACTCTTTATCTGCAGAGTCATCCTCTGATGCTTTCAGATCATGGTTGAAATCACCACCACAAAGCACATAATTTCCTGCTTCATATTCTTTCTGCATATCCTCAGCCAGCATACGAATCTGTCCTTCGCGAATCGCATCGCTGTTTCCATATGCAGACATATGTAGCTCAAAGATCACAAGTTCTTTGCCGTTATCGACCGGAACTCTGGAAATACTGTAGCAGCGGTCCAGATCAAAGAATTTACTGAATGAGGTAGATACCGGAAAACTTCTTCTCAAAGAATCCGTCACCGGATATCTGGAAAACAGGGCCAGACCTGATCTGCTCTTACCATGTGGCTGGGTAAATGGATAGAACAAAAATGCCGAATCATAGTTCTGTGCAAATACCGTGTCATAATCTGCCAGACATTCTTTCAAGATTGAGTATTCGTTTACATGATAGCTTCTCGTGGAATTCAAGTCCACTTCCTCAATAAGCGCAAAGTCCGGATCATAAGAAGCAACGAGCTCTCCTGCCCCCTGAACCGTTTTTAGCACACTGTCTTTGCTCTTCGCCCAGGAAAACTTGCCACCGTCCATAAAGAAGCTGAAATCCGGTGTATATGCACCAAATCCGATATTATATGTAAGCGCGGAATATTCTTTTTCTGTTGTAAGTTCCGCGTCTGCCGCATGGGATTCCACCTCAAGTGGCAGATTATCCTCAATCCGATGATAACTTGCAAATAAATAAATGATATATCCGATCAGTGCAAGTATGATAATTCCAAGAATGATTCCAACAATTTTAAAAATCTTTTTTGCTGTTTTCATATGCTTTGTCCTCTCTTCCTGGTGATCCAGAAAAATGTACAGGTGAATATGATTCCTTTGACAATCGATGTTGCAGAGAGAGCCCACCAGATTCCACTGAGTCCCATAAGACCTCCAAGAATGATTGCAAGCGGGATTCTCGCACTGGTGAATGTAATACTGATAATACTGCAAAGTTTTGTTCTTCCAAGTCCGGACAATGCTCCGACCGTTGTGAGTTCCACACACATGAATGCTTCACTGAAGCCAATGATGATCAGGTAACCGACTGCTGTTGTAATTGCTTTCGGTTCATGGAAAAAGATCTCTGCGATTGGTCTCGGGAAACAGACAAATGCGAGCGTGATCAATATTCCCCAGATACCGACTGTCCATAAAGAGGCTCTGTAACCTTTTTTTACACGGTCCATTTTCCCTGCTCCATAATTCTGTGCGATAAACGCATTCAAAGCTGCAGCAAAACCATCCGCGGTATTCCAGGAAATTGACTCAATCTGACCGCCGACTCTCTGTGTTGCAACTGCTTCTGCGCCATATCCCGATACCATTCGTGTCAGAACCATGGAAATCGCACAGTACGCCATTCCCTGAACAGCTGTTGGAATTCCGATTCTGCAGATTCCTCCCAGATATTCGCGTGGGATTTTAGCCAAAAGATGAATCCCTTTCAGTACATTTTCTTTTTTCCGTATGATAACTGCAAGGGCCATAATACTCATAACAATTGCCTGCGCTGTCACCGTTGCAATCGCTGCACCTGTCACCCCAAGCTTCGGAAATGGTCCTGGTCCGAGAATCAGGACCGGATCCAGGATCATATTCGTCACAAGTCCAATCAGATTCGCCAAAAACGGTGTTTTCGAATCTCCCTGCGCCGTATAAAGTCCTGTCAGTGTCAGCGTCATAAAGGAAAACACAATCAATCCACATGCAATTTTGGTATAGGATATGGCCGCTGCATGTGCCTCCGCATCTGCGAGCTGGAAAAATCCTACCATCTGTTTCGTAAACACCAACGACAGAAGCGCATATGCCATCCCCATAAAAGCAGCCAACTGCACCGCCGCCTGTGCAAAACCATGTGCTTTTTCTTTTTCACCACGACCGATACATTGTGCAACCTGTACCTGTCCTCCCATTCGAGCCATGGCAGCCAGTCCCTGTGAAAACCAGGTAAACATGCCTCCTACACCAACTCCGGCAACGGCTTTCGAGCCCAACAGCCCAATCCATGCCATATCTGTAATGTTATACAAAGTCCCAAGAAATGACGATGCCATGATTGGAATCGCAAGCTTCGTCAGTGTCTTCAAAATAGGACCTTTTGTTAAATTTCCTTCCATTTATATTCCCCATCCGTTTTTATTTGATCCATCCAGTATTTCTATTATACATGGTTTGTCATATGTTTTCATCCTATTTCTAAGATATCACCCATATCTTATGAAACATTATATACATTATTTTTCTATAGGTAAAAAATCTCACACCACCTTTGACTGTGATGTGAGATCTCTGATCTGTTCTGTATTCTTTTTTATATCTGTCTGACAATCTTTTTATTTATATTTCACTGCAGTTCCATAAGCGATCACTTCTGCTGCCCCTGACATAACCTGTGAAGATCCATACTTCACACCAATCACCGCATCTGCATCCATTTCTTTGGCTTCATCTACCATACGCTTCGTGGCAATCTGTCTCGCCTCATTCAACATTTCTGTGTAACCTACGATTTCACCGCCAACCAATGTTTTCATACCTGCCATAAAATCTCTGCCGACATTTTTTGTCTGTACAACAGTTCCTTTTACGATTCCCAGTGGCTCAAAATCCACACCTGGAATATATTCAATACTTAGAAGCTTCATCTTCTTCTCCTCCTTCGATTTCTTTCATTCTTCCTGCAAGTGCTATGAGCGTTCCCACAATGATCACTATCGGAATTCCCTCCAACAACAAAAACAATCCTGTCGGAATTGGATCCTGTATGTTTGCCCAGAATATAATTATAATCGTAAGAAGCATAAGCAGTGTCATAACTGCTGCACCTATGATTGCTCCTTTTCTTTTCTTATTGTGGACATCCGTTTTGTTTACGTTCATAAACTTTGCACCTTCTTTCTCCATCTGCTCGATTTCTTCCAGACAGTCCTCTGCATTCAGAGATTCCAGTGACCGGTGTTCCAGGATCAGTCGCTCGCACATATCCTGCATCTTCGAAAGACCTTCTTTACGATGATCCAATTCTTTCAGATGTTGTTCCAAACAGATTTGCAGGCTTTTCTTTTTTTCGAAGAGAAGTTTCATTTCTTCTATGGAAATGTCCATCTTGCGGAATAATTTAATCTCCTGAAGCCGGATAACATCCGCCTGATGATATTCCCTGTATCCGTTTTCTGCACGCTCCACATTCAGGAGTCCCTGATCTTCATAAAACCGAATATTCTTTCTTGTGATTCCCACAAGTTCTTCCACCTGTTTGATTTTCATCGTGCTACCTCTTACTTTCCCGACAGTTCCGGAAATCGTTCAACTCCCTGTCTGTATCTGTTTTATACAGCTTCCATAAGGTGGAAGGTCAAGTGTTTTTTGAAAATTTCTGTTTTTTAGTTCATTCACGTATTCTGTCACCTGCTGTGCATCATAAATCACTTCTTATTATAGTAATAATGGATGCAAGCAGAAGAAACATTGGATAAAAAAGCTTCGGTATGATCTGAAAAGCAGAAAGTTCTCCCCCCAACTCATTGACTGCAGAAATTGCCACAAGCATCTGTGCACCATATGGAATGATTCCCTGAAAGACACAGGAAAAAGTATCCAGTAAGGAGGCTGTCTTTTGGGGTGTGATTCCATACTCCTGTGCCATCTCTTTGGCGATCGGATTTGCCATGACGATAGCTACCGTATTATTTGCAGTCGCAATATCCATGGTACCGACAAGGAGTCCCATGCCAAGCTGGCCACCCTTCTTTCCGCGGAAAATTTTATGAATCCAGTTAAGAAGTGCATCAAAGCCACCGTATTCACGAATCAGGGCACACATCGCTGCCACCAGAATCGCAACCATACAGGTTTCAAACATTCCTGATACACCTGCCCCCATATTGGTCAGAAGTTCCATCGGAGTGATATGCCCTCCTGCAAGCATGATGATTGCTCCGGAAACAATTCCAGTAAGAAGCACTACAAAAACATTGATTCCGATAATGCCGCCAATCAGCACCAATACATACGGTAACACCTGAAGTAAATGATAATCCTGACTGATATGTCCCTGAATCTCCGTCTGAAACGACAGAACCAGGATTATGACCAGAGTTGCAACAGCCGCCGGAAATGCAATCCAGAAGTTTTCTCTGAACTTATCTTTCATCTCACAGCCCTGTCCATTGCATGCCGCAATCGTCGTATCCGAAATGAAAGAAAGATTATCTCCAAACATTGCTCCACCCATAACCGATGCAACACAAAATGCAAGATCAAAACCTGATGCACTGGAAACAGCTGCCGCGATAGGTACCAGAAGTGTTATCGTTCCAACAGAAGTCCCCATCGCTACAGAGACAAAACAGGCAACCACAAATAAAACTGCTACAGAAAATCTTGCCGGTATCAGTGTCAGCATAAAATATGCTACACTTTCTGCACTATTTCTTCCAACCACACCAACAAAGGATCCTGCTGCCAGGAAGATTAAAAGCATTGTAATGATGTTTTTGTCCCCAACACCATGTGCCATGATTTCCAGTTTCCTGTCAAAATTTACTGCTCTGTTCTGCAAACAGGCAACCAGAATCGCAGTAAGAAATGCAACCACGATCGGTACATTATAAAATCCCATCGGAATCTTCATTATATATTCAAATAAAATTCCCAGACCAAGGTACAGTATGAGAAATACACCAATTGGCAGAAGAGCGATGACATTTCCTTTTTCTTTTTTCATTATACAAACCTCATCCTTTTCATAATATAATAAAATATTGCAGAGTAACTTTCTGTTATTGAACATTTCCTATAAAGTAAAATATGGGAAGGCTAAGCTTCCCATGTAAAAATCTTTATCTCTGTAATTATAATAGGTTATTTCTCTGATTCTGTCAATCCCAGACAGCAGTAGGCTTTCCCTGTTCCGTACACTGCGTGCCAAAACAGAGATCCCGGCTCTTTTTCTCTCTGCCAAATTCCCACCCTGTCTGTTATAATCGAAACATAGATGCTATCATAACGGTAGGCGGTTAGTCCTTCAACAGAGGGACTGTGGTCTACACTCCGTTACGGTCGGTGCTAAACGAGTGCCACCGGCACTCAGCACCCCTCCGATTACATAGAAATCCCCAGCTCGGCTGACGGAAATCTTGCTAAAGGAGGGGATGCCAATGTTGACGCTTGAAGGTCTGATTGCTGTTATTAGCCTATACTTGACAGCTTTCAGTCTCGGATACACAATAGGAAGCAATAAGACACAAAAATAGCCGCCCAAGTCTGGTAAACTAGGCGACTATTTTTCAACAATAAATCTACTCCACTACTGATTTTCTTACATTCACCTTCGTACGCTCTTCCCGGTCGAAGAATTTCTTAGTTTCGCTGATAACCACTTTTCTAAGTCCAAGTAATGCGATCAGATTCGGAATGATCATCAGCGCATTGGTAATATCCGCCATCAGCCAGATTGGTTCCAGTGTCAGGAACGGCGCTGTTGCAATTGCCAGAATATAAACGATCTTAAAAATCTTGATACTTCCTGTCTTTCCGGTGAGATACAGCACACATCTTTCTCCATAATAGTTCCATCCGAGGATCGTAGTAAATGAGAAGAAGATAATTCCTACTGCTACCAGATACATACCAATATTAAACGGAAGTCCGGCATTATATGCCTTTGTAACCAGAACACTTCCGCTTAAATCAGTTTTATCAAGCAGACCGCTTGAGATTACAACCAGTCCTGTCATAGAACATGTCAGAATTGTGGTGAAAAATACACTTGTCATTGAAATCAACCCCTGCTTTACACAGGAATCTGTCTTTGCTGCTGCCGCCACGATTGGTGAACTTCCAAGCCCAGCCTCATTCGTGTATACACCTCTTGCCACACCGGTTCTCATAGCTGTCATGAAAGAGACCACAGCCGTTCCTGCTGCTCCGCCAAGTGCAGATTCCTTAGAAAATGCACAGGAAAATATCTCTGCAAATGCTCCCGGAATTGCGGAATGGTTCACGATCAGAATCACCATTGAACCACCAATGAAAGAAATTGCCATAAATGGAACAACAAACTGTGCAACTTTCGAGATTGCCTGAATTCCGCCAAGTGTTACAACTGCTGTTAATACAGTAACAATAATTCCAATAACAATGACCGGAATATGGAATGAATCATGTACCGACTCTGTAATCGCATTTACCTGTGGAAAGGTACCACATCCAAGAAGTGCTGTTACAACTCCGAAAAATGCAAAGATTTTTGCCAGACATTTAAATTTATCTCCCATTCCATTCTCGATATAATACATCGGTCCTCCGGCGATTTCACCTTTTTCATCTTTTACACGGAATTTTACAGCCAGAAGTGCCTCTGCATATTTTGTTGTCATTCCAAGAAGCGCAGATACCCACATCCAGAACATCGCTCCAGGTCCACCGATACGAAGAGCTGTTGCCACACCTACGATACTTCCGGTTCCGATATCGGCAGCCAGTGTTGTGCAAAGTGTTGCAAACGGAGATACATCGCCTGCCCCTTCTTCTTTTTCAAAAATACTTTTCAGTGCCCTTGGAAATTTACATATCTGTATTCCTCGTAATTTATATGTAAAATACAGACCAGTTCCCATCAGAAGCACCAATGTCGGCGGTCCCCAGACAAATGTCTGAATTGTTTCCAGTAACTTCATAAATGTTTCCATTTTTTTCCTCCCAGTTGTTAAATTCCTGTCAATAAATAGTCATTTTTTTGGCAACGGATGAATACATCCGTTGCCGTTATGAAAAGTTTATCAGTTACATTTTTAGCTGTTATATTTTTCTTTATCCAGCTCTTTTTCTTTCGCATTTACGATTACGTTTACTGTGGCATCACCGATAACATTCAGTGGCAGGAGTGCCATTTCTACCGGACGGTTGATTGCAACAACCAATGCGTAAGCGATCATACATGCATCAGATGTCCATCCAAGTCCTGAAAGGATCGTTACGATCAGTGTAGTACCTGCGATTGGAATAGCAGGACATCCCATAGCTGCACAGATTGATAAGAATGCGATCGTTGCGAGGCTGGCAGGTGTTACATCAATTCCTGCACTTGTTGCAATAAATGTTGCTGCGAACATATGCATAACGGTTGTTCCGTTCATATTGATCGTCATACCTGTCGGTAATACAAAGCTTGTAATCTCTTCGCTGCATCCAAGTTCATCAATACATGTCCTTGTATTGAGCGGCAGACATGCTGCTGATGAGTTTGTTGAAAATCCGAACACACCAACTTTTGCAATTTTCTTGATAAACTTTATTGGATTCATCTTTGTTGTTAGCCAGATACCGATAGGATAAATTGTAACAACCAATACGAATAAGGTTACCATTGCAGCTACGATATAAGCAGCAGCCGGTGCAAGGTACTCTGTTCCGTAAATTGCAAATGTTCTTGAGATCAGGCAGAAAATTGCAATCGGACCAACTTTGTTAATTAAGAATGTAAGGTATAACTGAATGATTTCGTTGACACTTTCCAGCACTTTCTTCAGTGGATCAGCTTTTTCTCCCAGTGCATTCATGCAAAGTCCAATGATAATTGCTACTACTACAACTGCCAGAATACTGTTGTTGCTGCTAAATGCGGCAGCAATATTGGACGGTACTGCATTTACGATTGTTGCCAGTGGGTTAAATGCATCCAGTGTTGCTGCATCTGTAACTGCCTCGCTTGGAAGTGTTACATTGAAAAATCCTGCTGATTTTACCGCATATGCAACGATACCTGCTAAGAATGCACCACATACATAGAACAGAAAGAATCCGATCAGTGTACGTCCTGCAATTCTTCCAAGCTTTGTGGAACTTGAAATACTGCACATCGCAAGGCTGAGGGATACTAATACAAGTGGTACAATCGCAAGCTGTAATCCTCTCATAAATAACTGGCCTATAATGTAGAAAAGACCAATTGCACTAACACCATCTTCTGCTGTAATGTCCTGGAACAGGATCTTGTTGAGTATCGTCCATGCACCCTCATTACCAGAAGAGATCAACTGCTCTCTTAATAAAAGAAAAGCAATTCCCACCAACAGGCCGCTGACAAGAGCGATCATCATTTTCTTTACAACCGACATTGGCTGTTTTTTCGTTGTGTTACTCATTGTTGTTCTACTCCTTTTCCTTTTTGTTTTCATTAGAATTTACTAATTTTTTCTATAAACCGCGCGTTTATTTATGAACTACATACAATGTAACATGGATGCGGTCGTAAGTAAAATTAATTATTTGTCTATAAAATATCAATATCTTTTATATTATCTATATTATCAAATATTAATATCGTTAATATTATACAGCAACATTATTCATTTCTCTTTTCACAACAACATTGATATAATAAAGACAACCAATAGATTCAAGCCAATAAGGAGGAAAAATTATGGCTACTAAATATGGGGAATTATTTTCAGATGAATATCAGAAAAGCTTAAAAGAACAGTTTTGTTATGCCGATACAGATCCGGATTATGGAGACCGGCTCTTCTTTGAGAACTCCGGCGGATCTCTCAGACTCAGAGCTGCTGTAGAAGCCAAAGCCGGACTGGAAGAATATCCAGACT
>ENA-OROP01003290-OROP01003290.1-human-gut-metagenome-genome-assembly--contig:-NODE-3290-length-10600-cov-6.456046_pt1 | contig 10600 bp, 10 predicted proteins | sample MGYA00242132_ERZ509056 | MGnify/ENA primary metagenome ERZ509056 (study PRJEB26280, sample SAMEA2338768) | human gut metagenome | biome: human gut; feature: human-associated habitat; material: faeces...
ATCTCCGAGAAGTAGCAGGCGTAGTTGATGGCAAAAGCCACCACCGCCGCCACCAGACGGCCATTGGAGCCGGAGGGCCAGGGGTTATTGAAGCCCATCAGGCCCGGGCCTAAATAGATGACGATGATCTGAAGCATCAGCGGGGTGCCGCGGATGATCCAGACGAACGTCTTGACCGCGCCGCGCAGGGGGGCGCAGCGGCTCATGGAGCCAAACGCCACCACCAGCCCCAGCGGCAGGGAGAACACCAGTGTCCAGAAAAAGAGCTCACAGTTGAGCAGAAACGCGCCGGAAAGGCGCTCAAGAATCACAGCCACAAATACACACCCATCAATTCAAACGTACGTTCGGTTTTTACTCTGCCAGAGTCAGACCATATTTCTCGGCCAGAGCGCCCATGGTGCCATCGGCCTTGAGCTCGTCAAAGGCGGTGTCCACAGCGGCGGCCACATCGCTGCCCTTGCGGAATGCCACGCCGTACTCTTCCACGTTCAGCTCGTCCACCATTTTCAGGTTGGCGTAATCGGTGCCCTCGCCGATCATGGCCGAAGCCAGGGTCAGGTCCAGCACAGCAGCATCGGCGGTGCCGGCGGCAACTTCCATCAGGCAGTCCGTCTGGACGCTCTTGGAAACGTAATCGGCCTGTGCCAGGTTCTCGTCCTCCTGGATGGTGGTCTCACCGGCGGAACCGGCCTCGGCGACCACGGTCTTACCCACGAGGTCTGCGGTGGAGGTGTACTCGGTGTCATCCTTGACCACAACGACCTGTGCGTTCTTGACGTAGGGCTTGGTGCAGGCCAGGTTCTCCTCACGGTCATCCGTCAGGGTCAGGCCGTTCCAGATGCAGTCGATGCTCTTGGCGGCCAGCTCGGTCTCCTTGGTGTCCCAGTTGATCTCCACGAACTCCGGCTCCACGCCCAGCTTCTCGCAGACGGCGGTTGCCAGCTCGGTGTCAAAGCCCGTAAAGTTGCCGTCAGCATCGGTGTAGTTCATGGGCTCATACACGGTGTAGCCAATGACCATCTTGCCGTTGGACTGGATGTAGGCCAGGTCGCTGTCCGCGTCCGAGACCGCGGAAGCAGCGGCAGAACCAGCCGCCGCGCTGGAAGCCGTGGAAGAAGCAGCCGTGCTGGAAGCACCACCACAGGCAGCCAGGCTCAGTGCCATGGCACCGGCCAGAAATGCAGATACGATTCGTTTCATAAGATATTCCCCTCTCATGGTCCCATGGCACCAGCCCCGTACCGATCGGGGCGGGCGGCTTCGTTTTACCGCTTTACCATGCTAAATTGTTAAACTGTGACTATAGAATAACGCGTTTGCCTCCGTTTTGCAAGAGGCAAACGCGTTTTTTCGCAATTTGACGGTTTGAGAGGGTCATTCCGCCCTTATGGCGGTGAATCTGCACAAGTACCGCGGGGTTACTCTGCCAGCGCCGCCTCAATGTTGGCCAGCACTTTCTGGCTCAGCAGCACAAAGGCCTGCTTGGTGCGGCCTGCCGAGACATTGGCGCAGTGGACATTGGGCCGCTCAAAGAAGCCCTCGGCCACCGGGCCGGCTGCGGCGCGGGTGTCACAGAAATAATAAGTGCCGGGCTGGTCCAGCCATGCTTCCAGAGCCTCAGAATCAAAGCCAGGGCCGATGGAAGTGTTGAACAGCACCTTTCCCGCACCCAGCCGGGCAAACTCTTCCCTGCCCAGCAACAGGACATTTTTGTTCAGGCAGGTAAACACCACCTCGCTCTCGGCCAGCAGCCGGGCCAACGGCTTGTACTGCATCCCCTGCTGCTCGGCCTCCGGTTTGCGGGTGCGGCTGTAGTAGGAGATGTCGGCCCCCAGATAGGCCAGTGCATCGGCGATCATTTTACCGGAAACGCCCAGGCCCACGATGCCCACTTTCAGGCCGGTGATCTCCACCGGCTCGTCCCGCAGCATGGGCATCCCAAAGCCGTGGAGCAGACCAGTCAGCTCGTGGAGTACATACTCCACCACGCCCTTATCGCCGTAATCCCGGATGCCCAGCACTTTGATGCCGTGCTGGCGGGCATACGCGATGTCCACATTGGCGCTCTCCTCCGAGTAGAGGCTGCAGCACATGCCAATGTACTTGAGGTTGGGGCAGCGCTCAATGACATTTTTGCCCATGCGGGAGGTATAGCTCAGCAGGGCGGCATCCGCGTCCCCGATGCGGCGGACGATCTCTTCGTCATCCGCCGGAATATCCCGGTAAAGGACGACTTCCTTAGCATAATCATGCAGTTTTTCTTCAGCGGACGGGATGAGGCTGACGGGCTCAATGGCAACCAGTTTTTCAAACATGGCAAAGTTCCTCCTTTTTAATAGAAGCAGACGGGCGAAGCCAGATTGCGCAGCAGGGAGACAACGCTCCAGCCTGCAATGGCGCTGGTGCTGGAGCAGATGTCCACCACTGCCTTGACACCCTCGATCTCGGCCGTGATGCGGTGGTCATCGCCCACCCAGCCCGGCACCGAGTGCATGGTCACGCCGGTGATCTCCGGGCCCGTGGTGGCCAGCGAGGTAGCAACCGCCACATTGACCCGGCGCGGGAATGTGGCAATGGCCTGCTTGGCGTTGCCGGTAAACACCGTTGTCTTCTCAGTATCCGTCAGCAGATGGTCGGCCCACACCGGCGTGTTGCGGAAGCCCTTGGCCCCCGTGTGCGTCTCGATGCCTGCCGTCTCGCTCAGCTGCCGGGCCCGCGCCATCAGGGTAACGGTCTGCAGCACATCAAAGCCGCCGATGGCACCGCTGGCCAGATGCACCTTTGCCCCGCCCTCCCGGGCGGCCTGCTGCACCTGTGCGTAGAAATCCAGATCCGCAAAGGCACCAATGGAAATGATCACAAGGTTGACTCCCCGGCGCAGCACCGGGATGGCCATGGCACGGACCGCCTCCACCGAAGCCGTCTCTACAATGTACTCCAGCTCCAATGCCAGCAGCTCTTCCACATCCGCACAGGCCTTGCAGCCTACGTTGGAAGCGGTCTTCTCGCTGGAAGCAGGGGTGCGGCTGGTAACGCCCACCAGCTCATAATCCTCCAACAGACCGTTTTTCCAGGCGTCTGCCACGATATTGCCCAGGAAACCGCAGCCCACGATGCCAAATTTCGTTTTCATGTTCGTTTCTCCTTTTTCGTTCCGGCCCAATGGCCGTATCATATTTAGTATACCATTTCTTTGGCTGGCATTCTATCCAAAGAGCACGCCGCAACTTCGAGCATTCTGCCAAAGTTTCCTCCAAAACATCGCAAAAAGCCGCCCTTTGCAGAGCGGCTTCAAAAATCATCCTTTATTTTGCTTCTTCCAGCGCTTTGGCGGCGGCTTTTTGCAGCTCGGTCACATCAATGGTGCACAGGGCAGCCAGGTCCGCATCCGAGCCCTCCGCCGGGAGCTTTGCGATCTCGGCAGCGGTCTTTCCCTTGAGGTAAGAGCAGAAGCCCTCGCTGTGCTCGTACCACTCCTTGCCCAGAGAGGAAGCACCCCGCATCCCGTAGCTGTCGCCCTGCTCCAGCTTGGTTTTCACGGCGTCCGGAGCCATGACATTGCCGTCCGACATCACGGTCAGGGCGGGCTCCGCCATATCCCCGATGGCACTGGTCACCCGGCCATCGGAATCGGTGGTCAGGGCCACGATCGTCACATCCACCTGCGCGTTGACATCTTTGTCATCGGTGGCCGTCACGTCCGAAGAAGCGTTGGCTGCCTCAATCCCCAGCGAGACCCGGTCGCCTTTGGCGGCACCCAGCGCCTCGGCGTTGGCGCAGGCCTTCGCAACGGCGTCCCGGTAACCGTCAATGGCAATGGTGCAGCTGGAAAGCAGGTCGGCATCCTTGGGCTTCCCGTCTTCCTCCGTCTCCAGCTTGGCAACTTTTTCGGCTGTCATCCCTTTGAGGTAGTCGGCAAAGGCATCCGCCTGCTCCGTCCACCCTTTTTTGATGCCGGAGGCCGCCGCCAGCGGGTAATCGTCCCCTTTCTGGCGCTTGGTGCGGGTATCCGTAGGCATGGAGAGCACCCCGCTGCCATCGGCAGAGATGGTGCTCTCCAGCTCATCAAAGGTCACGTCGATGATCTTCCCCTCACCGTCCAGCAGGACAGCCGCCGCCACAAGGTCGATCTTGCCTGTGCGGTGGTCGTCCGTTGTCTCGGTCAGGACTCCCAGGCCGGTTTTCCAGGCCCCATTTTGAGCCGTGCTGGCGGTGCTGCTGCTCATGCCGGACGAGCTCATACTGCCGGAGCCGGAATTCGATTTGCCGCAGGCCGTCAGCAGCAGCGCCGCTGCCACCACTCCGCTCCAAAGCGCCGTGTGTTTCAGTTTCATTTGTTACGCTCCCCTTTCCATCCGCCCTGATCAGGCGGAGGCTTTTGGGGAAAGTTTACCCGGAGGCTCCCAAGAATATTCATAGTTCAGAATCCAACCGAATCACATCAGGGGGCTGAGCAGGCGGAGCACACTGTCCAGCAGGGTGCCCAGCAGGTTGGTTCGGCAGTCCGAGAGCTGCACTTCCCGGCATTTGCGCAGGGTGTTAAGGGCATCGTCCCGCAGGGCCAGGATCTGGCTGTTGCGGTAAAGCAGGGTGCCGCACTCAAAGTGGAGGAACAAACTGCGGTAATCCATATTGATGCTGCCCACCACGGCCACATGGTCGTCACTGACATAGCACTTGGCGTGGAGGAAACCGGGCGTGTACTCGTATATTTTCACCCCGGCCCGGAGGAGAGGCACGTAGTAGGAGCGGGTCAGCCGGAAGACCAGCTTTTTGTCCGGGATGCCGGGCAGGATGAGCCGGACGTCCACGCCCCGCTTGGCCGCGCCTTTCATGGCCCCCAGCAGCTCCTGCCCCACGGAGAAGTAGGGCGTATAGAGATAGACATAGCGCTTGGCCTGGGCCAGAATGTTCAGGTAAACCGTCTCCGCCACGTTTTCCTCGTCCAGCGGGCTGTCCGCGTAGGGCTGCACCAGCCCGTCCGAAGTCTCGGGCAGCTGCTCCGGCGTTGGGGCAAAGGGGGTATAATCCGTCTCACTGGGGCGGAACGCATTCCAGACGTTGAGGAATGTGACCGTAAAATTCCAGGCGGCGGCTCCTTCCAGCCGGATGGCGGCATCTTTCCAGTAGCCAAAGCGTTTTTCCGCGTTGATATATTCATCCGCCAGGTTGACGCCGCCCGTGTAGGCCACACTGCCATCCACCACCACGATCTTGCGGTGATCCCGGTGGTTCATCACCACGGAGACCAGCGGCACCACCGGGTTGAACGGGATGCAGCGGATGTGATGCCGCTCCATCCGGACCACGAAATCCTTGGGCAGGCCCAGAAGACTGCCAAAATCATCGTAGATCAGGCGGACATCCACCCCCTGCGCGGCCTTGCGCATCAAAATCTCTTCCACGCCACTCCACATTTTGCCGGAGCGGACAATGAAGTATTCCAGAAAGATGAATTTCTCGGCTTTTTCCAGATCGGCCAGCAGCTTCGGGTACATGGCCTCTCCGCAGGGAAAGTACCGCGCCTGTGTCTTATCCCATACCGGGAACGGACCGTACCGGGCCACATAGCGGCTCAGGCCAGAAAAATGATCCCCCGCCAGCTGCCGCGCCGGCCCGGGCTGCTGGGCCAGATCTCCCGTGTGGGCTTTCTCCACGCTCTGCATCCGGCGGCGCATCCCTTTGGAGGGTGCTTTGTTGCCAAACACCAGATACAGGGCTCCGCCCAGCAGCGGCAGCAGACCGATCAGAACGATCCAGATGATCTTATAAGAACTGTCCTCATCCTTGCGGACCAGATACAGCACGATGAACAGACTGAGCAGCCGGAGTGCCGCATTGACCCATATCCGGCCTGTGGTCAGGTAGCTGAACGCCCAGAGCAGCCAGCCCGCCTGCAACAGAACAAGGGCCACCGTAATGGTAGCCCTGTTGAGAAGTCTGCTGAAAAATTTTACGATCGGCAGTCGAAAGAACATCCGCGCCACCTCTCTCCCCGGTCAGTTTCTCTGGATTGAAGATAGTATAGCGCGTTTTTTCAGTTTTATCAAGCTCAGGCTTCGCCGTCCTCATAGCCCACCAGCAGGCCGCCCAGCTCTGCATAGTAGCTGCACAGGCCGCCGCAGGGCGTCACCGTTACCTGAGCCCCGTCAAAGACCGCCTGCACCATGTGCTTGAGGCGCTCGGCCGCCGCAGGGTTGTCGCAGTGAGAGATCTGCAGCTTGCCGCCGTTGTAGCCGTGGCCCTTGAGCTCCAGCACAATGCGCTCCAGAGCACCGTGCTCCCCGCGGGTCTTGCAGAGAACATCCAGCTCGCCGATCTCGCTCGCCTGCCCGATGACCCGGATGCCCAGCATCCGCGCCACAGCGGCCACGGCGGGCTTCACCCGGCCATTGCGGGCCAGATTGGCCAGCGATTCCAACGAAAAGAGCAGATGGGTGTGCTTGTGGTAGCGCAGCATCTCCTCACAAACGGCGTCAAACTCGTGCCCGGCGGCAAGCTCGCTCTGCAGGTGCTCCGCCAGCAGGTACTGCTCCGGGCCGGTGGAAAGGCTGTCCAGCACGAACACCCGCTTGCCGGGGTTCTCCTGCTGATACTCCTCCGCCGCCAGCTGGGCCGCGTTGTAGCTGCCCGAGAGCGTACCCGTGATGGTGATGGCATAGACCTCATCGGCCCCCTCATAGGCGGCCAGCCAATCGCTGACATTGGGGCAGGAAGTGGACGTTTTGCCCTTATAGGTGCGCAGGGCCCGGGCCATGCCCACAGCATCCAGCGTGCCATCGTCCAGATATTCGGCATCGTCGGTGATGATCTTGAGCGGGACGCAGGCAAAGTCCACACCTTTCAATGCGTACAGGCTGGAAGCCGAGTCCACAACGATCTTGGTTTTCATAGCAATTCTCCCTATCTTACAAGCGGACGTCTGCCGCGTTTTTCTCTGGTTGTAAAAACACTATATCAGTTTTTCAAAAACCTGTCAACAGATTTCAAAAATTATTTAAAAAGTTTTTGTTTTCCCGTTGACCCTCATTTTAAAATGCGCTATACTGACAGCATGAAACAGGAATTGAACCGCCGCGTTGCGGCCTGTGCCGCAGGCTTTGCCCTGCCCCGGTACAGTGACCTGCCCCAGGTGGGGCTGTATCTGGACCAGACCGTCCAGTTCATCAACGGCTATTTCCGGGATTTCCCCGGGGTGGAGCTCACCCCCTCCATGGTGAGCAACTATGTGAAGAAAGGCATCATCAGTCACCCCGTCAAAAAGAAGTATACCCGGGAGCAGCTTGCTTCTCTCATGTATATTGCGGTTTCCAAGACCGTGCTCTCGATGGAAAACATCGACGCGCTGTTCCAGATGCAGCGCGCGCACTGCACCGCCGAGGAAGCCTACAACTACTTCTGCGACGAGATGGAAAACTGCCTGCCCTTTGTGTTCGGGGCGCGCAATACCATCCGGGACCTCGCTGTGGATGCCGCCACCGAGAAACGGCTCCTCCGCAGCACCATTCTGGCCGCTGCCAACAAAATGTATCTGGACTGTTTCTTCGTGGCCCAGCGGCAGGAAGAAGCTCTCTGGCCGGATATTCTGGCAGACCTAGCCTAAAGGAGTTTTGCTCATGCGTGAATTGCAGATCGGGCGGGTATACCGCCACTTCAAAGGGGACTATTATCTGGTGGAGGGAGTCGCCAACGATTCCGAGACTGGGGCTCCTTTTGTCATTTACCGCAAGCTTTACGGCGACGGCGGGCTCTGGCTCCGCCCGCTGGAGATGTTTCTGAGCAAGGTGGAGAAAGAAAAGTACCCGGATTGCCCGCAGGAGTACCGTTTTGAGTTGCAGGAGATTCCCAGCAAAGCGGGACACTAAAAAATCAAACGCACTCGTGTGATGGAGTGATTCTCCCACACGAGTGCGTTTTCCGTTTTTTCTATTTTCTTACAGGTCGCAGGCAATCCTCTCAGACGGCCACGCGGCCCTCAGCCCTGCCCGAAGAAATGAAATGCTCGTAATATTTCACGTTGTCGTCACCGAACATAGCAACCAAATCAGGGTTATTCGCTTTATAGGCATTCAGATTGAACTCTGCGCTTCCCTGCCGGCCCTCTTTCATGCCCTGCGTTACAAAATGCTCAAACAGCGCTTTCTGGTTTGCGCCAAACTGCGTCGCCAAATCTGGGTTACAATTGAGGTAGTCCTGATAGTTGTACACTGCCTGATACTGGGCAAGCTGCTGGACGAAGGGCGGGTTTTGCAATGGAGCCCAGCGATATTTCGAGGTCATATCTGTAATGGTTTCCGTACTGCCATCCATGTAAGTTACAACCACTTTGTCGGGCCCGATATAAGACAACACTGTGCTGTACCAACCGCTATTGTCGAATCGGCACCAATCATTAAACATTGCATTTTGGATTTCATCTTCCGTCAGGTATGTCAAACTTGACGCATCATTATCGACCTGTTGAACAAAGAAATTGTTATACGCATCCTGCCACACAGGCACCAAAACATCATCATTTACGGTCATGAGATATTTTGTTTCTTTATAGTATTTGAACGGATTATCATCTTCCATGAAATAGTTCGTCTTCAAAGGACTACTTGTTTCCCTTATTACCCGGAAAGGTTCAGTCGGTCCGACTGCCGTTAGCTTTTGCGTAGCCATTCCCGGAATCGGATCGTCCACCCGATTGTAGGCTGTTACATACCACTCCAAATATTTAATCGTTTTCGATGTATTATTCCGACAATAGATTGCTGGACTCTCTGCACGATTAGGCCCCCATACTACTTGCAGTGTTGACAATTCCACATTTGGTTTTCCCGCCGCAAATGCGGGGAGGCACAGGCATGCCAGCAGCAGAACAAATGTACAGAGAATCGCCGCAAATTTCTTTTTCATGCAAAACACCTCCAAATAATAAAATTGCCAAGCTATCCCAAGCTCATTATACTTTGTCTTTGTGCATTTTGCAAGCAAAAAGGCACCCGCCGTCGTGGTAACGGTGGGTGCCTTTTGTCTAATTGATTGGATTTAGGTGTCCTGCAGCTCGCCACGGGAAGCGGCTTTCAGGTAAGCGAAGATGAATCCGTCGAGGTCGCCGTCCATCACGGCATCGACGTTTCCGGTCTCGTAGTTGGTGCGGTGATCCTTGACCATGGTATAGGGCATGAAGACATAGCTGCGGATCTGGTGGCCCCAGGCGATCTCATTCTGGACGCCCTTGATGTCCTCGATCTTGTCCATGTGCTGCTGCTTTGCGATCTGATACAGCTTCGCTTTCAGCATTTCCATCGCGTAGTCACGGTTCTGGAACTGGCTGCGCTGGGTCTGGCAGCTGACCACGACGCCGGTGGGCTTGTGGATCAGACGGACCGCGGAAGAAGTCTTGTTGATGTGCTGGCCGCCGGCACCAGAGGAGCGGTAGACCTGCATCTCAATGTCCTCGGGGCGGATGTCCACCTGGATGGTGTTGTCCAGCTCAGGCATCACTTCCAGCGAGGCGAAGCTGGTCTGGCGGCGGGCGTTGGCGTCAAACGGAGAGACGCGCACCAGACGGTGGACGCCGTTCTCGCTCTTGAGCAGGCCGTAGGCGTTGGCACCCTTGACCATCATGGAAGCGCTCTTCATGCCGGCCTCGTCGCCGTCCTGATAATCCAGGACCTCGACGGTCATGCCGTGAGCCTGCGCCCACTTGTTGTACATACGGTAGAGCATCTCGGCCCAGTCCTGTGCCTCGGTGCCGCCGGTACCGGCGTGGAACGTCAGGATGGCGTTGCTGTGGTCATACTCGCCGTTCAGCATGGTCATCAGCTGCAGCTCGTCCACAGCCTTGCCCACGGCATTGACAGCTTCCTCCGCCTCGGGCACCATCTCGGGGTCGTACTCCTCGTCCAGCATCACCAGCATGGTCTCGGCGTCGTCGTACAGGCCCTGCAGTTTTTCAAAGCGATTCAGCTTGCCTTTCAGGTCGCCGACTTCGTCAAACACCTTTTTGCTCAGCTCGGCGTCATCGTAAAAGCCGGGGCGGGACATGGTATGCTCCAGCTCCTGCACACGCTTGCGGGAAGCATCAATGGCCAGAGCCTCTTCCAGATCCTTGACAGCGGTACCGTAATCGGCCAGCTGCACTTTCAGTTCGTCAGTGGTAATCATGGTCTAGTCCTCTCTTATATATTGAAACCGGTAAAAGATACAGTTTATACACAGATACTTCATTAGTATACCGAGAATTCATGGTAAAGTAAAGGGGAAAATTTACTATCATGCTGGAAATTTGAAGATTTTCACCTTTTCTTTTCCCTTTTGGGGGAGTATAATAACAGCAACTACCTTATTTTATGGGAGGAACTTATGCCGAAATATTATGGCTGCCCGTGTGAGGGCTGCGGCCAACCGCTCACCCTCCGGGACGACATCGTTGTCTGCCCCGACTGCGGCGCGCCTTATCACCGCACCTGTTACGAGAAACTGGGCCGCTGCATCCACAACCCGGCCCACGCAGCAGGGTACGAATGGAAATTCCCGTACCAGGAAAATGAGCTGCGCACCTGCCCCAGCTGTGGCGAGCGCACCCTGCGCAGCGAAGAACACTGCC
>ENA-OROP01003295-OROP01003295.1-human-gut-metagenome-genome-assembly--contig:-NODE-3295-length-10589-cov-4.412189_pt1 | contig 10589 bp, 6 predicted proteins | sample MGYA00242132_ERZ509056 | MGnify/ENA primary metagenome ERZ509056 (study PRJEB26280, sample SAMEA2338768) | human gut metagenome | biome: human gut; feature: human-associated habitat; material: faeces...
AGTCCTGCACGAACTTGACGGCGGTCAGGTCCGGCGTGCGGCGGCGCACCAGCTGCCTGCCTTCTGCCGCAAAGCCGAACTTTGCCCAGAACGCAAGCTCTGCGGCATCGGCGGGCAGCGGGGCGGGAAATACGGTAGCCTTTTCGCGGTCGTATCCGGCGTAGGCGCGCAAGGCTTCTTTTAATAGATAGGAGCCGTAGCCTTTGCGCCGCCACTGCGGTTCGATGCCAAACGCGGTGATGGCAGCCCCCTTCGGGGCGGGCGCGAGCGCGCAGAAGCCGATCTGTGTTTTTTCCTTATAGAGGGCAAAGCCCTCGTCTGTGCGGTGCAGTTCCATGGTGTGTTCCTCCTGAATTTACGCTTTTACAATAGCAAGCGCAAAGGCCGCTGTCAAGGGCGGAAAGCGCGTCTTTATTTCACAGTTTCTTCACGGCGCGCGCGATTGATTTTCACAATTGACGGTTACAATAGGAGCAGTTCAAAGGAACAGGGCTCCTGTGGACGTATCCCTTACGGAAAGGAAGTATCAGCATGGACAATGAGAACAAATGGGAATATGATTATTCCTCTCAGGATAAAAACGAAAGCGGAGATACCGGTTATCCCAATGTGGGCAGCAGCGGCATGAACACCGCCAACCAGTACAACGACCCGCAGCCGGAACCGGAGACCGCTTACACCGCCCCGCAGACAGACAACGGCGCAGGCGGTGCAACGCCGCCGGTACATCCGGTACAGCCGCAGGACGCGCAGCCCCCTAAAAAGAAGAAAAAGTTCAATGGCAAGCGCGTTGCACGCAGCGCCGTGGCGCTGGTGCTGGCCGCAGCCATGGGCTTTGCGGGCGGCTTTGTGGGGGCAAAGTTTGGCGGCAGCGGCAAGGTGGTCATTCAGCAGGTGGCACCTTCCTCCACGGCAAGCAGCTCCGACAGCGCGGACAGCAGCATCACCGCAGCATCCAGCAGCGGCAGCAGCCTGACCACTGAACAGGTGGCTGATCTGGTCAGCCCCAGCGTGGTGGTCATCACTACGGAGCAGGTGGTCTACTCTCAGTGGTCGTGGTACGGCCAGAATCAGGTGGAGAGCGGTGCCGGCAGCGGCGTGATCATCAGCTCGGACGGCTACATCCTCACCTGTGCACATGTGGTGGACGGCGCTTCCACCATCACCGTTACCATTGGTGACAAGGACTACACCGCCACCCTCGTGGGCGAAGATACCACCAGCGATATCGCGGTCATCAAGATCGATGCTGACGGCCTGACCCCCGCCACCGTGGGCAACAGCGACAGCCTGAAGGTGGGCCAGAGCGTGATGGCTGTGGGCAACCCGCTGGGTGAGCTGGGCGGCACCGTGACCGGCGGCATGATCAGCGCTTTGAACCGCAGCGTCACCATTCAGGGCAGCAGCTCTGTGAACACCATGTCCCTGATCCAGATGGATGCTTCGGTCAGCCCCGGCAACTCCGGCGGCGGCCTGTTCAATATGAACGGTGAGCTGGTCGGCATTGTGAATGCAAAATCCTCTTCCAGCGATGCAGAGGGTCTGGGCTTTGCCATCCCCATCAACGATGCCATCAAGGTGGCACAGGAACTGCTGGAGAACGGCTATGTGACCGGACGGCCTTATTTGGGCATCACCTATCTGGCCGTGACCGACGCACAGACTGCTTCTCAACTGGGCGTGAATGCCTACGGCGTTTACGTTGTGGAGGTGGTCAAGGGCGGCCCTGCCGAAAAGGCAGGCCTGCAGGCCGGTGACCGCATCGTGAGCGTGGACGGCACCGAGATCGCCTCCAAGGACGACCTTGGCACCCTGATGCAGAAGCACGCAGCAGGCGATACGCTTTCCATCACCATTGCACGCGACGGCCAGATGCAGACGGTCAATGTGACACTGGGCGAAAAGACGGCTTCCAACAGCTGAGCAAAATAGAAAACAGGAGCGAATGAGAGTTTTCATCCGCTCCTGTTTTTATATCTGTCCAAAGATGGTGGCACTGTAAGGCATCAGCACAGCCTCGTGCTCATACACTCTTGCCGGGCCGCGCCACAGGCTGGAGGAAATGCCGTCGCTCAGCATCTGCCAGCGCCCAACCGGCAGCGGCACGACCTTGCTGGCCTCGGTGGGGTTATAGAACACGCACAGCGCCTGCCATGCTGCGCCGTCGCCCCACTGGGCGGGCAGCTGCCAGCCCACCAGCGGCTGCTCCAGTGAGAAAAAGTACAGGGCATCCGGCGCGTGGGGGTCGGTGCTGGAAAGCCGCGGAAACCTTGCCCGCAGAGCCAGCAGGCCGCGGTAGTAGTCCACCAGTGCATGATATTTTTCGGCCCGCTCCCAGTCCAGCCGGTTCAGCGCAGGCGAAGAGCGGTAGCTGTTGCCCTTCCCTTTTTTGGTGCGGGCAAACTCCTCGCCCGCCTGCCAGAAAGGCAGGCCCATGCTGGTCAGGTAGATACCCGCTGCCAGCCGGTTCTGGGCCAGCGCGGTCTTGTCCACAGCGGCAAACTCCGGGCGGGCGTAGCGCACCATCAGGAGCTTATCCCACAGGGTGAAGTTGTCGTGGGCTGAAACGTAGCTGATGATCTGCCCCGGGGCGTGAGGCGGCAGCTTTTCACTGCGGCACCACGCCGCCACCGAAGCACCGATATCCCAGAAACTCCCGGGCTTGCCCTCCACATAGCCCGGCTCCCGGGCGTCAAAACAGCCGCCCTTGATGGCATCCCGGGTGTTATCGCAGAAGATGCCGATCCGCTCGTTCAGCATGGCCAGATTGTTTTTGTTGGCTTCGTACCGGTGGAGGGCGCTGACGCCGCCCTGCCAGGGCTCGCCGTACATCAGGATGTTCTGGCCGCCGGGGAGTTGATCCAGTTCGGCCCGGAGCAGGTTCATGGTCTCCACGTCGTACAGGCCCATCAGGTCGAACCGGAAGCCGTCGATGTGGTACTCCCGGGCCCAGTAGAGGACAGAGTCGATGAGATACCGCCGGGCCATGGGACGCTCGCTGGCAAACTCGTTGCCGCAGCCGCTGCCATTGGAAAAGCTGCCGTCCTCGTTCTGGCGGAAATAATAATAGGGCACGGCCCGGTTCAGGACGTTATCGTTGCCATACATGTGGTTGTACACCACGTCTATAATGACGCCAATGCCCGCCGCGTGGAGGGCGGCGATCATCTGCTTGCACTCCCGGACGCGCACCTCGCCCCGGGTGGGGTCGGTGGAGTAGCTGCCCTCCGGGATGTTGAAGTGGGCGGGGTCGTAGCCCCAGTTGTACTGCCGGGTCAAAGAACGGCTCTCGTCCACGCTGCCAAAATCAAAGATGGGCATGAGCTGGACGTAAGAGACGCCCAGCCGCTTGAGATAATTCAGGCAGGTGGGGTGGATGCCGTCGGAGTGCAGGGTGGTGCCCTGCTGGGCAAAGGCCAGATATTTGCCCCGCCAGGCCGGGCGGACGCCGCTGGCCGGGTCCTGGGAGAAATCCCGGACGTTGACCTCCCACACCGAGCGGTGGGAGACGGGGATATTCGGGCGGTGGTCATGCAGCCAGCCCGGTGGGTCGATTCGGGCAAAATCGGCGATCATGCTCCGCTTGCCGTTCACGCCAGCCGCTCTGGCGTAGGGGTCGGCGGCCTCCCAGCTGGTGCCCCCGGCGTGGAGGGTATAGGTGTAGTAGCGGCCGTGCTGGTCGCCGGGGAGGTAGACCGACCAGAGCCCCTGCTCCCGGGGGGGAGCCGATGCAGACCCCGCCGTCGCCCCGGCGGTAGAGGTTGACATACACCTGCCGGGCCGTGGGTGCCCACAGCCGCAGGCGGGTGCCGGCCGGGGTGTATTCCACCCCCAGCGGGCCGGTATAGGTGTTCTGCTGCGCAAAAGCGTCACTCTCAAACAGCGCTTTCCAATCCGCAGGTGTTCGGGTGTTCATGGGTGTTCATTCCCCTTTTTGGCATGTCTTTTGAGAATAGTGTACCTGTCTTTTTTCTGATTTTCAAGCCTTTCCTTGCAAAACAACAGGAAGTACACTATACTGAGAAAAAACACACACGGAGGCAGCTATGGCATATACCGACGATTGGGAAAGCTTGATGAACGGCGTGTTTGGCCCGGGCGGCAAGCTCAAATTCTCGCAGAGCACGCCGCAGGCGGTCCAGCCCAAACCGGAGAAACCTGAAAAAACGCAGGACAGCCCGCTGCCGGATTGGAACGCAGCCCTGCTGGCCCAGCAGAAAAAGCTGGATGAAATGCTCAAACAGCAGAATGCGGCCCTGAAAGGGCAGGACGCCGCCACAAAGTCGGCGCTGGAAGACAGCCGCAAAATGCTGCGGGATATGGAAGAAGACGGTCTGCTGGCCAAGGGCACGGCAGACGCGAAGCCAGAGCATCTGGGCAGCTTTGAGGGGCTGGCCGATGAGGTAAAAAAGACGGTCCTCGGGCAGGACGCCTTTGTGGAGGGTGTGGCGCGGGCCATGCGCCGCCCCTTTGTGCTGGGCACGGAACCCCCGGCGGCCCGCAATGTGGTGCTGCTGTGCGGCGGCCCGGGCACCGGGCGGCACTTTGCCCTGACGGAAACGGCCCGCTGCATGGCGGCCAGGGGCCTGCTCCAGAGCGATCAGATCGCCTCGCTGGATCTGGCCCTCTACCCCAACTCCGGGGCGGAAAAACTCTTTTTGCAGGATCTGTACGCGGCCCTGTACGCCCCCGGTGAGATCGTGGTCTTTGAGCACTACGAAAGCTGCTACCCGGGCTTCCTCAAGACGATCTCCGACCTGGCCGTCAAAGGCAGCGCGCCCCTCAGCAGCCGCTATCTTGTCAACAAAGAGGGGATCCTGGTGGATGCCGGCACGGCGCTGGCACCGGGCGCGGTGAGCCGCATCGACCCGCGCGGCAAGTACCTGATCTTCTTTTCCAACAAGGGCCGGGAGGCAATGGCCGATCATTTTGGCGCGGCATTCGTCTCGGCGCTGGGAGATGTCTGCACCACCACCCCCTTTGCACGGGAGGATCTGGCGGCATTGGCCGCCCAGCAGCTCAACGCGCTGGCCCGGAAAGTGCAGACCCGGCTGGGCCTGACCCTCTCTGCCGGGGCGGATGTCCGGGATCATGTCGCGGCCCGGTGCACGCCCGAACAGGGGGCGGCAGGGCTTGCTGCCTGCTGCGATAAAATTTTCCGGGCCCTGAGCGAGTACTGCCTGCAGACCGACAAAAAGCTGACGGGCACCGTGACCCTCACCGCCCGGCCGGACGGCATCGACTTTCAGCTGGGGAATACAGCACCCGCCCGGCTCTTTGATCTGCTGCCTGCCGCCTATACAGGCGCCGTGGACGAGATCAAACGGGAGCTGGACGAGCTGGTGGGCCTTGCACCCGTCAAGGAGTATGTCTTCGGTCTGGCGGATAACATTCAGGTGCAGCAGCGCCGGGCGGCGGCTGGTTTTAAGACCGCCAGCCTCTCCATGCACATGATCTTCACGGGCAACCCCGGCACGGGCAAGACCACCATTGCCCGGTTGGTGGCCCGGTATCTCAAGGCCATCGGGGCCCTCAAGGGCGGGCAGCTCATTGAGGTGGGCCGCGGCGACCTTGTGGGCCGCTACACCGGCCACACCGCCCCCCTGACCAACAGCGTCATCGAGAGCGCGCTGGGCGGGGTCCTCTTCATTGACGAGGCCTACAGCCTCTACCGGGGCGAGCAGGACAGCTTTGGCCTGGAGGCCATCGACACCCTTGTCAAGGGGATGGAGGACCACCGGGACGAGCTGGTGGTCATCCTGGCGGGTTACACCAAGGAGATGGAGACATTTCTCACCGCCAACAGCGGCCTTGCCAGCCGCTTCCCCAACAAGATCGAGTTCCCGGATTACACCGCCGACGAGCTGTTGGACATCACCACGGTGCTGGCCAAAGGCAAGGGCTACCGTCTGGCCGAGAGCTGCACGTTCCCGCTGCTGGGCTACTACAAGCGCCGTCAGGCGCTGGACAGCCGCACCGCCGGCAATGGCCGCCTGGCCCGCAACACGCTGGAAAAGGCCATCTTCAACCAGAGCCGCCGCCTTGTGGCCGAGCCCGCTGCCGAGCTGGATCTGATTCTGCCCGGCGATTTGGAATTTGAAGAATAAGCATCGAATAAAAAAGGGACAGCCATTGGCTGTCCCTTTTTGTTAAACAGGTTGGTGTGCCTGTGCGATGCGGCTCGTCATCTCCTGCAGGCCGCTGCGGACGGCAGCGGGGGCGGTGATCTCCACCTTGCCGCCAAAGCCGCAGACCCAGCCGTAAAACTGGTCGCTGACGCAGATGGGCACGGTGAAGTGGAAATGCGTCTCTCCCTCCGGGATGAGGATGGGCGAGGTGCCAAAGCGTTCCCGCATGGCGGGTTCAAGATCGGCGGTGCAGCGCAGGGTGACGGAGTGCTCCGGCCCGCCGTACATGTTGAAATGCTTTTTGAGGTAGCTGGGCAGGTCAAACCCGGCAAACTGCGCCTTGCCCCGGCGGGGAGCGTCCAGCACCAGAACGCCTGCCATTTTGTCCACCCGGTAGTGGCGGATGCCGGCAGGGGATTTCTCATCCTGATAGGCAATAAGGTAGTAGCAGCCGTTTTCCCAGACCATCTGCCAGGGACTGATGGTGCGCGTCTCGGGGCGGCCTACTTTTTTGTAGCGGAACTGTACCATCCGGCCCTTGTTGATGGCCGAGAACAGGGCATCCACGCTGTAAGGCAGCTCCTTGTTGGCGCTCTTGGGGCGGCCATCGACATAGACCTGGCGCTGGAGCTGGCTGCCCTCGTAATGGGAGGTGAGGCCCTCCAGCTTTTTGATGAGCTTGTCGCTGGTGGATTTGGAGATGACCCGGCTGGACTGCACGGCGTCCACCAGCAGCTTGAGCTCGGCCAGATCAAAGGTACGGCTGGCCATCCAGTAGCCGCCGTGCCGCCCCCGCTTGAGCTGGATATCGTAGCCCAGCGCGTTGAGGGCTTCGATGTCGCTGTAAACGCTCTTGCGCTCACACAAAATGCCCTGCCGGGCCAGCATCTCCACCAGCTGCGGGACGTTGAGCAGATGGTTTTCGTCGGTCTGCTGCTCAAAGATGCGCAGCAGCGCCAAAAGCTTAGATTTCTGTCCTTCCTGCTTAGGCATAGATCCTCCTAACAGAACACAGCAGGGCCCACTCTTTTATAACAGAATAAACCCATGCGTTTTGAGCAAACTTTCCCGGCCTGCCAGGGGCCATCCTCCCTCTGTCGCTTCGCGACATCTCCCTCCGGCCGGAGGAGGTGGCACGCAAGTGCCGAAAGGGGAACGGCTGGCACCGCGAAGCGGTGACGGAGAGAGTTACGGAGCCTTTTTGTCGAACGCGGCGCGGCGCTGGGTGGAAAGGCGGAACATCTCTTCCAGTTTGTCCCGGTCGTTGGCCACCAGCGCGTTCCGCATCTGGGACAGCGCGGCTTCAAACTGGTCGATCTCCGCGATCAGATTCTCCTTGTTCCAGAGGAAGAGCTCCGCCCACATTTTATCGTTGATCCGGGCAATGCGGGTCAGGTCGCGGAACGAGTCGCCGGTGTACTCACACAGGGAAGTGTTGTCGTTGGCGCACATCAGGCTGACGGCGATGGCGTGGCAGAGCTGGCTCACATAGCCGATCATCTTGTCGTGCTCCTGCACCGTCAGGGTGCAGATGTGCTTGAAGCCCAGCACCTCCGCCAGCTCTCTGGCCCACTGAACGGCCTCCGGGGTGTTCTTTTCCGTCGGGGTAATGATGAAGTTGGCCGGGGCAAAGTTGACCTCGGCGGCATGCTCCACGCTGGAAGTCTCCCGGCCCGCCATGGGGTGGCTGGCGATGAATTCCACGCCGTCCGGGCACAGGGCCTGGATGGGCTCCACCAGCCCGGTTTTGACGCCCGAAACATCGGTGAAGATGCAGCCGGGTTTGAGCAGGGAGCCGTAAGTTTTGAACCACTCGATCATGGCAGTGGGGTAAAGCGCGAAAATGATGTGGTCAGCGCTTTGCACCAGGTCCTCAAAATCGTGGGTCTTGCCGCTGCGGATATAGCCGTGGTCAAGGGCAAACTGCAAGTGACCCTCGCTGCGGTTGATGCCGTCCACGGTGTAGCCTGCCCGGGTGAGCTCCAGGGCGTACTTGCCGCCCAGCAGGCCCAGGCCTACGATGAGATAGCGTTTGGATTTATCCAGCATAGTGTACCTCCACGCCCAGCGGTTTGAGGGCGTCAAAGAAATGGGGCCAGCTCTTCTGCACGGCTTCGGCCTCGTTGATGGCCAGCGGGATGTCCGCCGCCAGCGCCAGCACCGTCAGGCTCATGACCACCCGGTGGTCGTTGTGGCCGCTGAGGGGGGCCTCCGGGGCATGGAGCTGCGGTTTGCAGCCCTGCACCGTGATCGTACCGCCCTCACTGGAAAGAACGCCGCCGCAGGCCCGCAGCTCGGTCTCCATGGCCTCGATGCGGTCACTCTCCTTGATGCGGAGACGCTCGGCGTTGCGGATGACCGTGGTTCCCTCACACAGCAGGCCCAGCACCATCAGCACAGGGCCCAGGTCGGGGCAGTCGGCAAGGTCGATGTCCGTTCCGTGGAGCGGGGTCTTTTCAAACACCACGCCCTGCCCGGTGCGGGTGAATCTTGCGCCGCACCGCCGGAGAATCTTCAGAATGGCGGCATCGCCCTGCAAGGTCTCCTCAGACAGGCCGGTGATGGCCACACCGCCGGTCACAGCGCCCAGCACGGCAGGAAAAGCCGCCTGGCTGTAATCGCCCTCCACGGTGTAATCACAGGGAAGATAGTGCTGCCCGCCGGGAATTTCCAGCGTGTTTTCATCCAGCCAGCGGCTCTCCACGCCAAAGGCGTGCTGCACCGCGCGGGTCATATCGATGTAGCTCCGGCTCTCCACGGGCGGGATGAGGTGCAGGGTGCTGGTGCCGCCCAGCAGGGGCAGGGCAAACAGCAGCCCGCTGATGAACTGGCTGGACACGTTGCCCGCCAGCTCGTACTCGCCCGGGGTCAGGGCACCTTCCACAGTCAGGCGGTCCGCGCCCTGCTCAAAACGCAGGCCCTGCTGCTGATACAGCGTTTTGTAGACCGACTGGGGCCGCTCCATCAGCCGCCCACGGCCTGTAAAAGTCACTTCCTGCCCGGTCAGGCTGGCCAGTGGGATGAGGAAGCGCAGGGTACTGCCGCTCTCACAGCAGTCCACGGGGGCATCAACCGGCAGAAAGCGGCCCAGCCCCTCCACCACCGCGTCGTTTTCACCGGTGGTGACACGGGCGCACAGCCGGGCCGCCGCGCCCAGCGTGGCGGAGATATCCTTGCTGAAAGCAAGCTGATGGAGATGGGAGGTCCCATTTGCCAGCGCCGCGCAGAGCACCGCCCGGTGGGCCATGCTTTTGCTGGGCGGCGCAGCGATCCTGCCCGCCACTGCGCGGGCGCGTTTTACCACCACATCCATCTTACATATCCCGGCCAATGGCCCATGCGACCTGACGGCACTTTGCCATGGCCTGTGCAAAGGCATCCGGGGTCAGGCACTGTGCGCCGTCGCTCCATGCGTGGCGGGGATCATAGTGGACTTCCACCTCCAGACCGTCGGCACCGGCGGCCACAGCGGCGATCATCATCGGCTCAACCAGATTGGCCTTGCCGGTGGCGTGGCTGGGGTCCACGATAATGGGCAGATGGGTCTTTTCGTGGATGATGGGCACAGCGGAGAGGTCGAGGGTGTTGCGGGTGTACTTCTCAAAGGTGCGGATGCCCCGCTCGCAGAGAATGACCTGCTCGTTGCCGCCGGCCATGATATACTCTGCGGACATGATCCACTCCTCGATGGTGTTGCACAGGCCGCGCTTGAGCAGGACAGGCTTGTGCATCTTGCCCACAGCCTTGAGCAGCTGGAAGTTCTGCATGTTGCGGGCACCGATCTGTACCACGTCCACATATTCCTCAAACTCCGGGATCCGGTCCTCGCTCATCAGCTCGGACACGATGGGCATTCCGGTGGCCTCCCGTGCCTTGACCATATCGAGGATGCCCTCGGTCTCCAGACCCTGGAAGGAGTAGGGAGAGGTGCGGGGCTTATAAGCGCCGCCGCGGAACAGGCTTGCACCGCCCGCCTTTACGCCGTTGGCAATGCGCAGTGCCTGCTCCTCGCCCTCAATGCTGCAGGGGCCTGCCATCACGGCGATCTTCTCGCCCCTGCCGATCTTCACGCCGCCGCAGTCGATGATGGAATCGGCGGGGGGGTGGAACAGGCGGTTGGCCCGCTTATAGGGAGCGGACACGCGGGTGACGTTGTCGATCCAGGGGTTGGCCAGCACGTCGCGCTCATCGATCTTGGTGGTATCGCCCACCAGACCGAACACATTGTAATCCTTGCCGGTGATCAGGGTCACATCCAGGCCCTGCTTCTCGAATTTGTCTACGATCTTTTCCAGCTCTTCCTTGGGGGTGCCTTTTTTGGTCGAAATGATCATCTTGTTTCTTTTCCCTTCTGTTTTGTCTCTATGCTTTCAGTTTTGCTGCACAGCCTGCCCTACTTGCCAAGGGCTCCCCCTTCGGGGGAGCTGGCGAGCGAATGCGAGACTGAGAGGGTTGTTACTG
>ENA-OROP01003328-OROP01003328.1-human-gut-metagenome-genome-assembly--contig:-NODE-3328-length-10480-cov-6.626954_pt1 | contig 10480 bp, 10 predicted proteins | sample MGYA00242132_ERZ509056 | MGnify/ENA primary metagenome ERZ509056 (study PRJEB26280, sample SAMEA2338768) | human gut metagenome | biome: human gut; feature: human-associated habitat; material: faeces...
CCCCCGACCAGCTGATTACAAATCAGCTGCTCTGGCCAACTGAGCTACATCGGCAGTATTCACCGTTTTGGATTGCAAAAGTAGGCATAAAAAATTTATCGCGCAAATTATTCGGGATAAATTTTCTACTTTTTCACTCTTCTCAAAGAACCGCGCCCGATCGTCCTGACTTCAGGGGCGAAATCGGGTGCAAAGATAGGAAAAGTTTTGGATAACGCAACAGCTACCGCAAAAAATATTACCTCCCCGGGCCAACTATGTCACCCCGCCGCCCGGACGGCGTCCCGGCGGCTCCCGGGCGGCAGGTTCCCGGGCCTTCGACACCTATTTTTATATGCAAAACCGAATGCGCGCTTTTTCCCGATCTTCGGCGCCGGGGGCCTGCCGCCTTTATCGTTCGGCGCGTTTTGCCGAATCGAGCGCCATCCGGCTTTGAAACCGTCCCGCTTTTTTCGTATCTTTACCGCTACGAATTCACGCACTATGGAAACCATCCCCCTCTTCGGCCCTTACGCGCTCCGGCGGCTCCGCACGGAGGACGCGCCGGACATCTTCGCCTCGATCGACACCCAACGCCGCTACCTGGGCCGCTGGCTCCCGTTCGTGGCCGACACGCACCGGATCGAGCAGACCCGGCAGGTGGTGGCCGGAATGCTCGCCGACACGGCCAATCCGGTCTTCACGCTCCGCAGCGGCAACGCCTTTGCGGGACTGATCGGCTTCAAATCGGCCGACGCCGCCAGGCGCAGCGTCGAGATCGGCTACTGGCTGCGCGAGGAGCAGCAGGGCAAGGGGATCATGACGGCCGCTGTGCGGACGCTCTGCGACCTTGCGTTCGGGGAGATGGGCATGCGGCGTGTCGAGATCCGCTGCGGCACGGGCAACCTCCCGAGCAACCGCATTCCGCAGCGTCTCGGCTTCCTCCGCAGCCATGTCGAGTTACAGGGCGAACAGCTCTCCGACGGAGAGTGGATCGACCTGAACGTCTACGTGCTGGAACGCTGAAAACCAAATGGTCTCCGCCCCGGCGTCACCCGCAAATCCGGTCCGATCCGGCCCGATGCCCTACGCCGCGACCAGCCCGATGACGCCGTGCGCGGTTCATCCGGCGTCGCATCGAAAAAAGGAGACCTGCGGGGAGGTCTCCTTTTCATCCTTTTCATCCGTGGCGGCCGGCGGCCCTATTTCTTCTTGATCGAGTTGATCAGCTGCGCGGGCGTCGCCTGAAGGTAATTCTTGCAGAAACGACTGAACTGCGTGTAGTGACGGAACCCGTACTTGTTCATCAGCGCCTTGGTGCTGTCCTCGCCGTCGCGGATGTCGGTGAAGACCTTCAGCGCCTTCTGGCGCATCATCCAGTGGTAAACGCTGTCGTTGAAATGCTCGGCGAAGCGGCGTTTGAAGACCGAGAGGCTCATGCCCGCCAGCGAAGCCAGCTCGGCGACGCCCTGTGCCTTGTCGTAATTGTTGCAGACGAAGACGCGGAAATTGTCCTGCGGCTGAATCATCGACTGGAAGAAGTAGGCATGTTCGGTCGGCGTGTAGAGCACCTTGATCATCATAAAAAGCTCGGTGGCCTTCATCCGGTGGTAGCGGACGCAGTTGAACATCTGACGGATCGTAAAGAATGTGCTCAAAAGGCGTTCTATCGCCGGATGCATCGAAAGCATGGGGACCGATTCGGTCGGAACGACCGAGTCGTAGGGCATCACCTTGTCGAAAATGTCCTGCTCGCAGAATTCGATCCGGTGGATGAGCGACAGCACGACCACATGCGTCTCGTCGTCCTGAGCCGTCACCACGAAGCGTTCGCTGCGGGCGAGACACACACACTGTTTCGACGTAACCAGACGCACCGTGTCGTTTCCGTGTTCCAGCCTCAACGATCCCGACATCACGAAAAGGATGTGCACCATGCGGTCTGCGGGGAACGTCACCCCTTCTCCGGCTGCAAACGTAAGCTGTGAAAACCGACAATAGGTCGAATCGCCGATGCGGCGGAACGGCGCCGGGAACGTAGGACAACTACTACAATCCGCAGAACAACTCTCCTTCAATGCCGACTCCTCAAACTGCGGTTGGGGTTGATAATCCATAAACTTATTTGATCTGTGTAACGTGATTTTACGAACAAATATACAAAAAAATCAGGAAAAGCAAACAAATCAGCTCCCATGATGTCAAAAAAAGTCCCCGCCGCGACCGGCAGGGACCCTGAAAAGCGTTGTAACAACGGAAGAACCGCCTATTTGCAACTAATGATCAGAATTTTCGAAGACTCCCAGAACCGCACGGGATCGGTGATGATCAGTTTCTCGACGACCTTGTTCGCGTCGGTCACCAGTTCGTACGACCCCTCGGGATGCGAAGTGACGAGCGTCGCCTTCTTCTGTCCGACAGGGACCTCCGACAGCAGGCGCGAATCGGCCATCGTGAAGCTGTCGAAATTGCTGTTCCGTCCGACGGTCAGCGTCCGTCCGATGAATCCCTGCTTGTTGATGATCTGCGCGTCGCGCAACTCCTTCTCGGCCCCCACGATGTAATAGACCGTGTTGAGCTGGTTCTGCAACTCGACCTTCTCGCCGCTCAGGTTCTCGACCTCGGCGCTGCGGACAGCCACCTCCTCGGTCAGGCTCTTCACCTCGTCGCCCATCCGGACGAGGCTCTCGCGCAGCTGCTCCACCTCGGCCTTCTTCTCCGCCAGCTGCCTGTTCATGTCGGCGATCATCTTCTCCAGACCGTCGATACGCAGATTGGCCTTGCGCAGCTGGGCCGCCGAACGTTGCAGCGACTCGATCTTCGCGCGGTTCTCCCGCAGCAGCCGGTCGATGGCCTTGATGTCGTTGTCGATCTCCTCGACGGGACGGCGGCCTCCCTCCGACTCCCCGGCCACGGTGATCAGGTTCTCGCGCGACTTGATCAGCGCGAGGTTCTCCGAGATGGCGTTGATGTCCGCGAACACGGCATTGATCAGCGAGTCCTTCGCGCTGACGACCAACTCCAGCGAATCGCTCCGGCTCTCGGCCTCGACGGCAACCTGCCTGCTCACGCAGGAGGCAAGGAGCGCAACGACGCCCAGCGCTGCGGCGGTTGCTATATGCTTCATCTTGTTTTTCATGGCTCCGACTCTTTAAGGGTTTACGGTCTTGTTTGCCTTCAGGCGCAAATATATGCATAAAAATAAAATCTTGTACGGATTTTTTCACAAAGGCCGGAAATTCCCTGCGGGGAATGAAAAACAACGGGCCGCAACCCTCGGTTGCAGCCCGTTATTTCGTAAATGCGCAAGCAGTTTTACTTCGCATTCTTCTTATCGTAGCGTTTTGCGTAACGGCTCATAAACTTATCGACGCGACCAGCGGTGTCAACCAACTTCATCTTACCCGTGTAGAACGGGTGCGAGGTGTTGGAAATTTCCATCTTATACACGGGATAGGTTTCGCCGTTCACTTCGATGGTCTCTTTTGTCGAAACGGCGGACCGACACAAAAACACGTGGTCGTTGGACATGTCCTTGAACGCCACCAAACGATAATTCTCCGGATGAATACCCTTTTTCATTTCGTTGTTTTTGTTTTTAATTAATGCTTAAGCGCGACAAAGGTACGAATTAATTCGCAACAAACAAGCCCGCGTGCAAATTTTTTCGCACCCGAAGCACCTCGGGGTTGCGCAATCTGAATACTTTTTCTATCTTTGCGCCACGAAAGCGCCCCCGGGGCGCAGGACCGGGCCCATAGCTCAGTCGGTCAGAGCAGCGGACTCATAATCCGAAGGTCGTGGGATCATGCCCCTCTGGGCCCACTCAGAAGCGGCTTACAGCAATGTAAGTCGTTTTTCTTTTGTCCTCTCACCGCAGTTTTACGCAGGTTTACGGCAGGTTGTGTAAACCGCTGTGTAAAGCATGAACGCAACAGTCGAAGTCGTTTGCTACAAGTCCAAAGTATTGGCAAACAACGAATCCCCGTTAATGTTACGGGTTACAAAAGACCGAAAACGCAAGTATTCCAGCATCGGAATCTCGGTAAACCCCGTCTATTGGGACTTTGAAAAGAACAAACCCCGCAGGAATTGTCCCGACAAAACCCGCATTGAGCAGATCATAGCCGAGCAGATCAGAAAGTATCGGGAGCAGATTCTCGACTTTCAGGCGGAGGACAAGGAATTTACCCCAGCGTCCTTACACGACCGAGTGAACAACCATGCAAAGAACCGAACCGTCGGCGATCTATTCCGATCCCATATCGCCGACCTCAAATCCCAAAAGCGGTCAGGCTATGCCCTGACATTTTCGGAGTTGTATAATTCGCTCATACAGTTCAACGGACACCTTGACATCTATTTTTCCGACATCGACACCGTTTGGCTGAAACGCTATGAAATGTGGCAAAGGGGGCAAAACCTTTTGGAGAACACGATCGGCAAGCGTTTCCGAACATTGAGAGTATTGTACAACATTGCCATTGAACGCAACCTTGTCAAGAGGGACCTCTACCCTTTCCACGCTTTCAAAGTTTCCAAACTGCATCAGGCGACTGCCAAAAGGGCTATTTCCAAAGAAGAGATCATGCAGGTAATCGACTATCGGGGAAAAGATATGTATACCTGTCTGGCTATCGACCTGTTCGCGTTCTCTTACTTTTCGGCAGGAATCAATTTCGTGGATATGGCGCATCTGAAACAGAGCAACATTGTTGACGGCAGACTGATTTATACACGCCAAAAGACCAACAAACTAATCCGCCTGCCGTTACAGCCAAAGGCCCGAGAAATCATCGGCAAGTACATCACCCCGTCCCACAACGACCAAGACTATATTTTCCCTATCCTGTCCTCATTCCACAAAACCGAGGTTCAGCAACGTAACCGCTTACATAAGGTCCTATCTAATGTAAACAAAAGGCTGAAAGAGGTCGGGAAAGAGTTGGAGATACCCATAGACCTTACTACTTACGTGGCTCGGCACAGTTATGCGACCGTGCTGAAAAGGTCGGGTGTCAGCACCTCACTGATTTGTGAAACGCTGGGACATAGCTCGGAAAAGGTTACACAGATTTACTTGGACAGTTTCGGAAACAGCCAAATCGACGCAGCGATGCAGAATTTGCTATGAAAGAGATTGAGGGGGCTATCCATTGCTGGATAGTCCCCTCTGAAAGATATGAATTGAAAGAATTGTCGTGTCCCGTTACTCTCGGTCGAAGGTTACGATCGGCAAGGAGAACATGGCGATATATGCCCCGTAGACCTCCTCTACCCCAAGTTTGATAACTGCCTGCACATTGTAATAGCCGTCGAAGACGATGTGCTGGGCGACACAGTCGGGATTCAGCCCGAGCCTTGAACAGTAGGCGTCGAAGCCTTCGACCTTGCGCAGACGGTCAGCTGTCCATACAAGGTGTCGCAGGCACAGCGTCGGGTCGGCATAGAGGTCTTCGGCATACGCCATGATGGCCTCGGCTTTCTCCTCATTCGACCACGTTGTGGTCGGAGCTGGCTTGGTTCTGCTGGCAAGCCACATTACATTCCAGAATGTGTGCTGCCAATCTTTGGTGTCCTCATCGACAACTTCCAGTTTGAGGTCCTCGGTTTCCACCACCTCGTCTTTGTCGTTGAGCTTGTCGATGGTAACGGTTGCAATGTTCGAGATTTCGCTCTCGGGGGCGCTCATCGTGCCAGCACCTTGTGCGGCATCCAGAGTGTTGATTTTTTCTTTATTCATAATATTAAAATTTACCCTGAATGCTGCGAATTTCATACCAATGTGATTTTCAGATATTTATGTGATTTTATCAGACGAGAATATTAAAACCACATATTATTCCTTCACCCACGAAATAGGTATTGAAGACATTCCATAGGTCTTTTTGCAGTTTTGGAGCATATCATATATGTTTTTATACGACAAGTCTTGTTTTGACACAATGTCAGAGCAGGCTGTCAGGTAATCACTAATGAATTGGCACAACTCCTGCGGGACAGCAGGTCTGATGCGGAGATGGTCTCGGAGGAACAAGAGGGTGTTGTATCCGAGAAAGCTGGCAAAGGTCGGCCGACGCTTGGGAGGATTGGCTTCGCTTGGTCTGGAATGACGGGGAGGATTACCCAAAGCGTCATAATGATTGCGGTATTCTCTTTCGACCATTCGTATGAACCAGTTACTGGTGTTCGGAATCTGGACGCTCGACATTCCGCCGTAAGAGAGCAAATATTTTTTGGATGGGTCGAGACCCTCTCTCTGCGTCTGCTGCAAAAACTCATATACTCGTAATACTTCCTGCCGTTCTGCTCCGTCTTGTAAAGCGAAGACCTCCTCATCCGTATATGGATGAAAAACCGAACTCATCAACGGAGCGAGCAGGAGTGTATGAAAGATTAAATTATGCTTTGCTAAAAAATCATATCGTTCTTGTAATGCCTCCACATTTTTGTAATACGGGAGGTCGAATATAATTCCGAAATCATCGGGGAACATATCCAGATTTTGGTACATCCAGAATTTCGGAAGGAGATTCACCCGATTGTCGTCGTCCAAATTGCAAGTCGATTCGACATACCGTTGGATATACCAATAAGAAAATCCATAGAACCGTTCAAGATAAGGACAAGTTTTTTTAATGATACAAACGGGAACAGAGATAACAGCCATAGTTTTGGAATTTGAGGATAAACAAAGATAGAAAATTCGCCTGAAATTCCGCTGAACAACCAGCCCTTAAACTTGCATTTATTAAAGATTTTTATTATATTTGTAATAGTAAATCCGAGAATAGGGAAAATTCTACTGCTTCCATAGAAAATAAGTTTATAGGACAAGATAAGGACGGCATTATTTGCTGTCCTTGTCTTTGCTTCCTATTTCCACATTTTTTGAGTGCGAAACGGATATTTCCTTTAATACGATCAATACAGAATCAAAAATTATGGAAGATACGGATAAAGAGATAGTAGGTGTTGCTCAAATCTGTCCTGTGCAAACTGCTCAAATGTGTCCTATATATACACTACCTACTTATACATAACCTATTAAAGTCTTTCAGACCATGTACTACCATATCAAAGACCATAAATGATTCGACAATCGCAAGCAGGCCAAAGACCATTACGGCATTGCCTGTTTTCGGAAATTGTTACATCTAAAAGAAATCATATTTACGAACAATCCAAATTCCATTGCTAACGATGAATTATACCGTAATCCCCAAATCAATCGTGAACTTTCAGACGGGAAACAGTAAGCCTATTGATATTTACGTGTGAGCGACCATTAAATATTGCTCCAATCATAAGACAAATATTTCTCATATAACAGAAGAAAAACTATCCCTGCTTACTGGATTGGATGAACGAACCATACGACGGAGCATTAAACGCTTAAAAGACGCAGGTTATCTGACCGTGCAGACTACCATTAAAGAAGATGCTGACAGAGGTTTTATAAAGCGAAATTCCTACTATATAAAGCCAGAAAAGAGCAACTATTTCTTCCTCGATAACAGTTACTTTAAGAGGAACTATCCCGCCAAGATTGCAGGCTTTCTGCTCTTATTAAAGGCAATATGCCTTAATAATACGGATACCATTCAATGAAGTATATCCCAAATTGCAAAGGGTATCGGATTATCGAGAAATACGACCACTGCATTATTAAATGAATGCCTGCAATTAAGGCTTATAAAGCCTATTTCTAACGGCTATGAACTGACAGCAGGTTGTTTTATCAATTCAGCAGTTAGAAAGACGGATGCAGGGATTTATAAGGAGATATGCGATTTCTGCAAGGCGAAAGATATTGCCATTCCTAACTGGGATAAACGGGCTATGTCCGTACTGCTTACCAAGTATAATGCAATAGGCTTATCGAGAACAGAGCCGATAAGCATAACCTACCAACTCGATAAACGATGCAAGAACCTGCCCGAAAAGGTGTCGTTGCCCTACTTTATAAAAGCCCTCGATATGCAGGGACAGTATAAGGCAGTTACGGAACGAGCCGAACAAGCAAAACAGTTTAAGGAAGAGTTCAGAGGTTTTGCATTTTAAATATACGGCCCCGTGCTTACGCATGAGGGCTTTTATCATTTAATGAAGAGTAATATATTTTTGCGGGTTATTTTATTTATTAGGACTTGTGAAGTTCTTACCTAAAAAGTAGAATTTAAGAGTATTACCTTATCTTTTATCGAATAAACCTATATCTTTGTCAAACAGTCTAACATCTAACTTTATGGCTTTTGACACGAATTTATTAGCAACTAAATTAAAGAGGTGTCGGAATAACTTGGAATTAACTCTCAACGAGGTATCGGCATCTTCTGGGATCTCAATATCAAAACTTCAAGATATTGAGACAGGTAAAGTCGAACCATATGGAGATGAAATTTTAATATTAGCAGATATTTATCAAGAGGATTTCAAATACTTCATTAGCAATGATAAATTATCTGCATCTGAACAAGTTGAAGAATTGTATAGAGTAAATGGAAAAACTTTTTCCAAAGCAGATAAGCATGCAATTCAGACGTTTATAAACCTTTGCGATAATGAGCAATTTGTTTGGGACTGTTTAAGGCTTCAAATCAATCAATTCAAAACTCCTCATATAGATCAAAATTATATCAAAAAGAGTGATGGAATCCATGTTGCAAATATGTTGCGGTTGCATATGGGATATACTGATTTAAAGGCTTATCAAAATTTATATCAGGAATTAAGGAAGATAGGAATACATATTTTTAGGATGGAATTGAACAATTCGGGCATTTCTGGTTTGTTTATTCGCCATCCCAGGGCAGGAAAATGCGTATTGATCAATGCGGATGAAAACATATATAGACAGAATTTTACTTTAGCTCATGAAATAGGCCATGCTTTAATGGATGGTATAGATTTCAATGTTTCACTTTCTACCGAGGATGAAAGTTCTCCGTTTAGAGAATATAGAGCAGATGCCTTTGCAAGCAATTTTCTTTTGCCGAAAAATATTATTAGCAAGATTCCTAAATCATCTATAAATGCTGAATTTATAAAAACGCAATCTGATCGATTCAGGGTTAATGTTATAGCTTTTCTTATAGCCTTAAAAGAAGCTCGGATCATCTCTGATTATGAGTTTAATAAGTATAAGCAAATCAAAATTCCCAAAGCTGAACAGCGGGATTATGAATTTGAGGATTTAACAGAAAGAATAACATTAAGCTATCAAACTGCTATAAAGAGAGGATTAACTCCTACTTATATAAAATATTCTCATAAAGCATATTATGATGGGCACATATCTGTCGAACGTTTGGCCGAGATGTTACTGACGGATATTTATGATTTACCCAATTTGTTAGACCAATTTAAATTGAAATTATAGATATATGATTGATTTCGATTTTTCCACAATACACAAATGCTCTGTAATAGATACATGTGCAATATTGAATTTACTGTCTTCATCACGTTTTTATACCGCAACAATTAATGAGACCTTTTTTTGGTGCTATACATCTTTTGTTGAATATGAAGTATTTTATAAACCCGTGAAAAAAGAGACTCCAATTATAATTAAACAACGCCAACAATTAAGGGAAGAGACAAGGAAGAAAAGGTTTAGATGTGAACATTTGTCAATTAGTGATTTACAGGAAATAGAGATATTAGAGAACCGTAAAAAATTAGGTAAAGGGGAGTTGTCAAGCATTGCATTTGCAAGAAAAACACAGTTAGCATTCATGACAGATGATGTAAAAGCCAGAAAATTGGGTGAGGCTGTTTTGGGTGTATCCAAAACGCTTACAACTCCTCGTTTATTGGGATGGCTCTACTTTAATCGAATCTTAACAGATTCTGACCATAAAACAATAATTGAAGAACATAAAACTCAAGGGAGAGGAATGTCTGAATATTACCAAGAAATTTATGAGGAGGCAATGAGAAGATTATGCACCTGCAAAATAGGTGTTTAATATTGATTTACGTTTTCCATGTGTGTGCCACATACGAACAAATACTCCAATTAATACCCCCTCCCCTATTTGGTTTGGAAAACGAAATTCGGGGAGGGATTTTTTATAACAGATTATCGAGAAAAATTGCAGAACGAATACAAAAGCCGCAACTGGAGTGATTAGTTTAATCATTTACTAATCATCTAATTTGTACAGAAAATAATCAAAATTGTCGCAAACTAACTAATGAACGAAAAAATTTGCCTTGTTTTTAATCTGAAATTTTATGTATAAGGAAAACCGCCGCATTTTTTCGGCCCTCTCTCCTTAACCTTTATAGATACGATGCAATTTAACTCCACAGAATTATTTTGCAAACTGCATCAGATAGTTTTCGCAGAATCCCGCTAACGGGAATTTTACCATCTCGTCCCGTCCGTCGGGCGTGGTGTAATGAAATAATATAGCGTTCGCTCTAACAAGGCAGTCGAATAAATTTACCGTTTCGCTCATGCCCTCCATCTTCATCTCGTTGGCGATTATTA
>ENA-OROP01003331-OROP01003331.1-human-gut-metagenome-genome-assembly--contig:-NODE-3331-length-10465-cov-2.265130_pt1 | contig 10465 bp, 4 predicted proteins | sample MGYA00242132_ERZ509056 | MGnify/ENA primary metagenome ERZ509056 (study PRJEB26280, sample SAMEA2338768) | human gut metagenome | biome: human gut; feature: human-associated habitat; material: faeces...
CGGAGCCCCGGAAGGTAAAGCTCCCGCCGCTCACCGTTACCTGAGTGCCGGAGGGGACGTCCGGGGAGCCGTCCTCCCCCGCCTCCTCCACCGGCCGGATGGTGCCGGAGCCGGAAATGGAATACAGCTTCTCACCGGATACCTGGGAGACGGTCCCGCCGCCGCTGATGACGAAATAGTTCTTCCCGGGGTCCAGCGCTCCGCCGCTCCCACTCTGGCTCCCGGAGCCAGTCTCCTTTCCGTTGACGGTAAAGCGGATGGACGGGACCCCGAAAGCACTCCGGATCTTCTCCGGCTTCAGAGTGTTGCTCTGCCCGTTTTCATAGAACACCTTGACCTGGATCACATTTCCCAGTTCAGAGTAGGTGAGCTCCAGGGAGTCGATCCCGCTCCCGGCGGCGTATCCCTTGGACAGGAGCTGCTGTACCAGCTCCTCCTCCGAATAGGACACCGTCCAGGAGGAATACGGATTTTTCCCGCTCAGATCCGCCTCATAGGGGTCGGTCACACCCTTCAGATAGGGATAGTCCTCCAGGGAGGAACCCCACACATGGTAGACGCTCTCACTGGCTCCGCCGTGGCTGGAGGAGTAGAACGCCTCGATGACCCGTCCGTCGTACCGGGCATACTCCCCCGCCGTCTCCTCCACCGCCCGGTCGGTGCGGTCGTTGGCCTGATAGCTGGCGTTGTTGGGCCCGGCTCCGTAGTAGACCTGACAGTCGGTGGTGTTGCACACATCGAAGTGATAGGATGTGTGCCGGCTGCTGCGGAGATTGTTGTAGGCATAGCTGCGGGCGCACACCGCCTGGACCTTCAGGGCCTCCAGAGGCCAGCTGTTGCTCATCTCATAGGGGACCACGCCCTTGAGATAGGTCTCCAGATCCACGATGTTCACCACAGTCAGATCGCCGCCGCTGATGCGTTCATAGCGGAACCCACCGTAATAGCGGTTGCCCTTGAACCAGGTGCGGACCTCATCCTCCCCAGTGACGTCGGGCATCACCCCCAGGGCCAAGCCGTCCCCGCCGTCAAACTGGAACAGGATCTCGTCCGTCCCCGTCCGGGTCACGTTGACCCCATAGCTGCTGGTCCCGGCGATGGTCCCCTCCCCCAGGCGGGCCTGGGCGTCCTCAGCCTCCTCCCGGGTGGCGTAGGCCCCGCACCGGACCTGGTACTCTCCATCGATCCAGGCGGGAAAGCCATCCGGATAGTCCTCCGCCGCCCGGACCGCCTCCTCCGCCAGAACGGAGCAGTGCATCTTGTAGGCGGGCAGGCCGTCCAGAGCCTCCGCCACGGCGGCGTTGGTCAGGGTCATGGCCTCCGCGATGGTCTTTCCCTTGATCATCTCGGTGGCCATGGAGGAGGTGGCGATGGCCGAGCCGCAGCCAAAGGTCTTGAACTTCGCATCGCGCACAACCTGATTCTCGTCGATATCCAGGAAGATGCGCATGATGTCGCCGCACTTCGCGTTGCCGACCGTGCCGACGCCGCTGGCGTTATCGATTTCACCCACATTGCGGGGGTGCATGAAATGATCCATGACTTTTTCGGTATACATAGCCTTTTTACTCCTCTGAACTTTTTGGAATTTCGCGCTTCAGGCGACCAGAGGGCTTTTCGATCGCCCTTTGGAAACCTTCGAGCCGCAAAAATAGTTTTTTGATTGAATGGAAAGTCCAGAAACCTCAGGTTTCTGGCAGGGTGTGGGACAGCGTCCCACGGTTTTAGGGTTATAGGAGGTGAGAAGGCATGAACGAAACACATCAAAACCTCATCCGTATCGGTACGGATATTTTAAGCGCATCGCGTAACGAGCTTTACCTTTCCATGCGCTTTCTTGATTTGGCACTCAGCGGTCTTAGGTACGAAATGAACCTTTCCTCATTGTACGTCGGGACAGACGGCGAAAAGATATTGTTTAACCCGCGCTACCTCGTACAGCGCTATCTGAGCGACCGCGTGCTTGTCAATCGCGCCTATCTGCACATGGTTCTGCATTGCCTGTTCCGCCATCCCTTCCATCTGAACCATCGGGATGAGGAGCTCTGGCACCTCGCCTGCGATATCGCGGTGGAATCTATCGTGGATTCGCTGTCGGTGAAGGCGGTGCGGCTCGTTGTCTCCGATAAACGAAACGAAATGTACGATATGCTCCGCAGAGAATTGAAGGTGCTTTCCGCCGAGGGTATTTATCGCGTGCTGGAAGAAAAAAAGCTTTCCTTGCAGGAATTCGGTAAGCTACAGCTGGAATTCTGGGTAGACGACCATGTTTTCTGGGAGCATCAGAAGGATGACGAGGACGAGAATAACAAGGACGGAGATAACCAAGATAACAGCAACGACCAACAGCAGGAGCAGGAGGAACAGGACGAAAAGCAGCAGCAGCTGGAGGAAAAATGGACAGAAATCGGGGAAAAGACCGAAACTAACCTCGAAACCTTCTCCAAGGATATGGGCGCAGAGGCAGGCGAGCTTCTGCAATATCTGAAGGTCGAGAACAGGGAACGCTACGATTATCGGCAGTTTTTGCAGAAATTCGTGACGCTCAAGGAGGATATGCGCGTGGATGACGATGCCTTCGATTTTATCTTCTATACCTATGGCTTGCAGATGTACGGCAATTTGCCGTTGATTGAAGCACTGGAATATAAGGAAGTGAAGAAGGTGGAGGAGCTGGTGATTGCCATTGATACCTCCGAATCCTGCGAGGGGGAAACGGTGAAGCGGTTCTTAGAGGAAACCTACGCGATTCTTTCAAGCAGTGAAAGCTTTTTCCATAAAATGAACGTGCATATCATACAGTGCGATGCGGCGGTGCAGATGGATAAAAGGATAACCTCCAAGGAGGAGTTGGCGCAGTTTATGGAGGATTTTGCACTGCGCGGCAGCGGCGGTACGGATTTCCGCCCTGTGTTCCAATATGTTGATCAATTGATTGCCGAAAGGGCGTTTCAGAACCTAAAGGGTCTGATTTATTTCACAGACGGCTATGGCACCTTCCCCAAGCGCCGACCGCCCTATGATGCCGCATTTGTGTTCTATCATGAGGATTATACGGATGTCGGCGTGCCGCCATGGGCGATGAAGCTGATACTGGGGAAAGAGGATTTGTCCTTGGGACTGCCGTCTCATGGGCGTTAGGAGGATAGCATGAATATTAAAAAAGCGAAGGAAGAAATCAAATATGCCATTCAGGCGTATCTGGCGAAGGACGAGTTTGGGGAATACCGTATTCCTGCGGTCAGACAAAGACCCGTTCTGCTGATGGGCGCGCCCGGTATCGGGAAAACCGCTGTGATGGAGCAGGTAGCGAGGGAGTGCGGCGTGGCACTGGTATCCTACAGCATTACGCATCATACGCGTCAGTCTGCCATCGGGCTGCCCTTTATCAGCAAGAAGGAATACGGCGGAAAGGAATACACCGTAACGGAATACACCATGAGCGAAATTATCGCATCGGTTTATGATAAAATGGAGGAAACCGGTTTACAGGAGGGGATTTTGTTTATTGATGAAATCAACTGTGCCTCCGAAACGCTTGCGCCTGCCATGCTCCAATTTTTGCAGTGCAAAACCTTTGGCGCGCATAAGGTGCCGGAGGGCTGGCTGATTGCCGCGGCAGGCAATCCTCCCGAATACAACAAAAGCGTGCGTGAATTTGACGTGGTAACGCTTGACCGTGTGAAGAAAATCGACGTAGAGCCTGATTTTTCCGTCTGGAAGGAATATGCCTATCAGCAGGGCATCCATGGGGCGATTCTGTCCTATCTGGAAATTCGCAAGGATCATTTTTATGCCATGGAGACAACGGTGGATGGCAAGCGGTTTGTGACGGCGAGAGGGTGGGAGGATCTTTCTACCATCCTGAAGGTGTATGAGGATATGAATCTGCCGGTAGAGGAAGGGCTGATTTATCAGTACTTGCAGCACCGCAGGATTGCAAAGGATTTTGCGAATTATCTGGATTTGTACCGCAAATATCGCACCGATTACCGCGTGGACGATATTTTGCAGGGGAGCTATACCAAGCAGGCGGTGACAAAGCTGCAGGATGCACCGTTTGACGAGCGGCTGAGCGTGATGGGACTTTTGCTGAGCAGGCTTTCCGAGGGCTTCCGTGGGGCATACGAGGCGGATTTGACCGTAACGGGACTGCATGGGGCATTGCTGGAGCTGAAGGAGAGGTTCAACAGCCCCTATTGCAAGGAAACGCCTTGGGAGAACCTCTTTATAGGACTGGTGGAGGAAAGAGAAGCTGCTTTTGCGAAGGAGCGGAAGGCGGGACTTCTGGAGAAAACGGCGGAGCATGCCTGCATGCGTGAATTGGAGCGGCTGCATTTCTTCCTTGCGGAGGGCAAGCGGAACGGCTGTCGGGAAAAAGAGGATGCGTTTGCGCTGGTGAAGGGACTTTTCGCAAAAGAGGCGGAAGGGCGGGAAAACGCCATTGCGGATGCGTCTGCGATGCTGGACAATGCCTTCGCATTTTTGGAGGAGGCCTTCGGCGCAGGGCAGGAGATGGTTATCTTCATTACGGAGCTGACCACGAACTTCTATAGCGTGAAATTCATCAGCGAGAATGGCTCGGAGAAATATTATCGGTATAACGCGGAGCTGCTGTTTGATGAAAAGCAAAAGACGATTTTGCAGGATATTGAGAAGGCGAAAACGGAATTAAATCTTCTGTTTTAAAGAAAAGAAGAAGTTTAAAGAAAAGAAAAAGGCTGTCATCCCTTTTACTGGAATGACAGCCTTTTTGATTGCTTTCGTTTAATATTTGCTCCAATCCGGCTCTGCGGTCAGTGCTGTCCATGTTTCATACTTGGAATCCTTCTGCTCATAGGTGTGGCTGTTGGTTGCCTCCTGCACAGCCAGATAATACCATGCGCCGGGCTGATTATCGGGCCATTTGGTCATGCTGTCCAAAAGGTCGGCCTTTGTTTCGGGCATACGGCAAAGCACACGGTTAATCAGTGTCATTGCCTCTGCTCTTGTAATCGGGGCATCGGGGTGGAAGCTGCCGTCCGTATAGCCGCTTACCCAGCCAAGGGTGGCGGCACGCTCGATTTCCTTTTCCGCCCAATGACCGGAAATATCCGTAAAGCCGCTGTTTTCCTCTGCTCTGCCGCTGTCAAAGCGGGCGCAGATGGCGGCAAATTCCGCACGGGTGATGGGTGCCTGCGGTGCAAAGCTGTTTGCTGTGCGGCCCTTGAGAATATTCATGCCTGCCATGGTGGAAACTGCTGTGTTGTACCAGCTGTCCTCTGTTACATCGGCAAAATCGTTGTGCTTGCTGAGGTTTTCGCTGCGCACCTCCTCCTTCAGCAGGCGGAAGAAGATAGCGGCGGTTTCCGCACGGGTGATGTTGCCCTGCGGCCTTACGTTGCCGTCTTTATAGCCTACAACATAAGCAAAATGATTGCTGCCGTTGAGCAAAGCGGGAACCTTTGTCGGCGTGGTTTCGCCGGTATTGTTGTCTTTGTTGTTATCCTTGTCCTTGTTTTCGTCTTTGCTGCTATTGTTGTTGTCATCACTGCTGCTGTGGTGCTTTTTGCCGAAGATATAGGTATAGGTTACATTGCCGCTGATACCGTTTTTTTCGGTATTTGGTGTCACATCCCAATGACCGGGGGTATTTTCATAGCCTGCGGCAGGAATCATAATGGCGGGAACATGGTTTGCATCCAATGTGCCGCTTGCAGAACCATTTGCCTGCGGATGCAGTACAACGGTAACCGTTTTATCCTCTGCGGTATTGCCCGACCAATAGCCGTTTACGATTTTGAAGGTGACGGTGGCATTTTTTGCCCAGTGTGCATAAACGGTTGCCGCACCATCGAAGGTTTGGGTTTTAAAATCAATGGGTTTTTCGGAGGAATTTTCTTTACTGTCATACCATCCAAGGAAGGTGTAGCCTTCCCTTGCGGGGGGACGCAGGGCATCAATATGGTCGCTGTTTGCAGGTACGGGGACGTAGCGTTCGGTAGGTCTGTCCTCCATAAGCTCCCAATCGCCGCCGTTGGCATTAAAGGTAACAATGGGCCACCATTGTGCCACGAAATTCAAGTCAGACTTTATCGTCATATCCTGAATTGCCTTACTGGTGTAGAAGGTGCCTGCTGTGGAATCCTCCGAATAGGCTGCAGGCTTGTCCTGTGTATTCTCCTGCTCTCCCTCTGTATCCTCCTGCTCTTCCTCTGTATCGAGGAGAGATGTTTTATAATCATCCCTCCAACCCTCGAAGTAGCAGGTGTGTGCAAGCTCTGTGACGGGTGTGGGAACGGTATCCTGTTCCTTGGTAAGTGTAGAGCCGTAAGGAACGGTATAGCTTATTGAGTAATCATCTGTATTAAAATGCCCCTGTGCAGGCTGGAAGTAGTCCGCATAGAAGGTTACGGTGCAGGGGTCATGTGTCCATTTGCCGTAAAGCGTGAGGTTTTTCGTATCATTATCGGCAAAATCGGCAAAATCGGCAAAGTTATGTTCGCCTGCAATCGGTTTAGTGTTTTGATTGGTGGTATCTGCCGTATACCAGCCCTCAAACTGCCATTTTTCATCATTAGCAGAGGGTACGGTTGCAATCGTAAAGGTCGGCTTTGTGCCATCACCGCTTTCTTTTTGTTTCTGCTGTGCAGGCAGTTTCGCATCCTCAGGTACCTCTGTGCCGGTTACCCAACGATAGGTAATCGTATAGGTATCCGCTTCGGGGAAGGTATAGGTATACGCATAGGTGCCGTCCTCGGTGATGGCATCCGTATTGGTATCGGGGGCGTTATTTCCCCAAGTGCCGGGTGCTTTGTAGTCTTTTGCGGGTTTCATATCCAGATTATTTACATGAGGAACCAAATCGGGTGTCAGCGTGCCTTTGCCGTTGCGCAGGGGAACATTGACGGTGACGGTTTCAGTAGTTGTATCTGCATCTGTATTTCCGATGTTATTTTGGTACCAATCGCTTTTCGTATTCCAACTGCCGTTTACAACGGTAAAGGTAACCTTTTTTGTGCCGATTTTCGTCCAACGGCCATAGAGGGTGATATTTCCTGTCAGGGTTTCGCCGTTTTTGTTATAAGGCTTTGTGCAGGCGGAATCCTTATACCAGCCGTCAAATTCATACCCCTCTTGGGATGGTACGATGGGGGTAAAGGAAGCGGTTTCGCTGTCGCTCAGTGGAAGGGAAACGGTGAGAGGCAACTCTGCGTCTTCGGGGATGACAGAGCCAATCCATTGGAAATTTACATCAATGGAAGGAATCCAACGCCCATACAGGATGAAATCACTGCCGAAGGCATCATATACGGTATCCTGATAGGCAACGTATTTTTTTCCGTCATACGTCCAAGTTTTCTTTCCGTTTCCCTCATGGTCAATGCTGTCATCCCAAAGACGATACCAACCGTCAAATTTTAATTTCATGGTGTCGCTTGTGGTTTCATTTTGTTCCGGATTTGTGGGGCTGTGCTTCACACCACGCGCGGCGTGCTCGTGGTCGGGCGGATTGAAATCCGGTGTCCAACGCCCTGCCCATTTATAGTCCACACAGACGGGATCGGTAATGGTAATGACTGCTTTTACGCCGTAGGCAGTCCCTTCTGTGCCTACAGGGGGAATCGGCTGAAGGCTGAGTGCCGTTTGAATACTGTCGCCACTGCCGATATCGGAAAGGCTCCGCTCGATGCGCAGAAAGGGGGTTGCGTCAAATTGCGGATTGCCGTTTGCATCATACTCCTTAAAGCGGTAATAATCCACAGAGGCAGTTTCGTTGATGGCACTGCTTGAGAGGATATGGTGCGTTTCCTTCAATTCCTTCCAAGTATGCGAGGTATGCGCTGTGGATTTTTCTTGGAAGTCCTTCACATCGATATCCAGGCTTTTCGTATTTGGATTGACATTTGCGTCAATCTGAATCAGCAGTTCATTGAGCGCCGCACCAATATCATGCACTTGGCTCAAGCCCTTGAAATAGGGTGTGCCATCCTGTGTGTTGGAATTGCCGCAGATTCCGGCCATGGTTTCATTGAATTGTGTACGCTGTTCCTCCGAGGACATTCCGCTTTGCAAGGTCAGCGGACGGAAGTCGCCAAAGCCGAAGATGGTAGCGCCATAATCATCTTTCAATTTCTGTGCCGCTGCCTGTGCCGCTTCGGAACGAAGAATCTGAAAGCCTGCGCTATTCTGATAGGGCAAGGAGCTGGCGGCAACAAAGATGATAAGGTTGCGGTCCTCGTCGGTTGCTTTGTGTGCTTGTGCAATTTTTGCCAACTGCTCTGTGATTTGCAGACCTGCATCCATACGGGAGGCACCTGCGTGCCAAGATACCATTTTATCAACATCAATGACATCCTTTGCAGCGTCAATGCTCATAAAAACATTATCATATCGTCCGCTTTCATCGTCAAGATAGCCATCCGGCATCTCCGGCAGGGTTGTGTTGTTGTTACCTGGGAGGCTGCTCCATTCTGTCCAACCGCTTTTGGAATGGAAGACAGGAGCATTGTTTTCACAGGTATAATAGCCTGTGTTCAGGCTGGGGTTTTGGTCTGTAGTTAGCTTTGTGCCGGGGTGCTGACTTTCGATGTATGAATCGGATGAGCCGCTGTTATTGATACGCCCAAAGCCTGCGATTGCCACCCGATGTTCGCCTGTGGTGGGGGCAGGAAGATTTTGCAGCAGACTTTCCATGGAATTGAGAATATCCGCTCGCTCCTGCCCATACTGCGTTGTATCATTTTGCGTATTCATAAAGGCGGATTGCTCTATCAAGAAGATGATATCGCAGGGCTTAACGGTGCGGGATTGGTTATCCTTATCCGTCAGATAGGCTTCGATTTGCGCTGTAATCTGCCCCGTTTCCGCTCCGCCGCTGTCCAAAGCGTGTTTCACTGTGGCGGTGATGTACGGCGTTGTGGTACTTTCCCCTTCTGCCAATGCGGAAGCAGGCAAAAGGGCGAGTATCATGGAAAACACCAAAAGATAAGAGAGTATGCGTGTTTTCATGAGATTCCTTCCTTTCTGCTATGAATGATTTTCGATAAAATTTGCTGTTTTTTGACAATTTTTATTTTACTGTAAGGGAAATACCCAGTCAAGCGGTTGCAAATAATTTCGAGTGATTTTGTATGGATCGAACAATCGCTATCAGGTTATTCTTCTGCCTAAATAAGTCGAAGGCCTGCTTTCGACTTTATTCAAAATGCTCCGGATGAAGCCCCGACCAGCCTGTCTGGGGCATGGTCAGCAGACGATAGATATCCTCCTGCTCTATCTCGAAATCGAAGATATCGAGGTTTGCCTTCATGCGCTCCGGTGCGGAGGATTTCGGCAGGGGCAGGACGTTATTTTGCAGGCAGAAGCGCAGACAGATTTGCGCCGGACTTTTGCCGTATTTCTTCGCAAGCTCCAGAACCAAAGGGTCCTCCAGAAGCCGCCCTCTGCCAAGGGGACTCCATGCCTCCGCCTGTATGCCGCGGCTCTGGCAGAACTGTAATGTTTCATACTGCGGATAGCCGGGGTGGAATTCAAACTGATCAATCATGGGGGCGGTATTGGCGTTTTTCAGAACGTGCAGGAGGTGCTGCGGCAGAAAATTGCAGACACCGATGGCACGCACGGCCCCTTCATCATAGAGCCGCTCCAAAGCACGCCAGCTTTCCGTTACCAGCGGCTTCCAATCTGCGCCGGGGAAGGGCAGGGGCCAATGAATGAGGAACAAATCCAGATACTGCACCTGCAAATCTTTGAGGGAGGCTTCAAAGCTTGCCATGGTTTTATCATAGCCTAAGTCCGTTTTCCAGACCTTAGAGGTCAGGAACAGTTCTCTGCGGGGGATACCGCACTGCTGTAGGGCGTTGCCGACCATTTTTTCGTTTTCGTATCTTCTGGCGGTGTCGATATGGCGGTAGCCGATGGAGAGCGCGGTTTTCACCGCCTCGGCGGCCTGCGGGTTGGGAAGGAACCAAGTGCCAAGGGCCAGCCGTGGGATGGTGACGCCGTTGGGCAGGATGTCCTGTTCTGAAAAAATCATAGAATCGGCCTCCTATGTAAATGTTATGGGGTTGGCAACCTGCGTCCAAGAAAAAAGCAGGTGCCCCCAGGAAGCCGTGGGAGCTTCCAGGGACACCTACATGGTACGTCGAGAGACGGAGCATGTCTAATGCCTATGTTTTATGGAAAAGAATACGATGTTTGCATACGTTTTACCTGTTCGAGGAATTGGCTGGCCGCACGGGAATGGGCGGGGAACTTTTTCCAGGCCAACACAGAGGTCATAGAAAGTTCCGGGTAGAGGGGGCGGAACACTAGGCGATCTCCTTCCAACAGGGACACGGCGCCCTCAATGGTAAGGGCAACCGCAACGCCCTCGTGCACCAGGGTGGCGACGTTGGTAATGATATTATAGGTGGCAAAGAGATTCAGCTGAGAAAACGCCATACCAAGCCAGGTCTCCAATTCCCTTTGGATGGAGCGGCGG